>Ga0335075_10018394_pt1 | contig 10358 bp, 13 predicted proteins | sample Lox_Sample_24_FD_206723 | JGI IMG/M metagenome (GOLD analysis project Ga0335075, IMG submission 206723) | Soil microbial communities from Loxahatchee National Wildlife Refuge, Florida, United States - Lox_Sample_2.4 | ecosystem: Environmental > Terrestrial > Soil > Wetlands | place: USA... | reverse complement strand
GGGGCAGGCCGGACGGGTGAATCGCGTGAACCCCCATCCGGGTCCGGGCGCAGCGCGCCCTGTAAGCCGACCGTGAGGAAGGCCCAGTTCCCGGGCGGGAACAGGATGACCAGACAAGCGAATGCCCGTGAGCTGGCTCCGCGCCGAGGAGGACGTACGGCGGCTGCCGCCGACGACAGTGAGGACTTCCGGTCATTCCTGGACCAGGGCAGGCAGCGGAACCGTCCCGTAGTTACCGAGGCAGCGCTCGAGCGCACGCGAGATGCCACTTGGCGGCTGACCGTCTATTGCCCCGGCACAAGCTGAGCGGCGCGATGCTCGTCGTGTAGTCACGCCCGGTAATGCCGCGTGGAGTGCATGGACTGGCGGCCAGGCCGGGCCAACTTCCTGACGCTTCTCGAAGCCTGGCGGGACGACCGGACTCTGGCCCCTACCGCCAGGTCGGCCAGCCGACTGCCACGCTAGGCGTGGCCAGCCACAAGATCGCCTACGCTCTCGGCCACTTCGGCCTAGCGCCACCGGTCCGCGCGCTGACAGCGTGGATGGCCGCCCTGGCGATCACCACAATCGTCAGCAGCAGCCTGAAAGCAGATCGTCTACCTCGGCAGTCGATGCTCAACGAGTCCGGAGAGCCTGCGCACCCTGACTGAAGCCGCATGGCCGGTGGGCCGGGCGCACACCCTGGATGCAGAACATGCGCTGCTCCGGTCTGGCCGTCACTGCGGTGGCTAGTCGGCGTGCAGGACGAAGAACAGGAAGCACAGGAAGCGGGGCTTGGCCGCGATGTCGTCGGGGAACAGCTCGCGGGCGGCCGGGTCGGGCTCCGGCTCGCTGATGACGGAGATCCGGAAGTCGGCCGCGGTGAAGGCTTCGGCCATCGCGTGCAGCGGCCGGTGCCAGAAGCTCATGAGGGCGGTCTTGTCGCCCATGGTCCATTCTTCAGTGCGTTCGTAGACTCCGAAGTAGCTGGCCTTCCGCCCGTCCGCAAGCTGGGCTGCCACGGTCGCGAAGGGATGGTCGACGGCCACGATCAGCCGGCCGCCAGGCTTCAGCACGCGCCGCAGCTCGGCCAGCGGTCCTGTCCAGTCTTCCAGGTAGTGCAGGACCAGGCACGCGATGACATCATCGAACGCGCCGTCGGGGAACGGCAGCGGGCTGCCCAGGTCGGCCACCTGCAGGTCCGCTTCGTCGCCGAGCCGCCGCCGGGCCAGTTCCAGCATCGCGGCGCTGCTGTCGAAGCCGGTCACGATGGCGCCCCGGTCGCGCAGCGCCGCGAAGAGGGGACCCGCGCCGCAGCCGGCGTCGAGAATCCTCCGGCCGGCCACGTCCCCGGCTAGGGCCAGGATCGCGGGCCGCGCATAGTAGGCGCCGATGAGGCTGGCCTCATTGACCGCCGTGTACTCTTCAGCGAAGCTGTCGTAGTCGTTGACCGTGGCGGAACCTGCCGTCGCAGCGCCTCAGCGACGATTCGGCAATCTATGACGGGACCATTCTGGGGCATGTGAGACATGTCACCCATCCTGGCATTGCCTTGTTGCGGGCGGCGACCGGACCGGATGCTCAGCGTCTCATCCGGCCAGAACGTCTACTTATGAATGCGGGCCCGGATAGCCAGCTAGGCACCGTAAGCCGCACCGAACTGCGGCTAGGCGTGCGGTCATCGCAAGTTCACCAACCAATCGAAGTCCGCCTGCCGTCGAGCAGCCAGGCCGTATGCCTATGCATCGCCCGCACTGAAGCGAATGCGCGCATCTGCCGCACGTAGCGCGGTCCGCGCTGGCCTTGTCGTCGTGGTCAAACCGACGAGTTCGGTCCCGCAAGCCGGGCCTTGATAGCGGCACGCAGCGCGTCGTGCTGGGGACCGAGCGCGGTCGCGGGATCCGACCAGTTCTCGTCGGGATACAGCCAGACCGGATATCCAACTCGGTCTGGCGGCTCCCAGTCATAGCGCGGCCAGATATGGGCGTGCAGAAAGTCGTCGGTATTGCCGAGGATTTCCAGGTTGATACGGCGGAAGCCCGCATCGGCGGCGGCGCAAGCAAGCTCGACTGCTTCGCCGAGCCGATCCATGCTGTCCAGAAACTCAAGCCGCCTGGGTTTCGGCAGGTCAGTAAGGCGGCTGACAGCGGGGTCGTCAGCCAGCAAAACGCAGTAACCGGGAAGCCACTGGACATCCCCGATGACGGCGAAGCTCGCAGGCAGCCGCGCCAGAACGGTCGGGTTCTCGCCTCGTAGCGCCGAACCTATCCGGTCGCGCTTCCAGTCGCTCACGACCCATCAGTATACGCGCCGTTCACTGTGCGCCCATCCGCACATGCCGCCGTTGCCGTGTCGCGCCTTCCATGGGACACATGGTCAAGGCGTCGTGCGCAGGCTGGCAGGCGAGGCCGCGCGATTGTGCCGGCGCAGCCGGACGCTCTGACTAATTCCGGCGACCATGCCTGCGGCGCCGGCCCCAGCGACCGCTCCTATTACGCCAGCGAACGTGGAGCCCGGCGGCCGAGAGGCCAGCGGCGCGGCCAGCGCGGCCACTACCGCGCCCGTCCCGTCTACCCAGATGTAGACGTGGCTGGCGGGGATCCTCCTGCGGCCGCGGCGCACGACGGCCATGCCGTTTCGGTACCGACGCCATCCCGTCGTTCCCGCCGCCAGCAGGCCGCAGGCGATCGCCGCGAACATGCAGCCAGTGACTGCTTCCCAGGCCACATCCGCCGGGCCAGCTGCCGCCAACAGCAGAAGTGATGCTCCGCCAAAGATGAGCTCGGCGCGCATCAGCGGCGCAATCCCGCGCCGCACAGGCCAGAACCGGCGGGTCAGCCGGGAGACCGTGGCAGCGCCCCAGACGATGATGCCGGTGATTACCAGCAGATGCAGCATCCCGGCTCCTTGCCTCGCACTCAACTCGCCGAGGACTCTACGGTCGCAGCGCTCAGCCTGGCAATGCATGACCTTACTAGGACATTCGGGGGGAAGCCCGGCCCCTCATAGCCCACTGCGTACAGCCAGCCTGACGCACTGACTATGCGAGCGCGCCAAACCTCGCTTCGCGATTACTGCGTCGCGCCGAACAGACAGACACAACGGACGTCCTACTGTCACACGTCCTTGCGGGACCTGACGGTCACGCTCGCTACGAGCGCAAGGCCGATCACGAGGAAGCCCGCTGCCTCGGCGAGCTGAACCCAGCTCACAACCGGCGCGCCGACGTAGGTCTCGGCCAGGGGAGGAACGCCAGCGCCGGTTACGGCAGCCGCCTCGAGTCCCAAGGCAGCAGCCGTCCCGGCGATCCACGTAATACGCCGCACGAGGAAGTATCCCCCTGGGCGCAGGTGCAACATGCCGAATGGCAACCAGACAACTGGCAGTAGGAGACTCGGCAACCCGAGCAAAACCCCTGCCGCGAGTGCCACTGCCTGAAGCCACGCCGGACCGAATTGGCCTGGCTCACCAGTCGTCGTCACCGGAATTGTCGAGCTGGCGAAGAAATAGCCAAATCCGAGCGCACCGACGACACTCCAGCAGACCACTAGCCAGCACGCCGCCCGCCCAGTTCCGCTGGATGGGATCGCGCTAGGCCGGCCCCACGGCATAGGTGATGCCACCACTCCATTCTCGGTCGCGCCGCCAAAGCGCCGCACTCATCTGCCGCGAACAGGCTGGCAGGGCCGCAAGATCTCGCGCGCTTGTTCAGAGCAGGCTGCGCACCTGGTGCACCTCACCGCACGGGACGTTGAGCGCGGCATGATGCCGGCGAATTGCCTCCTCGTCGGGGCCGTCCAGCAGGCAATAGACCTTGCCGTCGCTGTTGTGAAACAGCTCAACCTGCCGCACTCCGAACTCATCAGTGGCGCCGTCCCGCGCCCCTTGGGCTATCTGTTCGATAGCCTGCGGCGGAAGCTTCAGGTCGTCGTGATAATCCATGAACCTGGGCATGTCGTCCCCCTCCTGAACCAGTCTCGCCTGGCAACTCTGCTCTTGCGGGCACGAGTTGTCTACGACGTTGCAGCGCGGCCGCTGACAGGGTCAGCGCCGGGCATGGACGTAGTCTCTTGCCGCCCTTAGGTTGTGCGATGAGATCTGTACACGATGCGGCGATCTTCGTAGTCAGTGTTCCGGTCAGGAATCGCTGGCCCGTGTCGCGATGATCGCCACAGTGGTGTAGGCCATCGTGAAGCTGCCCCCATCGAGTCAATAGCGGCGCCGACAGCCCCTAGCACCTCGTCAAGCTTGTCCGGCGGGAACGGATTGAGGAGAGGTTGCGTGCGCAACCAGTCAAGCCTCTCCGCACGGCTATAGGTGCAACTCCAGTCGAACCGCCACTGCTCAGGTTCGCTGAACGCGCCAGCCGCTCGGATCGCCGTGGTCGTAATGTTTGTATTGGTGCTGAAGAACGCGCCGCCTGGGGTTACTGAGTCAGACTGTGGCCGTCGTCGGGGCGTTCATTTGCGGCGCGTGTTGACGCGGCATGCCGAGCAGGATCGCCCCGGAGAGGGCGAAGCCGGCCAGTACGATCCATAGTGCGGTCCGGATGCCGACGGTAGTGCCGAGAGTGCCGGCGATCAACGCGCCGAGCGGTATCGCGCCGAAAGCGACGAACCGCATTCCTGCGACCGTCCGCCCGAGGATTTCCGGCGGGCAGTAGGTTTGCCGGAACGCACCCGCGAGGATATTCCCGATGAGGTTGCCCAGGCCCATCCCTGCCGCGCCGGCTATGTAGCAGATCATCCATGGACCGGTACTCGTCAGCGGGACGAGCAGGCCGGCCGCTCCTGTGATGAGCGTAGTCACAACCATGACGGGCACTGTGCCGAATCGGCTGGCCAGGCGGCGCGCGACGAGGGCGCCTACCAGGCCGCCTGCACTTGTCGTGCTCATGAGCACACCCGCTGTCGCGGAGCCGAAGCCAATGGTCTTGACCAGGAAGATGACGGCCAGCGAGGTGTAGCCGCTGTAGGTCAGGTTGCCGACTGCGGCATATGCGGTGATCGGGCGGAGGTACGGGTCTCGTGCGATGAACCCGAGCCCGCGAGCGATATCGGCCCGCAGCGATGGTGACACCGAGCCCGCGCCGCCGTCGGCTGCGCCGGCCGCACTGCTCGCTGTCAGGGCGCCGCGGGCCGGTTTCGCCCGGATGCAGAGCAGGCAGACGGCTGAGACCAGAAAGCTCGCCGCGTTGTACAGAACGGCGGTGGCGGCGCCGGCCGCGTCGGCGGCTAGTCCGGCGGTGCTGCGGCCCGCGATCGTGGCCATGGACGCGCTGCCCTGGAGTTTTGCGTTGCCTTCCACCAGGTCGCCGGCGCTGACAAGCGATGGCAGGTACACCTGGTAGGCCGTCGCAAACACGACGTTCGCCGCGCCCGCCAGCAGCGCGACGGCGATGACCTGGCCGATGGTGAGCACACCGGCCCATGCGGCGACGGGGACGCTGGAGTACAACACCGCCGCTGCCACGTCGGATGCGATCATCAGCGGCCGAACGGGCAGGCGGTCGACCCATGCGCCGGCCGGCAGCCCTATGATCAGCCAGGGCAGGTAGGCCGCCGCGGTCAGCGCGGTTACTTCGAACGTGCTGGCCCGCAGAACTGAGACAGCTAGCAGCGGCATAACGAACGCTGCCATCGCGGTACCAGTTCCGCTGACTGTTTCGCCGATCCATAGCAGCCGGAAGTTCCGCTGCCGCAGCAATCCGCCCCAGCGCAGCACGCTAAGCTTCGCGTCCGCGCTCGCCAATGCCCTGTTGCCGCACGCCGGACTTCTCTGCCGCGCTGGTATCTGGGCGCATGACCAGCATCTCTTCCGCGACTGCGGACCATAGCCGCTCGCGCGCGGCCGCAAGCACCTCCGGGGTCGGCGGGGCGACGAGGCCGAGCACTTTCAGCGGGTCCGAGTGCTCAGGTTGTGCTTGTTCGGCGGGCATGTGTCCTCCTCCCCAAGAGCAAGGCGCAGCGCTGTTCTCGCGCGGTGCAGCCGGCTGCGCGCGGTACCCTGCCGGATGCCCAGCACCTCCGCCGCCTCAGCCGGGGTGAGCTGCTCCCACGCCACGAGCAGCAGCACTTCGCGTTCACTGGCCGGCAGCGCGCGCACGGCCGCCGCTAGTGACTTGGCCCGGGTGGCGGAGTCGAGCCGGGCGTTGACCTCATCCCACGGGTCCACAAAGTCAGGGGCCGGTGCCTGGGCCGCCTGCAGGCTAGCCCGCCAGTATTCGCGCAGCACGTTCCGCCCGATCCCGTACAGCCATGGCAACGCGTCGCCGTGCGCCGGATCGTAACCACCGCGGCCCGCGAACGCCCGCAGCCACACCTCGCCGAGCAGGTCATCGGCCACCTCTGGCCCCGCCCGCCGGGCGAGGAACCCGTGCACGGCTACCTCGTGCCGCTGTACCACCTCAACGAACGCGTCGGGCCGCCCGCGCATCGACCCCTCGATCAACGTCCCGTCGGTCTCCACGCTTCTCCTTAACGCCTCCATCACCTAGTTATTGACGCCAACCGGCGGAGCGTTCGCAGGCGGCCCACGTACTCGGCGCGACAGTCGACGGGATCACCACCGAGATAGAACGGAGCTCCATTACAGCGATCACACGTATAACGCGTCGTGTCTGCACCGCTGACGGCGGCTGCGCGAGCGACCTGTTACGAATTGGCCGAGATGTACGAAGAGGCCGACACGTACCGGGTACTGAAGCGACGCCCAGCCGGCGAGCGGCAGTGCCGGACATCCCGCCTCGCACCCGCCTCTCGCCGGACTGGTCCCTCTTCGCGACGGGATCGCGGCAACCTTGACGAGCCTGGCCGACCGATTGGCTGGGCAGTCGGGACCGGTCGAATCCGATCTTCGGAGGCTGCACGCAGGGTTGACCGAGGGTCTTGGCCAGGTCGGAGGTGGGCAGGCTGGAATGCACCACCGGTCAGGTACTCATGCCGTTCCGGCCGACGTGGCCGTCGTTATTGGGCAGACCGACGTCATGGTCGACGCGGTAGACACCATCGCCCAGCTGATCACCGGCTCGCCGGAAACCAGCTAGTCGGCCGATCAGAGCCGGCCGAGTTTCCTAGGCCGGCTGGCCCAAGCCGTCGACCCCGAGCTGTCCCCGCCACTCCCGCCTGATCAGCCCGTAGACCCAGGAGTCCGAGACCTCGCCGTTCACGACGCAGTCTTCCCGCAATGTCCCTTCGCGCACGAAACCGAGCTTCTCGAGCACGCGGGCAGATCCCGCGTTGCGAGTATCGGTCTCAGCCTGGACGCGGTTCAGGTCCAGCGTGTCGAATGCCCACCGCAGCAAAGCGCGCGCGGCCTCCGTTGCGTAACCGCGGCCCCACGCTGCATCGTCAAAGCAGTAGCCCAGCGATGCACTGCGGTAGTCCGGATTCCACCGGTTCAGGCTGCACCAGCCGATGAACGCCCCGTCGGAGACACGATCCACGGCCAGCCGCGCCCCGGTGCCGTCCTCTGCCATCTGCCGGCAAGCCGTGATGAACCGCTCGGAGCGCGTGCGTTCGCCCCACGGGGGCGCGTCCCAGTACCGCAACACGTAGGCGTTGCTGTGCAGCGCGAACAGGTCGTCCGCATCCGCGTCGTCGAAGGGACGCAGTCGAAGGCGAGCGGTGTGCAGCGTGGGGGCGGGCAGCGACATGGCCGTCAAGTTTCCTCCCGTGATTGGTCGCCGACCAACCAGACATCCGATGCCGGCGACTCGCAACTGGATTTCTCGGCGGACTGCGTGGTCCATTGACTGCGGCGGCGCCGCCTGACACTGCTCCAGCCGCCAATTCCTGCTGGCTGCCAGCTCGGTTCCTGTCATGTTCTGGTCACCAGATCAGTGGGATCAGGCGCTTGTGCTGGTCGGCATAGGCGCGGTAGCGGTCGCCGAGTGTGGCCAGCAGCGCCTTCTCCTCGGCGCGGATGCGCCACACGATGGCTGCCAGCGGCAGCAGGACCATCGCTGCCACGGCAACCCAGTTCGCTGTTGTCAGGCCGACCCCGGCGCAGGCCAGCAGCAGCCCGGTGTAGCTGGGGTGGCGCAGCAGCCGGTAGGGGCCGGCGGTAACCACCGGCTGGTCGGAGCTGACCATGACGCTGCCGGTGAAGTACTCGCCCAGCGTCTTGATCGACCACCCGCGCAGCACCAGACCGCCCACCAGGACCACCGTGCCGACAGTGAAAGCGGCGGCAGCGGGCCGGATCGCGGCCGCCGGGACGATGTGCGGGGCCAGGTAGAGCATGACGCTCGCGGCGATCACTACTGGCACGACGGCGAGCCTGCGTCCGCCGCCGACGGCCCTGGTAGCACCCACCCGGGTGTTGCTGACATGGGCGAGTTCCATCATGCCCCAGGCCATCGTGGCTAACAGGAGCAGCGGGCCGGCGATGTGGCTGGTTTCGAAGTAGGGATTCATGTCTCCTCCACTGACTTCGCGTGTGAGGTGGCGATCTGGAACAGGTCCGCTAGCTCGCGGCCATAGTGGTCGAGGTCCAGACCGGGATCGCGGGCCAGCCGGGCTGGCACCGCGTCCAGGGCGGCGCGGATCGCCAGCGCCATGACCAGCGGGTCGAAGTCGCCGCGGAACTCGCCGGTGCCCTGGAAGTGGGCGAGCAACTCGCGGAGCGCGGCTGTCCCCGCCTCGCGGATGGACATGTCGTACAGCGGGCTGCCGTCGGTGCTGCGGCCAGTCAACGCGATCTCGACGGCCGCGAGCACGTGGTTGCGGTTCTCCCTGATGAAGGCCAGGTTGGCCTGGATGTAGGCGCGGAGCATGCCCGTGCCCGTCGGCTCGGCCTCGAGCCGGGGAACAAGGTAAGCCCGGCCGTTGGCGGACAGCTCGCTGACCACTTCCCTGATCAGGTCATCCTTGCCGCCGAAGTGATAAAGGATCACGCCCTTGCTGGTGCCGGCGGTCTTGGCGATGCGGGCCAGGGAAGCCTGTCCGTATCCCAGCTCGGCGATGGTGTCGATGGCCGCCGCCATGATCTGCGCGCGCCGCGCGGTCTCGATGAAGGTCCGGCCGTTCTCCTGACCGGTCGCACTGTTTTCTGACCGCATGGTCTAAAAATAGATCGGGCGGTCAGAACCTGTCAACCCAGCTGCAGTTATGAGGGCCGGCTGCGGCAACATAGCTGGCTGTTCGGGCGTCGGAACCCGCTCGCGGGCAAGCCAAGACGTGGGGAGACATTCGGCGTTCCGTGGTACCGGGGCGAACGGGACCACGCACCCGGTCCGTGGCATGTGAGTGCGTGTTCACCCAACCCTTAGCTGGTCACGAAGCGCATCGGTCTTTCCTGTTTATCCTCAAGGCGCGTAACGGCCGCCATGTTGCCGGCCCTAAACGGTTAGCCGACGACAGGGAGCTGCCGTGACCGAGCCAGTCTTCGACGACGGTTTCTCCGTCGTATTCAGCAGCTATAGCGCTGACGTGCTGCGCTTCGCGCGCCGTCGCGTGGACAGCGATGACGCCGCATGGGATGTGGTCAGTGACACGTTCACGAGCGCGTGGCGTAACTGGAGCAGGCGGCCGGGCGACGACGCACTGCTGCCGTGGCTGTATGCGATCGCCGCGAACGCGACCAGGGACCGCCACCGCGCGGCAGGCCGCCAGCGCCGCCTGGTTAGCCGGCTCAGCATGCTGCAGCCTGAAACTCCCGGCCCCGACCTGGCCGAGGAGGTACTTGACCGCGACGCAGTCGCTGCGGCGTTCGCCCGGCTTTCACCGGCCGACCGGGAGGTTCTCATGCTCGTCGCGTGGGAGGGCCTGACCGACGCCCGCGCCATCGGGCTGGTCCTGGGCCTGCGTCCCGGCACGGTCAGAGGGCGCGTGCACCGAGCTCGCCGTCGGCTCAGGGGGCTGCTGGCACTGGCCGACGACCCGCCGGCAGAAGCGGCCAAGCTCACGTCCGCATCGCAGACGTCACACCGAGTTTCGGAGGCCTGAGATGTTTCGCAGGATGACACGTAGCGCCGCGGCAGGCTCGGCAAGCTACGCCGCGGGTATCGCCGATATCAGGTCCCTGCTGGCCGGAACCGACCCGGCAGCAGCCGAGCTCACCGCCGCGGACTTTGCCCGGCTTAACCTGCTCAGCGAGCAGGTTACCGCGGCACGCGAAACCCCCGGCCACGGTCGCACCTGGTGGCCAGCGCGGCAGTACCGCAGGCACCGCAAGATCGTGATCACCAGCATCGCCGTGCCGGCGGTGCTGGCCGGGACGGCAGCCGGCTGGGTCATCGCGGCGTCGCCTGCCCCCAGCCAGCTCACTAATGCCGTGGTGTGCTACTCGCTGCCGCATCCGCCGGAGAAGGGGGTCTCGGAAACGGCGGGAGGCGGCACGGACCCCGGCATCGCGCCGGTCGCATTCTGCGCGCGGCA
>Ga0335075_10018393_pt1 | contig 10358 bp, 5 predicted proteins | sample Lox_Sample_24_FD_206723 | JGI IMG/M metagenome (GOLD analysis project Ga0335075, IMG submission 206723) | Soil microbial communities from Loxahatchee National Wildlife Refuge, Florida, United States - Lox_Sample_2.4 | ecosystem: Environmental > Terrestrial > Soil > Wetlands | place: USA: Florida... | reverse complement strand
TCCACCCATCCACTGCTACTATCCGAGTCCACCGAGAATTTGTTAAGACTCCATATCATCAGGGCGAGGATGGCGAGCCATTGCGTGTAGCCGATGAGTCGACCCAGCGCGTACCTGAATCTAGAATGTGGAGGGGTGAGGAGCCGCAGCACGGAGTAGAAGAAGTAGTAGGTGGCCAGAGCAAGCGAAAATGCGAGCCCACACGTTCGACCGCCAACATCAAAGGTCAGAGGGATGGTGAAGATGATCAAGAGCAGGAAGACGGCGGCAGAGGAAACTCGTACTATCCACATGAGCGGCTAAGAGGGCGCGTAGAACGCGGAAGGAGGGATGGGAGAGGTTCAAATGGAGGCCAAAGTTGAAACAAGAGCGCTTACGCGCGTAAAAACCGCGCGAACGGCGCGGCTGCAGTATGCGGAGGTGCCTTTTCTCGATGGCTCAAGAGCGTCTGGTGGTGGGTTCCCGTGCTGAAGTTCGTGATACGTGGAGCTCGAGGAGAAATTCTGCAGCTGCTGACCGCCTTTTGGTTTGCTTTCCCTTTTCTTTCCGGCTAAATACCCGGGTAGACCTCAACTTGGCAAAAGTCACCCGCATAGACCTCGGAAATACTCGCATAGACCTCACCAAAAAACTTACCCGGATGAACCCAATATTTTTAAAAATACCCGCATAGACCTGGCCTTTACGCCTTAGGCAGACAAACACAGGTCATCACGCTTAGGTTATGCGCCACGCTAGGAACAGAAGTGTTGGATAGTCAGAAAAGGTCGGATAGTCAGGTACGAAAACTTCACTTAGAGAAGCTCAAACTCTTACCAAAAATGCCATTCTATTTAGCCGTAATTGGAACCGTTAGCAGGGGAGGCGAGCTCCTGCGAACTCCTCAAACTCCTGTGGAATCCTCACACATCGGTGAAATTCTCAAACTCCTGCGAACTCCTGCGAACTCCTGCGAACTCCTGCAAACTCCTGCAAACTCCTCAAACTCCTCAAACTCATGCGGACCTTCCTACCTAGACTTATTACCACTCACTCCTCTGCCGAAAAGAACTCCGTATCATCGCTTGACCAGGCTATCATACACATCTCGTTACTAACGAGTTCATAAGCAGCGCAATCTTCTTCCGTATGGTCATTATTACCGCAGATAGGGCACTTGGGCCCATCACAGTCAAAGTCTCTATGCTCTTTTGATCCGCAGACGCTGCATCTCATCATTATTGAAGGAGCTGAACGGTTCGGAGGCTTCTTAAGAGGTGAGAGCTGCTGTTGCTGCCGCCGCTGCCGTTTGCGAGGTGGGGGGTTTGCTGGAGGTCGAGGCAAAGGGCTCGCTGGAGGCGGGAGCGGAGGGTTTGCTGGATGTAGAGGCGAAAGGTTTGCTGGAGATGGAGATGTATCTCGCTGTCGCTTTCGGGGTTGGCGAATATTTGCTTCTTGAGCGGGAGGTGCTAAGGTAGCCCGCCTTGCGAATAACTCCATAAGTTCAGGCGGTGAAGATCGTTCAGGTGGTGAAGATCTTTCAGGTGAAGATCTTTCTGGTGGTGAAGCTGCCCTCTGTTTAACCTGCTCTACTCTTGCACGTTCAGCAGCCATTCGCTCAGGTATTGTTGAGTTTACAACGGCCTCTGCCTCAGCTCGAGTCTTTTGTAGGCGTGCTGCTCTCTTCGCTCTCGATGCTGCTGTCACCCTTCGGAATCGCTTTGATTTTGGTCTCCCCTTCTTCTTCAAATCAAGTGGCCAGGCAGTTGTTACGCCATCAGGTGTGAGTTCGTCAAGTACGACTGGATGCATTGTTCCTTCGTAGCAAAGTCGATAGGTTTCGATCGTATATATCCAGGGCATGTAGTCTTCTGGGTTTCGACCGTAGAATTCTAGTGCGCAGATAGCGTGACGACAAGGCACACATCGATCTTGCCATTCACGGCACGTACAAGTCATGTTGGAGATGTCAACCATGTGCCCACCGCCGCGAGAACTTTCGCCAGTTTTGACAAGGGCTGTCTGATTTGTACGACTCACACCCACTGCTTGATATCTCCCCGCTTCCGCTCGTTGTGCAGAAAAGTATTCGTAGCCGAAGTTCGTATACTTTGGGCGTGACATGCGAGCTCCGCTTCGTTCGTAGAACTTTCCCATGGAAAAGTGCCAGAGGTGTTCTAGGGCCTGGAGTACGGGTAATTCACGTGCTTCCATTAGGAAAGACATAGGCGACTCAGCAATATTTGAACAGGTTTGGCCAAAGCGAGGGAATTCTTTCAAAGGAGCTGCATAGTAGGCATACTTCTCCGGAGGGATCGCTGCAATGTAGTCGTACGCCAGTGGGTTGTGAAGCCTTATATCGGCGAGTATCTTGTCGAATTCTGCGTGTGTACGCACCTGGCAGGCCTTTCGAAAGAGTTTCTCCGCTTTCTGGTCGAAATTCTGCCGAACATTCTCGGCCAGGTGTTGAGTACAGTGATAATGCCATACGTCGATGTAGTCAGGTTTGACTTCTCTGATGGCAGCATCTAGGCCTTTCTGGCGATCGGTAATTACGGTCAACTCAATTGGTGAACCATCAGGTGGACCGTTAGCTTTCGCCCATTGCTTTGAAGTAACGTAGTTGTAGAACTGTCGTAGGAAATGGCGCCAGGTAGAGGTGCTTTCATTCTCAACTATTGCCCATGCTAAAAGAAGAATTTCTTCGTTTGGGTCGAGAGTTGTCGCAACGAATAGAACGCCTCCTCCACTCTTCATATGACCGCCGTCAAAGCATACTAATGGCCTACAGTTATAGAAGGCATTAATGCAGGCGTTCGGGATAACTATTGCACTGGAGAATACACCTTCCTTTGTTGAAAACCCCGTATACGCTGCTCCATCATGGGTATATACTAAAATTTGCCCGTCTTCAAGCTGTGGCGGTCGAGAGGACTTTTCCATATCGTCAAGCATAGGTTTAATAAGCTGAAACTGTAGATCTCGGTCGCCGTTAATATCTTGGCGGCATTTCTTCTTGGTCCGGAGTGCTTGAGCATATGATATTGGGTGGCAGTATTGTAGCCTTTCAGCGTTCTGAATATTCTTTGGCTTCAATTTGTGATCGGCGCGTATAGAACTAGCGTGGTGAGGTGCTAGAAACTTTGTACTATTTGGAATACGCCATCCCAGGTGCACACTTGACGGGCAAGTATGGCTTTCGAGAGAAACAAGCTCAAACTCTCCCTCTTTTTCGATAACCCGAACTTTAAAGGGGCAGTTATGTTTATTCTCCTTCGCCTTATCACGGCAGATGATGTGCCAAATCTTGGGGTTCTTCTTCTGGGTGTAGTATGACTGATGAGCCTTGACAATTGCTTCCGTTACTTGCTGCCACGCATCATCGAGCTGTTGAAATCTCTGACCCTTGTAAATTTCAGGATAGGGGCTCTCGGAAGGCGAACTGGTAGGAGGCATTATGGATGGATCGAGACGTGTGAACAATAAGCGGATATCGTTGGGATGCTCTACTGTGGTTGTTGCTTGACGGTAATGAAAGGAATGAAAGGTAAACAGATAGGTATCTAAACTTATCCCATGAATCGGACCTCGGGGAGGGCTTGGGGGCGGTCGCTGTCAGATTTCGCATTTCGCAGGGCCCAACCCTGCGAAAAGCGAGCATTAGCATTATGCTTCGCCCATGCAGCGAGGCCTTGAGGCGGTCACCAGATGGTTCCTATTGAGGCATCCTGTAAGACACGTTGCCGAGTCAAGCCAAACTCCTGCCAACACCTCGGCCAGTCATCTATGCTGCGGAGCCGTCGCATGGACATACAGGGTCGTTGCCAGGCTAAACTCCTACAAGCTCCTAGGGTTGTTGGTTGAGGAACCTTGTTGTCTGGAGAGGCGAACTCCTGCAAACTCCTGAGAACTCCTGGACCAATCCGGGTTCGTAGAAGGCCTTAGCCTTGTGTCGTGAGCAGGCTGAACTCCTGCGAACTCCTGAGCCAATCACTTGACGTGGATAGACTGGAAGTGAGCATAGCATCTGAATGGCAGTTGTAAGATTGAGATGACGTGCTAAAGTCTAGTATCCTTTGTACAAATACCTAATTGGCCTAGAAGTTCGCAGGAGTTTGCAGGAGTTGATGCGCCAATTGGTTCAGGAGTTTACAGGAGTAGGGGCCGCTTTATTTCATGCAGCATCACGGCAATAGCTTATGGTTTAGACTGTATGGAGTGCAGTTCATAAACTGGTCTATTGACATAGTGTAGTCGAGTGTATAAGTCAACATCAGAATTCAGTACGCAGCCTCACCTCCAACTATGATCAGGCGGTTAATTGTCAGAAGTAACACCATTGTTCGCGTGAATAGGCCACCGCACTATGAATTTCTCAACTCCTGCCAACTCCTTTTTCTTCTCCATCTCTCACTATCACTCTCCGCTGCGCCCCCGCCCTCGCAACTGATTATGTCTCCTCCTGCGATCTGGGTGCTGGCACACCCACAGTGTGTTGAGCTCAACGAGCACGACATGCTTATCGCAGCTGCCCTGCTGCAACGACATCGTTTGCGCTCCGGGGCGTTGCGCCGTCCACTGTAAGTTCACATACATTAGTTGCACACGTACCACTATACTAATTTCACATATGTCAATAGTGCTCCACGGCCACGTCGACGCCGGCGCTCTCTCCTCCCTCCCCCACAGCCGCGGCCTCCACCTCTGCCTCTGCAGCAGCAGCAGCAGCCGCAGCCGCAGCCTTCGTCCCCGCCGCCCCACCGACCCGCCGAGGTGGAGGACGACGACGACAACGATGAATTCGGCGGTGCTTTCGGCGGTTTCGGTGGTGCCGATAACGACGACGTCGACGATGAGGTGCCCGGTCCCTGCCCTGCGCCCGCGTCATTCGCTCCCCTCCCCGCTGCTCTGTTGGCTCCTGCTCCTGCTTCTGCGTTTGCGCCTGCTCCGCCCGCTGCTCCCTTGGCACTGCTCAGTCAGGCCGAGTACGATGCGGCACAGCGCGCCGACCAACCACGTCTTCCATGGGCCTGGGCCACCCATGGCAAGACTCGCGATGTCTATGCCTCGGCCATCACTGGCAAGTGGTGGTCGCAAACGGAAGAAGAGTTGACGGCTATGTCGCAGGATAAGAGGAGGGACTGGGGCCACATTGGCCGGATTATGGAGACGGAGTTGGGGGAGAGGTTGCAGGGCGACAGGCGTTGCACCGCCTGCCAGGAGCGGGATGAGGAGTGCTGGGTCTACTCTGAAAAGGGTGCCCAGCAGGTGTCTCGACCGGGGAGCACTTGTGCTCGTTGTCGTGTGGTTGCTCGTGCTGGCGGGTGCAGCCTGTCAACGCGACGGCCTAACCGTCGCCGGTCACCACCATCTCCTGGGCCCCGACCTCTCGCGGCATACAAGCCGCCAGGTGGTCCACCACCTGGGGCTGCCGGCGGTGCAGTCGCGGTGTGAGGAGGTGTATGGGCGGGTGGACGTGTGGTCGTCGTGGTGAGAATGCTGGCGTCCTTCACATATACAAATGGCACGTACGGTTGGGTGCGGGCAGATCGTAAGGCGCTATTGAAGCACTAGTATGCTCTGGACTGGTGATGGTCGTGTACGAGTCGAATACCATATTATGCTGCGGTCTTTTTGTCGAACTCCTGTAAACTCCTGGGCAAGCAATAATCCGAAGTAATACCGAAACAGCATGACACCATCACGCCAGCCACCCGCCAACCTTGCTCATTCTACAAAGACTGACGGCAAACCAACCTACTATTATCGCATTTCAACTCGGTTTTCCTTGCTAATCCTCCCACGAGTTCACTAATGTCGGGACCTTCGGATTACGAAAGCCTTCTACGGCAGCTCGAAGAGCTGACGCGGCGGGCGGAAGAGGCAGAGAAGCAGCGACAGGAAGTGGAGCAGCGGGCGGAAGAGGACCGGCAGCGCGCCGAAGAGGCAGAGAAGCAGCGACAGGAAGTGGAGCAGCGGGCGGAAGAGGACCGGCAGCGCGCCGAAGAGGCAGAGAAGCAGCGACAGGAAGTGGAGCAGCGCGCCTCAGAGCTGGAGCGGCGCGCCGAACAAGCAGACCGAAAACGTAAAGAAGCAGAGCAGCGGGCAGAAGAAGCAGAGCAGCAGGCGGAAGAGGCAGACAAGTCGACGCTACTGCAATTCTTGGAGTACTGCCATGAATACTATGACAAGAATATGAAGGTCCGCAGCAAGCGCAAGTCTACCACCGGTAAGACCGTGGAAGTTCATCGCAGACTCTACCCTCCTACGATTCGTCCCTGGAACGACTTTGAAGAAATGCAGCGCGAAACCTTCATACGTCTCCTCCACATCTTCCATCCCGCATCCCAGCCAGCCCCGAAACTTTTCGGCGCTAAGCAAACCGTCGAAGAGATGGGGCTAGCTGCCTGCGAAGACAAAATATCCTCCGAGGATGCCCTTAGGTCCTATCTAGACCTTGCCATACAATACCCAGTTAGAAGGATAATTGCTGCTCTGAAGCAACTGCCTCAGGAAGAGTGGGACGTTGTTGAGGGGGTAGAGTTTATTAACCACCATAACTCTCTTGTTATACCAAATGCAGTGGCCGGGGCAAATCCGGAGTCCCAAGCAACGCTCGCAAGCATACGCCGGCCGCGATCTACCACCAAGGATGATGGGATAGACCGCAGGCATCCAAAAGACAAAATGGCCGCCCTTAAAATTACCGAAGATGATCATGTTGCAAAATTTGTTGTTGAGCACAAGGCGCCCCATAAGGTCTCTCCGCGAGATTTTAAGCGGGCGCTCGAAAATGAGAATCTATGTACGACTGTCATTGATCGACGTGGATACAACGATGACACAATCATCAAAGAGCGAGAACAGGCAGAGGACATAGTTGGGAAAGTCATATGCCAAACGTTCGATTACATGATCGGCCTACGAGTTCAGTATGGCTGTGTTTCCACCGGACAAGCCTTTGCTTTCCTTTGGTTTGACCATAAAGAGCCGCGAACCTTATACTATCATTTGGTCGTGCCAATGGAACAGGTGAAAGGTCCATCCGACCTCTTCTATACTGCTGTTTGTCAGGTGGCCTGTTTCTTCTTGAAGGCTCTAGAGTGCGAGCCTCTAGACCGACTATGGCAGCAGAATGCGGTGAACAAACTACCGAATTGGCCAGATAAGGACAACCTGCTGGTCCATGATAGTACAGCTGATGAAGGAGAGCCATCAGTTGCCGATTCGGATACTGCCTACCGTGGCCCTAGCCGCAGTAACATCTCCTCAGACTACCAAACCCGATCAAAGGCGAAGAGATCGTGTAGGGAGTCAGGACGAGTAATTACAATACGCGATAGCGGTGATAGAGACAGCGAGGACGACGCCGAGGACGGAAGCCATATGCCATCAAGCGGAGCACCGGGAAACGCCAACTCATCGAACAGCCAAATGCCTCTGCGGCCAGCCCAAGGGGGTAAAAGCTCAGGGAACTCAGGGAACAGAGGCTCAGGGAACAGAGGGGCACCCGCCCGACGTAGGCAGTATTGCACCCAGGCATGCTTGCTGGGACTCAAGAGAGGATGGAACCTGGACGACAAGTGTCCAAACGTTTCGTCGCACCGTGTCCCCGGCGAAACCAAGCACCCCATCAACGCAAAGACCTTGGCGCAACTGATTCAGGAACAGTTAGGCAGGAACGTAACTCGAGGCTGCATGCCCTTGGACAACAAGATAGGGGCAAGAGGGGCGCTTTTCAGACTCGTGTTAAAGCCTTATGGTTACACGTTCGTTGGCAAGGGCACTGTATCCCCGTATATTCCGGACCTCCTTCATGAAGCACGGGTCTACGATCGACTTGAGAGCCTTCAGGGGCTAGTTGTGCCTGTATACCTTGGAAACATTGATCTGCTCAATTATTACTTCTTGGATTCAGGGGTATACATTGTCCATATGATGCTAATGTCATGGGGTGGGGAAGAAGCGGACGAGGTGGGTGTTCCCAACGTTGAAGAGGAAGCAAAACGGTCCTTCGCCGAGGTGTGTCGACAGGGGATCATACATGGGGACGAACGGGAGACAAATATGCTCTGGAATGAAGAGCGACAGCGGGTTATGGTGGTGGACTTTCACCTCGCTCGGATTCTCCCAGCTCGGCATAAGCAAGTGTTAAAAGTGCTAAATGGGAAAAGACAGCGGGAAGAACTTTGGAACGGGAGAGCGAGCAAGCGGGTCAGGTGTTAATATATTTAGGTTAGGCGTTAGAATGCTATTCCTTACGCTCTGAACTGTAGGACTCCTGCAAACTCCTGCGCCAATCTAAAATTGTCTGTCTCCGATACACAACACTTAAAACTCCTGCAAACTGCTGCTCCAGTCAGAAGTTTGAGGATTTCGCAGAGGTGTGAGGATTTTGCAGAGGTGTGAGGATTTCGCAGGAGTTTGCAGGAGTTTGCAGCAATTGAGCATGCTTAGCAGGCTCGTTGAATGGCCCAGGAGTTCGCAGGAGTTTGCAGCAGTCGAGCCTGCCTGCTGGTTGGGCGACAAGAGTAAGAGCAGGCTTGTTGAATGACCCAGGAGTTCGTAGGAGTTTGCAGCAGTTGAGCCTGCCTGCGGACAACTCGTTGTCACCTGGAGCCGTGACCTCTTGAAGAATTCTAGGGTGTGAGGGTACTTTTGGGGGGTGTGCGAGGCAGACAGAGGGGGTGTGAATAACGTCGCTAAGCGTGATGGCCTGTGTTTGTCTGCCTAAGGCGGTAAAGGCAGAGGTCTATGCGGGTATTTTTAAAAATATTGGGTTCATCCGGGTAAGTTTTTTGGTGAGGTCTATGCGAGTATTTCCGAGGTCTATGCGGGTGACTTTTACCAAGCTGAGGTCTATCCGAGTATTTAACCGCTTTTCTTTCTCACAGGCTCATATTAGCGGAGCAGCAACTCCGAACAGAATTCCAAATCTTTAACGGAAGGTGGAAAGTCGTGAGAAGTGAGTTGGATGGAGACTGGATGAGGAGCCGAGATAACAAGTTAAATGAGCTGGCAGAAGCAGGGTCTGGTGCAAGTATTTTTGCTACTTGCCGCTTGCATTGATCGTTTGTCGCGTGCCGCTTTGGAAGTCAACTTGCAGCCCGCACTCCTGCCCTGTCAGTCCCAACCGTGGATACGTATTGGATGAATGAAGCATGTGTGAGTCAAGGGCAGAGTAGGAACAGGCAGCAAAGGGCATTCAAGCAGCAGGACCAAGATTGGCCTGAACGCTTGCCTAGATGCCTCTTTGAAGTGATGGGAAGGAAGCCCAGCCAGAGCCAAACGCTTTCGATCGCGGACCGGAAAGCTCTGAAGGGCTTTATTATTCTAACTTTTGGTTGATGAGTCTTTGAAATTTATGACGCCCGACAACGTTCGTATATTAATGCGCTATCATTATTTTCGCGCAAAGATTGGAAGGCACCACACGTTACGACTGATTGGGATGGAACACTACTATGTGCAATGATAGGGGCGAGTACCACTGCGGCAGGAGCACATGATGACGCGCAGGGAATTTTGTGTGCAGTCAATATAACTTTTTAGCATTCTGTAAGGTTGTTGGCTTCATGAGGATCCAAGCTAAAAAATCTCATACGTATAAGATCTGTAGCTTGGAAAGTCGATTCTCGCTCCATTAATTGAAAGCGTCATTAGTTTGTGAATTCAGGCTTCTAATCCTCGGTTTTTGGCGGCACGGACTAGCTTACCATGGCTCCCACGGTACCTGACTCACCTCAACATCACTCCTCATTTACTCCAGCTACTTCTACCCCTTCCACTCGACTCTCTCCCTCGTCAGAGTTGCTTACACCCTCCACCGCTCGCTCGTCAGAGTTGTTTACACCATGCTCCACCACTCGCTCGTCAGAGTTGTGTACACCATCGTCCACCACTCGACAGCGACTCACTGTGCTTGTCGTGATGGGCCCTTGCAACTGGCAAGGTAAAGGTGGCTTTCAGTGCCCATGCACTTCTGGATCTTGCACCTCCGATTTGGATGCCAGTCGGGCATCCTACGATTACTGCGATCATCCAATGTCCAAGCACACCGATTATGTTGAATCCCTTGCACCCTCTACGAGTACTATTCCGCACTCCGCGCTCTTACTTCCAGCGATCCTCCGTCGAGAATGATCATCCCTTATGGTAAGTAAACAGTCTGAAAAGGATAAAGAAAACTTTCTTATCGCCTATGTTTATAGATATTCCATCATGGGTTAATCCTCGGACGAAATTGGTCGACGAGATGATAGAGCGAGTCCAAGAATTTCATATTATCCGAGTGCGCGGCACACCAGCTTCCGGAAAGACGATTCTATCGCAGCTTGTGGCCAACAAATTGCTTGAAATGTATGGCCATACGACACCTA
>Ga0335075_10018392_pt1 | contig 10358 bp, 8 predicted proteins | sample Lox_Sample_24_FD_206723 | JGI IMG/M metagenome (GOLD analysis project Ga0335075, IMG submission 206723) | Soil microbial communities from Loxahatchee National Wildlife Refuge, Florida, United States - Lox_Sample_2.4 | ecosystem: Environmental > Terrestrial > Soil > Wetlands | place: USA: Florida... | reverse complement strand
TCGGTCTTGTGGAGGCGATGGTCAGGCACGGGGTACGAAAGCTGGTCTTCTCTGGATCGTGCTCCATCTACGGTGGCAGGTACAGCGATCCCATCTCTGAGGATGAGGCGACGGGGCCGACGAACCCGTACGCGAGCACGAAACTCATGTGCGAGCAGATACTTGCGGACTCGTGCACGCGGTGGCCGGAACTATCCGTGACTTCGCTACGGTATTTCAACCCGATCGGCGCGCATACGTCTGGCGCCCTTGGCGAGGATCCGAAGGGCGTCCCGAGCAATGTCCTGCCTTACATGCTGCAGGTCGCGGTCGGCAGGCTGGAACGGCTCCAAGTATATGGCGCCGACTACGATACACCTGACGGCAGCGGCGTCCGGGATTATATCCACGTCATGGACGTGGCCGACGCGCACTGCGTCGCGCTCGAACACCTTCATGAGGGAACGGGACTGCGCGCGTTCAACCTCGGTACCGGCTTGGGGATCTCAGTCTTTCAACTGATCGCCGCCGTCGAGGAGGTCAGCGGAGTGAATATCCGTTATGAAGTCGTCGGCAGGCAGCCCGGTGACGTGGCCACCCTCATCGCCGATCCCAGCAGAATCGAAAAGACCTGGGGCTGGCGTACCACCAGGGATCTGCACGACATGTGCGGTGACGCATGGCGTTTTCAGAGCCTGCATCCAAATGGGTACGCATCATAGCAAATTTCCGTTAACTGTAATTAATTCTCATCCTATGAGTGCCGGTTTGTCTACGGCCGAACGGAGTTAAGTTGCGTATTTCAGTAATCGGTACTGGTTACCTTGGCGCGGTACATGCCGCTTGCATGGCCGAACTCGGTCACGATGTGCTCGGTATCGACACCGATGAGCGCAAGATCGCTGCCCTCGCCGAAGGAGCGGCGCCTTTCTACGAGCCAGGCCTAGCCGAGATGCTGGTTTCGACCGTCGGGTCAGGCAAGCTACGGTTCAGCACGTCGCTTGCAGAGGCGGCCCGCTTCGCCGAAGTCCACTTCATCTGCGTCGGGACGCCGCAGATGCCTGGCGCGCTCGGCGCCGATCTCAGTCACATCGAGTCCGTGATCGAGGGACTGGCCCCGAATCTGACCGATGACTGCCTGGTCGTCGGCAAGTCGACGGTCCCGGTAGGGACCGCGGCCAGATTGGCCGCGCGGCTAGCCGAACTGGCTCCGGCCGGCGTGACGGCGAACCTTTCCTGGAATCCTGAGTTCCTGCGGGAAGGGTTCGCGGTCGAGGACACGCTGCGCCCGGACCGACTCGTGGTGGGGGCAACCTCCGCGGTCGATGACGCGATTCTTCGCGCCGTTTACGCCCGGCTACTCGACGCGGGCACTCCGTATATCCTGACCGACCTTGCCACGGCAGAGCTGACCAAGGTGGCGGCCAACGCCTTTCTCGCGACCAAGATCTCGTTCATCAACGCGATGGCCAACGTGTGCGAGGCGGCTGGAGCGAATGTCGTGACCCTCGCGGACGCGCTGGGTCACGACAGCAGAATCGGTCGCCGGTTCCTCTCCGCGGGTCTGGGCTTCGGTGGCGGCTGCCTCGGCAAGGACATCCGGGCGTTCATGGCCAGGGCCAGCGAACTGGGCTTGTCGGACTCGGTGCATTTCCTTCAGCAGGTCGATGAGATCAACGCCGGGCGCCGCCGACACGCCGCCGACATCGCAAGGGACCTGGTCGGTGGTACCTTCGCCGGCCGGAGCGTCGCGGTTCTTGGTGCGGCGTTCAAGCCGGAGACCGATGACGTGCGCGACTCGCCGGCACTAAGCGTTGCCGCCGCGATCAGCGCCCAAGGGGCGACGGTGCGCGTGCACGACCCGAAGGCCATCGACAACGCGCGGCGGGCACATCCGGAGCTTGAGTACGTCGATGATGTCGCCAAGGTGTGCGAGGGCGCCGACGTCGTCCTGCACTTGACCGAGTGGAATGTGTACCGGGAGCTGGATCCCCGCACCCTGCTGTCGGTCGTCCGTGAGCCGCGGATTCTCGATGCGCGCAACGTCCTTCCGCTGGATCGTTGGCAAGAGGCCGGCTGGACGGTGCGCTCCATGGGTGCCGCCCACGCCCAGTACGACATCCATTCCGTATCCGCGATATAGCACCCGGCCACCGGCAGCCATCGACCGCTGCGAAAGGCGCTTCGCGCTGATCGGCCTGTTAAAAAGGAACTAGAAATGATCACGACCAGGGCGGCGTTCGCGCGCCGCGCCGTGAGCGCGTCCGTCGCTTTGGGCTGCCTAATGCTGGTGGTCTCCTGCAGAAGCACGTCACAAACAGCCGCCGAGGGCCCCTTGACTTATTACGTGAGCCCGTCAGGCAACGACGCCGCGGCTGGCACGTCACCAGCCACCGCCTGGCGGACACTTGGTCGGGCCAGTTCTGCGATTTTGACGCCAGGCTCGAAGCTCCTTCTGCAAGGCGGGAAGAGCTTCGATGGACAATTGACGCTGGGCGCACGGGACGCGGGCAACGGGTCTGATCCGGTAACGGTGGGCTCGTACGGCAGTGGCGTTGCGACGATTCGTGCTGCGACTGGGGCTGGGCTTTACGTGTACGATACTGCGGGCGTCGATATCAAGAACCTGAACTTGGTGGGTCGTCTGCGACCAGGCGCCAGCGGTAAGGGGATTAACGTCTACAACGACCTACCCAGCGGCCACCGGCTTGACCACATCGAAATAGACAACGTCACCGTCACCGGGTTCGCCGATGGCATCGCGGTTGGCGGGCGGAACAGTCAGTCCGGCTTCGGTGACGTAGATATCAGTGATTCAAATGTGACGGGGAACCTCGACGTCGGCCTAGTGACCTACGGGCCGACGTTCGACCCGCAGTCGCCGACGTATGCCAACCAGGACGTGCAAGTCTCCCATGTGGTCGCCGCGCAGAACCACGGCGATCCGGATGACAAAACTGCTAACACCGGCAACGGGATTGTTTTGGGGAGCGTCCGCGACGGCACGATTAGCTGGTCAACGGCCGACGACAACGGGGGCGCGGGGGGGGCATCCGAGGGGCCGGCGGGCATCTGGACGTACGACTCCACCGCTATTGATATAGAGCATAACCTGTCCTACGACAACAAGACCGCGAATCAAGTCGACGGCAATGGCTTCGGGCTTGACCAGAACACGTCAGACTCTGTTCTCCAGGACAATCTCTCATACGGAAACGACGGGACGGGGTACCTCGACTATAGCTTGGAGAACGACTCGGCGCAGAAGGATAATATTGTCCGCTACAACATTAGCAGCGACGATGCGCGGGACGGGTACACGTTCTACGGTGGAATTACCGTCGCCGGGCTGGTACAAAACGCACAGGTCTACCAGAACACCGTAGTGATGACGTCCACGGCTACGGCAACGCCGCCGCTGTTGCGAATTGGGCCGTCAGTGCACGGCATCGCGGTGCGGAATAATATCTTTACCACCGAGTCAGATCCCCTGGTTGAGGTCAGCAGCGATCTCCCAGCATCCACGGCGATACTCCAGGGAAACGACTACTACTCGGTCACTGGCGTGTGGCAGGTCATGTGGGGCCAGACGAGCTACACATCGCTGTCTGCCTGGCGTGCCGCCACGTCACAGGAGGTGAAGGACGGGCAGCCGACTGGGCTTGACGCTGACCCAAACATGGTTGGGACCGTTGTGGGGCTGCATGTGACGACCCCGACCGACACGAGCGCTTTTGATGCATTCGCACTTAAGCCGGGCTCCGTACTCATCAAGGCGGGGCTGGACATCGCAGCACTCGGGATGGCGTCGCAGCCAGCCGATTACACCGGGAAAACGGAGTCGGCGGAACACCCGAATGTCGGCGCCGAGTAGTAAGAGAGCAGCCACCTGCTGCATTGTCGGCCGGAGTCGGCAATGCCCCGCCCAGACCAGCCGGGCGGGGCATTGCTCGCGGACGGGCTTATCCTTCGGAGCCGGCGAGCTCGACTGCGGGCCGCGTGGCACGGAGCCAAGCCACCATCCGGCTCACCCCCTCGGCCACGGGAACCTCGGGCTGCCAGCCGAGCCGCTCCGTCGCCCGGGTAATCACCGGCCGACGGCGAGTCGGATCGTCCGTGGGCAGCGGACGATATTCAATCGACGACGAAGACCCTGTTATCTGGAGCACGAGACGAGCGAAGTCGCCGATGGTGAACTCTTCCGGATTTCCAAGGTTTATTGGGCCGGGCTCAGCGGAGTCAATCATCTTGACGATGCCTCGGACCAAGTCATCCACGTAGCAGAAGCTGCGCGTTTGATCGCCATCGCCGTAGACGGTGATCGGCTCTCCGTCGAGCGCCTGAGTAATGAAGTTCGTGACCACCCGGCCATCGTGCGGGCTCATCCGCGGGCCGTAGGTGTTGAAGATCCGCAGGATGCCGACATTGACTCCGCGGGCAGCGCCATATGCGGTAGTCAATGCCTCGGCGAACCGCTTCGCCTCGTCGTAGACGCTCCTCGGCCCGATGGGGTTGACATTCCCCCAGTACTCCTCGGGCTGCGGATGAACGGCCGGATCGCCGTAAATTTCGCTTGTTGAGGCGACGACGAAGCGGGCTCCCTTGGATTCCGCCAGCCGGAGTGCGTGCTCAGTTCCGCGGCTTCCCACCGCGAGTGTCTCAAGCGGCATGCGCAGGTAATCGGGAGGCGAGGCGGCGCTGGCGAAATGCGCCACTGCATCCACCGGGCCAGCAACGTTGATCTCTGCGCTCACATCGCACTGATAGAACTCGAATCCCTGATGGTCAATCAGGTGCGTGATGTTATCTATTCGACCTGTCGAGAGGTTGTCCAGGCAAACTACCTGATCACCCCGGGCAATGTAGGCGTCACACAGATGTGAACCGAGGAAGCCGGCACCGCCTGTCACCACAATTCGCATAAATCCCTTTCCCTCCGTTGGAGAGCCAGGCTAGCAGACAAGCATCGGCGACCTGGTACGACAACAGCGAACCGCCCGCGGCGGCCGTCGTCGGGGGGACGCCATCATCGCGGATCGCGGAAACAAGGACGTTGTCGGCCTCAGCCACCAAGAGCAGATCAATACCAAAAGAGCGATCGCTAGGCGACGTACGGCTCGGCGCCGGCCTCGCTGACCATGGGGCGGCCCGCGACCGCCCAGCCGGTCATGCCGTCGGATACGTTGACGGTTCTCCAGCCGCCGCCGGCCAGGGCCTGCGCGGCGTAGGCGGAGCGGGCGCCGGACCGGCAGATCACGTAGATCTCGCGGTCCTGAGGGATCTCGGCGGCACGCTCGGAGATCGCTCCGACGGGAATGTGCACGGCATCTGGGGCGTGCCCGGCGGCCCACTCGTCGTCCTCGCGGACGTCAAGCAGGTACACCCCGGCGGGCAGGTCCGTCGACAGGACAGCAGGCTGGGCATCGTCGGAGTGAAACACGGTCGTTCTCCTGTCGTAGTGCGCGGCAACACCATCATCAACTTGCTGTGCGCGACACTGTACCGCCTGCTGCGCACCGGCCCTGTACTGCGGCGCCTGTCAGTACATCCTTGGTGACCAGCACGACCTCGACCGCGCGGGGTCCCCCGTCGTCCTCAGCACGCGACGCGCCACTCCTGGTAGCGTTTCCACCATGCTGGACAGACGATTCATCAGGGACAACCCGGAAGCCGTAAGGGCGGCCGTCCGGGTTAAGGGCATCGACCTGGACGTGGACGAACTGCTCAGCCTTGACCAGTCCAGCCGTGAACTGCAACGCGAGCTCGACGAGGCGCAGACCAGGCGAAAGGCGTTCGCCAAGGAGTTCGCGCGAGCCGACGAGGAGACCAGGGCGGCGCTGCGGGCCGAGCACGACGAGCAGGACATGCACCTGAAAGAGGTGCGCGAGTCGCTCGCCGAGGTCAACGAGAAACTGCAGGCGCTGCTGCTGCTCACCCCGACGATCCCGTGGACGGGCACGCCGGTCGGCCGCGACGACTCCGCCAACGTCACGATCAGGACATGGGGCGAGCGGCCCGCCTTCGACTTCGAGGTCAAGGATCACGTCGAGCTGCTCGAGAACCGCGGCTGGGCCGAATTCGCCCGGGCGCGGAAGGTCGCGGGCGAGCGCGCTTACGCGCTCACCGGCGACATGGTGCTGCTTGAGCGGGCGCTGCTGTCCTACGCGCTCGACCACCTCGTCTCGACCGGGTCCACCGTGATCTCCGTCCCGGTGATGGTGCGGGAGGAGGCGCTGATCGGAACGGGGCAGTTCCCTGCCCACCGCGAGGAGACCTACGCGCTCCCGGCCGACGACCTGTTCCTCGCGGGCACCGCCGAGGTCGCCCTCGTCGGCCTTCACTCCGGCGAGATCCTCGACGCCAAGGCGCTGCCGATCCGCTACGCCGGCATCTCGCCCTGCTTCCGTCGGGAGGCAGGCAGCGCCGGGCGGGATGTGCGCGGGCTGCTCCGGGTGCACCAGTTCGAGAAGGTCGAGCAGTTCGTCATCTGCGCGGCCGATGACGAGGAATCCGACCGCTGGCACGCCGAGCTGCTCGGCGTCGCCGAGCACCTGCTACAGGGCCTGGGGCTGCACTACGAGGTCGTCGAGTGCTCGACCGGTGACATGGGCGCGGGCAAGTACCGGATGAACGACGTCAACACCTGGTTCCCCTCGCTCGGGCACTTCCGCGAGACGCACAGCTGCTCCTCGCTGCACGACTGGCAGGCCAGGCGGGCCAGCGTGCGGTACCGCGACGCCGACGGGACGGTGAAGTTCGCCTACACGCTGAACAACACCGCGATCGCGACGCCCCGGCTGCTCGCGGCGGTCATCGAGAACTGCCAGACGGCGGACCAGAAGGTCCGCGTGCCCGAGGTGCTCCGGCCCTACCTTGGCGGCCGGGCCAAACTTTAAGCTGACGTAAGCCGCAGAAGCCAGAAAGTCAGAGAAGCCCCTGTAGGACCGACCTAGTTAAGTCGGACGAGAAAGACTGGAGGGCCGTGCGCCTTGGGACGCGAGCGTCGTACGCTGCGAGGCGTGGAACTCCAAGCTGACCGGGTCGCCGACCTCGCCCACCGCCGGGTGGCCGAGCTGCGTCGGCGCGATGTCGCGATCGCATTGCTGAGCGTGCCCGCCGCCGACGCGCTCGCGTCGCTGCCGACCATCAGGCGGGGGCTGCTGGCAGCCGGAAACCCGCTGTCGGCGCCGTTCTGGGACTCGGCCGAGACGATCCTGCAGAAGATCAGCGAGCACGACGCCACCTTCGGGGACGTGCACGGCTGGCTCGAGGCGACGGGGACCGAGCCCACCGGGATCATCGGGCTGCACGTCTGGGCGGAGCCCGCCACCCGCAGCCCGCTGCAGGAGGAGATGCACGCCCGGCTGGTGGGCCACCTCGAGGAACTGCTCGCGGCGGGCGAGATCGACCCGGACCGGCTTGCCACCGGCGACGAGGACGCCCGCCGGGAGTACGTGACGTTGCAGGAGCGGTGGATGACCAGTCCGCTGCCGGACGGCCGGGTGCCGATGACGGTGCTGCTCGACGAGCAGGACGAGGCGTTCCTGGCGGACTGGGCCGCCGCCGACGCCGAGGCGAGGGCCGCGCTGCATTCCATGCTCGCGTCGGCGGGCGAGCGGCCGCTGCCGGCGGCGGACCTGCGCGCCGCCGTCGCCAAGCTCCGCGGTGACATCGCCCAGCCCGGGTGGCCCGGCCAGATGCTCGTCTCGTTCAGCGGCCGCAACGCGGACTCGCTGCCATCCGACGACGCGGAACTCTGGCTGACGCTGGCCACGTCGGTGGCGGCCCCGCAGGGCGGCCCGCTGTCCGACGAGGACAAGGAGTTCGCCCGCGCCATGGAGTGGGCCGAGGAGGAGGACCTCGAATTCGGGGACGACCTCGACGACGAGAGCGAGGACGACGACGAGCCGGACGAGCTGTCGGCGGCGATCGCGGCGGTCTGCGCGCTCGATCACTTCGACTGGCTGGCGGTCATGTCGGCGCTGGTCACCGGGGGCCCGGGAACACCCGCCTCGGCGGCCGACCTGGCCCGGTACGTCAGGGACTTCGATCCCGAGCAGGTGATCGGCCTCGCCGTGGTCGACAACGACTTCTCGTTCGCCCCGACCGTCGCGGCGGTCGACGCCGATGACGCCGATCGCGACGACTACGCCGACGTCGAGATCGAGGTCGGGGTCGAGGTTGACGACGATGACGACTTCGACAAGGCGGCCCTGATTTTCGACGACGCTGATTTCGGAGCGAGCGACTTCGACGAGGACGAGGACGAGGACGAGGACGAGGACTTCGACGAGCTCAGCATCGAGGAGCTGTTCCTCAACGTGACCGCCATGTGGTCCGTGCTCGGCGCGATCGACGAAGACGACCGGCTGACGCCGCTCGGCTGGTGGGGCCTGCCCGAGGCCATGAGCCGCGCCTGGACGGAACCCGAGGCGGATTAGCCCGGCCCGGTCGCTGTCTGCTAGCGGCGCTTGGCCGTGGCCGGGTCCGCCGCCGCGGCGTCGGCCGCGCCACCTGGCTGGGCCTCGTCGGCCGCCACGTCCTCCACGTCCTCCACGTCCTCCGGACGCGGGCCGATCTTCTTGAACTGCTTGTTCATCGAGCGGAGGATGAAGACGAGCGCGACGCCGAGCGCGGCCACCACGAGGAAGCCGAGCAGCCCGGGCTCCACGTTGCTGACCGTCGACGTGGAGTTGCTTGAGCTGCTTGCCAGCACGGCGAGGAACGTCACAGGGTCACACTCTCCCGGATACCTGCGAAAAGGTCGTCTTCCGGCAGCTCGGTATCGACGAGCGACCTAGCAAGATGATAGTCCTCGGTCGGCCAGGCATCGCGCTCGACCTCGCGCGGGCACGCGAACCACGAGCTGTTGGGGTCTATCTGGGTGGCGTGCGCACGCAGCGCGTCGTCGCGCACGCCGAAGTAGTCGGCCGCCGCCACCCGGGTGGTGATCTCCAGCGTGCGCTGGCCGCGCTCCAGGCGCTTGCGCGCGCGCTCCTCCCATTCGGCGAAGATCTGCGTGTACGGCGACTCCAGCTCGCGGCGCAGGAGTTCCTGGTGCAGCGCGGCGTACTTCGCCTGGTGGAACGTGACGAAGTAGTACATCTTGGATGGCTGCCACGGCTCGCCGCTGTTCCCCCGCATGGAGGGCTCCCGCCCCCCATCCCCCCTGGCTTCCGGGTACCGATCCGGGTCCGCGGCCGCCTCGAACGCCTCCACCGCCACCTGGTGGGTCTTGATGTGATCCGGGTGCGGATAGCCGCCCGACTCGTCGTAGGTCAAGATCACGTGCGGCCGGAATTCGCGCACCAGGCGCACCAGCGGGGCCGCCGCCTCGGCCAGCGGCACGAGGCCGAAGCTGCCCTCGGGCAGCGGCGGCAACGGGTCCCCCTCCGGCAGGCCGGAGTCGACGAAGCCGAGGAAGCGCTGCTCGACGCCGAGGATCTCCCTGGCCCGCGCCATCTCCGCCCGCCTGATGTTGGGCAGGTCGGCCAGCACCTCGGGCCGGTCCATGGCCTTGTTGAGCACGCTGCCGCGCTCGCCGCCGGTCATCGTGGCGACGAGAACCTCGACGCCCTCCTTGACGTACCTGGCCATCGTCGCGGCGCCCTTGCTCGACTCATCGTCCGGGTGCGCGTGCACCGCCATGAGGCGCAGCTTCGCTTCTGGCGCCTGACCCTGCCCCGACCCGTGGGATGACACCCTGGTCTCCATCCGTCTACACTCGCTGCCTACACCGGAACACCTACAGCGGAACGTCCACCCGGTTTATCTGCATTCCCGCCGGGAACGCTGGGTCGGAGGCTTTCTAGACCGACACGCCGCCTACTGGGAGCACTTGACTAGTTCGCGCCAGAGGCCGAACCTTGTTAGCCTCAGAAGATTACCCCCGGAGACCGGCTGGCTGCTCGGAAGGCACAGTAAGCCCTCGCACCCAAAGAAGCAGCCAGCACGCAGCGACCAGATGTGTCCTGCGTAGTACTGAGGAGTGCCCGTGACCGAGACGCGCAATGAAAGCGTCACCTGGCTCACCCAGGAGGCGTACGACCGGCTTAAGGCCGAGTTCGACTATCTCTCTGTGCAGGGGCGCATCGATATCGCGAAAAAGATCGAGGCTGCCCGCGACGAGGGGGACCTGCGCGAGAACGGCGGTTACCACGCGGCCAAGGAGGAGCAGGGCAAGCAGGAAGGCCGGATCCTTCAGCTCCAGTACATTCTGGAGAACGCCCGGGTGGGCGAGCCGCCGCGCACCGATGGCGTGGTCGGTCCCGGTATGACGGTGACCGTCCGATTCGTCCGCGACGACGAGGAGGTCACGTTCCTGCTGGCCTCGCGCGAGGAGAGCGGCGCGCCGATCGACGTGTACTCGCCGAAGTCCC
>Ga0335075_10018391_pt1 | contig 10359 bp, 9 predicted proteins | sample Lox_Sample_24_FD_206723 | JGI IMG/M metagenome (GOLD analysis project Ga0335075, IMG submission 206723) | Soil microbial communities from Loxahatchee National Wildlife Refuge, Florida, United States - Lox_Sample_2.4 | ecosystem: Environmental > Terrestrial > Soil > Wetlands | place: USA: Florida... | reverse complement strand
GGCCGTTCAGCAGCAGGCTCTGCGCGTCGGTGAAGTCGCCTTCCTCGAACCGGTTGGCCAGGATGCCGGGCAGGTCGTGGTTGAGCAGGTAGGCATAGTTGTCCGCGCCGGAGAACGGCGCCTCGCCGACCTGGACGATCCGGGTGTAGATGAACGCGGCCTTGTAGGCGTTGTCGATCGCCGTGCCCGGGTCTTTGAGGTTGCTGGTGTTGGCGAGGGTGACGTTCGGGAGCTCCAGCTTCGGGGTCACGGAAAGCCGCTGGTTCCAGTAGTTCGCCATGTGCCGGTACGCGGCGTCGTAGGACAGCGCGCCCGGGTTGCCCTTCGCGGGGGTGAGCGCCGTGACGCTGGGCAGCGGCGTGGACGTGCTGAAGTCGTCGACGGCGGCCACGAAGTCGTGGCGCGCGGTCTGGCCCGGCTGCACCGTGTCGGACTCGTCGTTCAGCGAGACGAGGTTCGGCCCGGACTGGCCGGACGGGACGTCTACCGCCGCGGTGCCCTTGTTGGTGACCTGCACCCGCGTGTAGACGAGCTCGGTCGGGGTGCCGTCGACCGACTGCTCGTTCGCGAAGTCAGTGATCGAGATCGCCACGTTGTTGCGGGTGAACGACGTGGTCATGGCGGGCAGGTAGCCGTCGGCCTCGGTCCACCGCACGGACCCGGCGGGCGGCGCCTGGCCCGCCGGGAGACCGTAGGTGTAGACCCCGAACGAGTACATCGCGCCGCAGTACGCCTGCCCGGTGCCGCCTGGCTGGTAGGTCTGCGGGACACGGCGGGCGAAGTAGGCGCCGGACAGGTACTCGAACGGCGCGTAGTAGTTGCCCTCCCAGCCGATCACGGTCTGGTTTGCATAGCCGAAACCGTACGGGTCGTCCGGGGTCGGGAAGTTGGTGCCGTAGTCCTGCGGGAGATCCGGGTTATGGCAGATGTTCACCGGAAGTGCCGGCAGGGGCTGCAGTTGCCCGCTGCCCGGGGAGCTGCCGTTCCCGCCGGTCATGGCCACCGCGGGGACGGCCATGGCCATGAGCACGATGGGCGCGGCGAGAAATGCGCCTAGGCGTCCGAGATTGCGCATTCGTGTGCTCCCTCCGCCATGCGGGAGTTTGATGAACGGCGTGAGACCGGTCACATGATTAAACGCAAGTAATTGAGTCTCGTCAATCACCAAGTCTCATCAACTACCGACTAGTGATCGGCCAGGGTGTCGAGGGAGTAGCCCGCGGTCCGCTTGTACCGGTCGATGATCTCCTCCAGTTCGGCCGCGGAGATCACGTCGTCGATCGCGGCGAACGGCCGGTCACCGCTTCGCAGGTAGACCTCGCGCAGAATCGCGTCCGGCGGGTTGGCGCGGTTGGCGAGGACGACGGCGGTCGTGGCGGGCCTGCGCGTGGCCTCGTAGGCGGCGAACGCCTCCTCGACGCCGCCGCGGGCACGCAGTTCCGCAGCGAGGGCGGCGGCGTCCAGTACCGCCTGCCCGCCGCCGTTAGATCCGCGCGGCACCATCGGATGCGCCGCGTCGCCCAGGAGCGTGACCCGGCCGGTGCCCCACCAGTCCAGCGGGTCCTGGTCCACCATCGGGTACTCCAGGATCGTCTGCGTGGAGCGCAGCAGCGCGGGCACATCAAGCCAGTCGAAGCGCCAGCCGGCGAACGCTCCGATGAAATCCTCGAGCCGCCCCGCCCGGTTCCAGTCACGGTCGGCGTGCCGCGGCGTCTCGATCTCGGCGACCCAGTTCACGAGCTGCCTGCCCGTGCCGTCGACGTTATCCCTGACCGGGTAGACGACGAGCTTGCCGATGGTCAGCCAGCCGATCCTGATCATGCTGGCGCCGGTCAGGATCGGGTCCCGCACGGTGACCCCGCGCCACATGTTGTACCCGGAGTAGACGGGCGCGCCCTCGCCGGGGTGCAACTGCCGGCGCACGGCGGAGCGGACGCCGTCGCAGCCGACGGCCCCGGCGGCGCGCTCGGTCGCCTCGCTCCCGTCCGGGCGGGCAAGACGGACGGTCACGCCCGCGTCGTCCTGCCCGACGTGCACGCAGCGGTGCCCGGTGACCAGCGCCCCGGGGCCGAGCCGGTCGCGCACCGCCGCCGCGAGCACGGCCTGCAAGTCGCCCCGGTGAATGGAGAGCTGCGGCCACCGGTAGCCGGCGCCGGCGCCCACCGGCTCGGTGTAGATGTGCTGGCCGAACCGGGTGAAGTACACCGACTCCCGCGTGGTCACCGCGACGGCGGCCAGGTCGTCGAGCAGGCCCAGCCTGGCCAGCTCGCGGGTGGCGTGCGGGAGCAGGTTGATGCCCACGCCCACGGCGCTCAGCTCCGGAGCGGCCTCGAACACCTGGCAGTCGATCCCGGCCGCGTGCAGTTCAAGCGCGAGGGTCAGGCCGCCGATGCCGCCGCCGATCACGGCGATGCGATCCGATATGGACATAAGCCTCCGTTCGCCACGAGTTCGCCAGTTAGCGCATTCCTCCAGGAAACGCCGATTCCGGCTGACGTCAAACTCGCCCGGGCGACACGCCCCGCTGACGGGTCAGCCTTACGGCAGGCCGAGGAGGCTGGCCTGGCCGCACCCTGGCTCCCCGAGCCGTGGCGAGCGTAGTAGAAGTAGAGGAGGGATAAGGGGGAAAACATGCCCGACACTAAAGTCTTTCCTCTGCAGCGGCTCGGCCGGCTAGAGCTTGATCAGGGGTTGCGCGCCTTCAAGCCGGGGCCCGCGGCATCCGACCTGGCGGTCACCGCCATGGTGGAGGTGCCCCAGGCCGGGGCGCAACTGCAGAACGCCTGGGACGTGGCCTGGTCCGATGCGGCTCGCGAAGCCACGGAACGCGGCGCCGACCAACGCAGCGCCCAGGCGCTGGCCGTGGGTGCCGGCGACCCGCTCGCCGCCGCTACCTGGATGTTCGCTGGCGCTGTTCGCGTGGTGGTCGCAGCCCAGGGTGAGGTGATGCTGGCGCGGTGGCTGCCGGCTGGTACCGGCTCCATCTCGGTGCGGGTAGGGCCGCTGCCGCACCTGCTGGAGGCGGCAACGGCCGCTGCCCGCCGCCCCGCCCACATCGTGGTATCGGCGGAGCGTCACGCTGCCGCCATCTTCGTCCACGCCGCCGACAATCACCATCCCGTGCGGCGGATCGCGGTTGGCGCCCCTCCCGGCGAGCCGCGTGATCCTCATCCGGACAGGCCGCCCGCGCATCATCACGGAAGGCGGCACGAGGGCGACAGCGAGCCGGAAAGCGGCGGCGAGCGGAACGACGAGTACATCGCGGCGCGGGTGTCCGAAGCCGCGGCCAGCGTAGGCGCGCACATCGTCCTGGGCGCGGGGGATGAACATATCCTGGCCGCTGTCTCGGGTCACCTGCCCGGAGCTCTCGGCCCGATAACCACCATCACCTCCGAGCCAGTGACCGCGGACAGCGACGATCAGCTCAGTGCCCGGATCGGTGCCGCGCTCGACGGGATCACCGGCGAGGCCATCACTGCCGTCACGGACCTAGTCGCCTCCTCCGCCGATGGCCCGGCATCCGCCGCGGTCCGCGGCATCGAAGCCGTCGCTCAGCAACTGGCCGAGCAGCAGGTGGCCGTGTTGCTTGTCGCCGCTGACATCTCGCGGGACAGCGCCGGAGCCAGCTATCGGATCGGGCTCCGGCCGACCGAGTTCCTCGTGGGAGAGTCCGACGGAACTGAGGTGCCACTGGAAGACGGGCTGGTCTGGGCCGCGCTGCACCAGGACGCGATCGTGGTGCAACTGCCGGATCGCGCTCCGCTGGGCGGGCAGCCGACAGCCGCGCTACTGCGCCGCGGATGAACTCGCCGCCCTTGAGGACCTTAGTTCGACGCGATAGTGACGACCACCCGGCCACGAGCGCTCCCGGTAGCCAGGACATCGTGGGCGGCCGACACGTCGGCCAGGGAAAACGACTTGTCGTGCAGCCGTGGCCGCAGTGCTCCCGTCTCGGCGAGCGCCGCGGCATGCCGGAGGATCTCGCCGTGGTGGCAGCGCGCTTCTCCGGTCAGCAGCGGCAGCAGGGTGAACACCCCGCTGTAGCTGGCGCCACGGAAGCTGAGCGGCGCCAGACTGTGCGTGCCCCAGCCGAGGATGCTGACGACCCGTCCGGTGTAGCGCCGGACGGCCGCGAACGAGGCATCGAGCGTGGCCCCGCCGACGGTGTCAAAGACAACGTCAAATCCCTCGCCGCTCGTATAGCGGCCGACGTATTCGTCGGCGGTAGTAGCGCGGTAGTCGATGGCGGTCGCCCCGGCCAACCGGATCACGTCCATCGCCGCGTCACCGGTGTCAGTGGCGTACACCCGCGCGCCGCGGGCCACGGCAAGCTGGACCGCCACGTGGCCGACCCCGCCGGCGCCGCCGTGTACGAGCACCGAGTCGCCGTTTCCGGCCCGGGCCCGGTCCACGAGCCCCTCCCATGCGGTGATGACCGGCAGCGGCAACGCGGCGGCCTCGGCCATTGACAGGTTGCGGGGCTTGGACGCGAGCAGTCGGGCGTCCGCCACCTGGTAGTCGGCGAGCGATCCGGGTATGGCACCGACGCCGCCGGTCATGCCGTACACCTCGTCCCCGACGCTGAACGTGGTGACGCCCTCGCCGACACGAGCGACTGTGCCGGACATGTCGATGCCCGGCACCGCGGGCGGCCGGACCCGCGCGTGGGCCGCCGCGCCAGCCCGGATCTTCAGGTCGAGCGGGTTGACCCCACTCGCCGCCACGCGCACGAGCACCTCGCCCGGCCCGGGCTCGGGGACCGGAAGATCGCGCACGATGAACGGGCCGCCGAACTCGTCGAGCACAACGGCCCGCATCGCGGCCTCCGCGTCCGTCGCTATTCCCGGGTGGTCACCGGTTCCCATGAATCCTCATCCCCTCCGCGCATCTCGCCGCTGCTGGCGTGCTCTTTATGATGGGCGAACACGCAGGCCGCCGGACCCGCGCCGACGGCCATCTCTCCCACACATCGCGCCACCGGGGAGGCCGAAGGTGGATGCCGCGCCACGCCCACCGCGCCAGGTAGGGATCCTGGTCTACGACAATGTGACGCTGCTCGACGTGGCCGGGCCGGCCGACGTCTTCGCGCACGCGGGGCTGTTCGGCGCCGCATACGAGACCGTGCTTGTCTCGCCCGACGGAAGGGACGCCACCACGTCCAGCGGAATCACGGTGCGCGTCGACCGGAGCCCAGAGGAGCTGGGATCGCTCGACATCGTCATGATCCCGGGGGCGCTCGGCATGGTCGGACGCCCGTTCGACCCCGCGCTCCTGGCCGCGGTCAAGGCCATGATCGCCAAGTCCAGCCAGGTGACGTCGGTCTGTACCGGGTCTTTCCTGCTGGCGCAGGTCGGCGCGCTCGACGGCCTGCGCGCGACCACCCACTGGAACAGGATCGAGCAGTTCCGGAAGTCCTATCCGTCGGTCCGGGTACGGAGCGACGCGTTGTTCGTCCGCGACGGATCGGTCATCACGTCGGCGGGTGTCAGCTCCGGCATTGACCTGGCGCTCGCTCTGGTTGAGCAGGATTTCGGACCCGACGTGGCTGGCCAGACCGTGCGCCAGATGGTTCTGTTCATGCAGCGACCGGGCGGCCTTTCACAGTTCTCAAGCCGGGCGCGCAGCGTACTCCCGGCGGACAACCCGCTCCGGCCGCTGCTGGATGCCATTTCGGCCGACCCGGCCGCCGACTACTCCCTCGCCCGCATGGGCGCCGTCGCCGGGGTCAGCCCGCGGACCCTTACCCGGTTGTTCCGGGAGCAGCTCGGCACGACCCCGGCACGGTACGTCGAGCAGGTCCGGATCGAGGCCGCGAAGGCGCTCCTGCTGCATGGCTCCTCCGTCGCGCGCAGCGCGCGGCTCAGCGGATTCAACAGCGCCGAGACCCTGCGCCGCGTGTTCGTGAACCAGGTGGGCGTAAGCCCCTCGGTGTACGCCAGCACCGCGGCGCCCTAGGCTTATCCGGTGCCCTTCTCAGATGAGCTGGCACGCGGTCTTGCCGTGGTGGCCTACGACCGCCGCTGGCCCGGCGACTTCGCGGTGCTCGCTCGTAGGGTGCAAGACGTGCTCGGGCCGACGGCGGTCCGGGTGTGCCACGTGGGATCCACATCCGTGCCGGGACTGGCCGCCAAGGACTGCATCGATATACAGGTCGAAGTCCGGGCCCTCGACGAGGAACTGATCGTCGGCTGCTTCGGCACGATCGGCTTCCGGCTGCGGCCCGAGCCCTGGAATCGCGTGGAGCCCACCCCCGGAGGCCCGTGCCCGAAGCTGGTCTTCGCCCCGCCAGAAGGCGACCGTGCGAGCAACATCCACGTAGTTGAGGCCGCGAGCGAGGCCGCGCGGCGCAAGCTACTGTTCCGGGACTTCCTGCGGGCACACGATACGGCCCGGGACTCCTGGAGCGACTTCAAGCAGCGCCTGGCCGCGATGGCCGCCGACATCTACCAGTACGGCCAGGCCAAAGCGGGCCCGACGGAAATCTTGATGCTCGCGGCTGAGAGCTGGGCACGCCAGGCCCAGTGGTCACTGCCGTGGTCGGCCGACGGCGGAGGCAGCGGGCATAGCATGGTGCCTGCTTGCTCGCCAGCCTGCCGTCGTCCTGGATGCGGAGGAGGATTGGGTGGACATCACTCAACTGATCCTTGACGATCATCACGAGCAGCGCCGGCTGTTCGCGATCCTGGAACAGATCGATCGGTCTGACACCGAGGCGCTGGCCGCCGTCTGGGGACGGCTGGCCGCGTTCCTTGACCTGCACGCCGCGGCGGAGGAGGCGATCTTCTATCCCGTGCTGCTACGGGTGGGGATCGCCGCGAGGCGCCGGGCCGGGGTGGAAGACGAGACGCTGGACGCCATTCACGACCATAACGAGATCCGGGACGCGGTCGCGGAGGTCGCGAGGCATCTGGTGGGCAGCGACGACTGGTACGAGGCGGTCGCCGGGGCCAACCTCGCGAACAGTGACCACATGGCCGAAGAGGAACGTGAGGGCCTGACCGATTTCCGCCGCCTGGCCGGACTGCGGCAGCGCCACGACCTCGCTGTCGCCTTCGCCGCCTACGAGGCGCGGAATTTCGCGGGGGTCCAGCCCGTGGACAAGGACCCCGCCGCCTACGTCAGCCAGGCAGAGGAAGGCACAGGGCAAAGCAGCGACGGGTCGCTTCGCATCGGCGGCCTCGGGCGGTAGAGCAGTTACGACACGGCAGGAGGGCGGCGTGCACGCAAACGGCGAATCAATGGACACCGTGGCGGTCCATGGCGGGGAACGCCGACCCGGGCCCGAGGGTTCCGTGGTCTTCCCGATCTATCAGGGAACGGTGTATGAGGTCGAGCCGGGGACGGGCTACCACGACCTGAAGTACATCCGGCTCAACTCGACGCCGTCCCAGCACTACCTGCACGACAAGCTCGCCGCGCTCGAGGGCGGACAGGCCGCGGTCGCCACGTCGTCCGGGATGGCGGCGATGACGACGGTCCTGCTCAGCCTCATGCGCGCCGGGGACCACCTGCTCGCCAGCGACTGCCTCTACGGCGGGACGCATGACTTCCTGACCGGTCACGCCGCGGACCTGGGCTGGTCCTACACCTTCGTGGACGCCGGGCGCCCGGAGACGTGGGAAGCCGCCCGCACCGAGCGGACCAAGGTCTTTCTCGTCGAGACGATCACCAACCCGCTGATGCGGGTCGGGCGGCTGGACCAGGTGGCGGACTTCGGGCGGCGCGAGGGCATCGTCACGGTCATCGACAACACCTTCGCGTCCCCGGTGAACTACCGCCCCCTCCAGGCCGGCTTCGACGTGGTCTTCCACAGCGCGACCAAGTACCTGGGCGGCCACTCGGACCTGGTGGCCGGCGCGGTGGTGGGCGGCGCGGACCTCATCGAACGGGTACGCAAGACGCTCAACCACTTCGGCGGCTCTCTGGATCCGCACACGGGCTTCCTCCTGGCGCGGGGCATCAAGACCCTCGCGCTGCGGGTGCGGGCCCAGGGCGCCAACGCGCTGGAACTGGCCCGGTTCCTGGAGGACCATCCAGCGGTCGCCGCGGTGAACTATCCCGGACTGGCGTCTCACCCCGATCACGCGCACGCGGCGAAGCTGCTGTCCGGCTTCGGCGGCATGCTGAGCCTGCGGCTGCACGGCGGTGAGCGGGCCGCGCAGACCCTGCTGGACGCGGTGACCCTGCCGTATGCGGCGCCGAGCCTCGGAGGAGTGGAAACGCTCATCACCCGGCCGGCCGCCACCTCGCACGCGGGCATGAGCCCCCAGGACCGGGACCGTCTCGGCATCACGGCGGACCTGGTCCGGGTCAGCTGCGGCATCGAGGGAACCCAGGACCTGATCGGCGACTTCGCCCAGGCGCTGGAGGCGGCCAGCGCTTCATAGGCCGGCAATCGAACCATTTATCCCAAACGGATCGAGGCGTCTCCCCCGGTCACAGTCTTGTAGTCCCTCGGCGACCAGGCTTGCGACAGCCTGCTCCTTGTCGGTCAGGCTGTCCCACCCGGTGACGGGCCTGTCAAACGGCGTGTCGTCCAGGGACGAAGCGGGCCCCGAGCCTACCCGTGCGCGGGGCTGGGTCCGATACAGGTCGAGACCTCGGCCCGCTCCTCGGCCAAGAAGCGGTGCCCGTCAGGTCCCGATACCAGGGCAGCGCGGACGCCCCCCTGCAGGATCATGAGGTCATCGTCGGCCAGGGGCGTGCCGCGGCGGGCGAGCGCTACGGCGGTTGCGTCAAGCGAGGCGACCTGCACCACACTGTGCGTCGCCACGATGTCGTTGCTGGCCGTGTCGAATGGGATCGGCCGTCGCGTGCCAACGTGGTAGTGCAACAGTTCCATTCGTGGCGCAGGCAGGTCCGGAGCGAGCCCGGTGACGCTGACATGGACGCCGTCGACGTTGTCGAGATCGGCCTGTTCAGGCCCGCGGTTCTCGGTGCGGCCTCCGGTGCCGAACCCGAATACGGAGCCGAAAAAACTCGCGCTGCGGGCCGAGTCCCTGACCGCGATAGCGGTGTGATCGATCCCGAGAAAGGAACCGGCACCGTCGACGGTGCGCCATGGTCCAGGGACACGTCCCTCCGGGAAGGCGAGCAATTCCAACGGGTGGCCATCGTGATCGCGGAACTTGAACGCGGTCACGCCCCCAGAGCTATCCGGCAGCCGTACCGGACCGTTGCGGCTGATGGGCCGGAAGCGCCGATTCGCCGTTACCCGCAGATATGCGTCCCTCATGTCGTTCACGACGATCGCTACATGCTGAAACCAGATGTCGGTGCTCGTGCTGCCGAGCGGGTACGGGCGTCCCGCCGCCTCCGTGAATTCCAGTAGCTCGATCTGCTCACGGCCTAGCCGCAACAATGAGCGCCGTCCGCGCGCCCGCCGGATGCAAAGCACGGCGGTCAGCGCGGGATCGATGTCAGCCCGTTGTTCGACCCGGCATCCGAACGTCCCGACGTAGTCGTGTTCGGCCCGGTCAAGGTCCGACACGATCAGGGTGACCCGGTCGATCACCGCCTCCGGCCCATTCATCACGCTGCAATCAAGTCGATACGCAAGGTGACCGGGACGGTCGCCTGGCCGGCGCCGCTATTGCCGCTGCTGACGACGATGGACTTGCCCGACAGGCTGCTCATGCCATTCCGCCGTTGGCGTAGATCACCTGGCCGTTGACCCATCGCCCAGTCGGCCCGACCAGGAACGACACGACGCCGGCGATGTCGTCGGGACGGCCGAGGCGGCCGAGCGGAGGCTGAGCCGCCAGCTGTTCTTGCTCCTCAGCCGAAGTGCTGTTCAGGAACGCCGCGGTCGCGGTGGGGCCCGGCGCGACCGCATTGACGGTGATGTCGCGGCCGCGCAGCTCCTTGGCCAGGATGCGGGTCAGGACGTCGACGGCGGCCTTGGAGGCGGCGTACGCGCTCAGCTCCGGCGGCGCCACCCGGACCATGCTGGTCGACACGTTGACGATCGAGCCGCCGCCACGCACCCGTCGCGCGGCCTGCTGGTTGACGACGAACGTGCCCCGCACGTTGACCCGGTAAATCTCGTCGAGGTCCGCCAGGTCAAGGTCCGTGAGGGCGGAGGGGCGATTGATCCCGGCGGTGTGCACGACCACGTCCACATGCCCGAAGCGGTCCTCGACGGCGTCGAACACCGCAGAAGTGGCCTCTTCATCGGCGATGTCCGCCGCGAATGCCGCCCCGCGCCGCCCATGCACCGTGATCTCCTTCACCGTCGCGTCGGCCAGGTCGACGCTGCCGGCGTACGCCACCGCGACATCGAACCCGTCCGCGGCCAGCTGGGCAGCTATGACCCGGCCCATACCGCCGGTCCCCCCGGTCACCAGGGCTGCCCGTATG
>Ga0335075_10018390_pt1 | contig 10359 bp, 10 predicted proteins | sample Lox_Sample_24_FD_206723 | JGI IMG/M metagenome (GOLD analysis project Ga0335075, IMG submission 206723) | Soil microbial communities from Loxahatchee National Wildlife Refuge, Florida, United States - Lox_Sample_2.4 | ecosystem: Environmental > Terrestrial > Soil > Wetlands | place: USA... | reverse complement strand
GCCGTCTCCGCGGCGGTCGCCGGGACCGCGATGCGCGCATGCCAGGCCTGGATGCGTCCGCCCGCGACGCGCGCGGTGACACGCGCTGCGGCGGGCGGGCGGAAGCTGTCGCGCTGGATTTCCTGGATGCGCGGGAATGTCAGCTGGACCGGCCGTCCGATCCGCGCGGCGATGATCGCCGCCTGCTCGATCGCTTCCGTCTCCAGCTTGCGCCCGTAACCGCCGCCGACCGGCATCGGATAGAGCGTCACCTGCGCTTCCGAAAAGCCGAGCGCCCGCGCCGCCGCGGCACGCGCCAGGCCAGGCGCCTGGGTCGGCGCCCAGATTTCGAGCCGGTCGTCGATCAGGCGCGCGGTCGCGGTCAGCGGCTCGATCGGCGCGCCTGGAGCGGGGCCCACCGAATAGCTGGCGCTGATCGGGCTCGCGCCGGAAATGTCGGCATCGACGTCGCCGACATTGTGCATCCTGTCGACGTCGCCCGCTTCGAGCGCTCCGGCCAGCGCGGCCGATATCTCCCGCGACGACGGGCCGACCGGCATTTCGTAGACCGGCCGCAGCTGGTCGAGCGCCTTCGCCGCCGCCCAGCCATTGGCGCCGACGACCGCGATCCACTCCGGATTTTCGATGACGTGCATCGCGCCCGGCACGGTGTCCGCCGCATCCCAGTTCAATTCGACATGACGGCTGCCCGGCGGCGCGCTGCGCACCGCCGCATAGACCATGTCGCGCAGCCGCACGTCGCCGGCGAAGCGCGCCGATCCGTCGAGCTTGGCGGGAGCGTCGAGCCGCGGCAGCGCCCTCGGTGTCAGCCGATGCGCGTCGCTGCCGCGGATCGGCAGGCTTTCCGGAAGCTCGAGCCCGGCCGCGGCTTCGGCCAGTTCGGCGAAGGCGATCCGGTCGCTGCCGCGCCAGACGAAGCCGTCCCAGGTGTCGAGCTCTTCCCAGTTCGCGTTCCAGCGCTGCGCCGCGGCCAGGCTGAGCAGGGCCCGCGCGCCGGCACCTGCCTCCCGCAGCCGCTCCTCGAAGGCGCGCACCGACGAGGATCCGGCGGTCAGCATCAGGGCGTTGCGGGTCGCATATTGCTGCGCCGCCCAGCGATCGACGCCGAGCATTGCGGGGAACGCGCTGGCGTCGCCGGCAGCCTCGGCGAGCAGGAGATTGGCGTAAAGCGGGTTGATCGGCGCTGGCTCGACCGAGACGGTGCGCCAGTCGGCGCCGAGCTCGTCGGCGAGGATCTGCGGCAACGTCGTCCATACACCCTGCCCGATTTCAGCCTGCGGCACCGCGACGATCACCCGGCCGTCGCGCCCGATCCGCAGGAAGGCGTTGAAGATCGTCTCGCCCTCGGCGGCCTTCAGGTTCGGACGATAGGTGCGCGGCCACAGGGCCCAGGCGACGGCAAGCCCGACACCCGCACCGCCGCCGATCAGCAGCGTGCGGCGGCTGATCCCGCTGGCCTCGTTCCCCTGCGTCATTGCGGCCCTGATAGTGAGGCTGATGCCGCGCCGCTAGGTCTTCCGCTTGATTCCCGAGGCGAGTTTCGGCACTGGCCGATCACCTAAGGAGCGATCATGGCGGCACGAATCTACCAGCGGTCCAAGAATGCGATGCAGTCTGGCAAGGCGCGCGCAGGCCAATGGATTCTCGAATTCGAATCGGGTTCGGCCAAACGCCCCGATCCGCTGACCGGCTGGTCGGGCGGCGCCGACACGCAGGAGCAGGTGCGCCTCACCTTCCCGACGGTGGAAGCGGCGCAGGCTTATGCCGAGCGCAACGGCATCGCCGTCCACGTCCTCCCCGCGGTCGAGCCGAAGCTCAAGCTCCAGTCCTACGCCGACAATTTCCGCTAAAATCGTCAGCGGCCGTAGATAGCCGCCGCCGCGTCCTTCAGCGCCTGCATCGCGTCGCGATAGGGGAAGGGTCCGTGGCTGATCCGCGCAATGCCGACGCCCGCGACCTCGTCGGCCGACGGCGCACCCGGAAAAGCCATGAAATTGACCGGCATCGGCGAGGCCTTGCAGACCCGCTCCAGCAGACGAAGATCGACGAGGCCCGGCACGAAGAAGCCGCTCGCGCCGGCCTCCGCATAAGCTTGGGCCCGTTCGATCGCCGCATCGACCTTCGCGTCGTCATGCGTTTCGGCCTTGGCCTGCAGGAAGATGTCGGTGCGGGCGTTGATGAAGAAGTCCGCGCCCGTGGCGCCGCGCGCCGCCCGGATGCGCGCCGCCTGCACGTCGATCGCGTGCAGCCCCTCGCCGCCGACGACCTGATCCTCGAAATTGCAACCGATTGCGCCGGTCGCCGCAAGCCGCGCCAGATTGGCCGCCACGCCGTCCGACTCGACCGCATAGCCGCCCTCGAAATCCACCGTCACCGGAAGGTCGACCGCCGCGACGATCCGCGCTGCATTGGCAAGCGCGAGACCGACCGGAAAGGCCTCACCGTCGCCGAAGCCATTGGCCATGGCCACCGAGGCGCTGCCCGTGGCGATCGCCGGGGCGCCGCCCTCCGCGACCGCCTTCGCGCTGCCCGCGTCCCAGGCATTGTAGAGGATGACGGGATTGCCGGCCCGGTGGAGCGCGGCAAAGGCGGCGTGCTTTTCGGTCTGGGTCATGCGCTCGTTCTAGGCATGGAACGACGCGCCCGCATCCGGATTCTTGCGACCAACGCGGATTGCCGTCGCGGCCAGCTCTGCTAGCCTTCGATGATGTTCATTGCCCTCCAGCTCGCCGCGGCCGCCGCGCTCCAGCCGGCCAACGCGCCCTGCGCCGCCGCCGGCCGCTCCTTCGATCCGGATCCCGCGGGCCTCAACGTCCGCGCCGGCCCCTCCACCGGGGATCGCGTTGTCGGCCGGCTCTATTCCGTGCTCGATCCCGAGGCCGGCCGGCGCGGCGCGCGTTACGGTCCGGTCTTTGCGATCCGCGAGGTGCAAAGCGGCTGGGTGCGCATCGCCGATGCCGCCGCCGAGTCCGAGGGCGCCGATGGTGAGGTCCGGCGCAATTATACCGGGTCCGGCTGGGTCTCCGCCAATTTTGTTCACCCGTCGATCGTCACGACTAACAATGGCGATCCCGGCAGCCGCGGCTACAGCCGGCCCGACTTCGCGGCCCGCGTCGCCGATCCCCAAGGCTATGCCAATATCGAGCGGGCACGGCGCGACGGCCGCCACCCGCGACTTCTCGCCTGTCAGGGGCCGTGGGTCGAGCTCGAATATCGGCAGGCCGGCGGCCGCACCGCGCGCGCCTGGTTCAGGAGCGGCGCGCCGGGCGAATGACGGGGGCGCGCCAACGCGCGCCTCAGTGGACGAAGCGCGCCACGACGTCGCGATAGGAACGGCTGACCTTCACCTGCTGGCCCGAGCCGAGCACCAGGAAGCATTCGCCATTGGTGTGCGGCTTGACCTGCCGGACCTGATCCAGATTGACGATGGTCGAGCGGTGGACGCGCTGGAACCGGCGCGGATCGAGCCGCTTTTCCAGATCCTTCATCGTCTCGCGCAGGATCAGCGTGTTGTCGCCGGTATAGATGCACATATAGTCGCCGGCCGCGTCGATCTTCTCGATCGAATCCACGTCGACGCGGAAGATCTGGCCGCGATCCTTGATGTTGATCATCTTCTCGTAGCGATTGGCAGCGGGGCCTTCCTCGCTCAGACCATCGACATTCTCGGCGGCCTCCGGCGCGACCTCGGCGAGCACCTCCTTGAGCTTGCCAGCCTCTTCGGCGCTGCGCTTCTCGGCAAGGCGCTGGCGGACGCGGTCGAGCGTGTCGGCGAGCCGCGCCTCTTCCACCGGCTTCATCAGATAGTCGGCGGCCTGCGCCTCGAACGCGCGCAGGGCATGGTCGGCATAGGCCGTCACGAAGACGAAGAGCGGCGGCTCGACCTCCATCAGGCCCTGGACCACCGAGAAGCCGTCAAAGCCCGGCATCTGGATGTCGAGGAAGACGAGGTCCGGCTTGTTGGTCTTGATGGAGCGGATCGCCTCGCGCCCGTTCGAGCAGGTGTCGATGATCTCGACATCCTCGAAGGCTTCCAGGCGAAGCTGCAGCCCCTGGATGGCCAGCGGCTCGTCGTCCACCAGGATGGTGCGGATGGTCATTGTGGGTCCTCGGCTTTTTGGAAAGGAATTTCGATGAAAACGCGGAAGCCCCCTGTTGTCTCCGACTGTGTCTCGAACCTCTGATTGTCGCCATAGGCCTGCGCCAGACGGTCCCGAATGTTCGCCAGACCGACTCCGGTCGATACGGCGGCGCGCTGCTTGTATTGCGCGTCGGCCCCCGGTCCTGTGTCACTCACGTTGATTGTCACGCGATCGATCTGCCGCCGGACCTCGATCGAGATGTCGGCGCCCTCCTCCTGCGGCGTCACCGCATATTTGATCGCATTTTCGACCAGAGGCTGGAGCAGCAACGACGGCAGCAGCGCCAGGTTGCAGCTAGGATCGACGTCGAAATGCGTGCGCAGGCGGTCCTCGAAGCGCATCTTCTCGATCTCGAGATAGAGTTTCAGCGTCTCCACCTCCTGGCTGATCGGCACCATCGCCGTCGGCTCGTTCGCCAAGGTATAGCGCAGGAAGGAGGACAGCCGCGACAGCATCGCATTGGCGCGATCGGTCTGCTTCAGCAGCACCAAGGTCGAGATCGAATTCAGGGTGTTGAACAGGAAATGCGGATTGAGCTGGTAGCGCAGCATGGCGAGCTGCGCGTTCGACGCCTGGCTCTCCAGCCGCAGCAGCCGGTCCGACTGCTCTTCCAGCAGGATGTAGAAATTGATGCTGTAATAGAGCGCCGACCAGGCGATCAGCAGCGACACGGTCAGCAGGATCGCGCCGAGGAACCGGATCCCCTCCGGCCGGCTTCCCGGCTGGATGAAGGTCGCGACGCTCCACGTCTCGATCGCCGAGAAGGCGGCCGCGGCCCCGATCACGATCAGGATCGATCCGACCCAGGTGATGATCTCCTTCATCTGGATGAGCCGGCGATAGGCGGCGGCCATCAGCAGGGTGATCGAATAGCCCGTGGCGGTGAGCAGCAACGTGTGGAGGATGTAGCTCCAGCCCATCGCATTGGCGACGCCGGAGAGGGTGCGCAGGATGAAATAGCCACCCCAGCCCATCGACTGGAGCGTCCAGAAGGCGCGGTTCTTGTCCTCGAAGAACGGCCGTCCGTCGAGCCGGAACGGGTTCCAGCCTCCCGGAGCCTGCGCCGGCGGGGGCGCGGCGGTCTGGATCGCGCTATTGGCCACTATCGCTTCTCGTGGCGACCTCTCTAGCGGGTCGCACCAGCATCGACCAGTCTCCCTGGTCGGTGACCCAAGTCGCGACCGCGCGGCGCACGTCCTCGGCGGTCAGCGCGCGATAGTCGGCGAGGTAGTTGCGGACATTCTCGATGTCCTCCGGGCTGCTCTCCCAATTCTCCAGCGCCTCGATCCAGTAGCCGTTGGTGGCGAGCCGCCGCTCGATCCCCGAAAGGACCGGATTCTGCGCGCGCTCGAACTCGTCGGGCTGGGCCGGATTCGCCGCAAGATCGGCGACGATCTCGCGCGCGGCGCGGAAGAAGGCGTCGGTGCGCTCGGGCCGGACCTCGGCCGCGGCGTAGAAGATGCCCCAGTCTGTGAAGGTCTCCGATCCGAAATGCGAGGCGCTCGGCGAATAGGTCGCGCCTTCCGCCTCGCGCAGGCGATCGAACAGCCGCACCTGGAACATGTTGGCGGCGAGCGCCAGCGCGCGGCGCTCGCGGGTCCGCGCCTTGCCGCCAAGCGTCGACCAGCCGATCATCGCATAGGCCTGGCCCGGATCGCCCTGATGGGTGAAAGTGCGCGGCTCGGGACTCGGGGCCGGCGGCTGCAGCGTCGTCGCCATGGGCTGCGGCGCCGGACGGGTCGGCAAGGCGGCGACGGTATTGCGCATCGCCTCGACCGCCGCGTCCAGTTCCATGTCGCCGACGATGATCGCGTGGACCGGGCCGCCGGCGAGGACGGGCGTGTAGAAATCGCGGAACTGGTCGAGCGTCGCGGCCTCGATCTCCGCGCGCTCGACCGGCTGCCAGCGCCGGTCGCCCGGACGCATCACGCCGCCCATTTCGCGCGACGCGCGCGACGTCGCCGAGGCGAATTGCAGCTCATAGCCTTCGAGCGCACTGGTCCGCGACCGGGCGAACACGGTCGGGTCCCAGTAAGGCGCGACCAGCTTGGTCGCGAGCAGGCGCAGCTGATCGGGCAGATCGTCGCTGTTGGTCTGGCCGGCGAGGATGAAGGCGTCCTCGTCGACCGCGAAGGCGATGTTCATCCGCCGCCCGGTCAGCAGCCGCTCCAGCCCGTCCAGATCGAGCCCGGCGAGCCCTGAGGAAGCGACGAGGCTGCCCATCCAGCCGAGCGAGGGCCGGTCCGGCGCGAAGCCGGCCAGCCCGCTGCCGAAGCGCAGCCGCACCTGCACCGATCCGAGTTCGTAATCGGTCTGCTTGAAGGTCAGGGTCGATCCGTTGGCGAAGCGGACGATGGTCACGCCCATATCCTCGATCCGCTCGCGCGAGACCTCGCGGCCCGGCGCGCCCAGCGCCGGCAGATCGTCGAAGCTCACCCGCCGCTCGGCCCGTCGTTCGGACGGTGCGGTGGCGCGCGCGGCGGCCAGCCCCTGTGCCAGCGCCGTCGGCCCGCCCTCGATCGCGGTGGGCGAGGTGACGAGCATGCGCGGCTCCGAGCCCACGAACATCTCGCGCATCGCCGCGCCGACGCGCTCTGGCGTCATCAGCGGCGCGTTGGTCTCGAAATTGTCGAGCACGGTCTGGGCGGTGGCGACGACGGTGCCATTGTCGACCGCGCCGACCAGTTGCTGCGCGCGCAGCTGCGAGCGCACCGTGCTTTCGCCTCGCACCGCCGCCTGCGCCGCCGTGCGGATGTTGCGGATCTCGCGGTCGATCTCCTCCGCGCTCGGCGGCGCACGCAGCGCATCGGCGACGATCGCGAAGCTTTCGTTCAGCCCCTCGCGCCAGCGCCCGTCGCGGGCATTGACCGCGATCGAGGTCGAATTGGCGACATTGCGCTGCCGCGAAATGCCGACGCCCGCGCTGATGAACGCCGCCTCACCGCGGGCATGGGCCTCCAGCCGGCGGTTGATGATCCGCACGGCGAGATTTTCCTCGAGATAGAGGCGCTCGCGCGCCATCGTGTGCGTCACATGCGCATAAGGCCGCATCCACGACACCCGCGCCGTCACCGGCACGCCGGGATAAGCGACATTGGCGACGCGCTGGGCCGGCTCGGCGATCTGGCCATAATCGGGATCGGACGGCGCCGCGCCCTCGCCCTGCCAGCCGCCGAAGCGGGTGCGGACCAGTTCCTCCATCATCGCCGGATCGGCATCGCCGACGAGCACGATCGTCGCCCGCTCGGGCCGGTACCAGCGCCGGTAGAAGGCGCGCAGGCTCTCCGCGCTCGCGCCGTTCAGCGTCGCATCGGTGCCGATCGTGTCGCGGTCCGCATAAAGGAGGCCCGAGAAGAAGAGCGGCATCGACGCCTCCAGCACCCGCTGGGTCAGCTCCGGCCGCCGGTTTTTCTCGGACAGGACGACCGGCTTCTCGCCTTCCACCGCCGCGGCGTCGAAGCGCGCGCGCGACATCATTTCAGAGAGGACGTTGAGGCTGCGGTCGAGGCTCGTCCGGTCGGCATGCGGCAGATCGAGCTGGTAGACGGTCTCGGTCGAATCCGTGCTGGCATTGCTGTCGCTGCCGAAGCTCGCGCCCAGTTGCTGCCAGATCTCGCGCGCCTGCCGGTCGGGAAAGCTCTCCGTGCCGCGGAACAGCATATGCTCGACGAAATGGGCATAGCCGCGCTCGCTGTCCTGCTCGTGCAGCGCGCCGGCATCGATGCGGATGCGGATCGACACCTGCCCGGCCGGCAGCGCGTTGCGCCGCACCGCATAGCGCAGGCCGTTGGGCAGGGTCCCGAACCGCCACGCGGGATCGCGGGCAATGTCGCTGCCGCGATAGAGCCAGTCGGCATCTCCACTCTGCGCGGAGGCCGGCACGGCGATGATCAGGAAGGCGAAGACGAGCGAACGCAGAAAGGCCATGTGGCCCTTTGTGGGTATCCACGCGGCGAATGTCGAGCCGTGGCGGGCGGGAGATCTCTCCCTACCCCTCCATGCTCCACAAAGGCTTGAGCCCCACCGACTCTTCGTCCCGAGCGACGTCGAGGGGCGCCTTCTCCCCCAAAGCCCAATCGACCTCACCCCCGGCCCGGGCTAGAAATGCCCGGACATCCGCATGTGGGGAGCGCGCGTTGCAGGCCACCAGCACGATCTATTCCCTGTTCGGCCTGGTGCTCGGCCTCGGCATTGCCGAGATCTTGCGCGGCTTTGCGCAGGCGTGGCGGATCGTCCGCGGCGTCGGCGCGGTGAAGAGCGAGATCCGGATCGGCTGGCTGGTGCCCCTGCTCGGCACCCTGGTCATCATGGATCAGACCCAGTTCTACATCAGCGCCTATATGATGCGCGACGCGATCCCCTTCACCTATTTCTCGCTGCTCAGCGTGCTCGCCGTGGTCGGCGCTTATTATCTCTGCTCGACCTTCATCTTCCCCGACGATCCGGCGGACTGGCCCGATTTCGACGTCTATTATCTGCGCGTGAAGCGCATTGTCGTCGGTGGCGTGATCGCCGTAAACCTCGCGCTCGGCCTGTTCACCGCCGTGCTGGCCTTCTCAGGGCGCCATTTCGACACACCGGGCCAATCGAGCCTGTTCGACGCCTTGCTCAGCCTGGCCTTCCTGCCGCTCATAATCGCCCTCTTTTTCGCAAGGAGCGTGCGGACCAATTTCGTGCTGCTGCTCCTGCTCAACCTCACCCTGATCCTCGGCGCGATCGCTCCGATCGTGGAGCATCCCGCCGTCTAGGCGGCTAGACCATGCCGAGCGCCCGCGCGAAGCCGAGCGTGTCGAACACCTCTTGGAAGCGGAAGACCTTGCCGTGGGGGTTGAAGCTGTGGACGTCGATCTTGGGGGAATCGACCTCCAGGCCTGTCGCGCGGTTGCGCCAGGCGCAGCGGCCGATCATCACGATGTCGTTGCCGTCCGCCACGAACTTGTCGCAGCTGTAGGACAGCATCTCCCAGTCGCGCAGCAGCCCGGTGAAATAGGCGCGGGCGCCGTCGCGGTTGACGTGGCGGCCGGAAATCTCGTCCGGCACGTCGTCGGTGAGCACGGAGATCATCTCGATCTCGTCGGCGAACATGTCGAGTATCTCCTCGACATTGCCGCCCTTGCTCTCCGCCCAGTGCCGATAGGCCTCGATGAGCGCGGGAAGATGGGGATTGTCGGGCATCGCAAGCCTCCCTGTCAGGGGATGAAAGCGGCAGGCCTCGACCATAGCAGATTTTCGGGGCGGAGGTTAGCGCCACCGCCCCGTGTTGTCAGGCGACGAAACGTGGCGTCAGGCGACGCTGCGCGGGCGGGGCGTCAGCGCCTCGATCCGTTCATAGGCTTCGATCACCTTGCGATAGGCGTCGGCCAGTTCGGTGTGGACGGCCTTCGCCTCGGGCGTTCGGGCCTGCTGCGCGGCCAGGCGCTCGGCCTGCTCGCGCTGGCGATGATAGTTGAGATCCATAGGCCACTCCGTGGCTTTGCAAGCGGGAGCGCGAATGATGGCGGGGAAAGATCACCCGCCCTGTCTCTCAGGCGCCGGCATGGCTCACGAGGGGTGGGAACCGGCGATGGCATCTTATGGCAGGCGCTTTAATCCATTGCATTGACCTGAATCAGCTTTCGCACTCGCTTCGGCCCGTTTCCGGCTCCGTTTCGGGATCAAAAGTTGTTGAGATGCAGGATGTTGCCGTCCGGGTCCTTGAGCCAGACCAGTTTGGCCGCGCCGTCGCGGTGCACATTGCCGTCGAGTCGGCCGATGTCGGGATAATGTTCGAAGGCGACGCCCTTCGCCTCGAGCGCCGCGACGATGTCGTCAATCTCTTCGCCGACGCCCCACACCGCCGCATTGGCGCGGTTGCTGCCGGCGAATTCGGAGACGTAGACGACGAGCCTCGTCGCGCCGGTCTTGTAGGTCAGCACGCCCTCTCCGCCCTCTTCCTCAAGCGCGAGCCCGAGCGTGTCGCCATAGAATGTCCGCGCCCGATCGAGATCGCGGACGGCAAGGATGGCGGAACTGTCATGGTCCTTCAGCATGCTATTCTCCGGCATTGGCTCTGGCGTCTCAACCCGCGCACGCGCCGGAAGTTCACGCCCTGAAGCGACGCGCCGATATGTCGCATATCTCCGAAACCGTGTCGGAAATGGTCCGGCTTCCGGTTGCGGACGATCCGCCGCGGGCGCAACGCGATGACGACAGACGGAGGCGGCGGGGCATGGCGAAC
>Ga0335075_10018387_pt1 | contig 10361 bp, 8 predicted proteins | sample Lox_Sample_24_FD_206723 | JGI IMG/M metagenome (GOLD analysis project Ga0335075, IMG submission 206723) | Soil microbial communities from Loxahatchee National Wildlife Refuge, Florida, United States - Lox_Sample_2.4 | ecosystem: Environmental > Terrestrial > Soil > Wetlands | place: USA: Florida... | reverse complement strand
GACACCACTACGACGTCGGCAACGACTTCTTCGCGCTGTTCCTAGACCCCTCGATGACGTACAGCTGCGCGTACTTCTCGGGCGGCGCGCAGACGCTCGAGGAGGCGCAGGAGGCGAAACGCGAGCTCGTATGCCGCAAGCTCGACCTACAGGACGGCGAGCGAGTCCTCGACGTTGGCTGTGGCTGGGGCAGCTTCGTGATCCACGCCGCCGCGCGCTACGGCGTCCGGGCGCTCGGGATCACGCTGTCCGAGGAGCAGGCGCGGCTCGCGTCCGAGCGCGCGCGGGAGGCCGGCGTCGGTGATCGCGTCGAGATCCGAGTCGCCGACTACCGCGAGGTAAACGACGGACCGTTCGACGCGATCGCCAGCATCGGGATGGTCGAGCATGTGGGGGACGAGCGGATCGACGTGTACGCCCGGCGGCTGCACGACCTGCTGCGCCCGGGTGGCCGGCTGCTCAACCACGGGATCGCCAAGCTCCAGGACCTCGACACCGCCGATGAGGGCGCGTTCTCGGAACGCTTCGTGTTTCCCGACGGGGTGCCGCTACCGCTCTCGCGCGTGCAGCGGGCGCTTGAGCGGGCCGGGTTGGTGACCCGGCACGTGGAGGGCCTCCCGAACGACTACCACCGGACGCTCGGCTACTGGATCGAGAGCTACGACGCGCACTGGGACGAGGCCGTACGGCTCGCCGGGATCGAGCGCGCGCGCATCTGGAAGCTGTACCTGCGAGCCGGTCGGCAGGCGTTCGAGACCGGGTGGGCCTCCGTGTACCAGGTGCTGGCAAGCCGCTGAGCGCTGCGTCGACTGCCGATCAGCGCAACCCTCGTCCAGAGCCACTTCACAGCGACCAACCGCGTCGGGTATCGTCGCGCGTAGCCCCGCGAAAATCCTGGAGGGAGAGGCATGAGCCAGACCGTTCCTGTGACCCTGAATGTCAACGGTGTCGAGCACCAGCTGAACGTGGAGCCGCGCCTGCTTCTGGTTCACGCCATCCGCGACCACCTCGGATTGACCGGCACCCACGTCGGCTGCGACACGTCCAACTGCGGGGCCTGCACGATCCACATGGACGGCAAGTCGGTGAAGTCGTGCACCGTGCTGGCCGTCCAGGCGGATGGGGCCGACCTGAAGACGATCGAGGGTATGGCGTCCGAGAACGAGCTGCACCCACTTCAGGAGGCGTTCTGGAACGACCACGGCCTGCAGTGCGGCTACTGCACTCCGGGGATGATCATGGCCGCGGCCGGATTGCTCGCCCAGAACCCCAACCCGACCGAGGAGGAGGTCCGCCACGGGCTCGAGGGCAACCTGTGTCGCTGCACCGGCTACCACAACATCGTCAAGGCGGTCCTCGACGCGGCTAAGACCAAGGGTGCGACGGTCTCCGAGCAGTCGGGGGTGGCGTCATGAGCGCGACGACGGATGGGGCTGCGACGCATGGGAAGTCGCACGTCGGGCGGGCGATGCGCCGCAAGGAGGACCCGCGTCTGATCACGGGACGCGCGAGCTACGTCGACGACATCAACCTGGTCGGGCAGCTGTGGGCGGCTTGGGTGCGCTCGCCGGAGGCGCACGCGAAGATCGTCTCGATCGACACCTCCCAGGCCAAGGCGCGCGACGGTGTCGTCGCCGTCTTCACCAACGAGGATCTCGACATGGAGGCGGGCCTGCCGATGGCGTGGGTTCCCCCCGGCGTCGAGGTCAATACCCCGGATCACTGGGTCCTGGCCAAGGACGAGGTCAAGCACGTGGGTGACCCGGTCGCGCTCGTCATCGGCGACGACCGCTATGCCGTAGTCGACGCCACCGAGGACATCGTGGTCGAGTACGAGCCGCTGCCGGTCGTGACCGACCCGGAGAAGGCGCTCGAGGAGGGATCGCCGCTCGTTCACGAGAAATTCGGGACCAACAAGGTTTGCGATTGGTCCCTCGGGGGCGGGGATCTCGAGGCAGGCTTCGCCGAGGCCGACGTGATCATCGAGCGTCGCATCGTCAACCATCGCATGGCCGGCGGGGCGATCGAGCCGCGCGGCGTGCTGGCGGAATATCGGGGCGACAAGCTCACGGTCTGGAGCTCGACGCAGGTCCCGCACTTCCTGCGCCTGTTCCTCTCGATTCTGCTCGGCGTCGGCGAGGACCGGGTCCGCGTGATCGCGCCCGAGGTCGGGGGCGGTTTCGGCTCCAAGCTCAATATCTACGCCGAGGAGATCGGCTGCGCGTGGGCATCGCGCAAGCTCGGACGGCCGGTGAAGTGGATCGAGACGCGCTCCGAGGGACTGATGGTCACTCACCACGGGCGTGACCAGATCGATTACGTCAAGGTCGGCGCCAAGCGCGACGGCACGCTCACGGCCTGGCACACGAAGATCATCGCCGACATCGGCGCCTACCAATTGCTGCTGACGCCGCTGATCCCGCCCCTGAGCGGATTCGTGATGTGCGGTGTCTACAACACGCCGGCGGTGGTGACCGACGTGACCAGCGTGCATACGAACAAGTTCCCGACGGACGCGATCAGAGGCGCGGGCCGCCCGGAGGCGACCCACCTGATCGAGGTCGTGATGGACCAGGTCGCGCACGAGCTGGGGATGGACCCGCTGGAGCTGCGGCGCAAGAACTTCATCCCGCCATTCGCTGAGGGACACGAGACCCCGATCGGGGTCGTGTACGACTCCGGGAACTACGAGGCCGCGCTCGACAAGCTGCTCGAGCACATTGACCCCGCTCAGGTGCACAAGGAGGCCGAGGCTCTGCGTTCGGAGGGCATCTACCGCGGCATCGGTTTCTCGACCTACACCGAGATCTGCGGCAACGCACCGTCGCGGGCCGTCGGTCCGGGTGGGTTCGGACTCCAGGGCGGGGGCTGGGAGTCGGCCACCGTGCGCGTTCACGCCACCGGGTCGGCCACGCTGTACACCGGCACGTCTCCCCACGGCCAGGGCCACGAGACCGGGTTCGCTCAGATCGTCGCGGACCGGCTCGGGATCGATCCGGCCCAGGTCGAGGTGATTCACGGCGACACCGACACGGGTCCGTTCGGACTGGACACCTACGGCTCGCGCTCCCTCGCGGTCGGCGGCGAGGCCGCGGCACGAGCCGCGAGCAAGGTTGCGGCCAAGGCCAAGGCAATCGTCGCCCATCAGCTCGAGGCCGCGCCGGAGGACATTGAGCTCAACGACGGCAAGTTCTCGGTGCGCGGATCACCCGACAAGGGGCTGACGCTCGCTGAGGTGGCGGGCGCAGCGTATGTGACCATGGATATGCCCGAAGGCATGGAGCCCGGGCTGGACGAGCAGTCGTTCTACGACCCTGAGAACTTCGTGTTCCCGTTCGGCGCGCATGCGTGCGTCGTCGACGTCGACCCGGAGACCGGAAAGGTCAAGGTTGTCCGCTGGGTCGCGGTCGACGACTGCGGGCCGGCGATCAACCCGATGCTGATCGACGGTCAGGTCCACGGTGGAATCGTGCACGGGATCGGGCAGGCGCTGTACGAGCGCATCCACTACGACGAGGCCGGCCAGCTGGTCACCGGCACGTTCGTCGATTACGCGCTCGCCACGGCGGCGGAGCTGCCCAGCTTTGAGACCGACCGCACCGAGACGCCGAGCCCCGTCAACTCACTCACCGTCAAGGGTGTTGGTGAGGCCGGCACGATCGCCGCTACCCCGGCGGTCACCAACGCCGTGATCGACGCACTGCGTCCGCTCGGCGTGGAGTTCATCAACATGCCGCTCACCCCGATGCGCGTGTGGGAGGCCATTCAGGAAGCCAAGGGAGGTGTGTCGGCATGATCCCGGCCGAGTTCGACTACACAGCGCCGGACACGCTGGATGAGGCGATCAAGGCGCTAACCGACGGTGGCGAGGACGCCAAGCTGCTCGCCGGCGGACATTCGCTGCTGCCGCTGATGAAGCTGCGTCTAGCCGCGCCGTCGCTGCTCGTAGACCTGCGCAAGGTGCCCGGTCTGAGCGGCATCCACCGGGAGAACGGCGACTGGCGGATCGGGGCTCTGACGCCGCATGCCGAGCTCGAGCACACGCCCGATCTGGGCGTGGTGTCGCTGGTGGCGGGAACGATCGCCGATCCCCAGGTGCGCAACCGCGGCACGATCGGCGGTTCGCTCGCCCACGGCGATCCCGCCTCGGATCTGCCGGCGGTGATGCTCATCACCGAGGCTTCGGTGACGCTTCAGCGCGCGGGCGGGCAACAGCGCAGCGTTTCGGCGAGCGATCTGTTCCAGGACTACATGGAAACCGCGGTCGAGCCGACCGAGGTCCTGACCGAAGTGCGAATGCCGGTGTACGACGGTTGGGGTTTCGGCTACCAGAAGTTCAACCGCCGTAGTGAGGACTGGGCGATGGTGGCCGTGTCCGTGCTGGTTCGCAAGAACGGCGACACGGTCGAGGACGTCCGGGTCGGGCTGACCAACATGGCCTCGGTTCCACTCCGCGCCCACGCGGTGGAGGAGGCGCTGCGTGGCCAGCCGGCGAATGCCGACTCGATCGCGCGCGCGGCCGAGCAAGCTGCCGAGGGCACCGATCCCCCGGCCGACCTGAACGCGAGCTCGGACTACAAGCGGCATCTCGCCCGGGTGATGTGCCGGCGGGCGCTGGAAACGGCAGCCGGCCTGCCATGATGGCTGGGTGAGCCTTACTTACGTTGGGTCAGTGGAGGAGGCGAGCGAAGCGCTCGCCTCCCAGGGCTATCTAGCCGACCGGCCGCTTGCCCTGGCCGTTCATCTCGCGGTGGCCCTCGAGCAGCCGCTCCTGCTCGAAGGTGAGGCGGGCGTCGGCAAGACCGAGGTGGCGCGGGCCTTGGCCGGCGCCACCGGCGCTCGGTTGATCCGCCTGCAGTGCCACGAAGGGATCGACCTACACCACGCGGTCTACGACTGGGACTATCCGCGTCAGCTCCTCGCGCTGAGGGCGGCGGAGGGCGGGGTGAACGAGGGCGAGCTGTTCTCGCGGCGCTTCCTCCTGCGCCGGCCGCTGCTCGATGCCCTGGAGGCGGGGGCCGATGAGTCCGTCGTCCTGCTGATCGACGAAATCGACCGGGCCGACGATGAATTCGAGGCCTTCCTGCTCGAATTCCTGGCCGACTTCGCGGTCACGATCCCTGAGCTGGGAACGATCACGGCCGCACGCCGGCCGATGGTGATCTTGACCTCCAACCGGACCCGGGAGCTCCACGACGCGCTGAAGCGCCGCTGCCTCTACCACTGGATCGACTATCCGAGCGCCGAGCTCGAGCGGGCGATCGTCCACGCCCGCGTGCCGGGAGTATCGGAGGCGATCGCCAACCGGGTGGTCACGGCGGTCGGGCGTCTGCGCGAGCACGGGGACCTGTACAAGCTGCCGGGCGTGGGGGAGACGCTCGTGTGGGCCCGCGCACTGCTCGCGCTGGGCGAGGACGCCGACCTCGATGAGACGCTCGGGGTGGCGCTGAAGGTGCACGAGGACGTGGAGCGGGTGCGCCAGCGCGGAGTGCTCGATGGCGTCTGAGACGCTTACCGAGCTGGGGGACGCGGTCAGCAATCAGCTCGCCGCGGTCGCGGCGAGCATGCGAGACCAGGGAGCCCGCGCCGGACTCGGGGAGCTCCTGACCGCCCACCGAGCGCTCGACGCCGTGGACTGCACCTCGCGCGAGGACGCATGCTTGGCCTTGCGTGCGGTGCTCTGCTCGGAGCGCGCCGATCTCATCAAGTTCGAACGGGCCTTCTACAGCGTCTTCGGTGATGCCCACGTCCCGCTGGGCGGGACGCCGTTCGACGAGCTCGAGGGGATCCCTCGGGATGTCCTACCCCACGCGGGGATCCCGTCGACGGCACCGCCTTTGGCGGACGCGGAGTCCGATCCGACTGCGGTGCCGGCCGCGTGGAGCGACGTCGAGCTGCTTCGCCACAAGGACTTCGCCAGCTACACCGACGTGGAGATGGCGGTGGCCCGCGAGCTGATCGCGCGGCTCGCGCGCCGGTCGCCGATGCGCCTTTCGCGCCGCACGCGGCCTTCGCGACGCCGAGGCCACAAGCCGGATCTGCGGCGGATGGTCCGCGGCTCGTTGCGCACCGCCGGCGAGCCAATCGACCGGGTCTGGCGGGCGCCCTCGCGCCGGCCGCGGCCGCTCGTGCTGGTGCTCGACGTGTCGGGCTCGATGACGCCGTACGCCCGGATGTTGCTCCAGTACCTGCACGCGTCGGTGTCGGCGCGCCGGCGGGTGGAGGCGTTCGCATTCGGCACGCGCCTGACCCGGATCACCCACGAGCTCGGTGGCCGCGATCACGACCGCGCGCTGGAGCGGGCCGCCGAGGCCGTGACGGACTTCTCGGGCGGGACACGAATAGGGGCGGCGCTCGCCTCGCTGAACCGTGACCACGGCCGCCGCGTCGGGCGGGGCGCAGTGGTCGTGATCCTGTCCGACGGGTGGGACCGGGGCGATCCCGAGGTGCTCGAGGCCGAGATCGCCCGTCTGCGGCGCAGCGCGCACCGCCTGGTGTGGCTGAACCCGCTCGCGGCCCACCCCGAGTTTGCCCCGCTGACCCGCGGGATGCGGGCGGCGATCCCACACACCGACGAGTTGCTGGCGGGAAATTCGCTCGCCTCGCTCGAGCAGCTAGCTGTCATCCTTGAGGAGATCTGAGTTCTATGCAAGAGGTCCTGTCCGAACTGGGTTTGTGGCGCGAGCGCGGTGATCGCATCGCGCTCGCCACCGTGATCGACGTCCAGCGCTCGGCGCCGCGCCCGCCCGGGGCCAAGATGGCCGTCAACGATCGCGGCGAGATCGCCGGCTCGGTGTCCGGCGGGTGCGTCGAGGGCGCCGTGGCCGAGATCGCCGACGGGATCCTGCGCGGCGATCCCCCGCAGCTACTGCACTTCGGCATCGCCGACTCCGACGCGTGGGACGTCGGGCTTCCGTGCGGTGGCGAGATCGACGTGTGGGTGCAGGCGTACGAACCCGGACAGTTCGAGGAGATGGCACGCACCGGCGGCCGCGCGGCCGAGGTGACCGTTCTGGAGGGCGCCTCCCCCGGTGCCAAGCTGTTGGTGCTCGCGGACGGCGTGCGGTCAGGCTCGATCGGTTCGCCCGAGCTCGATGACGAGGCGGCGCGGATGGCGGTTGAGCTGCTGTGGGCGGAGACCTCGGAGCGCCGCGACGGGCTGTTCGTCGACGTTGTCGGCCCGCCGCCGAGGCTGATCGTGTTCGGCGCGGTCGATATCGCCGCCTCGCTGTGCCGGCTCGCGCGTGCCGCGGGATGGCGCCCGTACGTGATCGACCCGCGCGCCCGGTTCGCGACGCGGGAGCGGTTCCCCGACGCCGAGGACGTGGTCGCTGCCTGGCCCGAGGAGGCGGTCGCGCAGATCGGGGGCGTCGACCCCGCGACGTCGATCGTGGTCCTCACCCACGACCCCAAGCTCGACGATGCGGCGCTGCTCCTCGCGCTGGGCTCGCCGGCCCGGTTCATCGGTGCGATGGGATCGCGCCGCGCGCAGGCCAAGCGGCGCGAGCGGCTGCTCGAGCTGGGTATCGGCGAGGACGAGCTCGAGCGCATCTCGGCGCCGGTCGGCCTTGATCTCGGAGGGATCAGCCGCGAGGAGACCTCACTGTCGATCATCGCCGAGGTCGTCGCCGCGCGCCACGGGCGCGATGGTGGCCGGCTAGCGGCGAGCAAGGGACGCATCCACGAGGTGCCCGCTTGATCTGCGGGTTGATCCTCGCTGCGGGCGCCGGCACGCGGTTCGGCGAGCGCTCAAAGCTTCTGGCCGAGCTCGACGGCCGTCCATTGCTCGAGCACGCGGTGGTCGCGCAGTGTTCTGTGCCGGCGCTGGAGCGAATCGCCGTGGTGCTGGGCGCCCACGCCGAAGAGATTCTCGGCCGGGTCGACTTCATGCGCGCCGAGCCGGTCGTCTGCGAGCGCTGGGAAGAGGGGCAGGCCCAGTCGCTCCGGCGCGGGATCGAGCATTTGACCGACGGCCCGGAGGTTCGCAACGTGATCGTCACGCTGGGCGATCAGCCGCGGATGACCCCGGAGCTGGTCGCGCGCTTCATCGGCGAGGCGCCGGGAACGCGCGCGGTGTACGGCGGCACGCCGGGACATCCGGTCGTGCTCGGCCCGGTGCAGATGCGGGCCATCGCGGGGCTGCGCGGCGACCAGGGCGCGCGGGAGATCCTGCGGGGCGGCCCAACGATCGAATGCAAGGACTTGCGCGCTGCGCTCGACGTCGACACACCCGAAGACCTGGAGGCGATCCGTCATGAAGCTAGAGCAGTCGTTTGAAGTAGACGCCCCGCTCGAGCGGGTGTGGCAGACGCTGATCGACGTCGAGCACGTCGCGCCGTGCCTGCCGGGCGCCGCGGTCACCGGCCGTAACGATGACGGCAGCTACAACGGCACCTTCACGGTGAAGATCGGGCCCACCACCGCCTCCTACACCGGGCGGCTCGAGATGGAAAACGTCGACGAGGGATCGCACACCGCGACCATGCAGGCGCAAGGCACCGATAAGCGCGGGCAGGGTGGCGCCAAGGCGACGATCCTGTCGCGGCTCGCGCCGGCCGACGGGCGCGGCACGCGAGTCGAGGTCGTGACCGATTACCACATCACGGGGCGGCTCGCCCGGTTTGGGCGCGGCGGCATGATCGAGGACATCTCCGAGCGGCTGCTCAGGGAGTTCGCCAAGCGGTTGCAGACCTCGCTCGCCGCCGCTCCCGAGCCCGAGGTCGCTGAGCCGGTCTCGCCCGTCGAGGCGGCGCCGGCCGGTGCGTCTGAAGCCGCGCCGGCGACCGGTTACCGGTCCGAGCCGCCGTCGGCTGAGCCTTTGATCCAAACGCGCGACGACAGCACCTTCGTGCCGGTGCCGGTGCCCGAGCGGGAGGAGACGCTCGTGTCGGAGGCGCCGGCCCCGCCCTCGCCTCCGGAGGCGCCGGTGGCGCCCGAGTCGCCGGTGTCCCCGCCCGGCGATGTGACTCCGCCGCCCCCCGGCGCCGCCGGGCCGATTGCCGATGAGCCGGGCGCGGCGTCCGAACCGACGCCGCCTCCGCCACCCAGCCCGGGCCCGCCACCGGTCGTGACGCCCCCGCCGCCTCCCGCGACGCCTCCGCCGCCCCCGGGCGCTCAGCCCGGCCTGGGTGGGCACGAGCAGCTGGAGCCGAGCGAGCCGTTGCAGGGCTTGTCGCTCGTCGGCGGAGTCATCTGGGGCCGCGTCAAGCGCAACCCCGCGCCGGCGGCCGCGGCCGGCGTCGCGGTGGTGCTGCTGATGGCCCGCCGGCGCCGCCGGCGCAACGTCTGGCGCTGAATTAACCTGCATAAGCCGACATTTGAGCCGATCTGCTCCGGGCGTGTCGAGCTATTCATCTGGGGCATGCATGACTCGACACGGCCCTACGGGGGGGCCGCGAAATGTCGAGTTACGCAGGTCGGACTAGCCGAGCGACGAGCGCCCCGGCGGCTCGTCGAACGAAGCCGCCGGCTGTACGGCGACCAGCCCGCTGGGGTTGATCATCGGGTGCGTCAGGTAGTAGTGGCGGCGGATCTCGTCGAAAGAGACCGTGTCGGCGACGCCTGGCCACTGATACAGGTCCCGCGTGTAGGGCCAGAGGTGCTCGTACTCGATCAGCTTGCGCAGCGAGCACTTGAAATGGATCTGGTAGACGGCGTCGAAGCGCACGAGCGTCGTGAACAGGCGCCAATCGGTCTCGACGGGGTCAGGTCCGACCAGGAACCGGCTCCGTGCGAGGCGCGCGTCTAGCTCGTCGAGCGTCGCGAACAGCGAGTGCACCTCGCGCTCGTACACCTCTTGGCTGCGAGAGAACCCGGCCTTATAGACGGCGTTGTTGACGTTCTCGTAGATGCGGTCGTTGAGCTTGTCGATCTCGCTCCGCAACGGCTCGGGATACAGGGCAACCGGGTGGGTGCCGAGCGGCGCGAACGCCGTTCCGAGCATCCGCAGGATGTCGGCCGACTCGTTGGAGACGATTGCGCCGGTCTCCTTGTCCCACAGGACCGGGACAGTGACCCGTGCCTCATACCCCGGGTCGGTGGCCGTATAGGCCTCACTGAGGAATTCGAAACCGTTGACGGCGTCTACGTACTCGCCGCCGGTGAACGCCCACCCCTGCTCGTCCCTAATTGGATCGACGAACGAGATCCCGATCGCCTCCTGGAGCCCCATCAGCCGGCGGGCGATGATCGTCCGGTGCGCCCAAGGGCACGCGCGCGCCACATACAGGTGGTAGCGCCCCCCCTGGGGGGGGAACTCCGCGTCCAGCTCGCCCGAGACCCAGCGACGGAACTGGCTCTCCTGCCGGCGGAACGAGCCGTCGTCGGCGCTTTCCCGGCCCAGCGAGAACGTCGAGGAGCTC
>Ga0335075_10018385_pt1 | contig 10361 bp, 12 predicted proteins | sample Lox_Sample_24_FD_206723 | JGI IMG/M metagenome (GOLD analysis project Ga0335075, IMG submission 206723) | Soil microbial communities from Loxahatchee National Wildlife Refuge, Florida, United States - Lox_Sample_2.4 | ecosystem: Environmental > Terrestrial > Soil > Wetlands | place: USA... | reverse complement strand
CGCGATCACGACCCTGGCCCGGATGGGCACCCGGTTCGACATCACCGATGAATGGATCACCGCTTCCGCGCCCGACGGGCTCCAGCCGGCGGCGGTGCACACCGACACGCACCCGGGCTTCATGACTGACTGGCAGCAGCCGCTTATTGTGCTGTTCACACAGGCCAACGGCATGTCAGTGCTGCACGAGACGGTTTTCGAGAACCGCCTCGTGTACGTGCCCGCGCTGCAGAAGATGGGCTGCGAGATCGAGGTGTTCGCGGCCTGCCTCGGCGGGCCTGCCTGCCGCTTCCACGATGGCAACGCCGTGCACTCGGCGGTCATCCGGGGCGTATCAAAGCTGCGCGGCGCCGAGGTCGAGCTGCCGGATGTACGCGCCGGCTTCTCCGCCGTCCTCGCAGCGTCCGTCGCAGACCGGCCGTCAGTGCTCCATGGCGTGCATCACATCGAGCGCGGCTACCACCGGCCCTTCGATCAGTTCGCCTCCCTCGGGTTGCGGATCTCGAGGGCGACTGCGTAGCCAAACCGTTCACGGACCGGTCGTGCCCGGTCGGACGATCGGGCAGGATGCCGGTAGCGACCCGATCGGCCTGGGGAGGAAACCGTGCCTGTCCGCTTTCAGCTAGTCATCGACTGTGCCGACCCGGACCGGCTGGCTCGGTTCTGGACCGCCGCGCTGGGCTATGAGCTCGCGCCGGTCCCGTCCGGATTCGCTACCTGGAACGACTTCTACCGCGCGCTGGGCGTGCCCGAGGAGGAGCTGGTCGACGGGGCGGACAGGATCAGCGACCCGGAGGGCCACGGGCCGAGCATCTGGTTCCACGTGGTCACGGAAGTCAAGACGGTCAAGAACCGGCTGCACCTCGACATTTACGCGAGCGGCGAGCGGACGGATCCGATCGAAAATCGCAAGAAGCGAGTCGACGCGGAGGCCAGCCGGCTGGCTGGCCTGGGCGCCACCATCACTGGCCCGCTGTCCGAGGAAGGGCTCGACCACTACGCGGTGGGAATGAAGGACCCGGAAGGCAACGAGTTCGACATCAATTAACCGCAGCGGAGGCTCGATCAGCGGTCGCTAAATCCCGCCTGCGCCGTCGGTCCTGGACCCGCTCAGACCTTTAGGCGTTCCCGCGCCTGCTCGTACACGTCGTCCGGCAGCGGACCCCTCTCTGCCATCGCCACGTTGCCGCGCAGGTGGTCGACGTTCGAAGTGCCGACGATGGTGGTCGATAGGGCCGGGTGGCTCAGCGTGAAGCGCAGCATGAACTCCATCGGGCTCATGCCGTCGAGAAGGTCGCCGATGCCGGACGATTGCCAGCGCTGCTGGCCCACGCCCTCGGCAAGGCCTAGCGGCCCGGAGCGCCAGTTCTTATCCTGTGACGCCGCACCGCGCGCCACCCCGCCGCGGATCAGCGTGCCGGCGCCCGAGTCTGCAGCCGCGATAATGAGGTCCTCGTGCTCACGCTGCACCGCTGAGTAGGGGATCTGAAAGACGTCGAACACGCCCATGGCGATGTGATCGGGCAGGTTCGGCAGGATCCCGGACATCCCGACGAAACGCACCTTGCCTTCGTCGCGGAGCGCCTGCAACGTCTCCAGCAGACTGTTGTCCTCGAGCTTGGCCTTGCTGGGGGACATATGTACCTGGACGAGGTCGAGCCGGTCGGTGCCGAGCCGCCGAAGGCTGCGTTCGACGCCTGCGCGGACGTTGGTCGGGCTGTAGTCGTGCTCGTACGGCCCGATCGCATTGGGTGGCAAGTTCAGCGGGCAGCCGCACTTGGATGCCAGGAAATACTCATCGCGGCGGTGGCTGATGTGCTTGCCGATGAGTTCTTCGCTGGTGCCGTAGTCGACTGAGGTGTCAATGAGGTTGATCCCTGCGTCGAGGACCGCGTTGAGCAGCCTGCTCGCTTCGTCGTCGGAGAGAGCGGGCGCCCGCGGCTGGCCGCGCAACTCCATGGCCCCGTAGCTGAGGATCGTCACGTCCGTTCCGGTACGCCCGAGCGGGCGCTTGCTGATTGCCATGGCAGCACCGTACCGGTACGTCCGTCAGGCGTATTTGCTGAGACTGTGGCTAACTCGCAGGCACCTGGCGAGTTCAGGTCATCGGTGTGGCCAGGTGACTAGCGTGCGCCCGTACCGCGGACGGAGTCGGCCTCGATCGTCATGATCATCCGTGTCTCGGGGCGCCGCGCGGTCAGCAACACACGCCACTCCCGATGCCGCTAGGCCGCAGTGTCGCCGGCGGCCGCGGCCGGCTCGGGCTGCGGCAGCCGGGAGGCGTCGAGGTCGGCGACGAATACCTTCTGCAGCATGTGCCAGTCCTCCGGATGCTCGGCGATGCCGGCCTGCCATACGGCGGCGAGTTGCTGGCTCATGTCCGCCACCTTCTGCTCCTGGGTTCCGTCGGCGGGCACCGGGATCTCCGGGTAGATGCGGCCGCGCCAGCCGTCAGGCGTGAACCACAGCGTGACCGGCATGAGGGCAGCGCCCGTGCGCACGGCCAGCGCGGCGGGCCCGGCGGCGATACGCGCCTTCTCGCCGAACAGCTCGACCTCGACGCCCCCCGAGCTTAGGTCCCGGTCGGCAACAAGGCAGACCAGCCGGCCCTGCCGCAGCCGCTGCGCCATAACGCCGAACGGACTTGGACCCCCGGTGTGCGGGACCACCTCCATGCCGAGGCTCTCCCGGTAGGCCAGGAACCGCCGGAACACTGACTCGGGCTTGAGCCGCTCCGCCACGACGCTAATCTGCCCGAACCCGCGGGTCATGATCCAGGCCGCGGCCAGGTCGACGTTGCCGGTGTGCGGCAGCGCGAAGATCACGCCGCGCCCCGCCTTGATGTGGGCGAGCGCGGCCTGCTCTTCGCCGGCCACTGACATCCCCGACGTAATCCTGTCGCGAGCCATGGCCGGCAGCCGGAACGCCTCCAGCCAGTACCGCAGGTAGGACCGCATGGCCGCGCGGGAGAGCTGCCGCAGCTGGGCATCGCTGGCTCCCGGTGCCACCCTGCGGAGATTAGCTTCAAGCCGCCGCACAGCCTTACCGCGCCGGTGCCATAGGTAGTCAGCGATCCGGGTGAACACCCAGCGCGCCACCCGCTCTGGAATGCGCCGGACAGCTAGCCACCCGGCCCGGTACGTCACCGCGAGCACGCGATCTGTTAGTGCCATTACTCCATCTTTGTCGCGGCGCGGGCAGATCGCACATCAGATATTCGGCGTCCGGGATCGGCACGTGAACGTCAATCCTCATGTTTCCGGATTACTCATCGAGTGATAAAGCGACTCGGTGTATCAAGACCCTCAGTCGCGGGTCGTGTAACGTGCAGCGCCCAATGCTGCTTCTCGCTGACGCAGCTACTGGGCGCGGGCTCAGCCAGCGGGCGGGGGGACGGTATGGGAAGTTCGCTGACCGCCAAGCGGCGTGAGCTGACGGACGCAGTGGCCGCACTCCACCGCGTAAAGCTCGACATGGACCTGGCGGAACGCGAGGAGTCGGGAGAGATTCCCGTGGAGCCGTGGCAGACCTGCCATGGGTGAGGCGACGACAAGGCTGGAACGCCCCGGCCGCGGGCGGCAGCGGGGTGCGGCTCGCGGAAGCCGGGCGGTCTCAATGGAGCGACTGCTGCGTGGCGCGGAGTCCGTTGCCTACTGCCTGGTAGTAGCGCCGCTGGTGGCGCGGCTGCCCGCCAGGCTTGGCTACCGTATCGCCTGCTGGCGGGGAGACTGGTGCTTCCGGTATCGCGCGGCCAAACGTTCGGAGATCGTGCGCAACCTGCGCCGCGTGCTCGGTGACGAACTCGGCCCGCAGGAGGCTGAACGCCTGGCGCGGGAGTGCTTCAGAATGACATCCTGCGAGGTCATCGACGTGATGCGGCTGCGCGGCCGGGCCCAGGCCCTGGCGAAACTGGTCGAGATCCGCGGTCGCGAGCACTTGGACGCCACGCTGGCTGCGGGCAAGGGCGCCATCCTTTGTACCGCCCACTGCGGTTCATTTACCAGCGCTTTCTCCCTGCTTCATACGAGCGGGTACCCGCTCACCGCCATTGGTCGCACGTGGTGGAAGTACGAAGCTGCTAAATCGTCCATTGAGCAGCGGCTCTGGGACTTCGTGTATGCCCGGCGCCTGCTGCGCCACCGGCAGCGGCCGAACATCGAGCCCTGGCCGGGCCGGATCCAAGTCGCTGTGCAGGCCGCAGTCGCCCTTCACGCCAATGAGGTGGTGACAATCTCGAGTGACGCCCCGGCACTAGACGCCGACCAGGCCCGTGCTGTCGAAATGCCGTTCCTCGGACGGCAGGCGAGGCTGCTGCCCGGAGTCGTGGGCCTCTCGCGGCTGACCGGCGCCCCTGTCCACATGATGTGCGTCTACCGCTCGGCCGACTACCACCACCAGGTCCTGGAAATTTTCCCGCCGGTATCGCTGGAAGGTGCGACGGTGACGGCGTTCGGGCGCTGTGTGGCCGCGATGGATGCGGCGGTGAAGAGGAGCCCCGCCGAGTGGGCCTACTGGGCATGCACAGAAGACCTTGCCAACCTGGGTCTGCTGCCGAGTGGATCGCCTCCGGAGTCCGCGAATTCGAGCCCTATCTGACCGCACCTCCGCTCGCGCTGACACATCCTCATGAAGCTCCTCAGGCAGGCTGTTGTCTGTCAGGGGACCGACAGCTGGCGAGCGTGCTGGCCGAGTTCGTGAACTAGAACATCCGGCGGGCTAGCTCGGTAGGTCAGTTGTCCCGCACCGCGATCAGGTGCAGCAGCGCGGCGACATGCCGGTACGGGTCGGTCCGGCCGGCCTGCTCCTCGAACCGCAAGATGGCATTCAGCGTCGTCGCGTCTGGAAGCGGTGCATCAGAAGGGGCGATGTCGGTGAGCACCCGGACCCCGTACCACTGAGGCACGGAAATGTGCCGCCGGGTGAGCGCGGCGGTCAGTTCCTCCAGACGGTCTGCACGGGCATGCACGCCGATCCGATTCAGGTAGGAGGCCCCGTCGAACGCCTCACCGACACTATTCCAGTCGCCGAGCAGGCCGGGACGCATGGCGAGGGCATCGCCGTTACGTACCAACAGGGACACGATCCCGCCCGGCGCCACCACCTGCGCGATCCCGTCCAGCAGCGGACTGGGGTCCGGGAAGTACATCAGCACACCCTGGCACAGCGCAGCGTCGAAGCTCGACGGCGGGAACAAGTCGGCAACCGCCCCGGCCTCGCCCTGGACCAGGTTTACTCGATCAGCGACCTCCGCAGGCTCTGTTGCCAGCGCCGCACGGAAATCGTGAAGAAGCTGAGCCGAGGAATCGAGCCCGGCAACGAGGTGCCCGCGACGAGCCAGCAGGACAGCCTGGGTGCCCTGGCCGCAGCCGATGTCGAGAACCCGCCGCGGTGGCAGGTCTGGCAGGTGCGCTGCCAGCTGTCGCGCCACGATCTCTTGGCGCACCACCTGTCTGAGCGTCCCGAGGCGAGCTCGCCACTGCTCCTCCCCTGCCACGAACGCGCCGGGCATGTCGGTCAGGCCGACCGGGGTGCTGGCGCGTCTTCGGGCTGGGTCACATCGGCCACGGTTGCGCTGAGCCCCGTCAGTACGTCCTCGGCGCGCACCGCCACTGCCACGCCGTGCTCTCCTGCACCGAGAGTGATCTCGCGGCCGAGCACGCGCTCGTCAGCAATAACCGGCCAGGCCGTCGTTGACCCGAGCGGGGTGATCGTCCCCGGCTCGTAGCCGGTGACCTGCCTGGCGACCGTGGCGTCGGGCATGGACAGACGGCTGACACCGAGCACAGCACGCAGTCTGGGCCAGGAGATGGCCCGGTCGCCGGGCACGAGAACGAAGACATAGTCGCCCTCGCCGCGCCGCACCACCATGGTCTTTACTACGTCGGCGGGCTCGACGCCCCTGGCCTTCGCTGCCTCGGCCAGGCTTCGGACGGGGCCATGCCGGATGACCCGGTACGCGATGCCGGATGCGTCGAGAGCCTCGAGGGCCGGGGTGGGCACGTTCGATTATCTCCTGCCGCCGGTTGGCGGGTTATTCACCAGGGGGCCTTGTACGTGGTCAGGTCCGGTCAGCGGCGACGATCAGGAAGTTCGGCAAGTGCACATACGGGTGGTCGCTGTCCGCACCGTCGGCCGCGATCTGCGGATCTAGCCCTGGTTCGGCCACCTCCGCGATCTGGCAGCCTAGCTTGATCACCTCGTTGAGGTAGGCCGAAAGCGGCCGGTGGAAGTCCGTCGCATAGCGCAGTTCAATCTCGTAGTCGGCGAGGTACTCGCTGACCTGGTATGCGCCGTACTCGCGCCAGGTGGCGGCTAGCTGCTCGAAACACGGATGGTTGACCGAGAAAATGAACCGGCCGCCGGGCCGCAACTGCTGTATGCAGGCGCGCATCGCACGGGTCCAGTCGGGCACTGCTGGAAGCACCATGCTCGCGACGACCGCGTCGAACGGCTCGCCAAAGTCCGCGGCCGCAGACGGTTCGTCGAACTCGCAGATGTCTGCTTGCCGGTATCGGATGCCCAGCGGCTCGGCTTTCTCACTGTGCACTGCGAACTCGAACAGCGTGCCTGCTGGTTCGACACCGGTCACATTCGCCCCGCGCCTGGCAAGCATGCGGCTGAAGTAGCCGTTGCCGCAGCCGGCGTCGAGCACGCGCTGCCCGGCGACCTCGCCGAGCATGCGCAGCAGCACCGGATTGACCAGATGCCGCTTGCTGAAGTCGCCGTCGTCCGCTGTCTCGGCGAGCACGTCATACGGCATGGCAGCCCAGCGCTCGATCGCAGCCTGGTTGGTCCACCGTTCCATCGCAGCTCCCGCAGAAGAGGGCTTCCATGATCGATATTGATCCGGCGTGATTCTTAGCCGTTGTCGCCCGGCTGACACCTTGCTTGAGTATGCCAAGAGGCGGCGAAGATCATTTTCCGAAGGGCAGCGCGTTCAGACTCGCCAGCACTCCCGGGCTTGGGTCACCGCACGCGGTAACCGGGATCTTCGGGCGGATGACCTGGCCGTTCCTGCCGACGAGCACGAACCATGGGACGAAGACGGCCTGATCCAGGCAGTCCACCTTGGAGTTCCGTGGCGCCGAGGGGGCGCGCAGCGCCGTCATCAGGCTGCCGAGCGCCGTCGTGGCAATCCGCCTGGTTGGAGGCACATTTCGGCCATTATGGTTCACGAACACAATGCCCGGAGTGCACAGCACCACGGCGACCGGGATGAATCCTGCAGGGATGGCCTGCTCGGGCAGAGCCGCATAGCGGCGCGATGCCGCAGTCTTGCCGCCAGAGCAAGCAACACGCAGCGCTGGCGCTGGTATGGCCGACCGCGTCGGCCTGGTCGGCAGCAGCGCGCGGGAACTGGCACAGCCTGCTATAACCGTGGCCAGCAACGCGATCACGGCGATGTATGAGCGCCGCATCCTCACCGCCTCAGCTCGGCTGCGAGTAGGACGCCGGCCGGAGCGCCGCGGTTCCATCTACTCCAGTAGCAGGCGCGGGGCACTTGCCAATCCAGGTCCAGCACGGCCGGTGTTCGGAGCGGCCGTGCTGGACGACGACGGCGCCATGATCGGCTCGATGCTGGTCATGGAGGCCGCTCGGCCCGGGTCAGGACGCCGGGGTGCCTGAAGTGTGCTCGGTCAGGCTGAACCAGTTGCCAGAGTCGTCGCGGAACACAGCCTCGACACCGTATGGGCGTTCCGCTGGTTCCTGAAGGAATGCAACGCCGCGCCCGGAGAGCTCCTGGTAGGTCTTCCGGCAGTCGTCCGTCTGCCACACTCCGCCGCCAAAGGCTCCCTTGGCGACCAGTTCGCGCAATTGGCGTGCGGTCTCCTCGTCGTGTCCCATCTCCGGCGCGGCCAGGATGAACTCCAGGTCCGGCTGGCCGGGCGGGGAGACGGTCAGCCATCGGAAGCCAGCCCCGGCGTCGGCGAACTCAGCACCCATCTGGACGTCGTTGCGCACAGTGAAGCCGAGTATGTCGGTGTAGAAGCGCTTGGCCGAGTCCTGGTCGAGTACGAGCACTCCGGCGTGCGACAGCTTGGTAATCATGATCATTCTCCTTCCGTCGGAGCCGACGCTACCGCCGCAGCCCCCGCGCCTGCTTCTCCGCGATTGCGCACAGTGGCCGGCGGCGCGCTCCACATCAGGACCATGCAGCCGGGTATCAGAGGCGGTCCGCCACTGGCACGCATGCGGCGCTGGTACTCGGAGGGAGGACATCCGGCAATCTCGGAAAACCGGGAGCTGAACGAGCCGAGGCTGGAGAATCCGACAACGAAGCACACCTCGGTGACCGTGAGATTGGCGGTCCTGAGCAGTTCGCAAGCACGCTCGACGCGCCGTCGGGACAGGTAATCACCGGGAGTCGCGCCGTAAGCCGCACGGAAAGCGCGGATGAAGTGGTAACGGGAGTAGCCGGCCCGCGCGGCCAGGGTGGAGAGATCGAGTGGACTGGCGAAGTCCCGGTCGATCAGGTCTCGGGCGTTGCGCAAGCTGATGAGCCTGGCAGCGTCTGGTGAGCGGCCCATGCGGCCAGCGTAGATGGTGCCAGCGCCTCGCGATCACGCCGCTATGCCCATCATCCTGTATCTCCGTCGCGCAGGACGAAAGATACGGAATGATGGCATTGCACGCAGGCACCTGCACAGCCTCGGAGGCGGACAAATGACCAGGACGGTCCTCAGCGGCGGACGCGTATTTGACGGCACGGGCAGCCCGGTTGCCGCCGCGGACGTGGTGATCTCAGAAGGCCGGATCGTCGATGTCGGGACCGGGCTGGATGGCGACGAGCAGGTTGACGTGTCGGGCCTGACCCTGCTGCCTGGGTTCTTCGACTGCCACGTCCACGTGATGGTTTCCGGGATCGACCTGGTGCGACGGCTGCAGCGTCCGTTCTCCTACCAGTTTTTCGAGGCGGCGCGCAATCTGGCGGCGACGCTGGACTGCGGTATCACTTCGGTGCGCGACGCAGGCGGCGCCGACCTCGGCGTGCAGCGGGCCGTTGAGGACGGGCTGATCGACGGGCCGCGGATGCATATTGCGGTCAACGCGCTGAGCCAGACTGGCGGCCACGGCGACGGCTGGCTGCCCTCGGGGATCACGACGCCGCTGCTGTCATCGCATCCGGGCCGCCCTGGCGGGCTTGTCGACGGGCCGGAGGAGATGCGCAAGCGCGTGCGCGAAATCATCCGCGCTGGCGCCAACGTGATCAAGGTGCACACCTCGGGTGGAGTGCTGTCGCCACGTGACAGCCCGAAGCACGCCCAGTTCAGGCCGGACGAACTGGCCGCGCTGATGGCCGAAGCGAATGCGGTGGGCTTGCCAGTGATGGCGCACGCGCAGGCGACTGACGGCATCAAGAACGCAGTGCGGGCCGGCGTGAGGTCCATTGAGCACGGGATTTACCTGGACGACGAAGCCATCGACATGATGCTGAGTGCTGGGACCTGGCTTGTCCCCACTCTGATAGCTCCGCACGCGGTGCTCAGCGCGGCAAAGGCGGGCAGTCAGCTGCCTGAGGGCGTGCTGGCTAAAGCTCAGGAGGTCACGGCAGCGCACGCCGATGCGTTCGCGCGCGCGGTGGCAGCCGGAGTCAAGATCGCGATGGGCACCGACAGCGGCGTCGGGCCGCACGGGAGCAATCTCGACGAGCTGCCGCTGATGGCCGCCGGCGGGCTGGCGCCCGCTCAGGTTCTGGCTGCCACGACCAGCTCGGCGGCCGACCTGTTGCAGATAGCTGACGAGACCGGCACGATCATGCCTGGCAAGCGGGCGGACATCGTCGTGCTGGCGGGCGATCCGTTCGACCTGGCAAACCTCAAAGGGAACATCCGTGCCGTCTACTCCCGCGGCACGAAAGTACGCGGCACTTAGCTGCGGCTCAAACCGATTCGCGGCCCGGCCGGACAATGCCGAACTCGTAAGCGTAGACGGCGATCTGGACGCGGTCGCGCAGGCCGAGTTTGGCGAGGGTGCGGGCGATGTGGCTTTTGACGGTGGCTTCGCTGAGGTACAGCCTGGCGGCAATCTCAGCGTTCGACAGGCCCTGCGCCACCATCCTGACAACGCCGAGCTCGCGTTCGCTCAGCCGCGCGGCCGCGCCGCCTGCCGGGGTGCCGGGCGCTGGCCCGCGGCAGAAGTCCTCGATCAGCCGCCGGGTGATGGCGGGGGCGAGGAGGGTTTCGCCTGCGGCCACGGAGCGCACGGCGTACGCGAGCTGCTCGCGGCTGGCGTCCTTGAGCAGGAAGCCGCTCGCCCCGGCCCTGAGCGCGTGGTAGACGTATTCGTCCAGGTTGAACGTCGTCAACATCAGGATCCTGGCGCGCGACCCGCTCTGCACGAGCCGGGAGGTCGCCTCGATG
>Ga0335075_10018384_pt1 | contig 10362 bp, 7 predicted proteins | sample Lox_Sample_24_FD_206723 | JGI IMG/M metagenome (GOLD analysis project Ga0335075, IMG submission 206723) | Soil microbial communities from Loxahatchee National Wildlife Refuge, Florida, United States - Lox_Sample_2.4 | ecosystem: Environmental > Terrestrial > Soil > Wetlands | place: USA: Florida... | reverse complement strand
GCTCCAAATTTTAAGAGTTAACACTCTATATGATACATAGACTATCATAAGTGGCGTCCGACCCGAACTTTCACATCCCTTCCAGCCAAGCCACCGCATTCACGATCTTCCAATTGGAAAGTTGGAACCAATTCGTGGAATAATCAACCGCATATCTCACCCGACACAAACCAATAAAGGCCAAAATCCCATTCCCAAAAAGCAACTCTGGTAAAGCCTACGGATACCCAAATGGCGACATAGCGACGTGGAACAGAGAACCACCAACCAGTTCGTCGCCGAAGATCTGAAATTTGTTGACAGCTCGCAATGTGCCGTCTCAGCGCCCGCCACCGAACTGCAGATGGAACCCGATCGGCGGAACCTCCCTTACAGGGGTCATAGATCGAAAAGCGGGAAGGGTACAGGATCGAACTACAGTACCAAAGTCTTACCAACATATATTAAGGCTCACTCACGCTTAAATCATCCCCCCCAAAACATATTGAAACCCGGGGACGCCGGGATCGTGCAAGCTGAGACGGAGAAACTTTCAGGTTCTAGCTTTCGTGTTTGGTTCTTACAATGCACGCTAACTCTCAATTAAGAAGTAATTACGCCCCTGCCAGCCAAAATTCAATCCGAGTAATGCATCCATTTTCCTCATTCCCAAATATAGCCTCTGTGGACAGGGTTCACCAATAAGGCGGTCTGAGGCCCGCGAAATTCGACGCAATCGAGCTGTCCCCACCATCTTCCTTCTTCCTTTGGCCCGTCAGCTAAAATCGGCACGTTAGCAAATACGTTCTCTGGGGTAGGAAGCTCGAAAGTCTCGGGTAAATTACCTCCAATTGAACATGCCGATGAATGTGAACCAACCAATCAACATAACTTTGCGCCTCATTGTTTCGATCCTCCACCAGCATTCTCGCGAACTCGTACTCGGCGCCATCAAGACCCTGCCTTGCAAGCTGAATGGTCATCGCCTTGGAGCCCCGTACGGTCTTTAGATACTCCATGATGTTGCGGACCTGCGCATTCAAATGGGTCTGCAGGACAGGGAGTGAAGAGCTGTAGGGGTCCAAGGCTTTCAGGGAATCCTTGCCTTCCCCAAAAAGGTCAACAAGTAGGTTTGGAGAGACTTGTGCGTGGATCCAGAGATAGCAATTCTGCCCGTTATCAAGAAGATAGGCACCTCCCTCTTCGACACGTGAAAAAGACGTCCGTATTGAGGGGGGCATTTTCAAATGCCCCGTCTCAGGATCTGGGAATCCATCTTCGGGATTAAGGTTGTGAATAGGAATCATTCGCGGATAAAGGTACAATGAAAGCTCCAGGGCTCCCATGGACTTGATCATCCGCATATCATGGACTCTACGGTCCGTCGGTTCATTCCCACCTTTGAAAGCACGCGACTTGATCAAACCGAGTATGTACATGCTGAATTCCTTTAGGTTCTCTGGAAGCACCAGCTGTCCTGGAGGGTGTGAACCGGAGAAGTTTTTGCGATAACCTGCAAGTATATCGATATTTTTCTCCGTTATCCCTCCACGAATATCTTTCAGTGAGGCTGTAGCCATCTTTGTTGCTGCTTCCTTGGCAATAATATTGTAGACAGCGTCTTGATCAACAAACTTCATGCAATCCTTGGCATTATCGCTGACGCTAGCAATAACATTGCAACATCGAACCCTCCGCTCACCACTCGCAGTCGTATAAAGCAGGGCGCTCTGGAAGTGTGCATCAAGCTTCGCGTCAAGTTTTCCGTCATAGCTAAACATCACACCCATGGCCTTATCTGCATCAATAACACCAATCTCCAAATCAGCGCCAAAGGTATGCTGGACAAAATTGCCATGATAGGCAGATACTTGCAATCCATTCGAACATCGGACCTTTATAAGTGCTTGGTAGCCAGTCTCTCTCGTGACCGTATGCATGATTTCTTGTGATAACTTGGCAGTGTCACGTGGGGAAAGAAAATTGGGGTAGTAAAATGTCTCGCCTCCTGTAGTGCCGGAAACATATCCTAGGAATACATGCGTTAGCAAAGGTTCAGACTGGACAAGGAGGAGGCATCTACCTATTGTAGCAATGTCAAGATAACCACCCCCAGGGGCAGCAAGGAAAAAATCAACCCCAACACCGCTAGATACCATCTTCTCCGTGGTTTTCCGCCATCCCGGATGTTCGGTTGTGAAAAGTCTCTTGTCATTCTCAGCGTCATGAATCTTACCGTCATCTCGAAGAAAGAGTCGGCCAGGTCCCCAAGTCGGCAATGCGGCCAAAGAGCAAACGATCTTGCCACCAGTCTTTTCCAAGGCAGCCAAGGCAGCATTCAGCGTGGGTAGCAGTGCGGGTTCTGGATTCTTAACATGCGAGAACAGTGCAGGAAGCTGACTTAGAAGTGAAGTTATGACGGCCCTGACGAGGTCAACAGTTGTTTTGCAACTTTAGTAAGCTACTCACTTGGACTCATATGGATCTACAAAAAGGCCATCACTAAGGGGGACAAAAGGGTCCTCAATGTCTGGCATGACCATCATTTGGGCCTGTTCTAGTGTGGGCTATGGCTCCATTAGCAGATGTGTCGTCTACGCAGTATTGCTGACTTACGTTGACATTGTAAAAATGTATATCTTTATCAAAGGTGACAAACCCCACCTTCGCGCCGGGTGGGATCCTTCTCTTGATGCCACCATTGACTTCCTCGCTACTTTCTGCGAGCTCATCTTCTCCTCCATAGAGCGCTCCAATAATTCCTTCACAAAAAGCTTCGAGAAAACCTTTGTTAAAAGACTCCTGCCCGACATCGATTAAGAAGAGCCATCTCAAGCCTACCGGCTCCTTCGACCAATATTCCTTTGGGACCAAAAATTCCACAGTTCCCCTCATGAGCTCTGGTCTTTGTTCCCTGTCAACTCGCGCCCCTTGGGGACTGGTAGCACAGAAATATTCCGGTGGTACATCGTTAGGATATGTGCACATATTACAAACAAATTTGTTTCCACCAGATCGGAATACCATGAAGGGATTAATATAAGCTCGGCATCTCCGACAACGCGGAGGTCCTGTCTCGCCAAAGTCTAATACTGGGATTTCCAATTCACCGGCTTGTAATGGAGCAAGTGGTTGCAATAGAAGTCCTAAGGGCAATCCTGTTGATTGTAGAGCTTCTGCTGTAGATGGAATGCTATTCATGGTTAACCGTGTAAATTTTGGTGACGAATTTCCCTGATCATAGGCTACATATGAAATCGCGGCAGGAGGGGGCAAGTGCTGTTCAAAAGTTGGGTAAATATTGGTGAGATAATATTGGGCAATAGCGTCCCTAGATTTTGGTATGCTAGGTATTTGATCTGGATCCACCCGTCCTTGAGCTGACGTCTGCACACTGGCAGTGCTAAAACCAGGATCGACAGCACTATTTCGGGTAGCATATTGAGCATTCGAGGCAGGGTTGACAGGGCTGTAAGGAGAATTCACAGAAGCAGGAAACTGCGACATTTGCGGTGTAATTTGCTGCCCGACAAACTGGCCTCCGGGGCCTTGATTTAAAGATGGGTCGGCGTTGAGGAAGGCCGTCGCAGGAGTCCCTGCTGGTGGAATGCCATTGAATGCTGCGGACGACCCCGCTGGTGCTTCAAGTGCATGGTACGCATGTCGATCTTTCTTTTTCTTTCCACCTGCTTTTGCTTGGGCAGCATGATCTGTTATAGCAAGACCTTCTATTTGACCTGCGAGACCCCCATCTTGTGCTGGCACCGACTGTGGTGGGAAATATCTAGGACCTTGGTGGGGCTGGAACTGTAGATATGAACTGGGGGTGCGTGGCGCATTCGAATGAGGTTCGTCCCAATACAACTGTTTTTCGGCCGGCGAATTGTATTCAGACCCGGCTTGTTGATATGGCGGGGGGGCTACCGGTGGTCGAAACTGGGGAGGAGCGGGCTGGGTACGAGTCTCTGGCTTCGAAGGGTCATCTGCGGTCTGTTGACCTAAAGCATGATACATGCCAAAATCGGCCATCTCGTTCGCAGCTCGAAGTCAGTGTTTGGAGCAAAACGGTATTTGGGGCGTCCGAAGTCTGGTAACAGTGACTTGCGAGGTTCGCCTGTGAATTGATTAGGACTTAGGAAAATTCATGACAATCATTTTATCGCGGACAAAGCACTTGTGCGGCTCTTCGATAGCAGTCTAATAAATAAAAGTTGTGGTTTAACAAATCTGGCATTGATACCCTTGAAGCGCGCTAAGAAAAAGATCCCTGTCCAAGCCTATACTCTTCACTTTCAATGACGCGACAAGCTTTAAACGATCGAGCTCCGTCACCAAGAAATCTCTCCTCCTTACTTCACTCTAGAGAGCAACATATGACCTTTTCAGCGTAATGGGAAATGCAGAGACACGATAGAAGTGATGACAGAGGAAATGCGATGGGTTGAGATCTGCATCGAACTGTCTAATGCAGCATTCTCTAAGAGGAGTTAATCATTTTCGAAGGGTGCCTCCTCTCGTTGCGCGCGACCATGTTCAACTTCACCCCTTTAAGCGGGGCTCAATCAAACAGCTTCGCATCACAGTCATTACTGGAGCTTGATGGTGGGGTCAAGGTGCTGATTGATGTGGGATGGGACGAGTCATTTGACGTGGAAAAATTGCACGAGTTGGAAAAGTAGGTTTATTCTCTACGAGCAGGCTGGAAGATATGAATAACTACTCCCCTCTTATTTGGATCACTCAGAATACCTGGGCCCCTTTCTATGTCAGAAATAATGGAGATCAGGACTAAACTTGCGCACGGCTTCCTCTTCCCCTCGCTGAGCTAATGTTGCTGGCCACCTTGACACCGTTCTTCGATATGCTAACCATCCTTCTATTTACAGGCAAATCCCCACGTTATCTATCGTTCTTCTCACACATGCGACTGTTGCGCACTTAGGAGCTTATGCTCATTGTTGCAAACACTTTCCACTCTTCACACGAATCCCGATTTATGCAACAACCCCAGTAATATCTCTTGGCCGCACACTCCTTCAAGATCTCTACGCTTCCACACCCCTCGCAGCTACCATTATACCACCAGCTTCTCTCTCAGAAACTTCATACTCTTACAACCAAGTCTCAAACAGCAACGCCTCCCATATTCTCCGCCAACCGCCAACACCGGAAGAGATTGCATCTTACTTTTCTCTTATTCATCCACTCAAATACTCACAACCTCATCAGCCGTTACCGTCGCCGTTCTCGCCACCTCTAAATGGACTTACCATCACGGCATACAATGCTGGACATACATTAGGGGGAACAATTTGGCATCTTCAGCATGGGCTAGAGTCAATTGTTTATGCTGTGGATTGGAATCAAGCCAGAGAGAATATCCTAGCTGGCGCAGCATGGCTTGGGGGCGCAGGTGCTGGCGGCGCAGAAGTCATAGAACAGCTACGAAAACCTACTGCTTTAGTATGCAGTAGCAGAGGCGCAGAAAGGGTTGCCTTGGCCGGAGGGCGTAACAAGCGCGACGAGCTTCTCCTTGATATGATAAAATCCGCGATCATTAAGGGCGGAACAGTGCTTATTCCCACAGACTCGAGCGCCAGAGTTCTGGAGCTGGCCTACCTGCTAGAACATGCTTGGCGTAAGGAAGAATCTGATCAGGGAAGTCCCCTTCACTCGGCGAATGTCTATCTAGCTAGCAAGAACATCGGTGCCACTATGCGCCTTGCTCGAAGCATGCTTGAGTGGATGGATGACAGTATTGTCAGGGAGTTCGAGGCCCTTGGTGGTCAACGAAATCAGAAGGGGGCATCGGATACAAAGCAAGGCGCGGGCCCATTTGATTTCAAGCATCTACGCTTACTTGAACGAAAAGGACAAGTCAATCACGTTCTGGGCAGTGAAGAGACCAAAGATGGGAAAACATTGGGAAAGGTTATTCTTGCAAGTGACACCTCGCTTGAATGGGGATTCTCTAAAGAGGTTTTGCGGAAAATCGCTGCAGATAGTCGCAACCTCATCATCCTCACAGAGAAAATGCCCTCGACAGCCGAAGAAGCCAGCGGCGGAACTTCTGGACTTGCAAGGACTTTATGGACATGGTGGGAGGAGAGAAGAGATGGGGTAGCATTAGAACCAGGCTCCGCAGGTGAGAATCTTGAGCAAGTTTATGGTGGCGGCCGCGAAGTGAGTGTGAAAGAAGTCAAACGTCTTGCATTGGAAGGCAACGAATTGGCTGCATACCAGCAATGGCTTGCTACACAGCGTCAGCTGCAAACAACCCTCCAGCCAGCTGGAGCTACGTCACTGGAGTCTTCGGCAGATGCTGTAGATGATGCTTCATCTGATTCTTCAGACTCGGAAGGATCGGAGCCAGACCAGCAAGGAAAGGCACTAAACATGGCAACTACTCTAGGTCAGGCGAGTCGAAAGAAGATTGGTCTGAGCGATGAAGATCTTGGCGTTAACGTACTTATTCGACGAAAAGGGATATACGATTATGACGTCCGGGGCAAGAAGGGCCGAGAGCGAATGTTTCCCTTAGTTGTTCGACGCAAGAGAGCTGATGACTTCGGAGAACTCATCCGGCCTGAGGAATACCTTCGCGCGGAAGAGCGTGAGGAAATCGACGGACAAGACATGCGACAACCTGGCAAGTTTGATACTCAAGACACCCTTGGCAGAAAGCGCAAGTGGGATGATGTTGCGGCACCAGGTGATCCTTCGATGTCAAATGAAACAAACAAACGACAACAAATAGGCAAAGGCTTGATAAACAACACTTCAGAGTCAATGATTGTAAGCGGGGATGTCAATGCATTGAACGGCATTGATGAGCATGGATTGTTCATAGAAGATCCTGAAGATGAGGTTCTAGGGCCGGCCAAGGTCGTTTTCTCTTCAGAGTCACTTGTGTTTAATCTACGTCTGGCGTTTGTTGACTTTGCCGGTCTTCACGACAAGCGAAGTTTGCAAATGTTGATCCCGCTCATTCAACCTCGAAAACTAGTTTTAGTTAGCGGGATGGAGGATGAGACCCTAGCTCTTGCACATGACTGTCGAAAACTACTAGCCGCGCAAGGTAGCGGGATCGATGAGAAGGCCATTGATGTTTATACTCCAGCGGCTGGCAGCACTGTAGATGCCAGTGTGGACACGAATGCATGGGCCGTGAAATTGACAGACAGTCTTGCCAAGCGCTTGCGATGGCAGAACGTGAAAGGTTTGGGCATTGTAACTCTTACCGGTCGTTTGGCTGCAACTGCCGTCGAACAGAGCACTGCTGCAGACAGCGACGGAATGATTAACAAAAAGGAACTGCTTAAAGACGGGACCGAAGAGACTGCGGCTGGACAGGACATTACAGATGTTGCCAAGCCAATGTCCGTGATGCCTATATTAGACATCGTACCAACAAACATGGCTTCGGCGACACGATCTGTTGCGCAACCGCTCCACGTCGGAGACCTTCGACTCGCGGATTTGAGAAAACTCATGCTTTCTTCGGGCTACACTGCTGAGTTTAGGGGAGAGGGTACGTTGCTAATAGATGGCTCAGTAGCCGTGCGAAAGATGGGCACTGGTAGAATCGAGGTCGAGAGTATGGAGGTGCCTTTGAATGGGGTTGTGCCAATGCATCGGGGAGGTACATTCTACGCCGTCAAACAGAAGATTTATGAAGGCCTGGCCGTGGTAGCTGGCAGTTGAGATACAATAAGGTTAAGAAGCATCCCGAGGTTTTAGGGAGCATCTAACAGCATTTGCACCCGGCGTTGCTATGTAACATATAAGGGTAGAATCTCTGGAAGCATGAAATAATTTCAAGACAGTCCTGCGTTACCTTCCTGATGGCAAACAACAAGTGATCACAGTGGCAATCAAAGCATTCCAATTCGGATGAACCATCAGCGAACCGTTCTAATTTCGTGAATCAACACATTTGTGTGTCAGCACATTTCGAGTCAGGGGAAACCTTCATTTAAAGGGGGATAGTGTGATGATTCACGATACTCCCCTTTCTATATATACAGGACTTTTTTTGAATTTTCTTTCTTTCCGTCATATATCAACTTCGGCCCCAATCAACAACAAATTCACATCAATAAGTCAAGAACTAAGCCAGCATCTTTACTTACCTATCGTTAACCACTCTTCTTATCCCAACACAGTTTCTTCATACCCTTCCAAAAAGTTAATTGTCCTTCCGTGCCTGTCCTCTCTACATTATAGATTCTAATTTCGCGCCTCGAAGTCATGATTGGTATCGGCATGAACCCCCGCTACGGCTGGGACCTCAGCCCAGACTATCTGCAAGGAGATGCCCTTGGCTTTGGTTACGCATGTCCACCACCAGCATACGATGGATTTCTACCTCCACCCCCGCCCGGTTTTGCTTGGTTCGACATTGGCAGCGCTGCTCCTGTTCCTTCCCCGGCGATACCCTGGGGCGTGCCAGGAGCGGCACCCATCCCGCCAGCATGGAATCAGTTCGGCCGGTTTGGCCAAAACTGGGGGCCAGGTTTCAACAGCACTGCCCAAGACGCCGTGTTCCCCGGCGCCAGCTTCCGCAACGCCCAAGGCGGCGTTGGGATGGAGCCTGGTTACGGCTACATCTTCCCGCCTGACCACTGCAAGATTCATGTGATCCAAAGCGCCACACCGCCCTGGCAGGGCGCTGGGCCGTTTGACAAGAAATGCTTCAATGTGCCGACGAGCATAACGGTTAAGGACCTGATGCAGCAGTTTGGATGTACGAATAAGGATCCGGCGAAGAATAAGTTGGTGGAGTTGACGCAGGGGGGTGATGGGACTTGGTACAAGGGCTTGGAATTGAAGGGGGACGATGAGAAGCAGATGAAGAAGATGATTGAGGAGGTTGGGTTCAATGCAAAGAGGAATGGGCTGGATGCGGATTTTGTATGGCTTTATTTCACGAGGGAGGGGTAGGTGCTGGCTCGTGATCCAGCTGGTGTGGTGTGATTTGGATTACGATTTCTAGCGATGAATTTAAGTTTAGCGTTTGAGATGGTGTTGGCGATTACAGTAAGTCGAGTTAGGCACATCTTCGGGCAGAATATTCTGGCAAAGGTCTTGTGGGTCTTTCGGGTACGTTGCACGGATTTTCTACTGAACTTTACTGGGAATTTGCGTCGGATTGGGCACAGAAACTTTGAGCTTTCATAGTCTTCAACATGACCTCCATTCATTGCCCTTAAAATATGAACGCATTAATCTCATCCTCATGAATCTTCCTACTTTCGTGACCTGACTTTGGTCCTTCCTCAACTTTATCAAACCATGAGAGACAAACTCAAGAACCTCGAGAAAGTATCTGTCCAAAGCATATGCATGACTTATTCATAATTCAGCAAAGAGAACTCGTCGAAGACATCCAAAGTGACTTGAATAATCCGTTTTCTTGTGATATCTTGACTTAATGAATCCAAAACGAGCACAGAGGGCAGAGACAATTCGCTGTCTCACATGACAGAGCATATTGAACCGAATCAAGAGCTGTTCTCATCTGTAATGTCGATTATAGAATTGCGGAATTCTTGGTTAGTGAGGTACTCCACTTGCAACCTCAGGTTCTCATTCTCTTCTTCTAATCTGCTTACGGTAGCTTTATGCCGATTTTCTTGTGTAATTAATCGGGCTTGGTTGCCTGAAGCCGAGCTGGTAAGATCTGTAGATTGTTTCAATAGGTCTTTGGATTTTTGCAGCCATTGCGACATCCCCCCGGAAAGTTCCCAGCTCGCTACCGTTTCCAGCTGTGCTGTAGAGTCAATCAAATTCGACTCCAGGACAGCTTTCAAATGCTCAATTAGACGATCATGATTGATCTCTAGCTCCTCGATCGTCGTGCCTAGATCGAGCGCCCCGCCAATTCTCGTAACATCGCGGTGGAATCTATCTTTGTCTTCTACGAAACGATCCATCTCGCGGTAAAACCGTGATCGATCCGCTTCAAACCGCTCAAACTCGCCTTCGTACATGCCCTTAAGTCTCTCATAACCCTCTTTCTCGACTTCTAGTTCTTCAAGTTTGGCTTCTACCATAGCAACTTCTTTCTCCCGAGCGGCTTTTGTTGACACGTAGCTTCGCCGAAATAGGCGGACAGTGAGATCAAGATGGACTATGCGGCTAAGTATCTCCTCATCCGTCAGCTGCCTCAAACCGTTCAGGGCCATTTGATGCATGCCCGCGCCAGTGATTGGGCCTCCTCGATGATCGCCGGCAATGATCCATGCCAAGTAATCACTGTATGTTGCACTTGGATGATATTGCATTTTGGAACCAGCCAGGATCTGATTCATGCGTGGTAACTTCTCAAGGAGAGCCCGGAAGTATTCAGCCCAGAACCTGGTGGTATTAGGAAAAGTGCGT
>Ga0335075_10018383_pt1 | contig 10362 bp, 6 predicted proteins | sample Lox_Sample_24_FD_206723 | JGI IMG/M metagenome (GOLD analysis project Ga0335075, IMG submission 206723) | Soil microbial communities from Loxahatchee National Wildlife Refuge, Florida, United States - Lox_Sample_2.4 | ecosystem: Environmental > Terrestrial > Soil > Wetlands | place: USA: Florida... | reverse complement strand
CATCGGACAAAAACCCGGGAGTGTTTGTCGAGACGCTTCTTCCTGACGGAGATAAGCGCTGGACTTCTTTTAGCGCAGGGCTTGTGCTGGAATGCCTAGCCTTGGCACTGCTCATCTTGATTCCGCTGCTGATGCCGCAAAAATTTGAGATCGCACCGCATTATTGGGTGACTCCGGTTTCCATACCGGTGGTTCAGCCGTGGAAGCCGCAGCCGAGGCCCAAACCCAGGATTGTGCCCGTCAAGCGCGAGATGGTGAAGGCAGTCCTGAAGCCGGCAGTTCTGGTTGAGAAGCCGAAGATGTATGACCCGGTCATGACCAAGCCGATCGCTAAGTTCAACCAGCGCAGAGTGGATCCGGCCCCTCAGATTGCCAAGGTGCTTCCGACGGTGTCGATGGGCAGCTCCGCGATTCCCAAGTTGCGCGTTCCGGTGCAGACCGGTGGTTTCGGCGATCCCAACGGAGTGCCCGATAACCATCAACAGAATCGCAATCCCAACATTGCGCAGCTCGGAGCTTTTGACATGCCGGCCGGGCCGGGCGTGGGAAACGGCAACGGCGGCAAGCATGGTGCTCGCGGCACGATCGCCAGCGCTGGCTTCGGCAACGGCATCGCCGTAGGTGGTTCCGGCGGACCTCGTGGCACCATTCAACAGACCGGTTTCTCGAACGAGCAGGCCGCCTCAACGCCCAGGATTCGCAAGACGTCCGTGGAAGAAAATACCAACCCGGTCGTAATTCTTTCCGTGCCCCGCCCGGTTTATACTGCCGAGGGTCGGGCCAACAAGATTCAAGGCGTCGTGCTGCTGCAAGTCGTCTTCACCGCTGATGGTGAAGTGAGAGTGGAGCGCGTCGTCCGTGGCTTGGGGTATGGGCTGGATCAGGCTGCCGAAGACGCGGCTCGTCAGATCCGCTTCCGTCCTGCAACTCGGGAGGGACGACCGGTTGACTTCAGCGCCATCGCTCGCATCGAATTTGAATTGGCGTATTAAGGGGAGATTGGAATGCGTAAGTGGAAATCGTTGTCTCTCGCGGTGTGCTTGGGAACTGCCCTGGGGACTGTAGGCGCAGCTCAAGCGCAGCAAGCGGGGCCTCCGCAAACTCAGGAACAGCCGCCAGCTGATAGCTCTTCGTCGGCGGTGTTGACCGTCAACCAGGCGATCGACCACATCATTGCCCGCGAGCACGCGGAAGAGGCCACGATTCGCCGGTACGATCCCATCATCGAAACTTACATTCAGGAGATGCGGCCCGATAAGGAACTCGGCACCGTTCCCGTCAGCGATGATTACTACCTGGGCGAGGCCGATCTAGCCAAAGGTGTGGTCGACCAGAATATGCTGGGCTCCGACCGCAAAAGTTTACTCCAGCAGCTGAACCCGCTGAGCCACGTCGTGAACTTCTTCTCCTACGGCGGCTTCGATCCGGCTGGTTTTCTCCAGATGGTCTATCTGGACCCCGTGGATTTTGACCGCGCCCACTACCACTTCGAATATGTCGGGAAGAATTTCCTTGGCTCGGTGCGCTGCTATGTGTTCGATCTCACGCCCCTCCCCAAATCAGGCCGCGGACGCTTCAAGGGCCGCATCTGGGTGGAAGACCAGGATTTCACGATCATTCGTTTTAACGGCGGCTACACGCCCACCGATGGAATTCACGGCTACGGGCTGCATTTTGATAGCTGGCGCCTGAACGTGCAGCCGAATCTGTGGCTGCCGGCTTACATTTACTGCCAGGAGTCCAGCGTTCGCGACTTGATGGGCAACCACATTCGCTTCAAGGCGCAGACCCGCCTGTGGGGCTACGATCTGAAGAACGCCAGCCACGAGCAGACGTTCAGCCAGCTCACCATTGAATCTCCTGATGCCGTACAGGACCAGAACACCGGCCTTCAGGACCGCTCGCCCGTCGAGGAAGAGCGCGAGTGGCAGCAGCACGCCGAACAGAACGTGCTCGATCGGCTGCAGCGCGATGGTTTGCTTTCGCCGCCGAGCCCCGTGGATAAGGTTCTGGACACCGAGGTCAACAACCTCGAAGTCACCAACAATCTGGATATCGAGCCGGAAGTTCACTGCCGAGTGTTGCTGACCAGCACCCTCGAGTCCTTCACCATCGGCCACACCATCGTTCTCAGCCGCGGCTTGATTGACGTGCTGCCTGACGAAGACAGCCTGGCTGCCGTCATCGCACAGGATCTGGCGGACATCATAATCACCAGGCCCTCGACCGATCAGTATGGCTTCAACGATGTGACCGATGTGAACGCCATGCAGGTCCTGCGGGACTTTTCTTTCCGCGATACGCCGGACGACGTCATCGCCGCCGGACAAAAAGCCGTCGAACTTCTCAAGAAGTACCCGTCCAAGGACAAGCTGGCCGGGGCCGCGCTGTTCTTCAAACAGCTGAGCGAGGAACAGAAAGATCTTCCGGCGCTCATCGATCCGCGCATCGGTAACGGCGTGTATCTGGATCCAGCGCTTCTAAACTCCGGGCCGCAGCTAAAGCCCACTAGCGTCGATCAAATCGCCGCGCTGCCACTCGGCGCGCGCTTGAAGCTCAACCCGTGGGATGATGAAGTCAACATGCTCAACGCCAAGGCGGTTCCACTTTATTCTGCCCGCGAAAAGATGCCATTCGAAATCACGCCGTTCTACCCGTTCCTGAGCCGCTATCAAACCGCGGACTCCGGCACGCCTGGCGCGGCGACAGATGCATCCGCAACTCCCGGCCCGGCATCCTCGCAAACGGCGGCTTCGCCTTCGGCTCAGTCGCAGTAGCCAACATCAGACTCTTAATTTCCACCAGCCCGGCGGGCATTTACCGCCGGGCTTTTTCTTTCTGGTCGCGTCGGTCCGGAGCACCCGAAGCTACGGCCGCTCACAGTGGCACATCTTCCATAGCGCATCGAAAAATGCTCGCGCGCTGGCATTCACCGGCAAAGCGCCGGAATATTCCGGAGCCGTGCCTGATAAATCGACGAACGCCATCAGCCCAGCCGGATTCTTGAAGGCAAAATGAAAATTAGGCTCTTCAGTGACAGCCCTGTCCGCCGTTAATTTTCCTGCCTCGCATTGAAATCTCTCGCCATAAACTTCGCGAAAGAACGCCGGAGCAGCCAGATCAATCCCCAGCTTCCCGCGGTACTCGATGCGATCGCCGCTTAAATCGAGCCCGCCTGAGTCGCCGTTCGATGAATGAAATTCCAGATGCGAATACACTTCGGACGTTCCCGCCGTGCGCGCCACGTCCCTCGAATCGCCGAGTCCCGCAATCCGAAAAACCACGCGCGGATGCGCCGGCACGTCCACGCTTCCGGTTAGTCCCGTGGACGTATCCAGCACCGCCAGGCGCAGCCGCGCCGTTTGCGGTTTTGGGTTGTAGTCGATTACGCTGGCGATATCCTGCTTTTGCCAACTCAGCGCGTCGCGCTCGGAAAACTTTTTCGTCATCTCGCGCGTGAAGATATGAAATCTCCCGCCCAGCGGGGCGAACTCGCACACTGCCAGGCGCAGGTGCAGCGCGAGTTTGTCACCGGTAGGCGTCACACTCAGCGCGCTCGGTGAAATGCTCAGCAGGTACCGGCTCTCGCCCGCGTTCTGCGCGACCAGCGGCTCCGCCTTCAATCCGATTGAGGTGACCGGCAGCAGCGAAGCGCACGCCTCCTGAAAAAACTCCATCGGCCGTTTCTTTGCCAGCTCCGTCGTGTCGATCGCCGAGTACCCGCGCCGGTAGCGGATCCTCACTCCGTGCAGATCCGTCTTCAGCGTGATGCGGTGGAAGCTGCCGTCCCAAATCACTCCCGCCGGATAGTAGGAAATTTCGTAGTCGGGCGAGCCGTCTTCGATCGCCGTTTTTGCGCAGCCGGAAAGGTCGTTGGTGTTCACGCACGCCAGTCCGCCGGTGTCGGCCGCAATCTGCTGCATCGTCGCCTGCGAAAAAGTCAAATCGGTGGTCTCACGCGACAGTTCCGCGCCCATCGCCGGCCCGATGCTCGCGGGGTTTGACGCGAAGCTCGGATCGTTCGCCAGCGGATTCCCCGACGCGTCATACAGGCTCGGCGCCACCAGTCCGCGGGCGTCCACCGGATACACGGTCACGCGTGCGTCCACCAGGGCCCGCGCGTCCGACTTCAGCTTGTCGCCATAATTCGCGCTGCTCGAAAATACCTGCCGGAAGGGATCGGCCAGTGACGAGCTGTCGCCCGCCTCCAACGAATGCGGCCCGAATCCCGCGCCCGGCAAAATCCACTGCGGAAACGCTTCCGAAATCCACACCACATTCTTGGGCCCGGGATAGCCGGAAAGATCCTTGGCAATCGCCCGCATCGCGTCCGACGTTTGATCCGCGATCACCGTGGTCTGCTCTTCGTATTCCAGCTTCTGAAATGCCTGCGTGGCTTGCGCTCCCGCGTCCGTGGTGTTGAATTTATTGTCGGGATCGTTCTCCGGGTTCTTCATCTTGTCCGACGGGATCATCGACCGATTTACCGCTGCGCGCAGAATTACGCGATCGGTCGTGAAGTTCTGCATCACCGTCAAGCCGCCCTCCAGCAGGAAAATAGCGACCGGTGTTTGCGCCGGCAGCTGGTCCAGCAGCTTCAGCGCCTGCAACCTCGCGGTTACCTGGTCCTGAAACGCGATGTTGCCCGGGTCCAGCAAAATAGCGGTTGGCGGCACCGCCAGTTTCGCGAACGCCTGATTGGAATAGATGGGCAGCGGCGTGGAAGCTTTCGCGGAAGTTTTCTCGGTCGCCTTCCTCGCCGCCGGTTGCGCCCTGGTTGCCGGCTGAGACGCAGACGCTAGCGCGACTGCGGTCGCGGAAGTCGCCGGCGGCTCGATGAACTCGAATCCGGCAATCTGCTGCGGCCCGTGGCCATCGTCGTAAATCCGAAAATCCGACGCCTTCAGCCCCCGCACCGCCTCGCCATGCTTATCCCGCACGGACACATCCACCGTAATCAGCCGCGTCTCGCTCCGCAAACTACTCGGCGCGCCCTGTCCTTTTCGTCCGCCTGTCGCCTCAGCTTGCGTGTCCTGGGGATTCTGCACGCGCGGAGCGGAAGCCTGTGAGTCCTGCGTCCGCGCGGCAAGGGCCGGGGCGCCAGCGCGGAGCTGCGCCGCCAAAGGCCCGGCGGCAATGAAGTACATCGCTGCAGCCATCGCCACAAGAGCTGCCGTCGCGAACATATGCTTGGCCCACATCGTGCCGCACCCACGCGCTTTCATAGGACTCTCGACGCGCGAAACACTTCGCGCGTTTCGCCTGAGATTTACTCCGCGTCATCCTACTCTGCTCGCTCATCCCGCACAAACGGATCGCCTGGTCCCGGTGTTGTGGGTTCGATGAAAATGGGGCTATAGTGCGTTTATCGCGGCCACTTACGAGGTAACTCCTAAGCTTGCCGGCTTATCAATAAAGCGCTTGGTCTTGACCGGAATCCTGACTGTGTGATTTACGCTTGCGGCCTGCTCGTATGGCCGTTTGTGAGTTCCGGTCAAACTGCGCAGCGGGTATTGGAAGAGAGTCTCTTCGGCCCAGAGTGTTACGAATCGCTCCCAAACTCGCTGCTGGCCCCTCCGCAATTTGCAACACGGCAGGCATCGGTCGCACCCGGACGACGGCCGAGTTACCGTCGGGGTGGCGGATCGCCGCAACTGCATTGGCCGTGCGGTTGAGGGCATACATGTTCCCACTCTATTCCTGGCGGCCTCTAAGAGGCATAAACGCTTTCTCACAAATTCGTAAACGAAAACGTGGGTCGGTACGTGAACAAAGGACCTACAGCAATCGCTGGCTGAGTGCGAACGCGCGATGTGGTTCGTCGGTTCAGCGCTTTACCGCGACGATCATCCACCACGTTTCATCATCGGGATCGGCGACGATGAATGGTTCCTGCAGTTGAATCACTTGAAACCCCGCACTGCTGAGGTCGCTTTCGACCGTTGCGGGAGAAATCTCGTGATCGCCGGTTTCCGTCACGCCGATGTTTTCCGGCTTTGGTTCGCGATCGACGACCACCAGCCGACCTCCCGGAACCAGTGAATTGCGAACATCCGCCAGGATCGATTGCGGATCAGACAGCTCGTGGAAAGTGTTGACGATGAGCGCAGAGTCCAGTGTCCCGGTGGGCAGCTCAGGGTCAGAAATTGTCCCGTGAACGATTTGAACGTTCGAGTCGCGTTTCAGAGCGGTTCGCACCCACAGAAAAGTCAGCGGCAGCAGCCGAATATCTTCCGCAATCACGCGACCGCTGGGGCCAACGCGCGGAGACAGCCTCAACGTGAAATATCCCGAGCCGCATCCAAGATCGACCACTTCGGAACCGGGCCGCAGATCGAGCGCATCGATCACGTCCGCCGGACGCTGCCACTGATCGCGCTGCGCCTCCACCACGTCCAGACGCGCCAGGGTATTCAAGGCGGAGTAGCCGATATCCATAAAGATGAAGACAGCAATCGCTGAAAAGAAAAAGAGCAGAAGTTTGATTCGGTAGCTCAACTTCCTCCAGAGGCAAAACCAAAGATAGTTCGGGGCGCCGCTTAAGACAATAGCCGCGCCCCATTCACCGGGCAGAGGCATTGCCTGACTGCAGATCGCCGCCCGCAAAATAGGGCTGGCACACAGCGTGCATGCCGGCGCTCCTGTTTGTTGCTAACTTCCCACCGTCGCTTAGTGCGCGCGAGACACGATCAGCAGCAGGACTAATATCGCAACGGGAATCATGGCCAGAGCGGTGTAGAGCAGGGCCGCCCGGCGCTTTGCTTTTCGCCGCGATCGCCGATGTCGGAGTTCGCGGCGATCTTGCACTTCAATGGTTTCCGGATGTTTCAGATCGGCAGCAAACTCTCGCGCGCTTGCGTAGCGGTCTTCCGGCTGTCGTTCTAGCGCGCGAAAAATAATCTCCTGCAGCTGCGGCGTAACACGCGGGTTCACTTCACGCGGAGGAACGGGATCAGCGATGAGCCTTTCGTTAAGCACTACCAGCGCATTTGGCCCCGTGAATGGCACTTCGCCGGTCAGCATTTCGTAGAAGATCACTCCCAGCGCGTACACATCGCTGCGGGCATCGCCGCGCTGCGATTTCACCTGTTCCGGTGAAATGTAATCGGCGGTGCCCATCGTTCGCGTGAGCTTTCCGAACGTGAGCCGCCTCGCGTTCGCGCTGCCGGCGATGCCGAAATCAATGAGCTTGATGCGGTCTTCCGCGTCGACCATGATGTTCTCAGGCTTCAGATCGCGGTGAACGACGCCCTGCGAGTGGATGTAATCGAGCGCCTCGCAAATCCCGAGGGCCAGGCGCACCGAACGTTCCAGCCCGAGCCGCTTCTCGTCGGTAAGGATTTGGCGCAGGCCGCGGCCATCGATCCATTCCATGACCATGTAATGACTGCTAGGCTCTTCGTTCTCGAAAACCCTCATGACTCCTGGATGATCGAGCTTCTTTCCGATCGCTTTCTCGCGTACAAAACGGTCGAATAGGAGCGGGTCCGCTTCCACTTCGAAGTGCGGCACTTTAATCGCCACAGTCCGATTTCTTCGAGTGTCCACGGCCCGATAGATCGTCGCCATTCCGCTTTGGGCCACGAGGCTCTCGATGCGGAATTGGTCCAGGCAATCGCCAATCTGAAGCGCGTTCATCAGGCTGGAATGTAGCGCCCGGGACATTAAGGCCGCATAAACACATTCTAGGGATTTTATAAACGACTTCGTCCAGGGGGGCCGGCTAGTGACACTGTCCGAGGCGAATACACCAATCAGGGGCTCGTACTACATGGCTGAACTGCGGATTGGTGGACGGGATCGTGAGCGGCTTTCGGGAAATCCCCGAATGATTGCCGGCGGGTTTTGGCGAGGAGCTGGCGCAACAAGCCTTGAGGCGTGATCGCGACCGCGAAGCGGATTGGGATATAGGGCGTCTGGCGCCAGCAGTTGCGGTTTGCGTCACCCTCTTCTTCTTCCGTGCCCGGCGACATGGCTCGATCCGATGCTAAAGCAAAGATGGACTGATCGACTCCGATAGTCCCTGCCGACGCAGCTGTTTCCTGGATGTTTGAGCGCGCAGTCGAATGAACCCGAGTGCTGCAATGCCGGCCAGTAGCATGGCCAGCGGCGACGGCTCGGGAACTGATGTGGAGGCGCCCTCAATCGATAGAACTCCGCTATCCAAGGCATCGATCGAGATGGCATTGCCGTTGGGATCGGATAGATCCGTAAACAAAGGAATGAAATCGATTCCTACGTCCTCTGTCGGAGCGGTCGAAGAGACATCAAACGTTACTGTTCCGAGGTCGACACTCTCACCGGAGTTGAGCGTCGTTCCACCCGACTCCGCCACGTCATTCGCCAGCAAGGGGGAAGTTCCGACGGTCTGGTCCCCTCCTAAATAATCGTTGTCGAACGAGTTGCCAGCGAAGATGTACGTCCCCGTCGTAGAAGTAGTCGCGTCGGTCAGGGCCACGTCGACACTAGAGGTGTCAAGTTCGAAGTCGAAGCCGCCGATGGTGACGCCCGAACCACTGGTATCGGTCAATACGACTTCGAAAGTGCCGGTCGATCCCGCGGCGGCGCTGGCTGGCAGTTGCAGCGAGACATCCAACGAGTCTGCTCTCGTGGGCTTTGGGATGAGCGTTGACGCACCCATAGCCAGGCCCACAATTAGTAATGCTTTCGCAAACGTGAGATTACGCATTTGAGCCTCGCTGTCATTTGAAGGCATGTTGAGTACCATGCCAGGGTAACTGAACCCAACCGGCTAGCATTGCAAACTAGCTAGTTACGCCGGCTCTTCTGGACTCTGTGCCTACTTGTCGCCGACTCGAAGAAATCGAGTGCGCATAATGTGCAATGGTTCGGTTCGCAAACGACCCACCTCTTCTTCGAATGACTACAGCACTGACGTCACGTTACGGGCTGCTTAACTACCCCTTTCAGGGCAGTGACGTTCCTATTCTCGAACGGGCGATGAGCACGTCCGCGCTGTTGATTACGCCGTCGCCGTTGGTGTCCGCGAAGACGTTGTAGGGACCAGAGGTCGCGTTGTTGATGTCAACGATATCTTGCGAGTTCACGACCCCGTCATCGTTAAAGTCGCCTTCGAGCACTTTTATCTCTTGCGCGAAGCCGGCGCCTCCGGCAAGTGGACTGCCGGTGGCGTCGGTGAGGGCATTGGGACCGCTTCCAGCAAGCGTGGTGGCAAACGTCCCAATGGCCACTGGATTAATGGTCCACGTGAGCGTGTTCGTGCCCAATCCGCTGAAGCTCGTAGCCGAGACGCCGCTGAGACTGCTGACATTCCCCTTCGTGATTGCTTCGGAGAAGATCACCCGGATTCCGGTGATCTGCCAGGGCAGTCGATCACGCGTCGAGCCAATCAAGTTGTAGTTCTCGGAACCCCACAACACCTGATAAGACACGACGGTTGGCACGACGGCTGAATTGATCGTCAGGGTCCCGTTCACCAGTGTGAACGTGTAGTTCGCCGCCGCCAGCGTTCCTTGCGTAAGGGTGATCGGGTAGGTTCCCACCGGGGAACTGCTCGTGGCCGTGGTGCTCTCGACGGGCGCTCCCGTGGTCGCCGTGCCTTGCGTGTCTGCGTTCACGAAGCCGGTGATGGTGTAGGTGAAGCTGGGCAGAGCCGCTCCATAGACCATGCTGGCATTGGCGGCCGTCACGGTCAGCGCCGCCTTGCTCACGGTGAAGCTCTGCGGCACGGGCGTGGCTGCCGCATAGTCGGCATTGCCGGCCTGGCTAGCGGTCACCGTGACGGTTCCCGCGCCGGTGATCGTCAGCGTGCTTCCGGAAACGGTTGCCGGACCGGTCACCGAGTAGCTCACCGGCAACTGCGAACTGGCGGTGGCCGTCAGCGTGATCGGCGCCGCGCCATAGGTTACGTTCGGCAACGCGCTGAAGCTGATCGTCTGCGACGCGCCGCCGGAGATGGTCAGGGTTCCGTTCACCAGGGTGAACGTGTAGTTCGCCGCCGCCAGCATTCCTTGCGTAAGGGTGATCGGGTAGGTTCCCACCGGGGAACTGCTCGTGGCCGTGGTGCTCTCGACGGGCGCTCCCGTGGTCGCCGTGCCTTGCGTGTCTGCGTTCACGAAGCCGGTGATGGTGTAGGTGAAGCTGGGCAGAGCCGCTCCGTAGACCATGCTGGCATTGGTGGCCGTCACGGTCAGCGCCGCTTTGCTCACGGTGAAGCTCTGCGGCACAGGCGTGGCTGCCGCATAGTCGGCATTGCCGGCCTGGCTGGCGGTCACCGTGACGGTTCCCGCGCCGGTGATCGTCAGCGTGCTTCCGGAAACGGTTGCCGGACCGGTCACCGAGTAGCTCACCGGCAACTGCGAACTGGCGGTGGCCGTCAGC
>Ga0335075_10018382_pt1 | contig 10362 bp, 7 predicted proteins | sample Lox_Sample_24_FD_206723 | JGI IMG/M metagenome (GOLD analysis project Ga0335075, IMG submission 206723) | Soil microbial communities from Loxahatchee National Wildlife Refuge, Florida, United States - Lox_Sample_2.4 | ecosystem: Environmental > Terrestrial > Soil > Wetlands | place: USA: Florida... | reverse complement strand
AGCGTCCTGCTCATTGCCGAGTCGTCACACGAGGTCAGCGCGTTCACGCCGCAGGCCGCCGCTATTCCCGGCAGCGCCGAGGAGCGAGAGGGCCTGCTGGCTGGGCTCTCGCACACCGAGGTTTACCCGCTGACCCTGTTTGCCATCGGCGGCATGCTGCTCTTCCCGGCCGCGAACGATCTGCTGACCATGTTCATTGCGCTCGAGGTGCTGTCGCTGCCGTTGTACCTGCTGTGCGGCCTGGCCCGGCGTCGCCGGCTGCTGTCGCAGGAAGCGGCGATGAAGTACTTCCTGCTCGGCGCGTTCTCGTCGGCGATCTTCCTGTTTGGTGTCGCCATGCTGTACGGCTACGCCGGCTCGGTTGAGCTGTCGGCGATCGCTAACGCCGCGCACGGCGCCGTCCAGTCGTCCACGCTGCTGTACGCGGGCATCGCGCTGCTCGGCGTCGGGCTGCTGTTCAAGATTGGTGCGGTGCCATTCCAGGCCTGGAAGCCGGACGTCTATCAGGGCGCGCCCACGCCCATTACGGCACTGATGGCCTCCTGCACGCTGGTGTCGGCATTCGGCGCTCTGCTGCGGGTCTTCTACGTCGCGTTTGGCCAGCTGACCTGGGACTGGCGGCCAGCGATGTGGGGCGTCGCCATTGTCACGATGCTGATCGGCTCGATCATCGCGATTACCCAGACAGACGTGAAACGGCTGCTCGCCTACTCCTCGATCGCCCAGGCCGGCTATATCCTGACCGGCGTTATCGCGGCCAACACCGCGGGCCTGTCCGGCAGCCTCTTCTATCTGGCGGCGTACGGCTTCGCCACGATCGGCGCCTTCGCCATCGTCACCCTGGTGCGGGACCGCGCGGGCGAGGCCGCCCACATGTCGAGCTGGGCTGGCCTCGGGAAGCGATCGCCGCTGGTGGCCGGAGTGTTCGCGCTGTTCCTCATCGCATTTGCGGGCATCCCGCTGACGAGCGGGTTCTCCGGCAAATTCGCAGTGTTCCAGGCGGCGATTGAGGGTGGCGCGCTTCCGCTCGTCATCATCGGCGTCATCAGCAGCGCCATCCTTGCGTTCCCGTACGTGCGGGTGATCGTGCTGATGTTCTTCAGCGAGCCTGCGGCCGAGGGACCGGTCGTGGTCAGGCCGAGCGCTTATACCGGTCTGGCGGTCGCCATCGGGGCGGCCGCGACCGTCAGCACTGCACCGGCCGGACGCTGCTCTGCTATCCGCATGCTTTGGGGAAGTCTGGAGGATAGCCTCAGCTATGACTGGCCCGCCAGGGTCCCGGCGGGCCATGAGGGGACCCACGTGATTGCCGCAGTTCCGATGGAAGTCACTGACGCAGCGCTCGCGTCCGATGTCGTGGACGGGCTGGCGCTGATCGAGGAAGGCCTGCGCGCCGCCGCGGAGGCACACCATGCCGTGCTCGCCGACGCTGCCGCGCATCTGACCGAAGCCGGAGGCAAGCGCTTCCGCCCGACGCTCGTACTGCTAGCGGCCCAGTTCGGCGATCCGGCCGACCCGCGCATCGTGCCTGCAGCGGTCGCGGTCGAGCTCACGCACATGGCGACGCTGTATCACGACGATGTCATGGATGAGGCCGCAGTCCGGCGCGGCAGTCCCAGTGCCAACTCCCGTTGGGGGAACACCGTCGCGATCCTGACCGGCGATTTCTTGTTCGCGCGGGCGTCAGCAATCCTGGCGGACCTAGGCCCGGAGGCCATCCGGATCCAGGCTGAGACGTTCACCCGGCTGGTCACCGGGCAGATCGCCGAGACTGTCGGCTGCCAGCCCGGCGACGACCCGCTCGAGCACTACCTGCGCGTGGTCACCGAGAAGACAGCTTCGCTGATAGCAACGGCCGGCCAGTTCGGCGCGATGTTTTCTGGCGCTCCGCCGAGCGTCATCTCTCGGATTACCCCGGCCTGCGCCGCGATCGGCGTGGCCTTCCAGCTTTCTGACGACATACTCGATGTGGCAAGCGAGTCAGCACAGTCCGGCAAGACGCCCGGCACTGACCTGCGCGAGGGCGTGCGTACCCTGCCGATGCTCTATGCGCTGCGCTCGGCACGGCCCGGCGACGCCCGGCTTGTCGAGCTGCTCAACATGCCCGACCTAGCCGATCCTGCCTTGCACGCCGAGGCACTCAGCCTGCTGCGCGCGCATCCCGCGATGGAAATGGCCAGGGCCGACACGCGGCAGTGGGCGCAGCGCGCCAGAGCGCTCATACTCGGCCTGCCCGATGTGCCCGCCAGGGCCGCCTTCGAGACGCTTTGCGAGTTCGTCGTCGAGAGGACTGGGTAGGCAGCATTCGTAGCGGCGCCGGGAACATGAGGCCTCTACTGTTGGTTGTGCCACCGGACCGAAGGGAGGATCTGTGAGTATTTTCGGATCCCACAAGACCCAGATGCCAGCGGCGGAGGCTGCCCTGCCCGGCCGGGCGACCGCGATGCGAGTCCCCGACCGGCACGAGGTGCTCGGCTCGTCGCTGCTTCCGCCTTATCCGGCAGGCACGGAAGTGGCGGAGTTCGCGCTCGGCTGTTTCTGGGGCGCTGAGAAGAACTTCTGGCAGACGCCTGGCGTCGTATCGACCGCTGTCGGCTACGAGGGCGGTTTCACCCCGAACCCGACATACGAGGAAGTATGTAGCGGACGTACCGGCCACGCGGAGGCGGTGCGCGTGGTGTTCGACCCGTCGAAGGTCAGCTACGGCGAGCTGCTTCGAGTTTTCTGGGAGTCACACAACCCGACCCAGGGGATGCGCCAGGGTAACGACGTCGGCACCCAGTACCGGTCGGCGATCTTCTACTCCTCGCCGCAGCAGCAGGCGGAGGCCGAGCAGTCGCGGGCCAGCTACCAGCAGCGCCTCACCGAGGCGGGCTACGGGAAGATCACCACGGAGATCGTCCCCGCCGGTGAGTTCTACTTCGCCGAGGACTACCACCAGCAGTATCTGTCGGACGCGAAGAACCCGTACGGGTACTGCCCAGACCACGGTACGGGCGTGTCCTGCCCGATCGGAGTGGTGAAGGCCAGCGACTGACCCTCCGGGAGCCGAATCCGGGCGCGCCTAGGCGTTCCTGACGCGGATCGTCATGGTTGCTGCCGGAGACCGGGCGCACATGTCGGCGGCCCATCGGAGGACGTCGATGACGCGGATCTCCCGGCCCCCGGGGCTAAGGAGCTTGTAGTCGTCAGGGCAGGCTTGAAGACGCCGGACCGCCTCGGCGAGCGGTCCGGCGGCCTCGGAGCACGGCGCACCGTCGTAAGCCAGCAGGTCTACTCCCGCGTCGAGGAACGTACTGAGCCATCCGGCTGCGGGATGCAGGCTGATGCGGTTGGCCGGGGGCGTTCGCTTCACGATCACCAGCCTGTCCTGCCCGACGCCAGGATCACAAGCGCCAGCGGCGGGTCGCTTCCTGCTTGCCCTGGGCGAAGCCGGCCCGGGCGGCGGGGATGCGGGTCGCCGGATCCATCTGGTTCGTGCCCATTGCGGCTCGAGAATCGGTGTCCGGTGTGATCACCTCGACGTGGCTACCTTGCTTGCGCAGGGCCTCGACCTGGCTTTCCAGGTCCGTGCCCCATTCCGGTGATCTGCGCAGGCCCTCGAACTGGCCTGCCGGGTCCGCGCCCCGTTCCGGTGGTGTCTGGCTGCGTCCGCCGAACGGCGAGAGCACCACGACGTTCGCATAGCCCGAGGCAAGGTCGGCGTTTTCGGTGGAGCGCACACCACCGTTGATGTAGTGCGTGCCGTTGATGTTGTGCGTAGGGGCCACACCGGGCAGGGCACTGCTAGCCGTGACCGCGTCCACCAGGTCGACCCCGGAATCGCGGTCGAACACAGCAAGTTCGCCGGTATGCGCGTTGACGGCCACCACCATCATCGGCCTGTCCGGCCATTCAGGGCGGGGCAGCCTGGCGGCGACGATCGCGCGCCGCTGTCCCGCCGCGGGTCCGAGTGTGGCGTCGCTCTCCAACCCGAACGCGCCCATCGCACGTTGCAGATCGGCTGCTGAGGTGGCGGCGGCGGAGATGGCACGCATCCGCTCGAACACCGTGTCCATCGGCAGGGACGGCGGCCGTTCCCGATTCTGGCCGACTGGTTGAGCCGACGGGGACAACACCGAGGCCAGCAGTTCGGCCGGCGGTATCCCGCTGCGCACCTGCGCTGCCGCGGTGGCACCGGACGAGGTGCCGACCACCAGATCGGCGGCCTCTGTCATATCGAGACCAGCTTCGGCCAGGCCTGCGATGATCCCGATCTCCCACGCATTTCCGGCAGCCCCACCACCGCCGAGAATCAGAGCGACGTTGCCGACCACCTGCGGGTGCGAGGTACGTCGCACCGAGTCAGGCGAGAGGGATTGGGCGTTGCCCACGGTCGACGGGAGCGATTCGTGAAACTGCGACATGTCTTGGTCCCTTCAGGCATCCGAGGTGGGCACCCAAGGACCGATGACGACGAAGCTCTAGCGGCTCCAGCGTGACGGGGTGAGCACCCGACTGTGAACGAAAATCGGACTCACCTCCTTAGACCGTGCGCTGCGACAGCGCTCCTGGACGAACTCAGCTTGAACAATAGTCGGGCAGCGAGTTCCGTCGCAAACCAAGCCCTTGTGCACTGCTGGCCGCCATTTTTTAAAGATTCGCAATTCTTTTGTTGATGAATAGTACCGAAATCGTCATGGTTGCGCCGAGTCCGAATCGTGCCTTAATCATTGCGTTCATGGTCGGCCATCACTAGCGTCGTCTGGCAGACCCGCGAGGGAGCGGGAGACCCGAAGCAGGGACGTACCAAAGAAAGGCAATCAATGAAGCATGCCCGATTGTTGGCGCTGTCTGCGTCGGCCGGACTGGCGCTGTCATTCGCTGCGGGTACCGCCGTTGCCAATGCGGCATCCACCAGCGCCCAGCCACATCGCATCACGTTGCACGGCTCCTTGGTCCCGGCATCGGAGCGCGCGCACTCGGCAGGTGCTGTAGCAGCCAAGAGCAAAGTGAGCTTCGATCTTCTGCTCAAGCTCCGGAACGCCTCGGGTGCGGCGGCCTTCGTCCGCGAAGTATCCAGCCCGGGATCACGCGAGTTCCACCACTACCTCAGCGAAGCAAAGTGGGTGGCAAAGTACGGGGCAACGCGCTCTGAGCTTGCCAAGGCCGAAGCGTGGCTGCGCGCCAACCACTTCACCGTCACGTCCGTACCGAAGGACCGCCTCTACGTCGCCACTACCGGAACTGCGCTGCGCGTTGAGCGCACGTTCGGCGTAACGCTCGGGTACTACATGGTGGATGGTCACAAGGTGCGGCTCGCCAACAGCGCGCTGAGCATCCCCGCATCCATGTCCGGGATCGTGACCGGCGCAGCGGGTGTCAACGAGTCAGTAGCGACGCCTGACCTGTCGCAGACCGGAGCCAGCAAGGCGGCGGCCAAGCCAGCCCAGGAGCCGGCGCCGCCTGCAGGCTTCCGCAATCCCCAGCCGTGTTCGAAATACTGGGGCCAGAAGATCGACACAGCCGACTCGGCTTCCCTGTACGCGCCGTATACCGGTCCGTTGCCGTATGACATCTGCGGGTACAAGCCGGCTCAGTTGCGGGGCGCCTACGGGCTGGCGAATTCGGTAGCGAAGGGCACCGATGGCAAGGGCGTCACCATCGCGATCGTCGACGCCTACGATTCACCGACCCTACTGTCTGACGCTCAGCTGTACTTCAGGCTGAACGACCCGTCTCACCCGCTGAGCTCGAGCCAGTTCACTAACATTCCGCCCGCCACCGTCGGCAACGAAGGTGAGTGCGCGGCGAGCGGCTGGTTCGACGAGCAGGCACTCGATGTCGAGGCCTCGCACTCGATGGCGCCCGGCGCGAACATCCAGTTCGTCGGCGCACAGGACTGCCTTGACAGCAGTCTGCTCGCGGCGGAGAACACTGCCATCTCCAGCGGCGCCTCCGTGGTGAGCAACTCGTGGGGCGACTTCGCCGGTGACCTCTTTACGGACGCTGCGACGCATACCGCGTTCGACGACACGTTCATGGTTGCGGCCTCGACGGGCGTCAGCGTGATGTTCTCCAGCGGGGACGATGGCGACAACTTCGCCGACTCCGGCCTGGCGGTACCCGATTACCCGGCAACGAGCCCGTTCGTCACGGCAGTCGGTGGGACTTCGCTGGAGGTTAGCCGCTCGAATTCACGCTCGGCCGAGTACGGCTGGTCGACGGCCAAGCAGACGCTCTGCACGCCGCCGGCAGCCCCGCCGACCTGTGGGTCTGCCACCACGCCGACTGGCACGCTCGCGTGGCAGGCAGGCGGTGGCGGCGGAACGAGCTACTACTACACCCAGCCGTACTACCAGGCACCAGTAGTGCCCTCGGCTCTGGCCCTCCGTAACGCGCCGATATTCGGGCCGACACCGCTGCGCGTCATCCCGGACATCGCGATGGACGCCGACGCCAACACCGGAATGCTGATCGGACTGACCCAGACCTTCCCCGACGGTGTCTACTATGACCAGTTCAAGGAGGGCGGAACGAGCCTTGCTTCGCCGCTTCTCGCTGGTGTCATAGCCGATGCCGATCAGGCGGCGGGCATACCGCTCGGCTTCCTTAACCCGGTGCTCTACAAGGCTTACACTGCAAAGCCGTCGGCATTCTTCGATGTCAAGGCCCCAGCCAACCCCGACGCGGCAGCTGTAATCCGTGTCGACTACGGCAACACGGTTGATGCGTCTGACGGCTACGTGGTCAGCGTCAGGGCGATCAACTACGCAGGACCCGAGACCTACTGTGACGGTACGGGCAACTGCGCAACACGTGACGTGACCCTGACGGCCACACCTGGATTCGACAGCCTCACTGGCCTCGGATCAGTGGGGTCGAAGTTCATTACCGTGCTGTCCAGATTCTGATCCCCTAGCGAGCGGGGGCGCCGGGACACCGGCGCCCCCGCTCGGCATGTCAGGGGCTTGGGCCATGCTCGTGCGGCGGACGTAGGCGATCGCCAGGTCCATGCCGAGCGCGACCCCGCAAACCGTGCCGATGCCGACGGCAGCGCCAGCAACGGTATCGGTGAAGTAATGCCATTGCAGGCCGATGACCCCGACGGCGACAGCGACGCCGAGCAGGCAGCCAATTGCGGGGATCAGCACCCGTAGCGGCGCCGCCAATGCCGGTCGCTGCGGGCCGAGAAAAAGCACGGCGGCCGAGGCGGCGATCGTGACGATAGCTGTTGTATGGCCGCTCGGATAGCTGAGCTGGCCCAGGTAAGTCCGATGGACCAGGTGCTTCAGCATGCCATCGTCAAGTCCGACGGCAATCGGAAGGGCCAGTCCCGCAAAGACGGCGCCTTTGGTCCGGCGGGTGAGCAGGCAACCGAGGACCAGAGCCGCGCACAACACAGTTGCCGGGGTCGTCGATCCAGGGGCGGCGAGCCACAAGGACAGACCCTGATGACCGCTGAGCCAGCCGATGACCGGCGAGTCGACAGCGCGATCGAAGGCGTCCGGCTTCGTCTGCTGCGCGAACAGCACGCCGAGGACGGCGACGAGAATGCCGCAGCAGGCCATCAGGGCGAATGCCCAGCGGCGCGCTGCTGGCGCCAGCAAAGGCTGGCCCAGTCGTCTGTCCGCCACGTTCCTCCTCCATGTATCAGTGAACACAAGCCTGAAGTCTCGCACTCTGCCCGACCGGCGTCGGCTGGCGCGGTTCATCGAAGGCCGATCCCTGGGGCCCAGTGGCCGGCGTACCATCCGGCACCGAGCCAGTGCCTGCATCGTTTGCGTGCTCTTTACCTCTCGGCCGAACTGCGGCCGGTGAGTGTTTGAGGGCAACTGGGGTAGGGGCGCGGGGTCTAGGACTCCGGAGGTCGGTAATGGCGACGAATACAGCGAGTGGTGCGGGCATCCGCAGCCTGATTCCGGCGCGGATCGACCGGCTTCCATGGTCGAGGTTCCATACCCGCATGGTGGTGGCCCTCGGCGTCGCCTGGATCCTGGACGGGCTGGAGATCACGATCGCCAGCAACGTCGGACCGCTCCTGACGCAAAAAAGCACCTTGGGCCTCTCGGCTAGTTCCGTCGCCGACATCGCTACCTGGTACCTGATCGGCGAGGTTATCGGTGCGCTGGTCTTCGGGCGGCTGTCCGACAAGCTGGGCAGGCGGAACCTGTTCATGGTGACGCTGGGCGTCTACCTCATCGGCAGCGGGCTGACTGCGGCGACCATGGCCGGCGGCAAGTGGTTCATCTTCCTGTACGGCACTCGCGTTATCGCCGGCATGGGCATTGGCGGCGAGTACGCCGCCATCAACTCGGCCATCGATGAGATGATCCCGGCGCGTTACCGCGGCAGAGTCGACCTGGCGGTCAACGGGACCTACTGGGCCGGGGCGGTCATCGGCACGATCGTCACCTTGTCGCTGCTCAACAGCATCGCTCCCGACACCGCCTGGCGGATCGCATTCGTCGTCGGACCCGTACTGGCCCTAGTGATCATCTTTGTGAGGCGCAACCTGCCGGAGAGCCCGCGCTGGCAGATCATGCATGGCAGGGAACAGGCGGCCGAAGCCTCCATAACGAAGATCGAAAGCGACGTGGCAGCGACCAAGGGCGATCTGGCGCCCGTCAGCGACGACCGGGCCATCGAGATTGTCCCGACCCAGCAGATCGGGTACTTCGCGCTGCTTCGAGTGCTGTTCTCGCGCTATCCAGGCCGCGCGGTCCTGGGCGCGGCGCTGATGATCACCCAGTCGTTCCTGTACAACGCGATCTTCTTCACCTACGGCCTAGTGCTGGAGTTCTTCTTCAATGTCAGCGCGACGTCCACCGGCTGGTACTTCCTTGCGTTCGCAGTCGGCAACCTCGCGGGCCCGCTGACCATCGGCCGGCTGTTCGACACGATCGGCCGCCGGAAGATGATCTCGGGCACCTACCTGATCGCGGGCATCCTGCTGGTGATCAGCGCGCAGTTGTTCAAGGCGGGTGCGCTGAACGCGACCACGCAGACGCTCTGCTGGGTGGTGATCTTCTTCTTCGCGTCTGCGGGTGCGAGCGCCGGCTACCTGACCGTCAGTGAGGTCTTCCCGCTGGAGGTCCGGGCGAAGGCGATCGCCGTGTTCTTCGCCATTGCCCAATGCTTCGGCTTCCTTGGCACGCACCTCTACGGCCACCTAATCGGCACCGGCAAGGATCCGAACGCCCTGTACTGGGGTTACCTGCTTGGCGCGGGCGCGATGATCCTCGGCGGACTGGTGGCAGCCTTCCTTGCCGTTGATGCCGAGGGCAAGTCGCTGGAGGACGTGGCGCGCCCGCTGTCCGTCGTCGCCAAGCCCGCACAGGGACTTTTCCGCAGCGGTGGCCAATATCCGCCGCACGCGACCTAGCCTGCAGCAGTCGCCGCCGGACTCTGCTTGCGGGCGCGATAGGCAGCGACATGCTGTCGGTTGCCGCAGGTCCGGCTGTCGCAGTACCGCCGCGACCGGTTCCTTGACAGATCCACGAACACCGAACGGCAGGTCGGCGAATCGCAACTGCGGATCCGGCTGGCTTCGCCGGCTACCACCAGCCAGGCCAGGCCCATGGCAAAGTGTGCTGCCATCCGATCGGCCAGTGGCGATGTCGGCCTGGTTACGTGGAGGTGCGGGCCCCGACCGTCATGCGCGGCGATCTGCGGGCTCGCGCCCGTCTGCGACAGCAGGGCGTTGATCTGCGCGATCGCTGACTCCTCGTTCCCGGTCTCGCATGCGGTCACGATCGAGTCGAGCCGGGCCCGGTACTCCTTGGCCTTGCTGATGTCGGACGCCTTACCCGGGACGCCGGCGAACGCGTAGCGATCGGCCATCTCCTGCAGGTCAGCCACCCGGCACAGCAGTTCGCCCGAGCTGTCACGGCCGGTGTTGATCAGGTCGACGCAGCCGGACATCGCTTCCAGCTGGTCAGTATCAAAGTGACTTTGACTCCTGTCATCGCCACCCCGTATGGTGATACCCATGCCAGCACCGTACGGCAGAACGGTCATTACTGCCAATGACCGTTCACCATCGGTGCGAGGGGGGGCGGCTGCGGCCGCCGGCGGGGGCGCGGCCGCGGCCGGGCCTGCCGTTCCGGGCGGTCTCGTGGTCAGCCGGCCGGCCACCGGCAGGCCGACGCTGATAGCCACGCTCGGCGCCGCGTGCATCTCCTCATCGGCCATCCTCGTCACGCTGGCGCACGTTGGCCCCGTCACGACGGCGTTCTTCCGGTGCGCGCTGGCGTTGCCGATGCTGATCCCGCTGGCCGTACTCGAGCAGCGCAGGCTCGGCCCACGGCCGCTGGCCAGCCGCCTGTCCGCGGCGACTGCTGGGCTGTTCCTGGCCATCGACCTCGTCCTGTGGAACCACGC
>Ga0335075_10018381_pt1 | contig 10362 bp, 12 predicted proteins | sample Lox_Sample_24_FD_206723 | JGI IMG/M metagenome (GOLD analysis project Ga0335075, IMG submission 206723) | Soil microbial communities from Loxahatchee National Wildlife Refuge, Florida, United States - Lox_Sample_2.4 | ecosystem: Environmental > Terrestrial > Soil > Wetlands | place: USA... | reverse complement strand
CGGACGCGCCCAGTTCCCCTTGTAGAGTCCGAGCCGCTCGCCGATGACAACCATTCCCCCGTGTACCACCGCGCCCAGGTCGCCGACAAAACGGCCGACGAATTCATTGAGCTTATCGTTATCGACTTGCATGCGCACGCCCTCCTAGTCCGTCTCGACTTGTGCTTGCACGGCGACACCGCTACGCAGCGTTTGCATGACGACGCAGCTGCGTTCCGCGGCGGCAAGGAGCATCTTTATCGTTTCTTCGTCGACGTGATTCTCCGTTTGCAGCCGCACGCCGCAACGCATGCGCTGGAATCCCACGGGAACCGCGCTTTCCACCAGCAAGCAACCGCGCACGTCGCATTCCGCGGCTACCTTCACTTCCAGGGACTCAAGCCGGATGCCACGATGATCGGCGATCATCCGCAACGTCGAGTCGAAGCAAGCGGCCAGCGCTGCGCACAGCAGATCGCCGGGATTCGGGTTGTCGTGAAAGCCGCCCACGGCGCGATGAATCCCGAATTGCACGGGCGCGTCGGCGCCATTGGCGGGCACGACGACGCCGTGGAATGGATCCCCACCGCACGCGCTCACCGTCTGCGCCCCATCGCTTATCCAGGCGTCGGCCGGAGCGCCGCGATAGTGCTCGCGCAGCGGGTGTTGTCGTTGCTGAACAAGGCTTGCTCGTCTTGCACTCATGGCGCCCTCGGTTTCACTTGGACTCGATAATCACAGGGTGACATGGCCTCACGACGGTCGTCATGAGGCGACGGCCACATATCGAATCGAATTTCCTCAGGGACGGCGGCGATTATTGGGACACAGGTCCCAGGTCGGGGCCGCTGGCGCTAGCTGTCGCGCCCGAGGCCGGCCTTGCGAGCCATCACAATGGCCTGGGCGCGATGCCGCGCGCCGAGCTTGGAAAAGACGCTGGTGACGTGATTGCGAACGGTCTTCTCGGCGATGTGCAGGCAGTGTGCAATCTGAGCGTTGGTCTGACCTCGTGCAATCCAGTCCAGAATCTCTCTTTCGCGTGTCGTCAGCGCGGCGAACTCCTGCGGCGCGGAGGTATCGACCTGCTCGGCCGCGCCCAGGAACTCGTTCAACTCCTTCTTGAAGTCGAGCCACGCCGGCTCATCGGCACGAAGGATGTGGTTCTTCCCGTCGAGCGGCAGAAAGCGGGCATTCGGTATCGCTGCGGCAAGGCGCCTACCCGCCTCGAACGGCACCATGGCATCGCCTCGCACATGAAAGACGAGCGTGGGCGCAGTAACCTTCAGTGCATCGCTGCGAATGTCGAATGTGTTGAAGGCATTCCATAGTCGGCAGGCGGTCGGCGCCGACGCGCTCTGCCGCTGCAGTTCGCCGATCCACCTGAGCTCGCTTCCGGCTCCTTCAGGCATCAGAAGGTTCGCGAATAGTTCGCGAGATGCTCCGACCTTCCTCCCCCAACCTGTTTCGATCAGTTGCGAAAACGCCTGTGCCTGCCTCGCCAGCTTCTGGCCCGCCTCGCGCACGAAGGCGCCATAGGGGTAGCTGTCGTAGAGCACCAGACGACTGACACGCTCAGGATGACGTGCCGCATACGCGACTGCGACGGCCCCGCCCTGGCACAAGCCGATGAGTGGGTAGCGCCGAAGCTTGAGCGCATCCGCAACCGCCTCGAGGTCCGCCACCATGGCGTCGAGGGAGAAATCGGACACGTCCCGATCGGAAAGACCTGATCCTCGCGGGTCGTAACGGACAAGCATTCGCCGTTCGACGAGAGCCTCGGACCAATGGCGCCAGACCGGATTGTCCCAATCCAGCTCGAGGTGTGTGAACCAGTTATTGACACGCACCAGCGCAGGACCTTCGCCCGCGGTCGCAAAAGCGATCCGTACCCCGTCGCCCGACGTGCAGAAACGTATTCGCTGTTTCATCCGTAGTCTGCCACCCACAAGCAACTGGTTCGCGGTTCGCGCTCCCACATCATACAAGGATCATCGACGAGCGCTGAAAGGGCTAAACAACCGGTATCCCTACCGTCGACTATCCGTACGGACAAGGCTGGGACGTGTCGACCGCTTCTCCGAACGAACTCACGCGCAGGCCCGCGAGGGCCTCAATTGGTGATCGCGACGTACAGAAGGACTGCCCCGACATCGCGCCTCAGCGATGCCCGCCCAGGAGGACACACCCCGATGTCGAGGCTCGTTGCCGCTAACGCGATTCCCGGAACAGATGCGCATGCGGCGCGCTCACCGGCAACAGCTCGTTGCGGTCTCTCAGCTTGACTTCGAGCCTGCCGCGAAATGAGCGGTAGATGCGATCGATGGCGCCCACGTTGACCACCACGCTGCGATGGATCTGCCAGAACAACTGCGGATCGAGCTTCTCCTTCATTTGGCGCAAGGGGGTTGTCAGCAGGAAGGTGCTCTGCGGAGTGACCACGGTAGTGTACTTGCTGTCCGCCCGCAGGTAGGAGATTTCGGCCACGGCGAGGACGCGCAGCTCGGCGCCATGAGGAACGGTCAACCACTTCAGGTACTTCGACTCCGCAGGGGCGAATTGCCGCAGGAGCTCGGAGATGCGATTGAGGTCCGCCGGGGGCTCGAGTAGACGCGTGCGCAGCCGCTCGAGCGTCACCCGCACTCGCGGGGCGGAGATCGGCTTCAGCACGTAATCCACCGCGCCCTGTTCAAAGGCTGCGACGGCGTATCTGTCAAAGGCCGTGACGAACACGACATGAGCCCGGCCGTTCAGCCGCTCGGCGACCTCCAAACCATTGAGCCCCGGCATCTGGATGTCGAGGAAAAAGACGTCCGGTCGCAAGCGCTCCGCCGTTGCCAGCGCCTCGGTGCCGTCCCCGACCTCGGCTACGACGGCGAGGTCGGGCCACAGCCCGGCGAGGGTCTCGCGCAGCTCCTGCCGCACGAGGGGTTCGTCTTCCGCGATGATGGCGGTCGGTGTCTTCAAAAGCGGGCTTCTCGTCGCTTCGGCACGGTATCGTTCCCAGCATCGCTGCCGGAGACGCTTGCGCGCAGTGTGGCGATCAGATCTTCGAGGCTGCCGTCCGCGCTGGCGTGCCCGGCGACAAACTGGCCGCGTACCTCTGACAGCTGCCGCAGCACCGAATGCAGGTCCAACCGCGTCTCGGCCGCGGCGAGGCGCGATGTGATCACGCGACGTTCGGCCTCCACGCGCTCGAGCTCATCGGCGCGCAGCTGGGCGAGCAGCCGTGCCGCGCTCTGGCGGTTGAGGTAGACGAGCAGGACCGTGCCCCAAAGGACGCCCGCGTTGAAAAAATCGTTAGCCATGACTGCCAATCCACGTCGCGGCACGATGTCGCCGAACCCACCGTCGAGGAGCCATTGCGCGGCGGCGTTCAGCAGCGAGGTACTGAGCACCACGACCAGGAATGCGCGCAATACGTTCCAGCCCCGGCGCACCGCCTCATCGCCGGCAAGGGCGGCCAGCAGTACAAGGCATGCGGTCACCGCCTGGGAACACAGGAGATACGCGAGCAGACGAAGTGTCGCGGCGCTGCCGCTCTCCAGCCATTCAGTCAGAGCATAGAGGAGGCCCACCGATTGCGTGGCCACCACCGCCCGCCAGTTCAAGCTGCCCCATAGCGCCGATACGAAACCGCTTACCCCCGATGGCCGCGGGACGGACGGGAAGGACGAGTTCGCGGCCACGCTGCCCCTCTCACGATACCGGTATGTAGACGCTCGCTACCGCGCCGCGCGGTTCTGCGACCCTCAAGGAGAGTATCGCGCGGGATCCGTAAGTCATGAGGAGCCGCTGTCGGATGTTGGCGAGCCCGGTGCCGTGACCCTGGCGTACGTCGAGGCCGCGCCCGGAGTCGGCGACCTTGAGTACCAACGCATTGCTCTCGCGCGCGGCACTGACGCGGATGAAGCCTCCCTGCACGAGAGGGCTCACTCCATGTTTCAGGGCGTTCTCTACCAGAGTGAGCAAGGTCATGGACGGGATCATCAATGCACCCAGCTCCTTGGCAACATCGACCTCGTAAGTCAGGCGCGTGCCCATGCGAGCACGGTAGATTGCGAGGTAGGCTTCGACCAGCGCGACCTCCCCTGCGAGCGGCACTTCGCCGCCGCGCAGGCGCGGCAACGCCGCCCCGAAGTAGCGGATGAGATGATCCAGCATGGCAACTGTTGCCGCGCGGTCGTTCTTTGCCAGCGCTCGCAAGACCGAAAGGGTGTTGAAGAGGAAATGCGGCTCAATCTGCGCTTGCAGGAGCTGCAGCTGCGCCCGCTGTCGCTCGGTATCGAGGCGCGTGCGCTCGATCCGACCGGTCATCAGCGCATCCGCCGCGGCCCGTGAATAGCTGTGATAGGCGCACACGCCCACCACCAGCGAGGTCGTCAGCACGCCATCAAGGAGGTATCCGATCGATTGCCAGTCCCAGGAATACCGGATCCCTTCGAAGTACTCGCACCACACGCACATCGGCAGGGCCGCGGCCAGGAGGCACGCGGCTCGATGCGCATACGAGGACTGGGGCGCCAGATTCACGGCGAGGGGAATGAGAATGGGACCCGGAATCACCTCGATCAGGCTCATGCGCATAGCCTGCAGAAAGTCGCGAAGCGCCGATGTGAGATCCCCGGCCGTGAGATGTGCGAGCGAGCCCTGGATCGAGCCCCAGGTGATGTAGATGAGCGTCAGGGCGAATGCGTAGCCGAAGCCGTTGAACAGCCCTCGCGCCCGATCGAGCGCTAGCCATCGTCGGCTGAAAGAGTTAAGCGCAACGGTATTCACGGCGACTCCCTGATGTGGTGATAAGGCATGGGCCTTCCTCAGGTTCGAACCGCGAAGCGGCACGGCGAGCCGATACTAGCAAAAGCTCCCGCCCGGGGTCATGAGCCCCTCTGCGGCAGGGCGCCGGAATCGCAAGCCTAGTGACATGAAGAGCGCCCATTTTCCGCATTCGCTCCGTCCGCAGACGGATTCGCGCATCGGAAGCAGCGGTTCATCGGAAAGTCGCGGCAGAGGCGGCGACGGACGTCGATCCTGCAGCCTGGGCCGGGTCCGGTACGACCTGCCGGTCCGTCCGACAAAGGCATCAGCCCATCAAGAATCAACTCACCACGGGAGAACCACGATGAAGGTCTGGATCAAGTCGATGACACCGGTCATCCTGTTCATGGGACTCGCACTCGCCGCCCAGCAGGCGAGCGCCGCGTGTGGCATGTCCGATCCGGGGGCCATGCGGCCGATGGCCTACCTGAGCGATGGGAGCAGCGGAGCACTGCTGAAGACCGGCTACTTCCCCGCATGGTACGGGCCCTACCGCACCTCCGCCATCACCGGGCTGTGGAAATTCACGTTCACCTCCGACGGCACACACCCCGGACCTCCGGCCGGTGCTCCGGTCGATGCGGGCTTTGTCACCTGGCACGATGACGGCACGGAGATCATGAACTCCGGCCGGGCCCCGGCGAGCGGCAGCTTCTGCATGGGAGTCTGGAAGCAGGTGGGACCGCGAACGTACAAGCTTAATCACTGGGCCCTCAGCTGGATCCCAGCGTACATCCCCGGGGTCACCGAAAGCTGGCCTGGCGGAGATCCGAACGGCGCGTTCCAACCAGCGGGGCCGACCAATATTCAGGAGACCGTCACCTTGTCCCGCGACGGCAATACGTACACCGGCTCGTTCACGCTCACCAACTATGTGTATGACGGTAAAAGCGTGACCGACGCCAATTCCGACCAAGGGCCTCCGATGGTCATTTCCGGGACCGTCGCCGCCACGCGCATCAATCCGTAAGCCGCATTACCCGCTCAACCTCACCGGACCGCCTCCTCATGCCCCGCGTGCGGGTCGAGGGGGCGGTCCGGCTGCAGTCTCCACGCTTTTCACTGGCAAGCTCCTGGCAGCAAGCCTTGGCCTAACATACATTGCAGCTACGACACGCCCGCGCAATGTCCGCTTCCAGAAGTTCATTCGAATCTTGCCGCCGACCATGCGCCGACTGCGCCAGACCGGGAATGTTACTTGGCCTCCTAATATCATTCATCCTCCGTCACAAGACGCGCGAGATCCATTGAGTCGTGGCGAATGCACAGAACGTCAATCTGCCGATTGGCACGACCAGCGTCGACACGGAAAAGCACGAAGTGCCGTCCCCTCCGACCATTGCGCGCGACATGCAGGGTGAACAGGTCTCTTCCAATCTCCGGTCGAGCCTTGATCCCGGCCTGTTCAGGGCCAGCAATCAATGCTTGGACGGCGGCAGAAAGAGTCTGAGAATAGACGCTCGCCTGAACGTCTCCAAGCTGTTCGAGAGTCTACAGCAGGATGGCTTCAAATCGGCGTCAGCGGTGCCGGCCAGCCTCACGGTCCATGTGCCGGCCTCTGCGCTCATGTGAATCCCTACCGCGCAGGTTTCTTCGCCAAAGCTCGATCTCGAACGCTTCCATGGCGACTCGCTACCAACCCTCGGGTTGCCTCTCGACGGATCTTGTCGGCCGCCCAGGCTCAGGCTCCGACACGATCGCGCACGAGATCCGCTCCTTGATGCGCGTCGCGCATTGCCGCTTTCACGACATTCATCATCGTTGGATGTCGTCCGAATCAAACCGGTGGAGGAAGTTCCGTCAGGGGAAGGAGACAGGAATCCTCGAGCGCGGCCGTGCGGTGGCCAAGGCCGGCGAGATAGGCGTCGTGGCTTGCGAATGCGAGAAACGAGGCAATGCTGCTCTGACGAACCAGCATAGCCATGTCCCACCTCTCGTCTTCTGGGCCGATCAGGAACGGGCCGCCGACCCCGAGAAACTCGACGTAACCGCCACTCTCGCGCAGGAATGGAAGCGTATGTTTGATGTAGCGGTCGAAGGCTTCCGCACCACTGATGCGAGCAGCCGGCGCCAGTTCGGGATTGGCGGAATAATCGGCAACATCGCGGAAGCGCAGCAGGTTCAGCATCACGACGGGGCCCTCGATGCCACGTTGAACAAAAAGTCTGCCGGCGCTTTGAGATGGGGCGAGACAGCGGACGATCATGGGCTGAGGCATCTCGTTTCCTTTCGCCAACTCATTTTCGTGTCGGGTGATCCGTCGGGCCGCAGGCCAACCGCAGCACATGCACCCGGATGTCTTTCGGCCAATCCGCGATGCACTGCGCCAACCTCGAATGACTGTCGGCGAAGAGAGCGCGGGTTGCTTCTTCATAGCCCGGCAAATCACCTGCGATCGCGAGCATGAACTGATACGCCGCATCTTGAGCGGCGCGTCGTTGCTGTCGCGGAATACCGTTTCGCTTGGCCTCATCCACCAGTCGCCTAAGCGCTGCGGACGCCCCGCCCGGCTGTGTGGCCAACCATTCCCATTGTCTTGGCAGCAGCGTCACTTCGCGCGCGACGACGCCCAATTTCGGTCGCCCCCGCGCTCTGGGCTCCGAAGCGTCCTCTTTTTCGTGCTCCGACGGCTTCGTCTGATCCGGCGCATAACGTCCGACAATGGTCCGAGGAGGCCGGGACAAGCTTTCGATGATGTCGGCCTTCGTGCCTCGCAAATCCAGATCAATCACCCGGCCAGTAGCGTCGTCAAAGACGAGAAATGGGTTGGAAGAACCCTTTTCGACTGCCGTTTTGACCGCGAGGGCCACTTCGATCAAGGGCCCGGACATCAGTCGCCGTGAGCCTTCAAAAGCAGTGGATGGTTTCGAAAGTATGGAAGACACGCGATCAGATCCTAGGCTCAGCCGCGACTTTATACCCGGGTATTTTAATAGCGTCAATATTATCCGGGCTTTTTGGCGCCGCGGGGTACAGCCGAGGGCTCGGTTGTGAACCGGCTCTTCCGCCATTGCCTCTTGACTCAAGACCGTACGGTCTGTACGCTAATCTTTTTGGAGTATTCATCGTGGCAAGGCCAATCCGAAAAGGCGCCGAAGAGGCCCGCAGTCAACTACCGGAGCTGCTGACCGCCGCGCAGCAGGGCCGGCAGACGATCATTACCCGTCATGGACGGCCAGTCGCCGTATTGGCGCCGGTTTCCGCATCAGGAGAATCCCGCACGCAGCACTCACTGCTGCCCCTCGCCGGAAGCGGTCGCGGATTGTACGGCCGCGATACCCAGGCAACACTGCGTCGGCTGAGAGAAGAATGGAGCCGGTGAGCCTGGAAGGGCTCCCGGAGAACGCTCTTCTTCTGGTCGACTCTGCTCCGATCATCTATGTGCTCGAGGAGCATCCCGAGCTAGCTCCTGCATTCAGGCCGGTATTCGAGGCACACGATGAGGGACTTCTCCGTCTTGCTGTCACCACGGTGACGCTTGCCGAGGTACTCACCGGACCATTGGGCGCGCGCGACGAAGTCCTCACCGAACGCTACCGCGCCACGCTGAAATCATGGTTCGTTGTGGACTTGGACGCGGAGATTGCCGAGAGTGCGGCTCGGCTTCGGGCCGCTTGCAAGTTGAAGCTGGCAGATGCCGTCCAAGCGGCGAGCGCGTTGGCGGTCGGTGCCGATGCGCTCGTCACGCACGACCGTGACTTCTCGGCTCTGCGCGACTTGCGAGTGCTGGGCGTTCAGACAAAAAAACCTCCGGAGTAGCCGGAATGGCACGTACGCGCAGCGGTTGCGAAGAGCGTCGCCGCGGAGCTCACCGCAGCGGAATGTCAATGAAATCAGGGAGGTGCGAAATACAAATCAAGCCCCCGCTACCACGTTGTATAAAAGCAACAAATAAGTCGCTGAAAAATATAAAGAACCTAAAACTAGCAACACGTCGGTCACGCCAGAAGGATGCGGCGCTGACCAACGTAGCAGCGAATTTTGCCGGCCGCTCAGCTGAGCGCTGGGCTTACCTCAACCACCTGCAGCACCGCCCTCCAACGGCCAGCCAAGGCGAGCTACAGCATCGGTCGTAACACCCCTTTTTTCTCAGCCTCGGGGCTTTGACCACACGACCAGGTGGCGCGAGCGCCAGTTCGCGGGACGGCGCCGCCACCTCGATTCGAGGCCTCCCGCCCTACGTTGCGGACATCCCCTGTCTTTGACATTCCGACTATCGTCGTAATATCATATTTTCTATGAAGACTCCCCAGGTCATCGAAGCGCTCGGGGCACTCGCGCACGAGCATCGCCTGAAGGCCTACCGTCTGCTTGTCGAGCAAGGCCCGCAGGGGCTGCCTGCCGGGACGATCGCAGAGCGCGTCCGACTGCTGCCCTCCTCGCTCACCTTCCATCTGCAGGCTCTGCACCGGGCGGGGCTCATCCTCAAGCGCCGCGAGGGGCGGCAACTCTTCTACAGTGCGGACTTCGAGGCCATGAACTCACTCGTGGGGTATCTCACAGAGAACTGCTGCGCGGGCAGCGGCGAGGTGTGCTGCACGAGCGAGTGCAAGCCAAGCGCTGCCCCAAAGGCGGCGAAGCGCAGCCGCGCGGCCTGAAATACCACACTCACACGCGATGAGTGAAAGTCCGCATCCTGCGAGCTGAGCGCTATCGACAAAAATTCTGACTTGAGTAGTACTCGCCATGAAGCGCATGCACGTCCACGTGAGTGTCGTCGACCTCGATGCGTCGATTCGGTTCTATTCCGAGCTCTTTGCCGCCGAGCCCACGGCGCGCGAAGTCGACTACGCCAAATGGATGCTCGATGACCCGCGGGTGAACTTCGCCATCAGTCAGCGCGGCGCGGCTGCCGGTATCGATCACCTGGGGATCCAGGCCGAGGATTCAGCCGAGCTCGAGGAACTCCACGCCAGATTGCAGCGGGCTAACAGCCCCGTGCTCGCCGAAGGGGGGACCACCTGCTGCTATGCGAAAAGCGACAAGTATTGGGTGGCGGACCCTCAAGGAGTCGCCTGGGAGACTTTCCGTACACTCGGCAGTGCCCCAGTTTATGGTCGAGAGGCACCGACCCGCACCGTCGCACGGGCCGCCTGCTGTGGTCCCACCGACACTGTGGTCTCCCTCCCCGACCCGACGAAGGAACGCGTCCGGAACTGCTGCTGATGGACGTGGTAGCTTCGCACGCCGTCGACGTCGCCGGAGCGGCTGACGCGGCAGAGGTTCGCGCGCTGCTCGCAGCGGCAGGCCTGCCCGTCGAGGATCCTGCAGAGCCTACTTACTTGGATTTCCCCGCCTACCTGGATCTCCTGGTGGTGCGCGATGAGGCTCATCGAGTTATCGGTGCCGTCGGCCTGGAACGTTATGGCACTGTCGGCCTTGTGCGATCACTCGTAGTAGCGCCTGCCCGGCGCAACTGCGGCATCGCAGGCGCGCTCATCAAGGCGATGGAGCATCATGCGTCCTCTGCCGGTATCGAACTGTTAGTACTGCTGACCGAGACCGCGCAGGCGCTCTTTAGCCGGCGTGGCTACTCGGTCATCGACCGTGCTTACGTGCCGGATGAGG
>Ga0335075_10018380_pt1 | contig 10362 bp, 6 predicted proteins | sample Lox_Sample_24_FD_206723 | JGI IMG/M metagenome (GOLD analysis project Ga0335075, IMG submission 206723) | Soil microbial communities from Loxahatchee National Wildlife Refuge, Florida, United States - Lox_Sample_2.4 | ecosystem: Environmental > Terrestrial > Soil > Wetlands | place: USA: Florida... | reverse complement strand
ACGGCGAAGGCCTGATCATCGCCGAGCAGATCCCCGCCAAGCTCATCCCCGACGTGATCAAGAACACCGCGGTCAAGATCGTGCACCGGCTCCCCGCAGCCGACGACCGTGCCACGGTCGGCGCGACCATGAACCTGCACGACGCGCAGTCCGAATACCTGGTCACGCTGCCGCCCGGAGAGGCGGCGGTGCACGCCGACGGGATGGACTACCCGCTGCTGGCCCATATGCCGGACGGCACCAGCCGCGAGACCAGCCCGGCGGCCCCGATCGCGTCGCCGGAACCGGTCATCGCCCGGCGCAGCCTTACCTGCGGCCCTGACTGCGCGACCGTCCCCTGCGCGCTGGGGCAGATGCGCGCCGCGCAGCGCGCCGCCATCACCGACCCGCGGATCACCATGTGGGCTGAGCTGGCCGTGGTGGCGCACCTGACCGGATGGGATATGCCCCGCCCGTCCCCTGTCTTCACCGCCAGCCTGCGCGCGATGGATGCCCGGCTGCGGGACTGCACGATCTCGCACGCCGCCGACACCGCGGTCGCCGCGCGCGCCCCGGCCATCAGCACGCGAGTCAGCCCTGACGCGCTTGCCATCCATGTGGTCACCGCCATGCGGCAGACCGTCAGTGACGGTTTGCCGGGGTGTGCGGCCGAGGAGCCGGAGTACCTCGCGCCGCCGTACCGGTGGACACTGGTCCGGGACGTGCTGAGATCTGGCACCCCACCCCTCGGCGAGGGACGGCACCCGCGCAGCGAGGAGTGGGAACGCACCTATGGCGCGCCGGTTCCTGGTCGCACTGCCATCCAGCAGGCTCGCGTGGTGAACCGCTGGTACGCCCGCGATCAGCGCGACCTGCGGGCTGTCAGCAGCGTCATCTGGGGCATGCGCCCTTACACGGCGATCGAGCAGGCCGTGGGCTGCCGAGCCGACGCCCCCGGCTGGCCCGGCCAGCTCACCGAAATGCTTGCCACTTTCGCCAGGGCGCCCTGGCCTCGTGCCCTGCTGCGCCACTTCCCGCCCCACAGCCAGGCAGCCACCAGGAAGCAGCCCGGCGATGAGTGATCTGTACCCGGGCACCAGCGAGACCAGCGAGCCGACGGCCGACGGCACGCAGGAGCCGAGCCGCGACTGGACCAGATATGAACCAGGGCCCGAAGGCGGCCGAAGCCATGAGCATCGGGATGCCGGGACGCAAACCATGCTCGCCGATGAAGACCGCCTCCCGACCAGGCAGGACGCTCGTGCTGCGACGTGGGGCGACAATCCCGTGTACGAGGATGAGGACGACCCGGGCGCGGAGGACGAGGGAGATTTCGGCACGCTCACCGCTGACGAAGACCAGCTCCCGACCCGGCAGGACGCTCGTGCTGCGACGTGGGGCGACAATCCCGTGTACAAGGATGAGGACGACCCGGACGCGGAGTACGACGGAGATCTCGGCACGCTCACCGCGGAAGACCACGCCCTGGACAGTGATACGAGTGACCTGGACCAGGCTGTCGCCGATGAGGCCGGGCCGACCGCGGGGAGGCCAGATGACTCCGATGCCGGGGCTCCCGACAGCAGTGGCGTTGCCGCTGCCGAGCAGGTAGAGGAGGCCCCCGCCGATACCCGCGAGCGGATTACCGCGCTGGAAGCCGAAAACGCCCAGCTCGGCAAGACGATAGCGGATCTGCAGGCACGCCTGGAACGGCTGGAACACGCTGGCCCTGCCGAGCAAGGAACCGGGGTCACGTCCCGGGAACGCGACACCCGTCAGTGGGCGGCCACTGAATCAACTGAGGGGCATCCTCGGCGCTGGGGAGTGCCGTCGGACGAAGGCCTGGCGCTCGGCGCTGCGACGGCCGGGGGCATGCTCACCGCCATGGCGGACTATGTGCCGTACGTACATGCCGACATCGCGGGGATCGTGGCGAGCGGGGCGGCCGTCGGCGCCGCGGGCATAACTTGGATGCGCTCAAGGAGAGAGGGAAAGCATGGTCATCGATCCGAAGATTGAGGACCCGATCCGGGCGATGCTAGGTCAGGCGATCCGCGGCGAGCTCCGCGAGCTGGACCAGATGATCGATGCCGTCGGCGACGAGATCTACGGCACGGGCATCGAGTACTGCAACCTCGCCGCCGCCTACATCGCGATAGACGTGAGCGGCCGGTGGCCAACCGAGGCTGACCTGCAGGAAATCGTCCGGCACGCCACGTCCTCGAATCGGCCTTACGAGCTGCGCCAGCAGGACGTCTACGACTACATCTCCCGCGTGGCCCTCGCCGGGGAGCCGATCACTGACGTCTTCCCCGGAGAGAGCGTCGACGCCAAGCTGCCGGTGCTGATCACCGCCCGGCTTCTCCTGGCGTTCCGTGCCCCGGGGGATATGGATATGTGGCAGTACCTGGACACAATCTGGAACGCGCTCAACGCCGCGGCAGGGGCCGACATGTCGGTGCTGCCAGCACTGTTGATCCGCCAGCAGAGGAGTCGGGCCGCCACGAGGCCAGTAACCCCACGGATGTCTTGACGGCGGTATCTCCGGATCTCGACGAACGGCGAGGGCCAGGGTGAGCGGTGGCGAGCGCCGTCCTCCCTATGCCTTCGCGACACGTCACGCCCCGGCGGGCGACCTGCGTAATCCGCGGCGCCGTACGTCCTACCATCATCGGCATGCCCAGTCTTCTGGACCCGTTGCCCGACGAAGGACAGCAGCTCGTCGATGGGGTGGCTCAGGCGTACGCCATGACAGGCACGTGGCCCGTTTGGCAGTTCGTCGCGCAACATGCGTTCGGGAAGCATGGCATCGATGCAGAAGCAGCGCTCCGCAACCTGCCGCGGTGGCGGGGAGTAGGAGTCAGCAGCTACCAGGCGGTCCGGACGGTCCCTGCAGTGGCAGGCAACTCGTCACCATCGAGGCGCGTACCGTCCTGACCGTCCACGGGCTGTTCCATGCGAACCCGGTTGACGAGCATCCGCTGCTCCGCGCCTTCCGGAAGGCAGTCGAGATCGGTGCGGAACGGCAAGGCGGTGTCACCCTGAGCCCGTGGAAGGCCACGCCCATTACCGTCGAGGGCGATGATTTGGTGCGTGTGGTGAGCCACCGGGCGTCTGTCGACCTTAAGCCTGCAGAGCTGGGACTCCTGTTGTCCGGGGAACCGCTGACCACGGGCGGCGGCGTCCGTGAGGCCGACGCCTGGACATGGGACCTGACCCGCCACCGGCCCCTGCGCCCCTATGTCACGGCGGACGTGCGGGAGCTGCTGGTCAAGCTCGACGCCCTGATCGGCGTCCAAGTGGAACGTTCGTACCTTCCGGTCAGCCCCGACGCGTTGCCCCGGGCGCTCGACCATCTGAACGTGGTGTGGAAGGCGCTGACCGGGCAACGGCTGTTTTATCCGCGCGGCCTGGCTGCGGCCACCAGCCTCGTCGAGCCGGTCAGCAGCGGCGATGAGCTAACCGCCCGGCTCGGTGCTCTGGCCGACGTCTTCGACTTGTTCATGCGCGCGGCCGACGGCAAGGCGCCGAAAGGCGGCTCGCTCAATATGTTCGAACAGCAGCTGGCAGCACAGCTGGTGGCGGCGTCGGCCCAAGAACAGGCACGGGCGGCGACCGCGCGGTTGGCGGACATCAACAGGATCAGGAACGGGCGGCTGCACACCGACGCCACCAACTGGGCGGAGGCCTTGCAGCGCCTCGGGGTTCCGTCGAGCGAGTTGCCGGGCCAGCAGTGGGATCGAATACGCGCGGCCGCCGTTGAGGCGGTGTACGTGATCATCGAGCTCCTGCAGCCGCTGATCGTTTAGGCAGCTTCGAGCCGCGGCTTTAAATCGAGGACCTACTGCAAAAGCAGCGATCGGTGCGTCGGAAGGTCCAGAGGAGCGATAGGCCGCTCACGGCTGCTGCCTGTGGGCGATGGTGATGCAGTCATCTAGGAAGGCCGTGGCGTTGCTGGTCAGACGCACTCGCTCGAACGCGGTTAGCAGGGTTCTCATCAGCTCGGTGTCGCTTATCTGGGGATCTTCCGTGAGGATGTGACCAGCGACGGCGGCGACTTCCGTGGGCGGGATGTGCTCGAGTTCCCGGTCTCCCCGTCGGCGTAGAACGACCGGGGGAGTGCCTGGCAAATACACCGTCCTCACCGCGCGGCCGGCTACGTTATGGCGGATCTGCTCGAGCAATCCCTTCTTGATGGCTGTCTCGGTGGCCTTGTCCATGATGTCGCGGACGGGCTTGGTCACGCGGCGGCCGCCACTGGCGCGTACGTAGAGTTCGTATATCCGGTCGGTTAGCACCGGACCCTCGCCGGTGACGATATCGACGATTCCCTCGATGATGCTCCACTGATGCGCGGCATGCGCGTCTGGAACCGGATGAGACGGCCAGGCCCGGTGCTGAGCCAGGACGGGAATCCTGGGGTCGGTTCCCACGAACAGAACCATCCACCGTTCACTAACGACTTCCATAACTACGGTCCAGCTAGCTTAGATGCTCAGAGCAGGTCCACCTGGCCGACCGAAATCGCTTCGCGCGTTCGCAGCTTTGGGTTCATTGTTGGCTAATGGCAAGATCGAAACGCATCGCCAGGAGCCCAGCCGCCATCCCTATGGCGAGGACGCCGGAAACGTAGCTAGCCGATTGAACTGGGTGATGGACAGGGAGGATCAGCACAGTTGTTGTCGTCGCAGGATCCCAAATGCGTACGGTGTGGTCGTCGCTGCCGCTGGCCAAGAGGGTCCGGCCGCCCAGGGTGAAGGCGCACAGGGAATTAACTGCGCCGCCGTGTCCGTGCAGGGCGGCCTGCCCGGTGCCAGTGGTGGGGTTCCAGATGCGCACTGTACCGTCATTGCCGCCGCTGGCCAGCAGGGTCCGGCCTTCAAGAGTGAAGGCGCACATGGAATTGATCGCGCCGATGTGACCTTCCAAGACGGCATGTCCGGCGCGGGTGGCCGGATCTCGGATCCGTATCGTGCGGTCGTCGCCGCCGCTGGCCAAGAGGGTCCGGCCGTCTAGGTTGAAGGCGCACATGAAGCGGATCCCAGGTCGACCACGCAACGTAGCGTACTCGGTGCCGGTGGCGGGATCCCAGATCCGTATGGTGCGAGTGCTGCCGCCGCTGGCCAGCAGGGTCCGACCCTTGAGAGTGAAAGCGCACACGGAATTGACTCTGCCGCGGTTGCCGCGTACCGCGATGTGCTCGGCGCCGGTGGCGGGGTCCCAGATCCGCACTGTATGGTCGTCGCCGCCGCTGGCCAGCAGGGTCCGGCCATTCAGGATGAGGGCGCAGACGGAATTGATTGCGCCGCGGTGGCCGCGCAGGACGCCGTGCTCGGTGCCGGTGGCGGGGTCCCAGATCCGCACTACGCCGTCACTGCCGCCGCTGGCCAGCAGGGTCCGGCCGCCTAGGGCGAACGGGCACACCAAATCGACTCCACCGCTGTGGCCTCTAATGATGGCATCCTGTGCGCATGTGAGGGGGTCCCAGATCCGCACTGTACAGTCGCTGCCGCCGCTGGCCAGTACGGTTCGGCCTCCGAGGGTGAAGGCACACACTGAGTTAACCCACCCGGTGTGGTTCTCCAAGACCGCTTGCTCGGTGCCGGTGGCGGGGTCCCAGATCCGCACCGCGCGGTCACTGCCGCCACTGGCTAGCAAGGTCCGGTCGCCAAGGGTGAAGGCACACACCGAAAGGACCCCGCCACGGTGGCCGCGCAGAGTGGAGTGCTCGGTGCCGGTGGCGGGGTCCCAGATCCGCACCGCGCGGTCACTGCCGCCACTAGCTAGCAAGGTCCGGCCGTCCAGGGTGAGGGCACACACCGAAAGGACTCCGCCGTCATGGCCACTTAGGCCCGTGTGCTCGGTGCCGGTGGCGGGGTCCCAAATCCGCACTGTACCGTCGTCGCCGCCACTGGCTAGCAGCGTCCGGCTGCCTTGGGTGAGGGCACACACCGAATTGACCCCGCCACGGTGGCCGCGCAGAGTGGAGTGCTCGGTGCCGGTGGCGGGGTCCCAGATCCGCACTGCGCCTTCGCTGCCGCCGCTGGCTAGCAAGGTCCGGCCATTCAGAGTGAACGCGCACACGGCACGTACTCGACCGCTGTGGCCGCGCAGGGCGTGCTTGGTGCCGGTGACCGGGTCCCAAATCCGCACTGCAGGGTCGCCACTGCCGCCGCTGGCTAGCAAGGTCCGGCCATCCAGAGTGAACGCGCACACGGCACGTACTCGACCGCTGTGGCCGCGCAGGGCGTGCTCGGAGCGGGTGGGGGGGTCCCAGATGCGCACTGTAGGGTCGCCACTGCCGCCGCTGGCCAGCAGGGTCCGGCCGTCTAGGGTGAGGGCGCACACCGAAAGGACTCCGCCGTCATGGCCGTACAGCGGGACGCGCCAGTCGCCGGTGGCGGGATCCCATGTCCGCACTGTGCGGTCGCTGCCGCCGCTGGCTAGCAGGGTCCGGCCGTTCAGGGTGAGGGCGCACACCGAAAGGACCTCGCCGTCATGGCCGTACAGGTGGGCGTGCTCGGCACTGGTGGCGGGGTCCCAGATCCGCACTGTGCGGTCGCTGCCGCCGCTGGCCAGCAGGGTCCGGCCTTCCAGGATGACGGCGCACACCGAATTGACCCCGCCGTAATGGCCGTACAGATGGGTGGGCCCGTAGCCGGAGCCGGGGTACCAGATCCGCACTACGCCGTCACTGCCGCCGCTGGCCAGCCGAGTCCGGCCATATAGGGTGAACGCGCATAGGGTACGAACCTCGCCCCGATGGCCACTCAGGGCCGCGTACTGGGTGCGGGTGGCGGGGTCCCAGATCCGCACCATGCCATCGTAGCCCCCGCTAGCCAAGAGGGTCCGACCGTCCAGGGTGAGGGCACACACCGAAAGGACGCTGCCGACATGTCCGCTGAGGGCCGCGTACTCGGCACCGGTGGCGGAGTCCCACATCCGCACCATGCCATCATTGCCGCCGCTGGCCAGCAAGGTTCGATCGTCTAGGGTGAAAGCGCATACGGTATTGACCCAGCCTTGATGACCGTTCAGGAGGGCGTGCTCGGTACCGGTGGCGGGGTCCCAGATCCGCACTGTATTGTCATGGCTGCCGCTGGCCAGTAGGGTTCGACCGTCGAGAGTAAAGACGCACAGGGAACTAATCCAATCGGTGTGGCCTTCCAAGACGAATCGTTCAGTGTGTGGGGTGGCTGTGGCCCATATGGCTCGGTATGGCGCAAGATCCTTGCTGGTGGTGTAGCTGCGTCCGAGATCTTCCAGTGTTTCGGTGATGCTGAACATGGCGATGCGGGTGGCAGGGTCGGCATTGATTGCACGCGGGGTTAGTCGCAGCAGGCGGGACCGGCGGCGTGCTGGCTCAGAGGTGGCGTGATCGGCGAGAGGAATTAGTCGGCGAAGGTCGACGTGGAGTAGATAGGCGTCCTCGGTGAGTAGATCGTCGATCAGGCCGGCGGCGGTCGCATGGCCGGGGAGGGACCGCAACAGATAGCCCGGTGCCTGTTCCCAACCGCGCTGCCTGCCGATAGCAGTAAACGCAGCGGTGATGGCCCGCTGATCCTCAGCTGGCGTTTCGACCTGTTCTCGAGCCCTGAGAAGAGCCTCATTGAGGGCCTGGTGGAACAGGCGGAACACGGCAGTACCCGTCTCGTTGCTGGTTTCCACCAGGAAGCTGGCCGCTGGGGATCGGGCGAACTGGGCCAGCTGCCGCGTGGTCAGGCGCCTGGCGCCTACAGCCTGGACGGCTGCCTGCCATAGCTCCAATGAAAACCCAGGTGCCTCAGCGAAGGCCAGCGCAGTGAGCGTCTCCTGTGCCGGGACGCCAGCGACCGGGGCAAGCCGCAGCAGGTACTCACGCATCGCGGCGTCCACTGACGCGGTGAACGACAGCGACGCTGGATCGGCGGCGCGCTCGTCATGCAACCCATGAGCCCGGGCGATCAGTCCAGCGACTAGGAAGTTGCGGTCCGACAGAGCCGCGATCCGTGCAGCCACCAACTGGGCGGCATCTTGGTCGTCATAGGGGTTTCCTTCTCGCTCGCCGCCTTCGAGCCGTAGCGTGGCTAGGGCATAAGCCTTCAGATCGTCACCGGAGAATAGCTCGGGATCGTCCAGGTCGAGCTTGGTCATGGACTCGCCGAAGGCTGCCAGCAGGTCCACCTCGCCCATGCTGCGCCGCGACCCAGTGATAACTTGCGCGCCGACGTCTGCGCAGGTCTCGGCTAGTGGCAAGATGACCTTAGAGACGATCATTCTGGCTTGTTCGGAGTCGGTGGCCTCGTCCAGAGCGTCGATGATCACGCTGAACCGCCGCCCGGCATGTTCGGCCAGTGCAGCGCGCAGCGCCGGTGCGAAGTCCTCCACTTGGTTCGGCAGCACGGCCGAGGCCGCCCGAGCGATCTCTGTCGCGACTTCCAGTGCTGTCTTGCCTTTCGCATGTACTGCACAGGCCACAGAGCCCGGCGTTGCCCGCACGGCTTGATCGCTGGCGGGCAGCGCAGCTGCGGCATCGAAGTCCGCGGTCGTGACGATACGGCCGAGGACCGCAGACTTGCCTGATCCTGGGGAGCCGGTCACAACGAGGGCTCGTCGATTTGGGCGCTCGCGGTCGAGCCAACTAGTGATTACGGTTAGCGCTGCCGAGCGGCCACGAAATCGGAATCCACGTTCGCTGTCAGCGCTGACTCCCCTGCCTCGTGGACGCCAGTGCCGTGTCCCTTCAGGGTCACGGGCCAGTGTCCACCCCCATGCCGCTAGCGCGGTTTCTCCGGCTTCGCTGGCCGTCCATGCGGTCAACTCGCCAAGCTTTTCTTCAGGGAAACACAAGTCGATTTGGTGCAGGGTGACTGCCTCACCGTTCCCGTGGTGGTCAGCAGTTACCACTACGCCGACCACTGCTTCGAAATCTGGTGACCAGACCCCGCCGCCGCTGAATCCTGCTTGCAGTCGGTATGTGGCGGTCTGATCGGCGTCGATCCGGATATATCCGTCACCCAGCCCTTCCGCGACCGACCCGTACGCACTGTTACCTCGCCGCGAACCCGCGAACCCGAACGTCCACCACTGCTTGCCTCGCAGCGCGTGCGGTGGAGGGTTGCGCAGTGGCGGCGCAGTCACCCCTTGCGGGAGCGAGCCGTCCAGCCGGAGCACCGCTATATCCAGATCCGGGTCCACTGAGCCGACCACAGCTGGCCACCGGCTGCGATGCATGAAGCCGACGGCCTTCGGAAACGCGATCCAAACCTGGTCACGGCCCCAGTTGTCACCGATGACATGCAGGCATGTCAGTAGCCGGGAATTGTCGATGACCACCGCGGTGCCGAGACAGGTGGCATCATCATCTGCCGAATCGTAGACGACAACCGCCCAAGAGTCGTCTTCCGGCTGCAGCACCCTGCCCTCCCCACATCTAGCGAACAACTACCTCAATACCGCATCCAGGACCGGAACTGCCAGAGGTCCCCGACGATGAGACCTTGCACCGTCTATCGTGACGGAACATGGAGCAGAACCCGACACCGCCCAAAGTCGTCACTTACGCGCTGGATGAGTCCACCAAGGTCCGCTTCGAGATCGACCCGCCCGCCGGATTCCAAGATGCTGGTGCGGACAAGGTAATAGGCAAGGTGCAAGAGGCCCTAACCCCGGCGATCGACACCGCGAAGATCATCCTCGACAAACTGAAGGAGGCCAAGCCTGGCGGGGTTACCATTACATTCGGCTTGAAGGTCTCCGGCAAGCTCGACTGGTTCATCGCCCGGGCTGGAACCGAAGGCAACTTCCAAGTCACCCTGACCTGGCAACCCCATGAAGCAAAGGCCTGACCTCCAACTATGTAGTGTGAATACCGCTCATGTTCGGTCACACAAGTAATGCTATTGTCCATTCTCACCTAACCCGTCTATTCGAAGGCGCAGGATGTCCGCTCTCGGCATGACCGGGCGTCTGCAGTCGGCCTCGTGCGCATGGGTCACCCAGCTCTGCGAGGGCCGCAGGCGGATCCGTCAGTCAGCAACTGCCGCGCAATGAGGCGGATCAAGAGTCATCGTTATCGCGCCTTCAATGACATTCCGTGATCAGCATGGCCGTCTCCAGGCCGTTCTTCATAGTTGCCAACAGCCGGGCAATGACGCCAGCGGAGCTTCTTGATGCCCTACCGTCCCTGCCGCCGGGTTTCGCCGAGCACCTGTCCCTCGTGTGGGCTGCGTGGCTGAACGCGACGGACGTCAGCAGGTTGTTCCGTGGCCGGCCCATTCGGGAAACTCTGGGCCGCGAGCTGGGCAGGACCGCTGATCGCGTGCCGCGCGCTCTCGAGACTGCCGGGCGAGCCAGGCATGGGGAGCGCACTCTCGGCGCGGATCATCAGCTCCCGCGCTGCGT
>Ga0335075_10018379_pt1 | contig 10362 bp, 8 predicted proteins | sample Lox_Sample_24_FD_206723 | JGI IMG/M metagenome (GOLD analysis project Ga0335075, IMG submission 206723) | Soil microbial communities from Loxahatchee National Wildlife Refuge, Florida, United States - Lox_Sample_2.4 | ecosystem: Environmental > Terrestrial > Soil > Wetlands | place: USA: Florida... | reverse complement strand
AGCATCAATCTCGCGGGCGTCGCCGATCTCCGCCGACGCTTTCCCGCCCTCGACCTGATCCTCATCGAATCGGGCGGGGACAATCTCGCCGCGACCTTCAGCCCCGAGCTTGCCGACCTCACGCTCTACGTCATCGACGTCTCGGCGGGCGACAAGATCCCCCGCAAGGGCGGGCCCGGCATTACCCGCAGCGACCTTCTCGTCATCAACAAGATCGACCTCGCCCCACTCGTCGGCGCGAACCTCGAGGTCATGGACCGGGATGCGCGGCGCATGCGCGCCGACCGCCCGTTCGTGTTCGCCAATCTCCGCGCCGGCCAGGGTGTCGCCGAGATCTCCTCGTTCATCGAGCGCGCCGGCGGCCTCGGCTGAGATCGGCCGCTGAAGACGTACCGCGGTCGTTCACCGGTCGGTATCGGCCGAGGCCACCAGCACCCGCGGCGCATCGGCGTCCCACGACACCGCGACTTCCGTGCCGAGCGCCAGCGCATTGGCCGCGCCGCTCGGCATCGCCGCCGTCAGGCTGCCTTTGCCGCCGAGATCGATCCGGAGGCTGGTCAACGCGCCGAAGAAGGTGCGCGCCGCGACGACGCCGGTGAGCGCACCGTTCGCGCCCGCGGGCGAGATCTGCACGTTCTCCGGCCGGAGGAGAAAGTGGACTGGCGTGCCCTCCGCGAGACCCCGCGCGCGCGTCGCCGGCACCCGCTTGCCGAACACTTCGACCACTCCGTTACCGCTGTCGACCACGGAGCCCGGCAGGTCGGCCACGGCGCCGACAAAGCGGGCGACGAACATGTTCTCGGGTTCGCCATAGATAGTGGCCGGGTCGCCCACCTGCGCGAGCTGGCCCTCCTGCATCACCACCACCCGGTCGGAGATCGAGAGGGCCTCCTCCTGATCGTGCGTCACGAAAAGTGTCGTCACGCCGGTCTCGCGCTGAATTCGGCGGATTTCCTCGCGCAACTGCACGCGCACCTTGGCGTCCAGCGCCGAGAGCGGCTCGTCGAGCAAGAGGAGGGAGGGGCGGATGGCGAGCGCGCGGGCCAGGGCGACGCGCTGCTGCTGACCGCCGGAGAGCTGGTGCGGATACTTCTTCGCGTGCTCTGCCAATCCGACGAGTCGCAGAAAATCGGTGGCCTGCGTCTTCTGCTCGGCGCTCTCCATGCGCCGCACGCGCAAGCCGAAGCGGACATTTTCGAACGCCGTCAGGTTCGGGAACAGCGAATAGGCCTGGAACACCATGCCCATCCGGCGCTTCGCCGCCGGCAGCGCGGTGATGTCCTCTCCCGCGAGCAGCAGCCGTCCCGCGGACGGGGTCTCGAATCCGGCGACGATGCGGAGCAGCGTGGTCTTGCCGCAGCCCGAGGGGCCGAGCAGCGAGACGAACTCGCCGGCTTCGAGGCCGAGCGAGACGTCGCGCAGCACCCTCCTCTCGCCGTATTCCTTGGCGACCGACTCGAGTTGCAGGTGCAGCATCAGCGCGCCCCTCCGATCTGTACCTGTCCGCGCCCGGTTAGCAGCACTCCCAGCATGGCGAGCCAGGTGATCAGAAAGCTCAGCAGGGTGAGCGCCGCGGCCTCGGTGGCCGAGGTCTGGCCGACATAGTTGATGTAGACGGCGAAAGTATTGAACAGCAGGATATTGGCGAAGGTGAACTCGCCCATGACGATTGCGATCGTCAGCAGCGCCGCGCCGATCAGCGCCGTCGTCAGGTTGGGCACGACAACACGGAATATCAGCACGCCCCACCCGGCGCCGAGGCTCTGCGACGCCTCGGTCAGCGTGCGGAGGTTGAGCGCCCGCATCCCGATGTCGAGCGCCCGGTACGTATAGGGCAGAGCGAGAATGACATAGGGGATCACGAGGTAGTTGGATGTCCCGACGAGCCAGGACGGGCCGGTGTAGAGCGCGGTCATTCCTGCGACCAGCGCGATCGGCGGTACGACGAAGGGCAGCACCGAGATCAGGTCGAACAGTGGGCGGAGCGCGCGGAGCCTGAGGTTCATCCAGAATGTGGCCGGCACGAGGATCACGAGGCCCGCCAGGATGGTCTCCGCCGCCAGTCTGAGGGACAGCCCGAGGCTGCTCCAGAACTGATCCGTGTGGATGAGCACGATGTAGGCGCGGAACCCGTATCTCTGGCCGCCTTCCCAGAGGCTGAACGCGCCGGTGGCGAGCAGCGGCACCGCGAAGTAGAGCCCGATCAGCAGCAGCCCGGCCTTCGGCCCGGTCGTTCCTCTTTGCCGGACGCGCGCGCCCGGGCGCCATCGCGCCGCGGCGCCGCGACCGGCTAGCGCGTCCATCGGCTGACGCGGCGCGCGATCAGCGCGTAAAGGCCCATCACCACCACCATCACGAGGATCATGCCAAGCGCGAGCGCCGCCCCGGTCTGCGGCGAGAGCATGACGTTGCCGGAAAGCACGTTGCTGATCTCGACGGGCACGAGCGCGATGATGCCGGAGGTGAGGGCATAGGGCGTCGCGTAGGCCGAGAACGCATTGCCGAAGAGCAGGATGTACGCCGAGAGCAGCGCCGGGAGCAGGATCGGCAACCCAACGAGCCGCCAATAGTCCCAAGCCGACGCCCCGAGATTCTCCGCCGCCTCCCGCCATTCCCTTCGCAGCGCCTCGAGCGCCGGCGTGATCACGATGATCATGAGGGGAATCTGGAAATAGGCGTACACCAGCACGAGGCCGGGCAGCGAATAGAGGCTGAAGCCCATGCCGTAGAGATCGATGCCCACCGATTTCAGCCACACCGTGATCATTCCGAGACTGCCAAGCGTCGCGATGAAGGCGAAAGCGAGCGGCACGCCGGCGAAGTTCGCCGCGACCGCGCTAAAAGTGGTGACGAGCGAGGGAAGGCCGCGCGGCATGCCCGGGCGCATCACGAGATAGGCAGCGAGGCCGCCGATGGCGAGCCCGACCAGCGCGGCGAAGGCCGAGAGCACGACGGAGTTGCGGAAGGCGACCAGCGTCTGTCCGGCGCCGAGTTGGGCGAGATAGGAAAGCGTCGGCCCCCGCTTGCCGGCGAAGGCCTCGACCAGCAGCATTCCGGTCGGCAGCACCAGGAACGCGGCCACGTAGGCCAGGAAAGGGCAGACGAAGAGAAGGCTGAGAGTCCCGCCCGACCGAGCGAACAGGCCGGGCCGGGCGGCGAGATGCTCCGCCTCCGGCTTCACGCCTTGACCATCTTGGTCCATTCCGCTGCGAGAATCTTCTGTGCCTTCGCCGTCTGGTTGTTGTTCGCGAAAAGCGCCTCCGCGTACGGTCCGGATGGCGGCAGCGCCGCCATCAGGTCCTTCGAGATGACGCCGCGCTTCACCATGTCGGAGAAGCGGGCAGGATGGGCGAAGCCCTCCAGGAACAAGATCTGTCCCTCGTCGGAATAGAGGAATTCCTGCCACAGCTGCGCTGCCTCAGGATGCGGAGCGTATTTGCTGATCGCCTGGCAATAGAACGCGCCATAGGGCTTCCCGCCCTCGGCGATCACCGTGTCGATCGGCGTCATGCCCTTGGCCTTCTTGGCCTGCGCAAGGTTGAGATAATCCCAGTTGATAACGATCGGCGTCTGCCCGGAGACGAGGCTTGCCGAGGTGGCGGCCGAGGGATTGAAATTGCCGCGCTTCGCCAGCTCCGCGAAGAACGCGATTCCCGGCTCGATATCGTCGACCGAGCCGCCATTGGCGAGCGAGGCGGCCATCACCGCGGCGAACGCCGCACCGGCGCCGAGCGGGCTGCCGTTCAGCGTCACCATGCCTTTGTATTCGGGCTTCGTCAGATCCGCCCAGCTCATAGGCGAGTTCTTCACCACCGAACGATTGATGCCGAACGACATCAAGCCGAAATAATCGCCGTACCACATCCCGCCCGGATCCTTCATCATGGCGGGAATGCTGTCCCAGGTCGCAACCTTGTAGGGAGTGAAGAGGCCTTCCGTCGTGCCGATCAGTGCGAAGGCCGGCCCGACGTCGACGACATCCGGCCCGCGGGACTGGCCTTTCATGGAGCGGATCGACTGCAGCTCCTGTGCCGAGCTGTCATCGGGAGCGGCGCTGGTGATCCGGATGCCGTATTTCTTCTCGAAGGTGCTGATGATAGTGCCGTAATTGGCCCAGTCGGGCGGCAGGGCGATGACGTTCAGCCCTCCTTCGCCCTTCGCTGCCTTGATCAAGGCCGGGTCCTCCGCGCCGGCGGCGCGGGAGACGCCGGGCAAGAGCGCCACGGCGCCGAGAGTCGCGGCGCCGAATTTCAACAGCTCGCGCCGACGTGCGCGCATGAGGCCGGACGCTCCATGATCGGTCATTCTATCCTCGCAAATCATAACCCGGAATCGCTTACCATGGTTTTGGGACACCATGATGACAGTTGGGAGACAGCTCTTCACCGCCGGAACCGCTGGGCGCCGCCGGCGCGGGGCGCGCCTTGGCCGGCCATCCGGCCAACCTGATCCCGCTGCAATTGCTGCCAGCTCGACTTGTCCAGCGAACCGCGCGTGGTGCCGTTCGCGCCGCCGGCCTGCCCGCCCTGCGAGCGCCCGCCGCCGTTGGCCGGCGGCTGGACCGGCGACCAGCCGCCGTTGCTCCACTTCGACCAGCCGCTGTCGGTGTGCTGGTACACGTTGCCATCGCGGCCCGCATAGACGTCTCCGCCGGAGCCCTGCACCACGCCGCCGTGGTTGCCGTTGACGCCGCGATAGCCGGCGCCGGCCGCCCCCGAGGACGAAGTGAACGCGCCGGCCGAGCCGCGTGCATTGCTGCCGCTCGCGGTGTGCACCGTCTGGTTCGGGCCGGTGATCGTGCTCGAGCCCCAGCGCGCGTAGGGGCTCGCGTTCTGCGTCGTCGATCCGGAGATGCCGGTGCGCGGGTTGTAGAAGTTCGCGTATGCCGTACCGCTCCCTCCGCCCCAGACCGCGCTGCCGTGCGCGTAGGTGCCCGTGTGCGGGTTGTAGTAGGACCACGCCCCGGCGCCCCCATAGGGGCCGTACACGGCCGCGCCCTGAGCCCAGCCGCCCGTGGCGGGATTATAGGCGCGGCCGGCCGACGCCGCGCCGTAAGGCCCATAGATCGTGCCGCCGCGCGCCCATGCCCCAGTAGTTGAATTGTACCAGACATTGCCGGCGTAGGTGTACGGATAAGGGTAGAAGATCGGCACCGGTCCCGGGAGCACGACGGGCGGGTAATAATACCCGGTGCCGTAGACGAGCACGCCGGCGGAGACGAATCCCATCACGTAGCCGGCGGTGTAGCCGTAGGTCACGGTGGTCGGCGTCGCCGCATAGACCGCGACATAGGTGAGCGGATAAAGCGGGCTCGTCGGCGGGATTTGCGCGATCTCCGGCGGGATGGTCTCGGCCAGCGTCCAGGGCCCCGTGGGCATCGCGGCGACGAACCAGGCGCCGTGGTAGCAGGCATAGTGCCGGCTGCCGACTTTCAGCACGTACTGGTCGGTGTTGACGGCGTAGAGAAGCGTGGTCCCGGGGATGGGTCGGAACTCCGGCGGGCCGGCATAGGCCACGTTCGGCATCGCGGCGGTCCGCTTGAGCGTCGCCGTCTCAGGAATCCCGGCGCGGACCACCGCCTCCTCGGCCGCCACCGTGCCCGGCACGGACGCGAGCACCGCGCCTTCCGGGCTCGCCGGAGGAATGAGCGCGAAATCAGGCGGCAAATCGTCGGTGGCGAAGGCCCATGGCCCGGCAAGGCCGGTCGCGGCGAACCAGCGTCCCGAGACGAGGAGATAGAAGCGCCCGCTCCGCGGATCGAAGAAGAGCGTGCTCGCCGTGTTCTTCACCGTCTGCAGCCCGGTTCCGGGCACCGGCACGAACTGCGGCGGCCCCTCGGTGACGATGATCTCGGCGGGTCTCGTGGAAACGAAGATGCGGGGCACCGCGACCGCCGAGGCCGGCGGACGCGGCGGGATGCTTTTGCGGACCGCGGCGAAGTCGGCATCGTTCGGGATCGCGCTGAACGCGGCCGGAAGGGTCGTCACCGGCTGGTAAGGCCCGGTCGCGGCGGGGGCTGCGAGCCAGAGCCCATTGGCGAGCAGGTACCAGGTGCCGTGGTCGACGAACACGTCCCAGTTCGTGTTGACCGCGAAGGAGAGCCCGCCGGTGCCGAGGGGTGCCAGTACCGGCGGGCCATCGAAGACGACGAGGCTCGCCGGCTTCTGGCTCGTGAAGATGACCGGCGGGGAATTGTCGACCGCGACCGAATTTTCCGCGGGCTTCTGCCCGAGGCTGAGGCGAACCGTCGCGAGTGCGACGCGCGGCAACGGCGTGCTCGGCAGCGCCGCCACGATCCTGGCCTGGAACGAAGCCGCGCGCGCCGTGTCGAGGGAGGGGAAATGCGAGCCGATGAGCCTTGGATCGGAGAGCAGGAGCCAATCGCCGTCGGCCCGCGTCGCGAGCGAGACCTCGATGGTGCCGAGGATCGGCTTCCCTCCGTCTTTGGGCGTGATTTCGATCGCCGCCCGCGCGGTGAGCGTCTTCTGATCGGGCCAGGCGATCGCTTGCGGCTGATAGACCACCACGCTTGCGCCGTTCGCCGCGATGGTGCGTGGCCAGGAAGCGGCCGGTTGGCTCCGCGCCGGCACGACGCCGGCGGCAAGCGCGAACGCCACGGCCAGCGCCGCCAGCTTCTGCGGTCCCTGCATTCTCGTTCCGCTCCCGGTCGTCATGGTTGCGTCGCGACCCCGCGCGAAGCTGGCGAACGAAACGAACGGGGTCAAGCGATGAGCCGCTTCCGCCCTCCCGAGAGGTGTACGCCCTCACCGCGGCTTGGGGACGATCTCCACGCCACGGAGCTCCGTGCCGCGAAGAAAGCTCAGCTTCACCACCTGGCCGGCGCGCTCCTCCGTCAGCAGCCGGTGCAAATCATCGACCGAGCCGACCGCGATCCCGTCGAAGGCCACGATGACGTCGCCTTCCTTCAGGCCCGCCGCTTCCGCCGCCCCCTCCGCCGTGAGCGCCTCCACCCGCACGCCGCCATCGGCGGCAAGCCCGTGGAACCGCACGACCCGCCGCGGCAGGACGATGTCGTGCCCCGCAAGCCCGATCGCGGAACGCCGTACCCGGCCCTCGCGGATCAGGCGCGAGGCGACGAAGGCGGCGGTGTCCGCCGATATGGCGAAGCAAAGCCCCTGCGCGCCGGCGATGATCGCGGTGTTGATCCCCACCACCTCGCCGGCCGCGTTGACCAGCGGGCCGCCCGAATTGCCGGGGTTGAGCGCCGCGTCGGTCTGGATCACGCCGTCGATCAGCCGGCCCGAGCGCGTGCGCAGGCTGCGCCCGAGCGCGCTCACCACGCCGGCGGTCACCGTCGCCTGGAACCCCAAGGGATTGCCGATGGCGATGACGAGCTGGCCGACCGCGAGGCGCCTTGCTTCGCCGAGCCGTGCATGCGCCGCCGCCTCGCCTTCCAGTCGCAGCACGGCCAGGTCCGTTTCCGGGTCATCGCCCACCAGCCGCGCCGCCATCGACCGCCCGTCCGGGAACGTCGCGGCGACGCGTCCTGCCCCGCCCGCCACGTGGCTGTTGGTCAGCACATAGCCGTCGGGCGTGAAGACGACGCCCGATCCCGTTCCCTTGCCCACCGCGATGTGCAGCACCGCCGGCCCGACCGCCTCGACGGCGCCGATCACCGCGCGCGAGTAGGCGTCCCTGAGCTCGCGCTCCTGGCCGGCCGCAAGTGCTATATCCATTCCATCCATTGCCGTCCTCACACATCCACTGCGGGCCGCCCATATCGGTGCGCGGAACGCGCCGCACAAGCACCGCTTCAGGCTGCCTGCTGGCCATTCCCACCCACGAGGTCGGCGAAAAGCGCGGCGGCGGTGGAGGCCGAGCGCAGGCGCCGCACCACGTCCGCCTCGCTCATCCGGCGCGAGATGGCCGCCAGCGCCGCCAGATGCTCGTTGCCCGACGTCGCCGGGCTGAGAAGGAGAAAGACGAGCGAAACCGGCTGATCGTCGATGGCGTCGAACGGGATCGGCCGTGTCAGGCGGACGAACATTCCGAAGAAGCGGTCCAGCCCCTCGAGCCGCGCATGCGGCAGCGCGAAGCCACGGCCCAACCCCGTCGATCCCAATTGCTCCCGGCTTTCGAGCGCCTCGGTGATGCGACCGGCCGGCATCTTGAGGAGCAATCCCGCACGCCGGCCGAGCTCCCCAAGGAGCGCCCGCTTGTCCGTGGCCTGGAGGTCGGCGATGACCCGCTCCGGCGTGAGAAGATCGCTCAGCTCCATCGCCGATCGCCGGCCTCGCCCGGTTCCTCACTCGTCACGGTGAAGCGGGCTCCTTCGCCTCGGCCTCGTCCGCCGCCCGCAAGCGATAGCCGACGCCGGTTTCGGTCAACAAGAGTCGCGGCCGCTCCGGATCGTCCTCGATCTTCTGCCTGAGCGCGCGCACATAGATCCTGAGATATTGCACGTCCGTCTCTCCGCCCCAAACCTCGCGCAGGAGGAACCGGTGGGTCAGCACCTTGCCCGCATGTGCGATCAAGAGGCGCAACAACTCCCATTCCCGCGGCGAAAGCTTGACCTCCTCGCCGCGCACCGTGACGATCCGCCGCACGAGGTCGACCGCAAGGCCACCGCTCTTGAAGACCGGAAGCTCGCCCTGCTGCGCCAGCCGGTGCCGGGCAGCCGCACGAATGCGCGCAAGCAGCTCCTCCATCCCGAACGGTTTCGTGACGTAGTCGTCCGCGCCGCCATCGAGAGCCGCCACCTTGGCCCGTTCGTCGCCGCGGCTCGAAAGCACGATGATCGGGACCGCCGCATCCGCGGCGCGCAGCGTCGGAATGAGGTCGAGCCCATCGCGGTCCGGCAATCCGAGATCGAGCACGACGAGATCCGCCGCTTTCCTCCTGACCGCGGTGAGCGCCTCGGCCGCCGTCTTCGCCTCTACCACGCCGTAGCCCTGGCTGCCCAGACCCGCCCGCAGGAAGCGCAGGATCGCCGGCTCGTCGTCCACCACCAGCACGCGCATCGCGGCCGAACCAGGAAGACTCATGATGCTGCCGGTTCCGGAAAGATCACCGTAAGCACCGCCCCGGAACGGTCCTTCCGGTTTGCCGCGAAGATCTTTCCGCCCATCGCCTCGACGAACCCACGGCAGATCGCGAGCCCAAGCCCGGTTCCGGCCGGCCGCCGATCCATCCTGCGAACGCGATAGAATTTCTCGAATACACGCTCGAGATCCTCCTTCGGGATGCCCGGGCCCTCGTCGCGCACGGCAATCCGCACCGCGCCCCCTTCACGCCCCGCGGTGATTTCGATACGCGATCCGGCCGGCGCATATTTCGCCGCATTGTCGAGCAGATTGACCAGCACTTGCTCGAGCAGCACGCCATCGAGCCGCAAGAGCGGAAGCTCGCCCTCGATCGCCACCTCCACCCGATGCCCTGCGAGAATCCGCTCGACCCGCGCGAGCGCGGTGCCGATCGCATCCGCAATGTCCGTCGGCACCCGGTTCGGCTCGAGCGATCCGGCCTCCAGCCGCGTCATGTCGAGCAGGTTGCCGATGAAACGGTTGAGCCGCTCCGCCTCGTCGCGGATCAGGCCGAGCAGCTCGGTCTGAGCTCGCGGATCGAGCGTCGCCCCCTCCGCCGTGAGCGTCGTCGCCGAGCCGAGAATGGTCGCAAGCGGCGTGCGCAGATCATGCGAGATCGATGTCAAGAGCGCCGTGCGCAGCCGTTCCGTCTCGGTCGCGAGCCGCTCGCGGTCGAGGTCCGAGGCGAGCATGATCCGCTCGATCGCGAGCGCCGCCTGGCCCGTGAGCGAATCGAGCAGCCGCCTCTCGTCCGGCCCGAGCAGCGCGCCCGGCGCATCGCGATCGAGCCCGACCACGCCGAGCACGCCACGCCCGGTCTCGATCGGCACGAAGAGACGCCGCGCCCCCGGCAGCGTGTCCGCCCCGCGGCCGGCGTCGCGATTATGCTTCCAGCTCCACGTCGCGGCCGCGACATCCGCCTGGTCCAGGCGATCTTCCGGCGGATAGCCCGCGCGCACGACGAGCTTCTCCCCCTCGGGCAGCAGCAGGACCACGCGCACCTTGAGCATCCGCGCGATTTGGTGGCACGTCGCCCAGAGCAGGTCATCGAGCGTCACCGCAACCGCAAGCTTGCGGCTGAAGGCATAGAGCTCCTCGGTCGTGCGCGCGCGCCCACGCGCCACCACCGCCTGCGCGCGCACGCGCGCCGCGAGCTGGCTCGCGATCAGCGCCACAGCGCCGAAGAAGAATAGAGAGACGATGTTCGCGGGATCGGAAACGGTGAAAGTATAGAGCGGGGGCAGGAAAAAAAAGTTGAACGCCAGCACGCTCGCAAGACACGCGAGCAGGGAAGGCCAGAGCCCCCACGTCACCGCGG
>Ga0335075_10018378_pt1 | contig 10363 bp, 5 predicted proteins | sample Lox_Sample_24_FD_206723 | JGI IMG/M metagenome (GOLD analysis project Ga0335075, IMG submission 206723) | Soil microbial communities from Loxahatchee National Wildlife Refuge, Florida, United States - Lox_Sample_2.4 | ecosystem: Environmental > Terrestrial > Soil > Wetlands | place: USA: Florida... | reverse complement strand
CAGCACCGGGAATTCGGCCGCGTCGAGGGACAGCTGGCGGCTCAGCAGCTGGCCAATCGTGGCCAGCGCGATCAGGCCGGTGAGGCCCGCGAAGACCGCGAGCGCGACCGCCTCCGGCTTGATGGCCCGCTCGGTCGCGGTCACCTGATCGGACAGGCTGACGACGTCGATCACGCCGGACGTGCCTGGCTGTCCGGCGGTGGCCGGGTATTTTCTGGCCAGCTCGGCCGCGGCGGCCTGGAAGGCGGCCGCGGCCTGGCCGGGCCGCAGCCCGATCGCCGCCTCGTCGCCGTCGCCGATCAGGGGCGCCACCCGCGTGGCGCCGAACGGGGTGCTCACCAGCATCGTTGGCGAGCTGTTGTTTTGCCCGGTGGGGACGATCTGGTCGGGGAACGCGACGATCGCGGTGACCCGGAAGGTGAGCGGGATGGGGTGGGCGTAATCCGGGGGCGCCCCGCTGGCCTCGCCCGTCTTGATGCCGTCGACGCGCACGACGGAGCCCGGCGTGAGGTGTTCCTGGCTGGCGACTTGCTGGTCGACCATGGCCAGGCCGGGGGTGGCGGGGTTGAAAACCGTGCCGGCGAGGACCTTGACCCGGTCGACGGAGATGCCCCACCGGCCGTCCGGACTGGAGATGACGGTCGCCGGCTCGTCGTTGGTGCCGGGTAGCACCGCCTCGTAGAGCTCCTCGGTCGCCAGCGCGGCGATCCCCGGCAGCCTGGCGAGCGCGGTGTAGTAGCCGGTGAGCCCGGTGCCCCCAGGGACGATGTCGAACTGGCTGGCGTTGGACCAGGCCAGCAGCCGGGGATAGGCGGTGTCGGTGCGCCGCGCCCCGGCGGCGGCGGTGAGCGCCTCGCCGCCGATGAGGCCGAGCAGCAGGGCGAGCCCGAGCAGCGGCCGCCACCGGCTGCGGATGTCGGCGCGGAGCGCGAGCCAGACCGTGGTCATGGGCGCGGTCACTCCGTCCGCAGGACCGTCGCGGGCCGCAGCCGGGCGGCGCGCCACCCGGGCCAGACGGCGATGAGGTTCGCCACGACCAGCGTGGCCGGGATGGCGAGCAGCACCAGGGACACCTCGACGGTGGCCTGGGTGGCGACTCCGGCCGTGCTGGCGAACAGCGCCCAGGCCCAGCGGCCGGCGATGACGCCGACCGGGATCCCGATGAGCAGCGCCACGGCGGCCAGCGTGGTCGCCTCCCAGGCGACCACGCCCTGGACCTGGGATCTGGTGAACCCGAGGGTCTTAAGCACCGCGACGTCCCGGCGGCGGCGCCGGACCCCGGTGAGCAGCACGTGCGCCAGGGTGCCGATGGCGAGCACGGCGAGCACCGCGCCGAGCACGACCGGAGTGTCCCTGATCGCGTCGTAGTCCCTGATATCCCCGGGCTGCTGGTCGCCGGTCACCGTGCACGCGCTGAACGGGCAGCCGGCCGCCGCGGTGGCGGCTAGGAGCCGGGTCGCGGTGGCGCCTGTGTCAGTGCCCGGCCGGTAGCGGAGCAGGAAGAAGTCGTAGCAGGTGACGCCCTGCACGCAGCCGATGTTCGCCTGGTACGTCGTCAGCAGCGCGGGCATGACCACGGCGCCGCTGCCCAGGTCTGTGTCGCTGAGGTCCTGCAGGCCGAAGTCGGGGAAAACCGCCTCGCCGACGACCCGCGTGGTCCGCACGGTGCCCGACCCGCCCACTCCGGTTGCCAGGTTCACGGCGACCCGCACGGTCTGGCCGAGCCGCGCGTGGATGGCGCGCATGGTCTGCGCGCCGAGCGCGATCTCGTCCGGCGCGGCGGGCGCGCGGCCGGCCAGCATCGTGAGGTAGCCGCCATCGTCTCGGGGGTTGGCATCGCCCTGGCCGGCACCGCTGGGATCCTGGCCGAGGCCGATGGCGGGCACCATCTGGCCGTCGATGGTGAGCTGCCCGGAGTTGCCCTCCGCGTACCCGGTGATGCCCGGCACGCTGGACAGCATCTTCGCCCCGAGCGCGGCCGGGACGGCGGCGAAGCCGGTGCTGAGCTCGGCGTCCCAGTTCTGCCCGTACCGGGCCGGCGTGCCGACAAGGCTGGCGAGGCTGGTGCCGAAGACGGCCGCGGCCACCAGGGCGGCGATCGCCACGACGCTGCCCGCCAGGGCGCTGCGCACCGGGACCGCGGTCCGGCCGCGCCCCGGCTCGAGCGCCATCCGCACGCCGATGCCGCTCGGCACGGGCCCGGCCGACGTCAGCGCGGCCGCCAGCAGGGACGGCCGGGTCCGCCCCGCGCCCGGCTCGGCCACGCCGAGCGGCCCCATCGCGTGGCTCACCGCCCGCGCGGCCGGCCAGGCGAGCAGCACGAGCGGCGCCACCGCGATGACCGCGAAGCCGATGGCGAGCACGGCCGCGTCGGCCTGCACGCCCGGGTCCGGCTCGGCGACGCGGGCGGCGCCGAACGGCATCAGCGGCGAGGCGGCGACGGCGATCACGACGGCGAGGAGCGCCCCGGGAACGGTGACCAGGGCGAGCCGGGCCGCGGACAGGGCGAGCAGGCTGCGCCGGGTCACGCCGACGGCGCGCAGGATCGGGAACTCGGCCGCGTCGAGCGCGAGCTGGCGGGCGAGCAGCTGACCGAGTACGGCGAGCGAGATCAGCCCGGCGAGCGCGGCGAAGACCGCCAGGGCCACGGCCTCCGGCCGGATGCTCCGCTCGGTGGCCGCGGTCTCGTCGGACAGGTTGGTGAAGATGGTGAAGTCGCTCTCGGCCTGCGGGTACTTTTTCTCCACCGCCTTGGCCGCGGTGATGAACGCCGCCGGGTTCGCGCCGGGCCGCAGCCGCACGCCGCCCTCGGCCAGGTAGAAGGTCTTGGCGGCCGCGCTGGTGCGGGTGAACCCGGGGCTGAACAGCACCAGCGGCAGGCTGTTGGTCGCGGTGACGGGCACCACCTGGTCATCGAAGACGGCAATGGCCGTCACCCGGACGTTGAGCGGGAAGGCCCCCTTGAGGTCCGGGCCCTGCGGCGTGTTGCCAGGGATGCCGAGCAGCCGCAGGGTGTCGCCCGGCTTTAGGTGCTCCATGCTGGCGAACTCCGGGTCGATCACCGCCTCGTCCGCCGCCGCCGCGCTGAACATCCGTCCCGCCACGATCTTGACGCGGTCGACCGACGCGCCGTACGTCCCGTTCGGGCTGGACAGCGCCTGCACCTGGGCGTCCGGCGGGCCGTGCGGCACCGGCAGCGCGACCGTGTACTGATTCACCGGGGCTGCCGCCGCCACCTGCGGCAGCCGGGCCAGCGCGGCGAAGTACGCCGGGTCGGGCTCGCCGGGCGCCACCTGGACCTGGGACGCGTTCGCCCAGGTCAGCAGCCGGGGGTAGGCGGTGTCCGTGCGCCGGGCGCCGGCCGCCGCGGTCAGCACCACGCCGCCGGCCAGGCCGAGCAGCAGCACGAGGCCGAGCAGCGCGCGCCACTGACGGCGCACGTCAGCGCGCAGCGCGAGCCAGACCGTTGCCATGGTTAGCATGCTGTCGGCCGCCCTGGTCAGGGACAAGGGGGCAGCCATGACCCGCCGTGTGGTGCTACCCGCACCTTCCCGGCGTGCTGACCTCCTGGCCCGCGGGCCCGCTGGTTGGCCATACTGCGCTCATGGCGAGCGAGGGGGTCGTCCGGGTGGCGTGGTACCGCTTCCGGTGCACGCTGCGCTCGGCCCGGGGCGGGTACCTGGCGCTTGTGCTGCTCCTCGGGCTGGTGGGCGGCCTCGCGATCGGCTCGGTGGCCGCCGCCCGGCGCACCCAGTCCGCGTTCCCCGCCTACCTGGCGAGCACGAACCCGTCGGACCTGACCGTGCTGACCGGCCTGGCCAGCGTGCCCGGCAGCCAGGGCTACGACCCCGGGTTGATCGCGAAGATCGCCGGGCTGCCGCACGTCCGGCACGTGACCAGCTACCTGGGCCTCAACGTGGCCATCCTCGAACCGGGGCAGAACCAGGCGGCGAACGCGGGCAGCCAGGCGCTGTCGGGCAGCCTGGACGGCGAGTTCTTCAGCACCGACCGGCTGACGATCGTGCAGGGCCGGATGCCCGATCCGGGCAGCCTCGACGAGGCGGTGATCGACGCGAAGGGCACCCCGCCGCAGGTGCACGTCGGCACCGTCGCCCCCCTGGGTTTCTACACGAACGCGCAGGTGTCGTCGCCTGGCTTCGGCAGCAAGCCGGTCAAGCCGTACCTGACGATGAACATCACGATCGTCGGCAAGGCGGTCTACAGCTCGGAAGAGACTCAGGACGATGCCGACGTCCAGCGCGACGGCAGCGCGCTGTTCACCCCCGCGCTGACCCGGCTGCTCGCCAAGTGCTGCGCGAGCTTCACCGAGACCGCCGTGCAGCTTGACCCGGGAGCGAGCGTGGCCGCCACGGAGGCCAGCATCCAGCGGGTGCTGCCGAAGGAGTTCCCGATCGAGTTTTACGTCACGGCGCAGACCGAGGCGAAAGCGCAGCGGGCCATCGAGCCGACGTCGATCGCGCTGGCGGTCTTCGGCGGGATCGCGGCGGTGGCCGCGCTGCTCATCAGCGGCCAGGTCATCGGCAGGCAGCTCCGCCTGGGCGCAGGCGACCTCGGCGCGCTGCGCGCGCTTGGCGCGAGCCCGGCCATGACGACCGGCGACGGGCTGCCCGGGGTGCTCGCCGCGGTGGTGGCCGGCGCCCTGGTGGCCGTCGCCGTCGCCGTCGGCCTGTCGCCGCTCGCGCCGCTGGGCTCGATACGCACCGTCTACCCGTATCCCGGCGTCGCGTTCGACTGGACCGTCCTCGGCGTCGGCTTCGCCCTGTTCACCTGCCTGCTGTCCGCGGTCGCGATCGTGATCGCCTACCGGCGGGCGCCGCACCGGGTCCTCGCCCGCCGTGTGCCGTCCCGCGCGACCGGGTCGGCGGTGGTGCGCGCCGCCTGGGCGGCCGGCCTGCCAGCGCCGGCGGCCGAGGGTGTCCGGCTGGCCTTCGACCCGCGCGCCGAACGCGGCCGGGTCCCGGTCCGGTCGGCCATCCTCGGGACGGTGCTGGCCACCGTGGTCCTGCTCGCCACGGTCACGTTCGGCGCGAGCCTGTCCACGCTCGTGTCGCATCCGGCGCTGTACGGCTGGAACTGGACCTACGCGCTGACCTCCGGGCAGATCACCATCCACGACGCCGCCGCCGTCCTCGATCACGACCCGGAGGTCGCCGCGTGGGCGAACGGCTGGTTCGGCACCGCGCAGCTCGATGGGGTCACCGTCCCCGTCCTCGGCGCGAACACAGACGCGGCGGTCGCGCCGCCGCTGCTGTCCGGTCACGGCCTCCGGGGCCAGGGCCAGGTGGTGCTCGGCGCGATGACGCTCGCGCAGCTGCGCAAGCGGGTGGGGGACGTCGTCACGGTCTCCGATGGCGGCCCGCGCCCGTTCCGGCTCCAGATCGTCGGCACCGCGACGCTGCCTTCCTTCGGCGTCAGCGGCACCCTGCACACCGAGATGGGCACCGGCGCCGTGCTGCCCTACCAGGACATCCCCGGTGCGGCCGGCAACGAGCCCGATACGGTCCTCGTCACGCTCCGCCCGGGCGCCGACCTCGCCGCGCAGCAGAAGCTGCTGCAGCGCGTCGTTCCGGCGGACGTGGGCGGCGTGGTGCTGCCCGTGCAGCGCCCGGCGGAGATTGTCGATTACCGGTCGATGGGCACCGCGCCCGCGCTCCTGGCGGGTGCCTTGGCCCTCGGCGCGCTCAGCTCGCTGCTCCTCACGCTGATGGCCTCGGTCCGTGCCCGGCGCAGGGATCTCGCCCTGCTCAAGACCCTCGGGTTCACCCGCCGCCAGTTGTCCGCCACCGTGGCCTGGCAGTCCACCGTCGCGATGACCGCCGGCGCCATCGTGGGCGTCCCGCTGGGCATCGCGCTCGGCCGCGCGCTGTGGGACCTGTTCGCCCGCCAGATCAGCGTGATACCCGAGCCGACGGTCCCGCCTCTGACCGTGGTCCTGATCGTGGCGGGCGCGCTGCTCACCGCGATCCTGGTGGCGCTGCTGCCTGGCCGGGTCGCCGGCCGCACCCCCGCCGCCGCGCAGCTGCGCGCGGAGTGACGGGTTTCACTCGCCGAGCACTGTCCCGTCCGGAACGTGCCGCGGACCGGTTATCCGCACGTCGCCCACGGCCACGACGTCCGCGCCGAAGGTGACGTCGCCGTCCACCTCGAACCGGCGGCAGCGGCGCAGCGACGGCGGCCCGGCGGGGAACCGCTGCTCGAAGTCGGGCAGCAGTTTGTAGTAGTGGTCATCGAGCGTGACGACGGGCTCCTGGCCGTCGAACGTGGGCCTCATCTGCCCGTCGCTGGTGAGCTCGTAGGCGTCGGAGCGCACGACGAGCAGGTCGTTGGTGGTCTTCACGGGGGCGAACCGCGAGCGGGGAACGTGGATCGCCCGCGCCCCTGGGATCGAGCCGATCGCCGCGCCCATCGCCGACTCGAGCTGGATCACCGGGGTGCTTTCCGGGTCGCGCGGGTCCACGGTCTTGCGGTTGACGATCAGCGGCAGTTCCGGCGCCGCCGGATCGGCGGTTTGCAGGTCCTTGAGCGCGCGCAGGTCGATCCAGATGTTGTTGGTGTTGTACCAGCGCCAGCGCTCGATGTCGGTGAACGAGGCATCGCCGTCGGGGACCTGCGCCGTCTCCCGCAGCACTAGCCGGCCCTGATAGCAGGCGAGGTGACCGCCCTTCCGGTCCGCCTCGGTGCCGCGCACCGCCTCCAGCGCGAACGGCACCCGCTCCGCGGCCAGCCACGCGGCGATCCGCACGTCGGCGAGCGCGCCGAGGTTGTCGGAGTTGGAAACGAAGGCGTAGCGCAGCCCGGCGCCGAGCAGGGCGTCCAGCGTGCCGGACGCCTCGAGGGCCGGGTAGATGTCACCGTGCCCGGGCGGGCACCACTCCAGCTCCGGGTCGGCGGGCCAGCGCACCGGCAGGAAGTCGTCGGCGCGGATCTTGGGCTCGCGGCCCTGGAGAAAGTCCCGTGGCGCACCCGGTGCGCTCAGGTCCCCGTGGCGGCGCAGCGCCTGCAGTGAGGGATCGCGGGTGACCGCGGAATCCATCAGCAGCAGCGGCAGCCGGGCGCCGTGCCGCTCACGCAGCGCCAGCACCTGCCTGGCCAGCACGTCGAGGAAGGTCGCGCCCGGCTTGACCTCGAGCAGTGACTTCGCGCCCGACAGGCCCATGCTCGTGCCCAGCCCGCCGTTGAGCTTGACGATCACGAGCTGGTCGAGCACGTCCCGAGCCTGACCGGGTGCCGGTGCCGGCAGCTCGTCCAGGTCCGGCAGCTTCGCGAGCGGCTCCAGGGCGTCGCCGGGAAGCAGCCCGGCCCGCTGCTCGCCGAGCTGCCGCAGGCGCCTGCGCAAGGCGGCCAGCTCGGCGCCGCGAACGCCGCCGGCCTCAGCCTTGGCTACCACGGCGGCGACGTAGCCGGGCGTATTCATGCTCTGGTCCTCCGATCAGCTCAACCCCACAGGGGCTCACATCAACTGCCCGCCTGCGCGCAAGTATGCTCGCTCAGCGCAGGGGAGCCGGCAGCAGCTCCGGCGGGAAGTTCTGGCAGGCGACCGGCACCAGCCAGCGGCGGATCGCGGCGCTGCCGACCGAGGTGCGCGCCGGCGCGGTCGTGGCCGGCCACGGGCCGCCGTGGTGCTGCGCCGCGACCACGGCGACGCCGGCAGGCCAGCCGTTGAACACGATACGGCCGGCGATCCGCTCCAGCGCGGCGACCACGCGCCGCGCCAGGTCCAGGTCCGCGGGACCTGACGGGCCGCGACTCCGCTTCAGCGACCGCGTCCTGGTAGCTGGCGAAGATCCGCTCGCTGAGCATCGGGCCGGGATCGGCGGCTCCCGCTCGGCGCACACCTTCGCCAGCGCGAGCCCGATGTCCCGGTAGCCGCCGTCACGGAGCACGTCGGCGAACAGCCGTAGCTGGCCGGTCGTCCGCGCGACCTCGCCGGTGAGCCGGGCATCGCCGAGCGCGGTCTCGGTGGCAGCGATGCCCGTTAGTTCGGCCGTGCGGGTGTCGAGCGCGTCCGCGACCGCCTCGAGCGCGCGGGCCCGGTGGGTCTCGGCCGCCCAGCCAGGAAACGCGCCGGCCGCCGCGCGGACGGCCGCATCGACTTCGGCTTCGGTCGTCTCGGCCACGGGGTCGCCGGCCGGCTGGCCGGTACGCGGGTTGTACGCCTGGATCATATGGTCACCCTAGACTCCGCTGGCTGTTCGCGGAGAAGGCCAGCGTGGCTCAGGAAACCACGGTGACCAGGTCGCCGATCGCAAGATGGTCGAAGGCGACCTGGGCGGTCGGGATCGGCAGCTCCACGCAGCCGAGGCTCTGCGGGGATCCGTACGAGGCCCGCACGAACCCGTGCACGGCGTCGCCGCCGTTGAAGTAGTTGATCCAGTACACCGGGTCGTCGTAGTAGCTGCCGTCGGGGTTGAACCCGGTCATGTAGTTGAACGAGTACCGGACGTAGATGGGGTACGTGCCGAGAGCTGTCGGCTCACCGGGGATGCCGGTATTCGTCGGCGACGTGAGCACCGTCCTGCCGTTCTCCCACAGGTTGAGCGTCTCCGGCAGGGTCTCGGACACATACACGTACGAGTACGGGGCGGGGTCCGCCTGGTTCGCGGCGGCGGCGCTGAAGAGCGCCTCCCACGAGGCGTCCGCGAGCTGGGTCGCGGTCTCGTCGTCGGCGGTAAAGCCGTTGAAGGAGCTTTCGGTGGCGGACATGAAGGCCATCAGCGCGCCCTTGACCATGACCGTGGGCGAGCCGGGCTGCCACTGAGCCTGGAGTGATCCCGGGGTCGATGGCCAGCGCCAGGAGAAGCTGCCCTTCAGCGGGGTGCCGAGCGTCGCCACCTGGCCGGCGAACGTGGCCGGCGAGCGGACACCCGGCGCCGGGGTGAAGTTCAGCGGCAGGTAGTGCAGCTGGGCGAGGATCTGCTGCAGGCGCAGCACCGAGACTTGCGTGACGGCGAAGTGGTAGGACTCCGAAGCGTCCGCGACCACCGTGTCGGCCGAGGAGCCGCTCACGACGGTCACCGGACGGCTAAACGAGACTCCTACCGCGGTGCCGGGTGCGAAGCCGGGGCTCCGCGGCGTGAAGACCAGCGTGTCGGCATCCGGCTCGGTCCAGGTTCCTGCCGTCGCCGGGGAGACTCGCGGGCGGGCCGTACCGAGGGCCGTGGCCACCGGCTCGTCGAAGGTCAGGGTGATCGGGCTGTCCAGCGCGGCGTGCGCGCTGCCAGGAGCCGGAACCGCCGCGGCGACCGGCACGCCGTCCAGCGGCGCCTCGAGCCAGTCCACCGTGGCCGGCCGGGCGGCCGGGCGCTCCCATGGCCAGGCCGCGGCCGCCACCTGAAGCGCCCCTCCCGACTGGTCCTCAGGCACGGTCAGCTGGGCCGTGGCCGAGGGCCGGCTGAGCCGGACGACCCGGGCCGGCTCGCCGGCCGCCCGGTAGTCGATGACGCTCACCGGCCGGTCGAAGCCCAGCGTCACCCGCCCCGGCCGCGCGGCCACGGCCACCGGCGCCGACGGCGCGGCCGACGGCGCCCGCACCGTCGCCGACGCCGAGACCCCGGAACCCAGCAGCCAGCGGAGCCAGGACGGCGGAGCCGCGGTGACGCGCACCTGCACCGTCCGGCCCTGCGGCACGGCGGCGACGGGCACGAAGCCCGTGTCCTGGCGTGCCAGCGCGAGCGGGCGGCCAGCACTGGTCGCCCGGATGGCGGTCACCTCGGTCCCGACGCCGCCCAGGTGCACCTGGACAAGCGCCTCGCCCGACGAGAGCGAGACTGACGGACGCCCCAGGACCGCCACCAGCGCGACGCCGATGCCGACCACCACGAACGCGGCGGCCGCCCCGATGCCCGCGCGGACCTTCCAGGACCGATTCTTTTGTCCAGCCGATGGTCTCGTCATCGTGCCGCCCTCGTGTGCCCGTCGCGCGAGTCGTGCCCCTGGATTACGCGGTCTACTCTAGGCCGTCACCGGTGCGCCGCCCACAGTGACGTCCTTGACCACGAGGTTAGTGATGTACTGGTCCGAGTTCGCGGCCGTCGACGTGGTCACGGTGATGTTCTCCAGCGTGGCGGTGCCGATCGGGTCGCCGGCGGAGGCGCCGACGATGGACCACAGACCCTCGCAGGTGTCCACGGTCCAGTCCGCGAGAGTGATGCCGGTGACGTCCGGCGGGAAGTCGCCGGTCTGCGCGTCGTAGTTGCCCTGGATCAGCAGCAGCGGGCCGCCGATCGTGCCCGCAGTGACCCGGTAGACGTTGGTGTTCTCGACGTAGCCGCCCCTGAGCGTGTTGGTCTTGATCCGGTGCCCGGCCTGCAGGTTCGCGCTGTTCATCGTCAGGTCGCGGGCG
>Ga0335075_10018376_pt1 | contig 10363 bp, 9 predicted proteins | sample Lox_Sample_24_FD_206723 | JGI IMG/M metagenome (GOLD analysis project Ga0335075, IMG submission 206723) | Soil microbial communities from Loxahatchee National Wildlife Refuge, Florida, United States - Lox_Sample_2.4 | ecosystem: Environmental > Terrestrial > Soil > Wetlands | place: USA: Florida... | reverse complement strand
CCGTCGCAGACCTTCATGAACCGGTCGTTCTGGACCGCGGGCACCTCGTCGGGGTTCGTCGTGAACAGCCCAATGGGCAAGTGGCTCGCGAAGAACGACGCCGAGACGCTCTTTGAGCGGCTGGAGGCTCACGGCAGGACCTGGAAGGTCTACGTGATGGAGCCGATGCCGGTGTCGTTCACCGGGATGATCCACTTCCCCCGGCTCAGGAACCGGCTGGCAACTCACTTCGTGCCCTTCGCCGAGTTCGAGAAGGACGCCGCGGCGGGAGCCTTGCCGGATTTCTCGCTGATCGAGCCGAACATGCTGACGGGCCACGGCGACTACCACCCCGCGTTCGGCCGCTCGTTCTCCGACGCGGTGGAGCTCGCCGTGGACAGCCCGTCCTCGATGCTCGCCGGTGAGGCCTTTCTGGAGCGGGTGTATACGGCCTACCGTTCCGCGACCTCCCCGACGGGTGCCAACCTGTGGAACACCGCCCTGCTGATCGGGTGGGACGAGCCGGGCGGCACCTACGATCACGTCCCTCCCGGGCCGGTCCTGCCGCCGGACCCGTCCGCGCCTGCCGGCGAGTTCGGCTTCAGGTTCGACCGCTCCGGGTACCGGGTTCCGGCCATCATCGTGTCACCGTGGGTCGAACCGGGGTCGGTGTACAACGAGGAGTACCGCCACACCTCCCTGATCGCCACGCTGCGGAAGGCCTGGGGACTGGGCGGGGCGCTCACCCAGCGAGACGCCTCCGCCCGGCCGTTTGACCACGTCTTTTCGCTTGCCACGCCGCGCGACCCGCAGACCTGGGCGAGCATCACGGCGCATCCCGTGCCCGACTGGGCGGCGGACCCCGACGTCATCGGCACGGGCCTGAGCTCACTGGGCAAGGGCCTCGCCCCTGCCATCATCGACAGGGCCCGGCAGATGGGTGTGCCGCTGCCCGCCGGACTCAGCGACGCGGGAGCCGACCTGCCACCCCGGCTCATCGTCGGCGTCCTGCGGGACATTGCCGGTCACTTCTTCCCGCTCCTCGCCGCAAAGGCGAAAAACCCCGGCTGAGTGCGCCCCGCCTGGGTGGGACGGTCGTGGACAAAATTTCACCCATTCCGGGGGATACCCATGGCCGCGGAACCGGGCGATTTTGTGCTGGATGAGGCATGGCACATGGATCAGAGCTCGATGCCTGCGCAGGTGCCGCCCCCGGAACCCGGAAAGGGGTGCCAGATGACCAGCCAGCCGGATGAGCTCGCCAAGCCGTCGGAGCCGAACGGGCAAGCCGCCGTCCGTCACGCGGAGGTCGCTCTGCGGTCCATCGGGCAGCCGAACTCGGTGAGAGAAGAGTTCGACTTCTGGAACAACAAGTACGAAGGGCGGCGGCTGTTCTCCGAGCTGCTCGGGACCTTTCTGCTGGTTTTAGTGGCGGTTGGCGGCGGCATGGTCAGCGCCCGTTTCGGTGGCAATGCGGTTCCCTACGGGGCGAAGGTGGTGGCCCCGGCGCTGATGGTGGCCGCGATCATCCTGTTCATGGGGACGGTCTCCGGCGCGCACCTGAACCCGGCGGTGAGCATCGCGTTCGCGGCCCGCGGCGACTTCCCCTGGAAACGCGTCCCCGCCTACGTCGTCGCCCAGTTCGTCGGCGCCATCCTGGCCACGCTGTTGCTGTGGGCGTTTCTCGGCAAGCAGGGCGGCGCGGGCCTGACGCTGCCCGGCAGAGGAATCTCGACGGTCAGCGCCATGCTGTGGGAGATGGTCCTGACCGCCGGGCTGGTGAGCGTGATCCTGGGTACGGCGTCGGGCGCGCAGCAAATCGGGCCGCTGGCCGCGATCGGCGTGGGCAGCTATATCGCCCTCGCCGGGCTGTGGGGCTCGCCGGTCAGCGGCGCGTCGATGAACCCGGCCCGCTCCCTCGGCCCGGCCCTGGTGAAGGGCGACTGGACGTCGTGGTGGGCGTATCTGGCCGGCCCGGTGGCCGGCGGCCTGATCGCCGTGGGCATCGCCTACGTGCTGCGGGGCCGCGGCGGCGGCCGCAGCGGGATCGCGGCGGCAGTGGGCACCATCGGCGTGCAGTGGGTCCCGGGGCCCCGGCCGAGATCCTGAGTGCGCGGCAGCAGCGCGGTGCCCGGCCGGGCCAGGATCTCAGGTCGTGGCGACCACGAAGTCTTCGCCGCTTGACGGGCGAAGGCCGTCGCCGCGGCCGGAGAAGTAGCGCTCCGCGAGCGACGATCCCGGGACGTGCCGCACGCCGGCGAATCCGGCCTCGCGCGCCATGGCCAGCATCTCGTCCGGGCGGTAGAAGCTGACGAAGGGCGTTCCGGATGCCCGCGCGCCTTGCTGTGATGCCTGCAAGCGGGCCCGGTCGGCGTCGTCGAGCAGCTCGCGGGGCAGCAGGAACGTCATCGCAAGCGCCGAGCCGGGGGCGAGCGCAGCGAGCTGGCGCAGTGAGGCGGCGGTGGCCTCCTTGGTCAGGTACATGCTCACGCCGGTGGACGCGACGACCGCCGGCTGGCCGGCGTCGAAGCCGACCCCGGCGAGCCGCTCCCACCATGACTCGCTGCGCTCGAAGTCGACCGGCACCAGCCGCAGCCAGTCCGGGACGCCCAGGCCGAGCTCGGCCAGCCGCCGCCGCTTCCAGGCCTGCGGGCCGGGCTGGTCGACCTCGAACACCCGCATCCCCGAGGCGATCTCCGGGCGCCGCTGCGCGAACGTGTCCAGGCCAGCGCCCAGGATCACGTACTGCGAGACGCCGCGGCCGGCCTGCTCGGTCACGACATCCTCGATGAACCGGGCCCGCGCGACGATCGACGCCCGGAATCCGCGCGTTCCCGCCGGGTCCATGTCCGGGCGGGCCTGCCAGCCGTCGGCTGGGGCGGCCAGTCGCAGCCCGATCTCGTCCTCGAGCACGTGCGGCGGGGCGTCGATCTCGACGTGCAGCGCCCGCCACAGGGCGACGCGCACCGCCGTGCTGTCCGGCGCCGGGGCCTGCTCGTCTCCCATGCCCCCTGACCCTATCGACGGCAATCGCGACCCGGCGGCGCCCCACGCCAGCCGGCGGCGGCATGTGCATTCTTGTTTGGCCGCCTGCGACCCGGGTAACCGCCAGCGAATATCGTGAGCTGCGGAGAGGTCCTTGCGGTGGCTGGGCGTGAACGGGTCGGAAGCACTGCCAGCGGTGCTGTGAGCAGGACTGGCGCCGCCCGCGGCCATACGGGCCACTTCCACGAGGCCGGTTTCTACTGCTCCGACGCCGAGTTCCGCGCTCTGATCGTGCCGTTCGCGGAGGAGGGCATCGCCGCGGGCGAGCCCGTCATTCTCGGTTATGACGACCGTAAGCTTGCCCTGCTCCGGTCGTGGCTGAGCGATCCCGCCGCCGCCGACTTCGCCAGCGATGCGAGTCTGTATTCCAAGCCGGCGGGGACGATCGCCGCCTACCGGCGGCTGTTTGAGTTTCATGTGGCCAGGGGCGCCGGGCAGATCCGGATCGCCGGGGATGTGCCCCATCCGGGCAACGGGGGGCGGTTCGAGGGGTGGGACCGCTACGAGGCGGCCGTCAACACCGTGTGGCAGGACTTCCCGGTGTGGGGCCGGTGCCTGTACGACACCACCACGACGCCGCGGGCGGTGCGGGAGGTGGTCGAGCGCACGCACCCCCGCATCGTCTCGCCATCCGGAGAGCGCCGCGAAAACGGCCGTTACCAGGATGCCCAGCTCGTCGAAGGCCTGCCGTACACGCCCGATCCGCTGGAAGGCTCCGCACCGCTGGCCCAGCTGGTCGACAAGCCCGCCGCTGATGCCCGGCACACCCTGGAGCGGCTCGCCCGCGACCGTGTCCCCGGCCCGGTCGTCCAGGACCTGCTGATAGGCGTCACCGAGGCGGTCACCAACGTACAGCGCCACGGCCGCCCGCCCGCGACCGTGCGGATCTGGGCCGCGGCCGACCGCATCGTGGTCACCGTCCACGACACCGGCCCGGGTCCGGCGGACCGCCTAGCAGGCCTGATCCCCGTGCCCAGCAGCACCCCGGACGTGCACATGGGCATGGGGCTGTGGGTCACGCACCAGCTCGACCTCGACGTCACGCTCCATCGCGCCAGCGATGGCTTCACCGTCAGGCTCCGGCACCTGCCCGGATCTTCCGGGGCGGCCTCGACCGCGGGGTGACCGGGTGAGAACGAGCTGAACGCGGCGCTGCCCCGGGGACCAGATGCTGAAGATCTACGACACCGTGGCTGCTGCGCAGGAGGCTAGCGCCGCCTAGGGTCGCCCTAGCGCCGCAGAAATCTCCTCGAGGAGCTATCAATGCCGCACGCCACGGGGCAGGTACAGCACAAGTCCATCGCCGAGATGACCGGCGAAGTTGTGGACCTATGCCACGCCAAGGGATGGTACGACCGGCCCGTCTCCTTCGGGGAGGCCATCGCCCTCCTGCACAGCGAGGTAAGCGAGGCGCTCGAAGCGTGGCGCCGGTGGGGAACCGCCGACGCTACCGGCGCCGACGGCAAGCCCGAAGGAGTGGGCAGCGAATTCGCCGACGTGTTCATCAGGCTGATCGACTATTGCTCGCGATTCGACGTCGACCTGGAAGCCGAGTATGAGCGCAAGATGGCCTACAACCGCACCCGCCCGTACCGGCATGGAGACCGGCGATCATGACTGCACCGGTGACAGCACCCGCTGGCAGACTGTCTGCTATGACCGAACCTGAGGTAAAAGCGGACCTGCACCGCTACCTGCGGGAGGCTCGTGAGGCGGTGCTGTGGAAGCTCGACGGATTATCTGACTACGACCTGCGCCGCCCGCTGACTCCGACCGGCACCAACCTGCTCGGACTGGTCAAGCACCTGGGCGGCATCGAGACCGGCTACTTCGGCGACACCTTCGGCCGCCCGTTCGGCGAGCCGCTGCCGGCCGGATTCGAAGACGACGCCGAGCCCAACGCCGAGTTCTGGGCTACTGCGGCGGAAACGAGCGAGCAGATCACCGGTTTCTACCGGCGGGCGTGCGCGCACGCCGACGTGGCGATCAGCTCCCTCGCCCTCGACGCGCCCGGTCACGTGCCGTGGTGGGGCAGCCAGGGCGACGTGACCCTGCTCCGGATACTCGTGCACGTGACCGCCGAAACCAGCCGGCACGCCGGCCACGCCGACATCGTCCGCGAGCTCATCGACGGCACCGCCGGCCTGCAGCCGGGCAGCGACAACCTGCCACCGTCGGACCAATCGTGGCGGCAACGCCACCGCGACCGCCTGGAACGCCTGGCGCAGGAATCCACGACACCAAGCTGACGGCTGCCCGGAAGGGTTGACCACGTCGGCGTCCGGCGCCCGGCTACTCCGTTCGGAGCGTGACAGCCGGCGCGATCCGGGCGGCCAGCAATGCCGGCATGGACGCGAGCACGTTCCCTGCCGCAAGCACGAGCACCACGCCGACCAGCAGCGCCCGGCCCGGCACGACCGGGCTCGGCACGACGCCGATCGAATTGGCGAAGCTCGTCCAGACCCAGCGCCCGGCCGCGACGCCGCACGGCACGCCGACGGCGACGGCTACCACCAGGATCGTGCTGGTCTGCCAGGCGACGACGGCCCCGATCTGCCGGGCACGGAGCCCGAGCGCTTTCAGCAGGGCAAGCTCGCGCCGCCGCTGGCGTACCGACGCCAGGATCGTAAGCCCGAGGGCCAGCAGCGCCGCGGCCGCGACGCCCATCGCCAGGGCGATCGGCTGGCTGCCCATCTGGCTCGCGTTGATGACGGCAGCACCACGCTGAGGCGGGAGCGGGTACGCCCCTCCCGGGCTGCCGGACTCGGCCGAGAGAGCGGCCATCTTGGCGATCAGCTTGTTCGCGACGGCCCGGGAACTGACATCGAAGGCGACCGTCGCCGGGTAAGCCGGGGCTGCCACCGCATTCTCGATCTGCTTTTCCGTCGGGTTCGTTGGCAGGCCGAGCACGCTCATCAGCGTGGTCCACCCCATCATCGCGCCGTGACCGAGCGACACATGGTCGGTCAGGACGACCCCGAACGACGGCAGGGTGGCGGTGCCGACCACGGTCAGCGGCCGCGGGTCGTGGCCGAGCACCAGCTTGTCGCCGACGTGCAGGCCAAGCTGGCGCATGGTCGTCGAGCCGAGCTCGATCTGGTTGGGCCCGGACAGCGGATGCCCGGTCGTCGTCGGCGGCTGGACGTGCCGTTCACCGGGGTGCTGCAGAACCCCCATCACCGGGACCTCCGCACCCCGGATGCTCAGCTGGGCGAAACCCAGCTCGGACCAGCCGGTCACGCCGGGCTGGCCGGTGAAGGAGCTGTCGAGGGCTCCGGGCGGCCAGCTGCCCCAGCCACCCTGTGACTGGATCAGCACATCCCAGTTCCAGCCGTACTCGGCCGGGTGACTGACCAGCCCGGTCAGGCTGGCCCCGAAGACAAGAGCGGCGACGAGTGCTGCCACGGCGACCACCGACCCAGCCAGCGTCGCCCGGACCGGTGCACGCAGCCGGCCGGACCCGCGCTCCAGCGCGTACCGGACGCCGGCAGTCACGGTTACCGGCAGGCCGGCCCGGGCGCCGGCGCTGACGAGCGCGGATGAGCGCGCCAGCGGCAGCTCGCTTTCACGGCGAACCACCCGCCAGGCCAGCCACGCCAGCATCGCGGTCAGCAAGACGAGGAGGATCGCTGCGCCGCCGCCGAGCACGAGCCAGTCAGCCTGGATCCCCTTGACCGGGTCGAACAGCCGGACCGGCCCGACCGGAGCCAGCGGTGACACGGCGATCGCACCGCCGATGGAGATCAGCACCGCGCCAGCCACGGCAACGGCGCCCCATGCTCCTGTCGCAATGGCCGCTGCCGCGCGGCTGGCACCCATCGCGCGCAGCGACGGGGCGTCGGGCGCCGACCTGGCCAGCAGCTGCGCGAGGCCCTGCGCCATGAGCGCCAGCAGGGCAATGCCTGCCAGGCCGCCGAGCACCGCGAGCGCGACCGCCTGTGGCTCAATGGCCTGCTGCGCTTCGTCCTTGACCACCGCCAGCCTGCGGATCGTGAAGCTGACCGGGAAGTGGGTCTGGCGCTTGACGGCGACGGCGAGTGCGGAGAGCTGCCGCCGCAGTTCGGGAACGCCTGCGTCGCCGCGGGTCAGCCGCAGCGAGGCCCAGCCGAACGACCATTCGCCGTTGAGATACCGGGTGGTAGCGGCGGGTGGCAGGATCGCCGACTCGACATTGTCGAAGGTATCGACCAGAGCCGGTGACACATCGGCGATGGCGGCCACGACGAACGTCGTCCGGCCGGCGGGCCGGGCCGGGACGTCTTCGGGCAGCCCGCCACGGGTCGGCACCCGGTAGAACTGCCAGGTCATGTGGTCGCCCACCGTCAAATGGAAGGTCGTGGCCATCTGCGGGGTGAGGATGACCTCGTCGGTGGAACTTGCCGGCGGGAGCTTGCCCGCGATCACAGTCAGCTTGTCCTGCCGGTAGAACTCACCGTCAAGACTGCCGGCGATGGCATCGGTCTGGAATGCGGGATCAACCTTGCCGTCGATGACCGGTGCGCCGTTCACGCCGATCCAGGCAGCGCTGGACAGCGCGCCCGGCTCGCGCATGACCTCCTTGAGCACCGGGAGCAGCGGCCCGGGAACGTCAACCATGACGTCGCTGGCTTTCACCGCTCGCAGGTATCTCCCGTAGGCCGAGTCGGTCCGCCGCGCGCCCGCCAGCGCGCCGAGCGCGACACTGCCGAGCAAGCCGCCCATCAGCGCGATGAGGAGCGTCATCCGCCACGAGCGCCGCCAGGTGGCGCGAGCCGCATACCAGCCAAGCCGCATGCCCGTCATTGTGCCTGCGCAGGCCGGTGCACGGCAGGTGTGGCGGCACCACTTCCAGAGGGCAGGCCAGCCCCCACAGGCGTGCTACCGGACCGTGTCAGCTCGCGCGATCGCGGCGGCATATTCGGCCGCATCCATGCCGAACTCACCGTTGCAGTCCGCCCACAGGCGATGCTCGTCCTCCGCCCACCCGCGGTAGTCCCGCCGCGCCTGGCCCTCGTCGCGGCCGGTCGCCGCCGCCACCTGCTCCCAGGTTGCTCCCGCCTGCAGCGCCCGGTGCACGTGCGCGGGATGCGCGTAGTACCGGGCCAGCAGTTCACCCGCCGCCAGCAGCTCGAGGTGCTCGGTCACGGTCAGTGGCTCGGCCCCGCCGACGTCGCCGTGGATGCGCGGATCGTAATCCCCGCGCGCGACCAGGGCCGTGAAGGCCCGCGCGCTGACATCACGCACCGCCAGCTCTTCGAACCGGTCGCGGGCATCACCGGTCGCACGGTAGCGGCCCGACGTCTCCTGGTAGGTCGTCGCGGGCGGCGACGCCTGTCCCCTGTCGCGGCTGCCGGCGATCACGACGCCCTGATCCGTGCCGGCGTCAGGGCGGTCATGGCCTCGACGACGGGCGTCAGGCCGGGGCGGGCGGTGATGATGCGGACGATGGCCTCGTCCAGTCCGGTGGCGAGCCGGGCGAATGCCGCCGGCGCCGGGCCAGCGGGGCCGTAGTAGCCGACCGCGTGCAGCATCTCGTCGGGCACCGCGGCCACCAGCTCGGGCATGGCCGCGCCCCGGTCACGCCGCTGCTCTGCCTCCTTCAGCTCCGCGTCGAAACCCATCTGGGCGAACAGGCCCCGGTAGCCCGCGCTGTCCGGGATGCCGGGCCGGCCCATCGCGTACCCGAGGACCTGCGCGCCGAACGCCTCGCGCGCCGCGGCCACGTCGTCGTCGATGCAAACCCGGATGTACATGGTCATCGGGACCGCACCCGCGCCGCGAGCCGCCCGCGCGGCACCCGCATCGACCTGTGAGCGGCTGGCTGCGATGCGCTCGGGTGTCGCCCAGTTGAGCAGCACGCCGTCGGCGCTCTCGCCAGCCAGCCGCAGCATCTGCGGGCCGAGCGCTGCCAGGTACACCGGTGCTGCCGGCAGGTCGCTGATGCCGAGGGTGGCGGAACTGGGCCAGCCGGGAGCGCCCGACACCGGCCCCGCGCTGGTCACGGCCTGCCCGGCCAGCAGGCCCCGGACCTCGCTGACGTACTGCCGCATCACCGCGATGGGCCGGTCGGGCAGGCCCACCGACGCCCAGAAGCCTGGCCCGTAGCCTCCGGTGCCCAGGCCGAGCACAAACCGCCCCGACGACAGCTGAGCCAGCGTCGCCGCCTGGGCCGCCAGCCCGAGCGGAGTCCACATCCGCGCCGCCGGGACCACCGAGATCCCGGTCCGCAGCCCGGTGTCATACGACCAGGCCGCGCACGTGTGAAACGAGTCCGGCACCCCGCCGGCAGGGGTCCACAAGCTCTCAAACTCGAGCCGCTCCGCCTCACGGGCCACGGCCCGCAACTCATCGAACGCAAGGCCAAGCCGGGCGTCCAGCCCCACGCCAATCATCATGCCCGGCAGTATGCCAGCCCGGCGCTGGCCGATCACAGCCGGAAGATCCGCTCCTGACCCTGGCCGCGTCTCAGAACTCGTTCCTGAGCTGGTCAATCTCCTGGATCCGCTCGCGGAGCCTTTCATACGCTGGCCGCTCGCGGATGCGGGTCAGCGCCCAGCGGATGGCGTCCGCGCGGGTATCCGCAATACCGGCCATGATCAGCGTGTCGAGGGTCTCCAGGCCGGACCGGCCCAGCGTGGTGTGCATGTCCACCTGCGTGAATTCCCCGAGTTCCCATGCCCGCGCGTCGGCAAGCCTTTCCGATACCACCAGGTGGAACCGGGGACCGTGGCCTTCACGGCTGACGGTTTTCTCGGGGGTGAACTCGACCAGCCTGATCTCGCGGAGTGTCCGGGCCAGGTGGCCAGCGAACTCCTCCATCGCGGGCCCGTGCTCGTCATGGAACGCCTGCATAGACCGCTCGTAATCGCCGGGCCCGTCCGCGTCGAGCAGCACCCGGACCCAGAGGTCTCCTGGCTCGATCTCCGGGTCTCGCGTTGAATCTCGGCCAGCCCGACCCCGTCCATCCCGGCCTCCCTGAGTGCCCAGGGTCTGAAGGTAATTCCGCAGCCTCCTCGCTAGCCACGCATTTTCTCGCCCCCGAGGTCACGTTGACCCCACTCTGATCGCGGCGTGGCCGCGCGTAGTACCCGCGGCACCCCAACGGCAGCCTGCCGCCAATTACCCGCCGGATGGCGGGGAACTCCCGTCGTTTGGCTGCTGGCCCAGGCGCGTGAACGCGCTGATGATGGTGCGATCCAGGCCATGCTGGTGTGGCCTCCGGCCGAGAGGTGTCGGTAATGACGCAGACCGTGGAAGGTTCCGAGCAGGCCGGCGGCCAGCTTCCGCCCGTGGGACCGCTTCCCCCCTATGACCCGGAGTTCGACGCAGGCCTGGCCGCAATGCAGGCGCAGGGATTCTT
>Ga0335075_10018375_pt1 | contig 10364 bp, 8 predicted proteins | sample Lox_Sample_24_FD_206723 | JGI IMG/M metagenome (GOLD analysis project Ga0335075, IMG submission 206723) | Soil microbial communities from Loxahatchee National Wildlife Refuge, Florida, United States - Lox_Sample_2.4 | ecosystem: Environmental > Terrestrial > Soil > Wetlands | place: USA: Florida... | reverse complement strand
AGGCGTCGGTGCGCAACCGCAACGAGCACGCCGTCAACGTGCTCGACGTCGGCGTCGCCGACCCGGTCGGCCCGTTCTTCGTGATGGAGTACCTCGAGGGCATCAACCTCGAGGAGCTGGTCGACTCGCAGGGCCCGTTTGACCCAGCCACCGCCGCCAAATACGTGCTCGAGGCGTGCGAGGCGCTGGCGGCGGCGCACGCGCAAGGCATCATCCATCGCGACATCAAGCCGCAGAACATGTTCCTGGCTTGGCAGGGTCGGCTCGAGCTGATCAAGATCCTGGATTTCGGCATCTCGAAGGCGGCGCTCAGCGGGCAAGTCTTCGGCGACGACCTGTCGAACGGCGACCAGGATTGGGTGATGGGCACCCCGCTCTACATGTCGCCGGAGCAGCTGCGCCACGCGCCCGACGTCGACGAGCGCACGGACATCTGGTCGCTCGGAGCCGTCTTGTACGAGCTGCTCGTCGGGCAGCCGTTGTTCTCGGGCGACACGCAGACGGCCGTGTGCCGCCAGGTGTTCGAGGTAGGCCAGCGCCCGTTGCGGGTGGACGTGGCCGGCGTGTCGGACACGCTCTGGGACATCGTCGAGCGCTGCCTTTCTCCAGACAAGGAGCAGCGCTTCGCCAACGTGGCCGAGCTCGGGCAGGCGCTCTTGCCGTTCGCGCCGCCCGCCGCGGTGTTGCACGTCGAGCGCGCGCGAGCGCTGCTCGGGCTCGAGCGCCTCGACTTCCTCGCCTTCGACGAGCACATCGAGGAAATCGACGCCGAACCGATCGAAGACGACGAGGCGCCGGCCGCGGTGATGCCGCTGGTCGCCAGCAAGCCCGACGCCGCACGCCGGCCGCACTGGGTCGAGGTCGCGCTGCCCGTCTTGGCCTGTGCCGTGGTGTGGATCGGTTACCGCCAATGGCAGCTGAGCCAAGACTCGTCCGTCGTTCGCAGCGAAGAGGCGATCCAGACCGTGGCGCTCGCCCTGCAACGCGCCGAGCTGAGGCCCGCTGCGGGAATCGACGGGCGGCCGCAGTCGTTCGCGGCGACGCGAGCCGATTGTCCGGTGCCGAATGCCGACGCTCGCGGCGCCGGCTCCGAATTGGACACGGCCCCCGTCGCCGGCGCGGTCGCAGCGACGCCGTCCGCCCGCCCCGATCCCAGCTCTTCCGTCGTGCCGGGGGTCACCGACGGGACTCAGAGTTCGCCGCCGCCGCTCGCAGCGCAACATGCGAGCGGCGTGCGGCGTGCGTCTGCCCCGACAGCTCGTCCGCCCGTCAGAGAGCCCGCGTCCTCAGCGACGCCCGCGCCCGCGACGCCACGGGCCGACGTCCCTGTCGAGGCGGCTCGCCGCCCCCTGCCGAAAGCCAAGCCCAAGGTCGACGCCAAACCGCAGTTTCGCTTGATCGAAGAAGATCCGCGTCCCGACCTCGACCTCGTACCGAACGGCGCAGGAGCCTCGGCTCCCGCAGCTCCTTCCCCTGCGGCCCCTTCCCCTGCAGCTCCTTCGCCCCGCTGAGCCCCCCACGAGCTGCCCCTCCGCGATCGACATGCCCGCCTTGCCGACTCTTCCTTCCGATCTGCCTCGAGCCCGCCGCTGGCGCCCGCTCGGGCCTGCCTTTGCAGCGCTCCTCGCGTGCTGCGTCGGGGCGAGCACGCTCGCGTCGCCGCGCTTCGCCCACGCCGAGACGGTTTCGAACGACACGGCCCACGCCGTGCAACTCAACGAGACGGGCTCCGAGCTGTATGCCGCTGGCAACTACCCGGCGGCGCTGCATGCGTTCCAGCGGGCGTACGCGCTCATCGCCGAGCCGAACCTCTTGTTCAACATCGCGGGCTGCCACGAGCGGCTCGGCCAGCGCACGCAGGCGGTCGAATATTATCGGTGGTTCCTCGATTCGCCCAACGGCAACCCCGAAGGCCGCCGCCGTGCCATCGAGGCGTTGAGCCGGCTCGACGCGCCGCCTCCGCCCGCGCCGGTGCAGGCGCCCCCGCCTCCGGTAGAAAAGCCGAGTGCGTTCTGGCCGCTCGCGACGCTCGGCGCCGGCATCTTGCTGGCGGGCTTCGGCGCGGGCCTGTACGTCGACGGCGCGCACGACCACAACGAGGTCACCAACGCGCCCGGGTTTGGCGACGCTTCGGGCTCGAGCAACCTGACCGAGGTCGAGGCCAAGCAGCTCGTCGATTCGGGCGACACCAAGAAGCTCATCGGCGGCATCGGCATCGGCGTCGGCACCGCGCTCATCGTCACGCACGTGGCGATCACGCTCTGGCGCTCCAGCGACGACGAAAAGGTCGCGGGCGCCGAGCTGCGCCTGATCCCGGGCGGATGGTCCGTGGCGGGGAAATTCTGATGCGCACGCGAGTCGACGACGAACGATCGCCCACGGCGCGACCCATTCGCCAGCAGCAGCTCGGCCTACGTCGAGGGCGCTCACCCCTCGGCGCCGCCGGGCTGCTGCTCGGCGCGCTCGCGTGCTCCTCGCCCGACATCGAAGGCATGGTCTTCAGCTGCGAGACGAACTCGGATTGCCTCGCGGGGCGCGTCTGCGGCGAACGCGACGGCGTGCGCGCGTGCGTGCCCGCCGATCAGAGCCCGATCAGCATCGGCATGACGGGTCCCTTCCGCGGCCCGAGCGGCGAGCTCGGCGTCGAGCTGCGGCGCGGCATCCTCGCCGAGTTCGAGCGCGTCAACGCCGAGGGCGGCGTGTCGGGCCGTCGCCTCCAGCTCGACAGCAAGAACGACGACTACGACCCCAACCTCGCGCTCGAGGCCGTCGAGGCCCTGCTCGACATCCGCGAGCTCGCCCCGCGCGCGGGCATGCCCGACGTGCGCGGCCCCAACGGCGTCTTCGCCCTGCTCGGCAGCATCGGCACGGCGACCACGCTCGCCACCGCCCCGCTCGCCAACCGCAACGGCGTCGTCCTGTTCTCGCCCTTCACCGGCGCCCACGACTACCTGCGCGACGGCACGCGTGCGCCGTACATCTACAACTTCCGTCCTGGCTACTTCGACGAGACGGAGGTGCTCGTCGACTACATGGCGAGCCAGCGCCAGCCGCGCATCATCAGCACGCCCCCGGGCGACTCGTACCGGCGCCTGCTCGTGTTCGCGCAGAACGACAGCTACGGCGACGCCGGCTACGCGGGCATCGTCGACGCTTACAACCGGCGCGCGCCTCTGCCTCAGCCCGATCCGTCGCAGCCGAACCCGTCGATCGCACGCATCGGCTACGATCGAGAAGACATGGCAAGTGTCGAGCCCGCCATCGAACGGGCCATCGCCTTCCTGTCTGCGTTGCTCGATGAAACGGCCGCTCCTGCCAGCGCGAACGTCGCGACGGGCTCGGGCGCTGCCAGCGTGTCGGTCGGCATCATCATGATCGACACCTACCAGCCGGCGAATCAGTTCATCCGCGCCGTCAAAGACTGGCTCAACGCCGACGCCACGCGAGCGAGCCGGCTCGACGTGCTCTTCAGCCACGTCTCCTTCGTCGGCGCCGACGCGCTCGCCGCACTGCTCTCGAGCCCCCCTTCGGACTACGCCGACGTCACGAACCCCGCGCGCCGCAAGAGCTACGCCGATGGCGTCTTGATCACCGAGGTCGTCCCCTCCTTCGAGTCCGAGGCGCTCGGCATCGCCGGCTACCGCCGCGACATCGATCGCTTCGACGGCGGCAACTACGGCTTCACCTCGCTCGAGGGCTACCTCACGGCGCGCCTCTTTACGCAGGCGCTCGGGCTCTGTCCCGAGCTCTCCACCGAGTCGCTCCGGAACACGCTCGACACGCGGCTCACCGACGTCGACCTCGGCATCGGCGTCAAGGTGGGCTTCTCGTCGATCGACCACCAGGCAAGCCACACCGTGTGGGGCAGCATCCTGCGCGCCGACGGCCGCATCGACGTGCCCTTCATGTGGACGCCGGAGACGGGCATCCGCCCCAACTGAGCATACTTCTCCACACGGGCACGCCCGCGCGGAGCGCCGCCAACGCAATCGCTCGCCATGCCCGCGCTTCCGCTATAACCCGCCCGCGTGGGTTTTGGCGCCATCCTCCTGCTCTCCCTCGGCCTCGCGATGGATGCGACCGCCGTCGCCGCCGCGCGCGGGCTCGCCGCCCGGGGCGGCGTCCGCCCTCGACACGTCCTGCTGATCGCCGCGCTGTTTGGCGGCTTTCAGGCGCTGATGCCGCTCGTCGGTTACCTCGTCGGGCAGAAGCTCGGACCCGTCGTCGAGCGCTTCGACCACTGGATCGCGTTCGTGTTGCTCGGCGGCATCGGCGCCAAGATGTTGCACGAGGCCTGCTCGACGCAGGACGACGACGCCGCCTCGAGCTCGAACGACCTGTTCCGGATCCAGGTGCTGCTCGTGCTAGCCGTCGCCACCAGCATCGACGCGCTCGCCGTCGGCGTGACGCTACCCATGCTCGGCGCGCCGCTCGTGCTGTCGTTGGTCACCATCGGCGTCACCACCGCGCTGCTCAGCGGCCTCGGATTGCTCGTGGGGCGTCGCTTCGGCGCTTCACTCGGCAAGCGCCTCGACATGGCCGGAGGCCTGGTACTGATCGGGCTCGGCACCAAGATCTTGATCGAGCACCTGTCCGCGGGCTGATCGTTCTCTTGGCCCACGTCCCCGATCTGCAGAACGCCGGATCATCGACGGAGGACGCGTCGCGCCTCTCCGTACAGAACCGGAGCTGCCCGTTCCCGAGTCACCGAGCTCAGAACGTCAGCATTTGGCAGAACGGGCTGTCGCTCACGGCGTGGCCGCCGGTGAAGCCAGAAATGTAGGAGCGGCAGTTCACCCGCCACTCGCTCGAGAACGAGCCGACCAGCGTGAGCTCGGCCGGCGGCGGCGTGGTCGGCGCAGGGGCACCGGCCGCGGGCGGGGTCGTCTCGTCGAGCGCGAGCGTCATCTCGAACTCGCCTTCCGAGTGCCAATCGTCCGAGATGTTCACGTGCAGCTCGCCGCTCTCGGACTGGTACACGCGCCCGTCGAGCGAACCGACCGAGAACACCTCGGCATCGACGACGGTGCTGATCGGGAACACGTGCGAGCCCACCACCGTGTCGAGCCCGTGGAACGTCACGTAGATCGCGATCACGTTCGCGTCGGCGTCCGTGCTCGTGATCGCCAGCCGCGACGACTCTTCGCCTTCGACCACGTCGAGCACGGTCGACATCGTCGACGAATCGGCGCGCCCTTCGATTTCGAAGTGCGGCTCCGTGCTGGTTTCGCCGTCGCCAGTGGCGTCGCCGGCCGTGTCCTCGGCGTTGGACGGGTCACCCCCGCACGCCACCAGCCCGGCGGCACCGAAGAATAACCCCAACATCCACGGGTCAAATCGCATCGCTCTCTCGTCGTCCTTCTGGCCTGAAACCGCCTGGGCAGCATCAGGTTAGCAGATCTCCGCCGCCGATCCGCTGCGGTTCCGCATCGGCACGGCGCCGTGTAAAAGTGCGGCCATGACAAAGCCAGTGTGCGTCGTCGTCGGTATCGGGCCCAAAAACGGCGCTGCCTTCGCGCGCACGTTCTCGCGTGCAGGCCATGCGCTCGCGCTCGTCTCGCGCCGCACCGATCTGTCTCGGCAGCTGGCGCACGAGCTGGGCGACGCGAGCGCCTACGGCTGCGACGTGGCCGATCCAACCTCGGTCGCGCAAACCTTCGACGCCATCGCCGCCGAGCGCGGCGCGCCCGACGTCCTCATCTACAACGCCGGCTCCGGCTTCTGGAAGACGGCCGATGAGCTCACGCCTGCCGAGTTCGAGCAGAGCTTCCGCGTCAATGCGCTCGGCCTGCTCACCTGCGCGCAACGCGTCCTGCCCGCCATGCGTCAGCGTGGCCGCGGGCAGATCGTGGTGGTCGGAGCCACGGCGTCGCTGCGCGGTCGGCCCAAGACGGCCGCGTTCGCTGCGGCCAAGGCGGCCCAGCGCAGCCTGGCCCAGTCCCTCGCGCGCCAGCTCGCGCCCGAGGGCATCCACGTCTCGCTCCTCATCATCGACGGCAGCATCGACGACGCGGGAGCAACGCCCGACGACGCCGACGCCAAGCGCCTGCGCCCCGAAGCCATCGCGCAGGAAGCCCTCCACCTCACGCAGCAAGACCGCTCCGCGTGGACATTCGAGCTCGACCTGCGCCCGCTCAAAGAGACATGGTGAGGGCAAACTCGCGCAACGCAGCGCGACGTGCGGCCGAGTCGTGAAGTTCCGCGCTGCACGGCACGCCACGACCTCGGGCGCCGTCTCCGGCGTCGAGCCGCGCCCCCTTTCGTGCTAGGCCGAAACGATAACTCTGCCGGCGAGGTTTGGACGATGGCGACGATGGAGCGGACGGTCATTCGCAGAGGGCTCGGCCTGGTGCTGGTCGGCGCCCTCGCGGTCGCTTGCGGCAGCGGCGACGACGATGGCTCGGACGCCACGACGCCGGGCGGCGGCAGCGACGGCTCCGGCACCATCGACGCAAACGGCGAGCTCTTGCTCGACGACCTCGACGACGCCGATGCGCTGTTCAGGGCGGGCGACGTCTCCGGCGAGTGGTTCACCTACTCCGACGGCACGAGCCCCATCACACCGCCCGATCACACCGGCTTGGTTGCGGTCGACGGCGCAGCCCACGTCAGCGGCAGCGGCTTCTCCGACTGGGGCGCGGGGCTCAGCGCCTACTTCCGCTCCGTCGATCTCACGGCGTACGACGGCTTCCGCCTGCGCGCCCGCGGCAGCGGCGGCATCGTGATCGAGCTCGCGACGCCCGCCACCTCTCCGCCCAACGAAGGCGGCACCTGCATGGGCGGCGGCTGCTTCGGCCACTTCGCCATGAGCATCGCCCTCGGCGCCGAATACGCCGACTACGACATCACCTTCGCCGACCTCGTCCAACCGAGCTGGGCCCAACCCGCCGCGCTCGCCCTCGACGGCGTCATCTCGCTCAACCTCGTCACCAAAGCGACGGCGACGACACCCGGCTCCCTCGATCTCTGGATCGACCGACTCGCCCTGCACGCCGCGCCCTGACCCCCGAAACCGCCACGCGGGGGCCAGGGCGGCTTCTGACGGACCACGAGCGGCTGACTCAACCCGCGGGGCAGTTCCAGCCGCCGACGGCTTCGGTGAGCCGGGCGGCTTCGGCGGGGCCCCAGCTGCCGGGATCGTATTCGAAGACGGGGGTGTCGGCGCTGAGGATGGGTTGCACGATGGCCCAGGCGGCTTCGACGCCGTCCTGGCGTGCGAAGAGGGTGCCATCGCCGTGCATGGCGTCGCCGAGCAGGCGCTCGTAGGCGTCCATCTCTTCGCCGTCGGCTTTGTGCATGACCTCGAGCTCCGTGGGCTCGGCGTCCATGCGATCGCCGGGCTTCTTGACCTGGGCGCCGAGGGCGATGGTGACGTCGGGGCTGAGGCGGAAGCGCAGGTAGTTGTTCTTCTCGAGTCCGAGCTTCTTGAGCGGCGGCGTCTTCAGGTTGACGATCACCTCCGTGCTGGTGACGGGCAGCGACTTGCCGGCGCGGATGAAGATGGGGACGCCGTCCCAGCGCCACGACTCGATGTTGAGCTTCAGCGCTGCGAATGTCTCGACCTTGGAATCGGGCGCGACGCCCGGCTCGTTGCGGTAGCCGCGAAACTGGCCGCGCACGACGTCTTCGCAGCGCAGCGGGCCGATGGCGCGAAAGACTTTGACCTGTTCGTCGCGGATCGATTCGGGGTAAGTCGTGAGCGGGGGCTCCATCGCGAGCAAGCTGACGACCTGGAGCAGATGGTTCTGGATCACGTCGCGGATGGCGCCCGCCTCTTCGTAGAAGGCGCCGCGGCCTTGCACGCCGAAGCTCTCGGCCATCGTGATCTGCACGCTATCGACGTAGTTGCGGTTCCAGATCGGCTCGAGGAAGGCGTTGGCGAAGCGGAACATGAGCAGGTTCTGCACCGGCTCTTTGCCGAGGTAGTGGTCGATGCGGAAGACGGCAAACTCGTCGAACACGCGGTGCAGCGTGCGATTGAGCGCCTGCGCCGAGGCGAGATCGCGACCGAAGGGCTTCTCGAGCACGAGGCGCGCGTTGTCGGCGCAGCCGCCGCGGGCGAGGCCATCGACCACGGTTTCGAACAAGCTGGGCGGTATGGCGAGATAGTGCAGCGGGTGTGAGGCGCCGCCGAGCTCGCGCCGCAGCTTCGCGTAGGTGGCTGCGTCGGTGTAGTCGCCCTGCACATAGCGCAGGCGGTGCAGCACATCGTCGAGGGCTTTCTGGTCGACGGGGCCTTTTTTCTCGATGCTCTCTTTGGCGCGCGCCACCAGCTGCTCGGTCGTCCAGGGCGAATTGGCCACGCCGATGACCGGCACGTCCAGGTGCTGTCGGCGCGCCATGGCGTAGAGCGCGGGAAAGATCTTCTTGTAAGCGAGGTCGCCGCTGGCGCCGAAGAGGACGAGCGCGTCAGATGAGGTTTGTGTCATGGTGGGCCCTGGGCTCGAAGCAAAGTGTCTCAGTCCAGCATCCGTTGCTGGCTGCGATGCTGGCAAGGCAGAATCGTGCCGGCAGGCGCGGCGAGGGGCGTTCGGCCGTCACATCGGGGCCGACCGCCGCGAGGCAAACTGGGGCGGCGCGCACGCCTTCCGGTTCCGCACGTGGAGCGCTAACTGTGAACGGAGGGAATGCGCATGGATACAAAACCTTCGCACACCAATAGTGACAACCCCGTCGCAGCGCTGCGCCGCTACGGGCAATCCGTGTGGCTCGACTACCTGCGCCGCAGCCTGATCGAGAGCGGCGAGCTCGCCCGCCTGATCCGTGAAGACGGGCTCGGCGGCATCACGTCGAACCCGGCCATTTTCCAGAAGGCGATCGAGGGCGACGAGGGCTACGCCGCAGACATCGCTACGGCGATCGCAAAGGACCGCGGGCTCAGCCCGAAGCGCGTCTTCGAGCTGCTGGCAGTGCGCGACATCCAGTCCGCCGCCGACGCGCTCGCGGCGGTGTATCACTCGAGCGCGGGAATGAACGGCTACGTCAGCCTCGAGGTGTCGCCGGACTTGGCGCACGACGCGCACGGCAGCATCGAAGAGGCGCGCCGCCTGTGGCGCGAGGTCGATCGCCCCAACCTGATGATCAAGATCCCAGGCACCGCCGAAGGCCTGCCGGTGATCGCCACGCTGCTCGGCGAGGGCATCAACGTCAACATCACGCTGTTGTTCGCGCGCTCCGTCTACGAGCGCGTCGCCGAGATCTACATCGAGGCGCTGGAGAAGCGCGCCGCCCGCGGCGAGTCGGTCGAGCGCGTCGCCAGCGTGGCCAGCTTCTTCGTGAGCCGCATCGACACCGCCGTCGACGCCGCGATCGAGCAGAAGCTGAAAGATGGCGGTGCCGAACGAGCGCCGCTCGAGTCGCTGCTCGGCAAGGTCGCCATCGCCAACGCCAAGCTCGCCTACCTGAGCTACCGCCGCATCTTCACCGGGGCCCGCTGGCAAGCGCTCATGGCCAAGGGCGCGCGCCCACAGCGCGTGCTCTGGGCCAGCACCGGCGTCAAGAACCCGCGCTACCGCGACGTGATGTACGTCGAAGAGCTGATCGGCCCCGAGACGGTGAACACCCTGCCGCCCGAGACGCTCGACGCCTTCCGCGACCACGGCAAACACCGTCCGAGCCTGCTCGCCGGCGTCGAAGAAGCCTCACAGACGCTCGACGCCCTGCAGAAGACAGGCATCTCGCTCGACAAGATCACCGACGAGCTGGTGGTGGACGGCGTGAACAAATTCGTAGAGCCGTATCAGAAGCTGCTGGCGACGGTGGAGCGACGGGCGCGTGGGAAATAGTCGCACGACGATCGTCTCATCCGAGACGTAGGCAGGTGAGGCCGCCGAAGCGTCGCTGCAACTTGCCGTGAGCGATGGCTTCGCCAACGCCGCCGAGAAGCTCGCGCTGCAAAGCTGGGCGACGACTAGGCAGGCTGGCTCTGGCCGCCTCGGCCTTTGCGGCTCACGGCCGGCAGAAACGCAGCGGATGGCGCGGCGCCTGCGTGAGGAGGATGAGCCCGAACCGAGCGGCGAGACGACGCTCGGCGCAGGCGCGTTGCCGCTCGTGACTCGACACGGAGCGTCGCCTGGCTAGACTCGTCGCATGTTGGCGTTGGGTCGGCGCTGGCGCGTGGTGTGGAGCGGGGCCGCGCTGGGCGTTGCTGGCTCGGGTATCGTGCAGGCTGATGCTGCGGCACGAGGCGTGTCGCAGGAAGGGCCAGCGTTGGTGTGGCAGGCGCCCGAAGGGTGCCCCGTGCGGGAGGCGGTGCTGGAGCAGACGGCCGCCGTCGCTCAGCGCGAGCGTGTGCTCTGGTCGCGTTTTTCGCTGGTGCGGGGGGTGATCGAGCCGGCGGCGGGGGGTTGGCGGCTGACGCTGGA
>Ga0335075_10018374_pt1 | contig 10365 bp, 6 predicted proteins | sample Lox_Sample_24_FD_206723 | JGI IMG/M metagenome (GOLD analysis project Ga0335075, IMG submission 206723) | Soil microbial communities from Loxahatchee National Wildlife Refuge, Florida, United States - Lox_Sample_2.4 | ecosystem: Environmental > Terrestrial > Soil > Wetlands | place: USA: Florida... | reverse complement strand
ACGTCCAGCATGCGGCAAGTATAGATCGCCTCGATTATTCGGCCCCAGCCACCCGGCCACATTTATCTGACCAGCTAACACCGATTAACGCCGTCCGGGCGCCGGCTCGAACTGTCAGACACCGGCGGGATGCTCGTCGTGTTGGGGTCGTTGCGAACGTGAGGAGACCGAGGGGATGATGAGGCGATGGCCGCTCTGCCACAGCCAGTGGAGGACACCGTTAACGTGCTGCCCGAGGATCTCTACGAGACCATGGAACCCATCGAGGGGATCCGGGTCGAGTTGCTCGATGGACGGCTCGTGATGAGCCCTCCGCCGGCAGTGCGGCACAACCAGGCGGTTTGGTGGCTGGTGCGTGCGCTGTTCGACGTTGCCGAGCGCAACGGCTGGGATCTGCTTCAAACGACAGCGGTTCATATCGAGCCGACCAGGGATCGTCCGCAGCCGGACCTGGTCGTCGCACCGCGCGGGGCACCGCAATACGACGCTCACGAGTTGTACGCCCGCGGCGTGCTGCTCGTGGCCGAGGTCGTCTCGCCGAGCAGCGGCCATGACGACCGCGAGTTCAAGCGGGACGCCTACGCCCGCGGTGGCGTTCCGCTCTACCTGCTGATCGACCCGCAGGCGGCGGAGGAATCGGTGACGCTGTTCAGCGACCCGCGGCCGGACGGGTACCGGTCAAGCACCCGGGCGCCGTTCGGGGACGAGATCGCGCTGCCTGAGCCGTTCGGGATCGTCCTGGACACGGCCGGCCTGACGGCCTGATCGGCCGGATCAGGCGGATCAGGCGGCTCAGGCGCGGTCGGGGTCGCGGCCTTCGAGCAGGGGCGTCTGCGGGGCGTGGCTCTTCCCGGCGGCCGAGGGATCGGAACGCTTGCGGCGCCACACGATCCCGGACAGCGCCTCGAGCACCACGCGGTTGGCCAGGTAGGCGGTAATCTCCGCGTGGTCGTAGGCCGGGGCGACCTCGACCACGTCGATCCCGGCCAGCGGCACCTCCATGGCGATCCGGCGCACCGCGTCCAGCAGCTGGCGGCTGGTCAGCCCGCCGGGCTCGGGGGTCCCGGTGCCGGGGGCCATGCCGGGATCGACCACGTCGACGTCCACCGACAAGAACACCCCGTCGCACTCGTCGGTGGCGATCCGCATCGCCTCGGACACGCAGTCGTCCAGGCCCCGGGACACGATCTCGGTCATCTCGAAGCTGCGCATCCGCTGGGCGGCCATCCAGTCCAGCGTCTCCGGCTCGGGCCAGTAGCCGCGCAGCCCGACCTGCAGGAACCGGTCGCCGCGCACCGCGCCCGACTCGATCAGCCGGCGCATCGGGGTGCCGTGCCCGTACAGCGAGCCGAACTGGGTGTCGCCGGTGTCGGCGTGCGCGTCAAAGTGGATCATCGAGACCCGGCCCCAGCCGACATGCCGCGCCACGCCGGTGGCGTCCGGAAACGCGATCGTGTGATCGCCGCCGAGTATCACCGGGATGGCGCCGCCCGCGCACGCGCGGTGCACCGCGTCCTCGAGCCGCCGCAGGGACAGCTCCACGTCCCCGGCCGGCATCTCCACGTCGCCCGCGTCGGCCACCCGTAGTTCCGCGAGAGGGTCAACCCGAAGGGCCAGGTGCGGGCGGGAGCCGTCGTGCGGCAGGTAGTCGGTGAACCGGATCGCCTGCGGGCCGAACCTGGCCCCCGGCCGGTGTGAGGTCCCGCCGTCGAACGGGGCCCCGATGATCATGATCTCGGTGCCCGCCCAGCCCTCGGGGTCCGCGAGGTCAGCCCGGGGCACGCCGAGAAACGTGGCATCCGGTCCGTACATCCCGCCGATTCTCGCCATTCCACCCTCCCGGTGATCAAGGGTAACGTTTGTCAATGCGCCGCAGGGCGGCCACGCCGCCGGAAGCACCGAAGCGCCGGGTCCGGGGCTGGGGGACAGGCAGCCGGTCGGCGCTGGTCCCGCTGGGCGCGCTGGCGGCGACCACGATGCTGGCCCAGGGCGATCAGTCCTCGCTGGCTCAGGCGGTCAACGGCATCCAGCATCAATTCGGCGTGTCGGACCAGTTGCTCGGCCTGATCCCGTTCTGCATGGCGATCTGCGGCGGGATCGGCGCGATCCCGATCGGCGTGTTCGCCGACCGGCACCGGCGGACCTGGCTGCTGGCCGCGGTGTGCGCCGTGTGGGCGGCCGCCATGGGCGCCGGCGTCCTGGCCGCCGGGTTCGCCGTGCTGTTCGCCGCGCGCATGGTGGCCGGGGCGGCCGAGGGTACCCCGCCGGTGGCGATCAGCCTGCTGTCCGACTACTTCCCGGTGCGCCGGCGCTCGGAGGCCATGGGCGTCTACCAGGCCGGCGCGATCGCGGGGGCGGCGCTCGGCTTAGTGGGCGGCGGGGTCGCCGTGCAGTTCGGCGGCTGGCAGTGGGCGTTCTGGATCTGGGTGCCGATCGGTCTCCTGGTCGCGGGCTGGTTCCTGTTCCTGCGCGAGCCGCGGCGCGGCGACCAGGACGCGGCGTTCGAGGCGCGGGGGGGGCCGGCGGCGGGGGCCCCGCCCGCGACCGCCGGGAGCGAGGTGGCCGAGGCGGCCGATCTGGCCGCCAGCGGGCTGATCTCGCTGCCCGAGCCGCGCCGGGCCGGACCCGACCGGCCCGGCCAGCTCGGGGCGCTGCGCGAGCTGCTGCGGATACCGACCATGTGGTTCGGCACGATGTTCTTCACCGTGTCCCAGCTGCTGCTCAACGGGCTCTCGTTCTGGGGTGTCGAGTACTTCAAGCGGGTGCACGGCCTCGGCCCGGCGGCGGCGGGCGGGTTCGCCACCGTGCTGGGCGCGGGGTCGGCCGTCGGCATCCTCACCGGCGGCATGCTGGCCGACCGGCTGCTGCGCCGGGGCTACGTCAACGCCCGGGTCTACGTGGCCGCGTTCGGCGCGATCGGCGCGACGCTGGTGCTGGTGCCCGCGTTCGCGAGCACGAGCCTGGCGGTCAGCGCGCCGCTGCTGTTCGCCGGAGGCGTCTTGCTGACGCTGCCGATCGCGCCGGCCGAGGCGCTGTGCACGGACGTGGTGCTGCCCGAGCTGCGGGGGCGCGGCGCGATGGTCCGCCAGATCGTGCGCACCGCGTCATGGGCCGGCCCGTACCTGATCGGGATGATCTCCGACTTGATCGCGCCGAACACCGCCCTCGGCCTGCGCTGGGCGATCGTCACGGTCTGCCCGTTCTACGCGCTCGGCGGGCTGATCATGCTCGGCGCGGCCCGGTACTACCCGAGGGACATCGCCTACGTGATCGCGCATTCGCGTCGCTCCAGCGCGGCGCCGGCGGCCGGGCCGGGGCCAGCGGCGTGACCTGATCTTGAGCCGGCTGGGACGCAGGCGCCGATCGTGGGTAGGCCCCGGGGGCAGGCGTTTGATCATGAGCCACCCCGGCCGGGCCGCCAGGCCCGGCCCGATATTTGGTTGATACAGGTTGTTATTCTGGCCATATCTACCTTTTCTTGCCCCGGGGAGCAAGTACTACAGCCATGACTGCTGGTATCCGGGCCAGTGCAGCGAGTAACTGGCAACGATCGGGCGCGTCACGGAATGCACGACGCAGCGGGCCGGTTGCACCGGCCAAGGTGGAAGCGCAGCGGGAGCGGACCACGCTGGCCGGCCATGGCATGCCGGCCGAGGGGTTCTTGCGGCATCGCGGCCTGATCGTGCTGGCCGTCGGCGGCGCGGTGGCCGAGGCGTGGCTGCTCACGATCTTCGCGCCTGCGGCCCGGCCGATCGCGCCCCAGATCACCGCGCTCCCGCCGCTGGCCATCTTCCACGACCTGCGCTGGCTGTTCGGCTACAACCGGTCGTGGTACGGCTTCGAGCTGGCCTACGCCGGGCTGGTGTTCGGCCAGGCCGCGATCAGCACCGTGATGATCCGCCTGGCCTGGCCCCGGGAGCTGGCCCGGCCCACCTGGGCCGCCACGTTCGGCCGCTGCGTGATCTTCACCGTGATCGCCAGCGTGCTGCTGTCCCCGGTGGTGACCCTGCTGTTCGGCGTCTCGCTGCTCCCGTTCTCCTGGCCGTTCCTGGCCGCGCTGCCCGCCCTGCTGCTGATCCTGGTCCCGCTGGCGCACGGCGGCCTGCGCGGCTCCTGGTGGCGGACGCTGCCGCCGGCCCGGGCCATCGGCTGGCTGCTGGCCAGCTTCATCGTGCTGTCCGGCGCGGCCGCCGCCATGGCCATCCTCCCGGCCCCGGCCGCGATCGCGGTCGCCGGGCTGGCCGGGCTGGTCAACGCCCGGGCCTGGTACGGCCTGGCCGCCGCCGTGACCAGGGACTGGGCCCCGAGCAACGCGCCCTGGACCCGCGCCTGGCGCCACCATCCGGGCCGGAACGCCCACCGCGGGGCCGAGCCGGACCCGCAGCCGCGCCCGGCCGAGCGCCGGCCCTGGCCCGCGCCGCTTTCGCCGCTGGCCGCCGCGATCGGGCTCGCCCTGATCGTCGGCATGACCCGGCTAGTGTTCGCGGTGGCCGGCACCACGCCGCTGCCCGGCGGCCCGGGGGCCGTCCCGACCCGGGCGGCGGCCATGGCCGCCGCGGCCCCGGCCGGCCACTCCGATCCCAAGCTGACCGATGCCGTGCTGGTCATCCCGGGCTTCGGATCGTCCTGCTGCTATCCGTCCCGCAGCCGCGAGCTGATCGGCCCTTCGGCGCTGGTCCGGCCGTTCTCCTACGCCGGGCTCGACGCCAAGGGCCGTCCGCTCCCGTACGGCCTCGACGCCACGGACGTGCCGCTGCCGCTGCTGGGCGACCGGATCGCGCAGCAGGTCGCCCAGCTGCACAAGGAGACCGGCCGGCCGGTCGACATCGTGGCCGAGAGCGAGGGGACGCTCGGCGTCTACGCGATGCTGGCCCGCCATCCCGGCCTGCCGCTCGGATCGATCGTGCTGCTCAGCCCGATCGTCGATCCGGGCCAGGCGGATCAGAGCGCCGCGCCGGACGGCAGCGGGGACCCGGTATCCGGCAAGGCCCTGAGCGAGCTGGTCCGGGTGGCCGGCGCGATCTCGCCGTTCGGGTCGTCCGGCGCCGGAGACCTGATCGACTCGGTCCGCACCGACGGCGCCGCCTTCGCCGCGGCGGCCGCGAAGAACGGGCAGCGGATCCACTGGCTGGCGGTGATACCGCTGGCCGACGCGCTCACGCTGCCCGTGTGCGACCTGCCCAGCAACGTCATCGTGGTGAACGCCCTGCACGGCAGCCTGCTCGGCGACGACGCCATCGACCGGCTGGCGCACCGGTTCCTCAGCGACCAGCCGGTCGGCGGCCAGCAGCAGATGCGGGATACCGCCCAGGTGATCGCCGCGGCCGCCTCGGCCTGGCGGATGCCGGCCATCGGCGCCACATCCCCGGCCTGCTCCGGCTAGCCCGGAGGGCATCGTCCGTTCTAGTCGATCAGGGGCGGGGGGCGGGTGCCGGAGCGGGGGCGGGCGCCGTCCGGGCTCACCCGCACCGGCGTCACGGCGGCCACGCCCGGCGTGGCCCGCACCGCCGCGGCCAGCCGCGACGTGTCCGCGCCCGCCGCACCGTGCGGCAGGATGGCCGCGACGATCAGCGGCGCGTCGAACCCGGGCCCGAACCCCTTGGCCATCGTGGCGTAACTGGCGTAGCCCATCGTCCCGCGCGCCTCGGCCGACTCGTCGGGCATGCTCAGCTTCATGCCGAGCGCGGGCGCGGCCAGCACCAGGATGGCAGCGGCCGACAGCACCGCCGCGATCACCGGCCGGCGCTGGATGAGGGCCGCCCACCGCTGCGCGGCCGGCCTGGACGAGTTTTTGTTACGCCCCGTCTCGCCCCCGGCCGGGTCCGCCGTGACCCCCGGCCGGGCGCGGCCTGCGGCGCGGCGCAGCCGGAACCGGGACGGCCGGGCCAGCCGGGTGCCGGTGAACCCGAGCAGCGCGGGCAGCAGCGTCAGCGAGCCGAGCACGGTCATCGCCACGGTCGCGGACGCGGCGATCGCGACCCCGTTCAGCAGCGGCATCCGCAACACCAGCAGCCCCAGCATCCCGATCGTCACGGTGACGCCCGCGAACAGCACGCTACGGGCTGGCCACCGAGGTCACCCCGGCCGCCCGCTCGAACGCCGGCAGCGCGGCGTCCACCCGGGCCCGCACGGCCGCCGAGCTGATCGGCTGGGAAGACCGGATGGCCAGGGTCAGCTGGTCGCCGGACTGGCGGTGGAAGTGGGCGCCCAGTACGGCCTGGCCCGGGTCGCTGCCGCTGAAGTTGTTGTCGTACCCGGCGCCGAACCTGGTCCACAGGGTGACCAGGCAGGCCAGGCCGATGGTCCAGACGACGAGGGTGAGCCCCCGGCGCCGGTAGCAGCCGGGGCAGGCCCGCCCGGGAAGGCCCGTCCGGGCGCGGGTGGCGGGTAGCTGAGCCATGGGGATCGTCTCCTGCGAACCACGGGTTGTCTGCTACCGTCCAGGCTCGCCGTCTCGCCGCTCCCCGGCGTCCTACGCCGGGAGGCAGTTGCGGCGCCCGCTACTCGCCCCGGCGTACTCTCCCCGTAGTACGGTCGGCCGGCGCGGTCTCCGAGACGAATGAACCAGGAAAATGGGATCGTACGGGTGGGAAGACCTCGAAACCGGGGGGAGCGGCATGGAGACCAGCGCCTGGACCGGTGTGCCCGACCGCCGGATCCCCGTGCCGGGAACCGCGAACCTGCGCGACGTCGGCGGCTACCCGGCCGCCGGCGGCGGGACGGTCCGCTGGCGGACCCTGTACCGCTCGGACGCGCTGAGCAACCTCGGCGGGTCGGGCCGGGCGATGCTATCCGGCCTCGGCCTGAAGACCGTGATCGACCTGCGCACCTACGGTGAGGTCGCCGCCGCGCCGACCGCGCTGGACGGGCACGTCGTGCGGACCTGTCACGTGCCGCTGTTCAGCGAGGCGGCGATCGGCCGGCTGCCGCCCGTGCTGGCCGCGGTGTACGCGCACATGATCGACCGGTGCGGCCGGGCCATCGCCCGGGCCATCGGGCAGCTCTGCGGCGACGAGGCACTGCCCGGGCTGATCCACTGCACCGCGGGCAAGGACCGCACCGGCCTGGTCGTGGCGCTCATCCTCGACGTCCTCGGCGTGCCCGACGAGGTGATCGCCGCCGACTACGGACTGAGCTCCTCGCACGTCGATCCCGAGATGGCCGGGGCGATCGAGCGGATCCGCGCGGTCAGCGGCACCGGGCGCTGGATCGATCTCGGCGCGCTCGGCTCCCCGCCGGAGGTCATCCAGACCGCCCTGGCCCGGGTCCGGGACCGGTCCGGGAGCGTCCCCGGTTACCTGCTCGACAACGGGCTGAGCCGGCGCGACCTGGAAACCCTCCGCACCACCCTGGTCGTCCCGCCCCGTTAGTACTGGCGCCAGCCCGGGATTTTCGCCCCGGCTTCGGGTGATGGATGTACCAGAGGGCGGGTTCGAGGCCGTCCAGCGGTACACCCATGACGCCAGCGATCTTGGCGACGGCCGGGTTTCGGCCGTCAGCGGGGGTATCCGGGTGACCGGGCGCCAGCCGGCGAACGCCGCCCGCTAACCCGCTGACCGTTCGATCGATCATGGTTTCGTCGGCCACCGTGACCCGCGGGCGCAACACGACCTCGGTGAAGTGACCGCCGCCGTCCTCGGTCTCGGCCATGGTGCCGTGCGCGTCGTCGGCGGCCGGGATCGCCGCGGAACGCACCCAGGTTGCCGGTCCAGGTCACCGAGATGTCGTAGCCATGGATGCGCGGCACGGGAACGAGCGTACCGGGGAAGCGTGCGGGAGCGCTGTGATCGGCTGCCCGGGGAGGGGGGGATCGCCCGGGCAGCCGACAGAGCGGACGTCAACCGCGTTGCGTCTGAACCAGTGTGGCACATGAGACTAAATAAGTGCTTACTATCCGCTAGCGGTCGTTCACGTACCTCCTGCGCAGTTGTGTCGCAGCCCGCGCCGCAGGTCACGGCACTCGGTGCAATATCACTAGCGCGGCGCGGGCTCAAATGGGCGTGGCGACCGGGGATGGTAATGGCCCGATTCCAGTACCGGCGTCAGCGAGACGGCGAGGTCCCGGCGTCTCCGGCGTCCCCCCCGGCGGCCAGGCCGCGGAGCCTGGCGCGGACCCGGCCCGCCCCGGGGTCGTGGTTGTCCTCGAGGATGGCCAGCGCCTGGCCCCAGGAGTCGCGGGCGGCCGGCGCGTCGCCGTTGGCGTAGTGGGCGTCGCCGAGGTGGGTGAGCACGAGCGCCTCGTCGTCGAAGTCGGCCAGCTTCCTGAGCAGGGTCCGCGAGCTCTCGTAGCACGCGATGGCCCGCGGGTAGTCGCCCAGCTGATGGTGGGCGTAGCCGATGCTGTCCAGGGTGCCGGCCTCGCCGGGACGCGAGCCCAGCTCGCGGTACAGGTCGAGGGCCTGCTGGCAGAAGTCCAGGGCGCGCTCGTGCTCGCCGAGCTTGGTGCAGTACCAGCCGGCCGCGTTGAGCGCCTCGGCCTGGCCGGGCCGGTGCCGGTCCGCCTGGTACAGGTCCAGGGCGCGCTCCGCATGGCGCAGCGCCTCGGCCTCGTGGCCCTGCTCCTCGAACATCAGGGCCAGGCCGAGATGGCAGCTGGCCTGGCCCGGCCTGCTGCCCAGCTGCCGGTACAGGTCGAGGGCCCGGGTCAGGTGGCTGAGGGCGTCGACGTAGCGGCTCAGCCGGGTGCGGATGAGGCCGAGGTCCCAGTGCACCCGGGCCTGGCCGGCCACGTCGCCCTGCCGCCGGGCCGCGACGAGCGCGCTGGTCAGCAGCGCGTTCCACTCGTGCTGATGCCAGCGCCCCGACCGCTGCACGAACGGGGCCAGCGTGCTGGTGAGCTGCCAGGCGTGGGTGTCGAATTCGTCGATCACGGCCTGGGCGATCACCGCCCGCAGGATCTGTTCCTCGGCGCGGAACCAGGCCACCGCCGACTCCTCGTCGGCGAGTTGCTCGGGGACGGCGCCAGCCCGGGGCGGCTTCAGCGCCAGCGGGTCCCGTTTGAACTGCGACAGGGCGGCGGCCGAGTGCGCCGTGTGCAGGTAGTGGTCGAGGATCCGGTGACCGGCCGCGCGCCGGTCGCCGCTGGTCTCGGTGGTGCGGACCAGTTCGGTCGCGTAGGCGCGGAGCAGGTCGTGGAAGGCGAACCGGCCCGGGGCGTGCTCGGTCAGCAGGGCGGCGCGGGTCAGCACGCGCAGCAGCCGGGCCGCCTCGGACGGCCCGATCCCGGCCAGGCTGGCAGCGGCCGGGACGCCGATGTCGGGGCCGGGGTGCAGGGCCAGCAGCCGGAACATCCGCGCCGCGTCGGGAATGAGGCTCTCGTACGACCACGACAGCACGGCCCGGATGCTGGTCTCGGGATCGCCGGTCTCCAGCGCGTCCAGCCGGGCCACGGCGTCGTCGAGCTCGGACGCGAGATCGGTGAGCCGTTCCCCGGGGCGGGCCGCCGCGCGCGCGGCGGTGATGGCCAGCGCGAGCGGCAGCCGGGCGCACACGCCGGTCAGCTCGGCGGCGGCATCCGGCTCCTCGGCCAGCCGGGCGGCGCCGAGCCGCCGGGCCAGCAGTTCCCGGGCGTCGGCCTCGCTGAGCACGTCCAGGGTCAGCGGCGCCGCGCCGTCGGACGCGACGAGCCCGGTCAGCTGGCTGCGGCTGGTGATCACCACCGCGCAGCCCGCCTCGCCGGGCAGCAGCGGGCGGACCTGCGCGGCGTCGCGGGCGTTGTCCAGCACGACCAGGACGCGTCGGCCGGACAGCAGGCTGCGGTACAGCCCGGCCAGGGACTCGACGCTGGCCGGGATCTGGGCGCCCGGGATCGCGAACGCCTCCAGGAACCCGCGCAGCGCGTCGGCCGGGCTCATGGGGTTGGTGCCGGGGCCGTAGCCGCGGAGGTTGACGTAGAGCTGGCCGTCGGGGAACCGCCCGGCCACCTGGTGCGCCCAGGTCACCGCCAGGCTGGTCTTGCCCACCCCGGCGGTCCCCCCGATGACCGAGATCGCCACCCGGTCGCCGGCGTCGGTGCCGCCATGGCCGCCGTGCCCGCCGTGGCCGAGCTGGGTCGACAGCGACCGCAGCTCGCAGGCCCGCCCCACGAAGTACGAGGCGGCCGCGGGCAGCTGCCTGGGCACCACCTCCACCGGCGACCGCCGGCTGGCCCGCCGCAGCTCCCCGGCGTCGGCCGGCCCGCCCGGCGGCCGGGGTTCGTTCGCCGGGACGTCGGGCACGGCGGCGAGATCGACAGCGCCGGCGTCGTCCGCGTCGTCCGCGTCGTCTGCGCCGTCTCGGTCCGGGACTCCGGCCTCGCCGGCATCGCCCGGCCCGGCCGAGTCGGCCGCTGCCGGGATGTGCTGGCGCAGGACCCGGGCGTGGGCC
>Ga0335075_10018372_pt1 | contig 10365 bp, 12 predicted proteins | sample Lox_Sample_24_FD_206723 | JGI IMG/M metagenome (GOLD analysis project Ga0335075, IMG submission 206723) | Soil microbial communities from Loxahatchee National Wildlife Refuge, Florida, United States - Lox_Sample_2.4 | ecosystem: Environmental > Terrestrial > Soil > Wetlands | place: USA... | reverse complement strand
ACCAGTATCACCGCAGTTCAGTGTCGGTTTCAAGTCAACGGAAGCGGTCTCTACGCTTGCACAATTGCCCGAGTGTGCCAATTTGTGTGCCAGTTGAGCCTACAGTGTCTGTATGGCAAAACGGCGCGCGAACGGTGAAGGCTCTCTCTACCAGCGGTCCAACGGTTTGTGGGCGGGCCGGCTGACCTACGACGACCTCGAGACCGGCGACCGCAAGCGCATCGCTGTGTACGGCAAGACGCAGCGCGAGGTCCGCGCCAAGATGAAGGCCGCGCGTGAACGGCTCGATGCCGGTGCGCCGCCCAAGGACTCGACCCGCACCGTCGGCGATTGGGTAGAGCACTGGCGCGAGACGACCCTGAAGGCCAGCTCGCGCAAGGGGTCCACGAAGGGCAACTACGCCGACATGGCCCGCGGCCACATCGAGCCGCCGCCGTTCGGCGCGATCACGCTGGCCAAGTTGAAACCGACCGACATCGAGAAGCTGATCATCCAGTTGCGCGACGACGACAAGCTGTCAGACAGCACCATCAGGAACGTGTTCGCGGTCCTGAGCCTCGCCCTCAACGGTGCCGTGCGCGATGGGCTGCTGGCCCGCAATCCGGCGGCCCAGGTCAAGCGTCCGGGTGTCAAACGGAAAGAGGCCAGGCATCTCGACGCCAAAGAGGTCGCGGCGGTCCTGAAGGCCGCTGAGAGCTCGCGCTACCACTCAGCACTGGTGCTGGCGGCCGTGACCGGCATGCGCCGCGGCGAGCTCTGCGCGCTGAAGTGGGATGCCGTGGACCTCGACGGCGGCTCGCTGAACGTCGTCGCGACCGTGGCGCGCATCGGGGGGCAGTTGACATTCTCCGAGCCGAAGTCCGAGCGATCGCGGCGAACCATCCCGTTGGCGCCTGCCACGGTCGCCCTGTTGAAGAAGCACCGGAAGACGCAGCTCGAAGACCGCATGCGCGCCGCCAACCTCTGGACCGACAACGACCTGGTATTCCCCACCGAATTCGGCACACCGCTGGACCCGCGCAACCTGCTGCGCGTCGTCGAGCGCGCGGCGGCGAAGGCCAAAGTTAAAGACGTTGGGACGCACACACTTCGACACTCCGCTGCGACGTCGTGGCTCGAGGCCGGAGTGCATATCAAGGCCGTCTCAGACCTACTGGGCCACAGCTCGATCAGCGTGACGGGCGACATCTATGGCCACGTCTCCGACGACACCGCACGCGCCGCGGTCCTAGGACTGACGAAATCGCTTGGTGTGTGACGCCCCACGGGGGGCAGTAATCACCCCGGAGAAACAGTAAACACCTTTTTGCTGCGATAACGCATCCGCGTTCCTGATCTGCGCGTTGTAGACCCGTCTACAGATAGCCGCCTCGCTGAAAACCGTTGGCTAGCTGTGTTGAATCAACCCGGCGCTCCGGATTGTGCGGTGTTATCCGGAAATAATTAGTGGCAACCGGAGTACCACACGAACAAAGGAAAACCCATGGCGGACATAGCCCTACCACCGTCTCCCATCCCCCCATTGCTGGTAAGCGTCGATGATGCCGCGGCAACTCTCGGCGGGATCAGCCGCCCCAAAGTCTATGAGCTGATCAACAAGGGCGAGATCGAGCGCGTCAGGATCGGACGTCGATCGTTTCTCACGTTGCAGGGACTCACTGAGTACGTCAATCGACTGAAAGAGTCGGCTTAACAACCACTTTCGCAAGGGCGTAAGTCCCGGTCCAGGGGTCCTCGAAAGGTAAAAATGAACGCGCAACATGAAGAAGGTCCGCCGGACCTGAATCCGGCGGACCTTCACACCATGTTCGAAATCGGCCTGACCAAGGGCGAAGTCGTGCATACCAGTCTATCCGGTGCGGGGTGGGCGGCCTACACAGCCAATCTGCAGCGCATGGCCCGGCGCGCTGCGGCTGATCCGGCGTACTACGAGATCGCCGGCGGCACAGTGCAACGTCTCGCCGATGAGCTGCGCGCGGAGACGGACGCATGAGCGTGTTCAAGGCCTGGGTCGCCAGCGCGGGTCTCATCGAAGACACACCAGCGCCGCCGCCGCGGCCGACGATCAACGGCATCGCGGGTGACACGACGCCCTACGCACGGTCCGCACTGGCACGCGAATTCCACACGCTCGCAACGACACCACCAAACACGCGACGCAACCATCAGCTCAACGAGTCGGCCTTCAACCTCGGTCAGCTCGTCGGCGGCGGGCAGATACCCGAGGCGGTCGTCATCGAACAGCTCACGATCGCGGCACGCCAGTGCGGCCTCGGCGAGTCTGAGATCGCTGCGACGCTACGATCCGGCCTAGGGGCCGGGAAAGCCCAACCGCGCCAACCAGAGCCGCGCGAGGCCATCGCACCGGCCCACACCATCGATCCTGCCGCGGTCGGCGGCGATGACCAGATCGCCGCTGCGGCCACCAGGTTCATCCCTGGCGGCAGGTTCATCCTGGACGAACCCGATGTGCCACCGGCGATCTGGGGTGCTGGAAACGAGCTGCTGTGGGTCGAGGGCGAGTCGCTGATGATCGCCGGACCAATGGGCCTCGGTAAGACCACCCTCGGCGGTCAACTGATGCGCGCGCAGCTTGGGATCGGGCCGAACGTAGTCCTCGGGCTGGCGGTCAAGCCAGCGCAGAAGATTCTCTACCTCGCCATGGACCGGCCACGCCAGGCGGCGCGCAGCATGAAACGTCAATTCGCCGCGGCCGATCGCGAGGTTCTGAACCAGCGGTTGGTCATCTGGCCCGGCCCGCCACCGAAGGACGTTGCCAGAGAACCCCATCTGCTGGCATGGCTCGCGGAACAGGCCGGTGCCGATGTGGTCTACCTCGACAGCGTGAAAGATGCCGCCACTGGCCTATCCGAGGATGCGGTCGGCGCGGGTTACAACCGCGCGCGGCAGACGCTGCTGGCGGCTGGCCGCGAGTTGTGCGAACTGCACCACACGACCAAGCGTGGCGCCAACGGCGGCCCGCCGAAGGACGTCTCTGACATCTACGGCTCAGCCTGGATCACGAACGGCACCGGGTCGATCATTCTGTTGTCCGGCGAGCCCGGTGACCCCATCGTCGGCTTCAGGCACGTCCGGCAGCCCATGAACGAGGTCGGCCCGTGGCAGTTGCTGCACGACCAGACCACCGGGGTTGTCACCGTGCATCACCTGACCGATGTCATCGAACTGGCCAGGGCGGCTGGCGCCGACGGTCTGACAGCCCGCGCGCTGGCCATTGCGGAGCTGGATGACGAGGACGCCAAACCGACGCGGGGCCAGATCGAGAAGGCCCGCCGCAAGCTCAACGACCTCGAGGACAAGGGCCTGCTGCACAGCGTCGAGGGCAGCCGCGGCGGCGGTGCGGACCGGCATCCGACGGCATGGTTCATCGTCGAGCAGGCGGCGGTTCTGTGACCACGGAAGCAATCACGCAGCGATCACGCTTTTCGCAAAGCCGCACGTCAAGCGATCACACGCCAAATTGGACAAAAGCGATCACGAAAGCAATCACGCCCGATCACGCTTTTCGCAAAGCCGCACGTCAAGTGATCACGCTACCAATCACGCTCAATCACACAGGGGGGCAATCACGTTTCCAACCCCCATCTAACAGATGGGGGGTTGGAAAACGATGACCCGCTGGCGCGCGCATGCCTGATCCGCTACTCCCTACAGCCCTGTCGGTGCCGTGTCCGAAACGCTGGTGCCGGGCCAGGCGCGGCGATCGCTGCGTCACCAACACCGCCGAGCACGTCTACCACGTCGAGAGAATCCGCGCCGGTCTGGAGCGCGAGTTCCCGGACATCGAAAACCCACAACGAAAGGAAACCGAAACCGCATGACCACACCAACCAAGAACCTCAACCACGTCGCCCTGCAGCTCATCGCCGCGGCGCGTCGGGTCGAGGAAGCCGCCGGCTATCCGACACGGCAGCTCATCACGAGTCTGCCCGAAGGCGTCACGCACCAGCAGGCCATCGTCACCGCGATCTGGCTGGCGCGGTGGCTCGCCGGGCGCGCGGGCCTCCCGGACGTCGGCCACGACTACGACGACCCGCGTTGGGCGGCGCGAACCTTGAGCGAGTTCGAGGCTGGCGTCCGATTCAATCTGAGCCGAGACCCCGAGGTGGCGCGCAGCCGAACCATGATGCTGAAGATCATCGGTCTGGTGGTCGCCGCGACGCCGGACAGACTGCCGCCGCTGTCGTCCATCGACGAGCTGCTGACCGCGGCCGCGGTCGAGGACGGGCCTCAGGGGTTCAACTTCGTCCTGCTGCGCCTCGTCGAGCTGATCAAGGCGCTGTCCGATCTGGACCGCTTCCCCGGCCGGTTACTCGATGTCCTCGCGGCCGACTTCATGGTCACCTACACAGAAAGTGAAACCGATGCCTGACTACGAAATCGAAATCCCAGAGCAGCGTCTCGACGACGTGCGCGGTCTGCTGACGTTCACCGAACCGCTGCCCGATGTTCTGCAGCGCGCTGAGGATGCCACCCAGGCCGCCGACCACGCCCACATGCGTGAGTCCGGCCGGAGGCGCTTCGCACGGATGGCCACACCGACCGAAAGAACGCTGCTGCAGAAGCTCGGTTACACACTGCCGCCGCACCTGCGCACCTTGGTCAGCTATCAGACCGCAACCCTGCGCCGCCGCACCTGGCCGGCGCTCGAGAATGGAGTGAACCCGTGAGCGACAACGACATTGACACGGAAACCAGCCCCACTGACGCCCAGATCGTCCAGGACGCACCAGAACCCGACGAGCAGGTAGACGACACTGGCGATGCCGAAACCGAGTCCCAGGACGAGACTGGGACGCAGGATGACGCCGACGACGGCCGCCGCCGCGGTGTGCGTCAGCGTCTCGCCGACGCCGAAGCGGAGCGAGATCAGTTGCGCGAGGCCCTGACAGCCCAACGCCGGGCCGTCTGGGAGGCTGCCGTCGAGGCATCCGGCGTCGATGGTCGCCTGCTGGCTAGCGCCGGTCACACGATCGACAGCCTCACCGACAGAGACGGCATCCTTCACGCCGCCAACGTCATCGAGGTCGCCAAATCCGTGGCCGATGAGTTCAAGGTGCAGCCGCCAGCGCGCCGACCGGCACCGGACCCGATGGTCGGCCGCGGCGAACCGGGCACGGCCGAGACAGGTTGGGGTTCAGTCCTGAAGGGTGCGCTGACACCCGGATAGACTGGTGAGCGGTGCTGGCCCAGTCGGTCGGTTCAAACCATGCAGGGAGCGAACACTGCCGGGCCAGCGCCAACCTCGCTCGTCGGCGCGATTCCCTGTCGCAGGGATAGCGGCTGACCGGCAGACCTGGCTCCCGGAATGGGCAACTAAGCCAAGGCGATTGAGCGCCGCGCTCTCGCCGAGGTTACCTAACCCATTGCGAGAGAACAGGTTTCACCCATGAGTAACACAACTGTCAATGCAGCCGCGATCCTGACGCCGGAGCAGGTGCAGTCGCTGGTTGTCGAGCCGGTCACGCGGCAGTCCATCGCGACTCAGGCCTCGACGCCGGTCTTCATCACTTCGAAGGACACCCGGTTCCCGATCCTGAAGTCCGACCCCGACGCGGGCTGGGTCGCCGAGGGCGCTGAGATCGACGTCGATGACGCCGAGTTCGACGAGCTCGAGGTCATCCCGAAGAAGGTCGCGGCCATCACCGTCATTTCGTCCGAGCTGGCCACTGACAGCACCCCGGAGGCCCAAGAGGTCATCGGGTCCGCGCTGGTCCGGTCGCTGGTCTCCAAGATCGACTCGGCCTACTTCGGCAACACGATCACCAACGGCCCCAGCGGCCTTGGCTCGCTGACTGACCGGCAGCTCGTGCTGGCCGGCGTGACTCCGTCCAACACCGACGCATTCCTCGAAGCCCAGAGCCTGGCCGAGAACGTCGGGGCGAACATCAGCGCTTGGGTCACCGATCCGACCACTGCACTGACGCTGGCGAAGCTGAAGAAGCAGACCGGTAGTAATGAGCCGCTGCTGTCCACCGATGCGGCCTCCCCGACCGGTAAGGTCATCGCCGGTGTGCCGGTCTACACCAGCCCATACGTGCCGACGACACCCGCGCGTCGCGTATGGGGCATTGCGAAGTCGAAGTCGTTCGTCGTGATCCGCAAGGACACCACGGTCGACATCGACAAGTCGGCGTTCTGGACCTCGGACCGCGTCGGCGTTCGCGCCATCGCGCGCGTGGCCTTCGCGTTCCCGCACCAAGAGGCATTGGTCGAGGTTCGACTCGCGTCACCAGGCAGCTAGCGCCGGGAAACGGCGGACGCACCGAGTCGGCTATTCCTTTCACCGACTCGGTGCGATCCGTCCGGTCAACCTCCGTCGCAGCAGGGGTGGCGGGGCATCCCCCCGACCGGCCGAGCGTCCCCACGGTAGGCATTGGTGCTCTGATCCTGCTCGGGTCTGGGCTTTTTCCAAGCGCACGCATTTCAAGTCCCCCAGGAGGGTAAAACCAATGTTCAGCAACATGATTCGACTGCTCACAACGCCGTGCGGTTGGTGCGGAAAGCGCGTGCCGGAGCGGGCATCGGGCCGCAGCCGGCGCTGGTGCTCCGACGCCTGCAGGATGCGGTCGTACCGGGCACACCAGCGCGGCTGTTAGTCCTCTTCCTCTTCCTCGATCGCGTAGTCCTCGGCGTCTGGTGCCTCCGCGCCGATCTCGATGATGCGCTGATCGGCGAGCCAGGCAAGTCGCCTCGCCTGCAGTAAGAGGGTACGGCGCATGCCGCCGGACACCTCCCGTTCAGAGATCATTTGTGACAGCCGCGAGATGGTGGCGGCTCGACGGGCGATCCGCACGTCGTTGTGCTTGCGGTCCTCCCACAGCTCGTCGGGGATGATCCTCCCGCGGACGACCTCCGGAAGCTCGACAAGTTCGGTCGGGTGGATTGCGCCCTCGTTGAGGACGGCGTGGAAACGGCTCTCCGCCTCGAGCTGTTGGTAGACCGTGTACTCATACGGCTCTAGCATCTTCCGCTTCTGCGCGGTGGTCGCCTTGCGGGATGGATTGTCGGGATTCCGTGCTGCAGCGACAGCAGGCACGCTCCACATCGCCACTTCGGCGACCTCGAATGGGTCGAGAATAAACTTCGCCACTGCGTCCGAGCGCTGGCCGGTAAGGTGTCGGCCGTTGCGCGTGCGGAAGGTCTCCGACGTCTGACCGACATAGATCGGCTCGCCGTCGTAGTCGAAGTAGGCGTAGATGCCCACGGAGTCGCCGATCGACTGGTCGGGCTTCTCGGGGTCCGGCTGCGTCATCAGTTTTGTAACTTCAGCGCGAATCAGCTTGACCGGCCGCGGCGGCTGATCTCTCTTTGCGATCCTCAGGTTAGGCATCAGACTGCCCCCCTTTCGGGGCCCGAGTCTAAAGGCTCCTAACGCTGAGCTGGCCGCAACGTCGGCAATAGATAGTTGTCGGCGATCCAAGCGATTACGTCCACGACAACCGCGTCGCCGAACCCGAAAAGGGCTTGGTTGTTAGTCCGGACATCGGTCTTGTAGCCATCAGCGCCCATGAGCCGGCCGTACTCGCGCGGGGTCATCCAACGAAGTCGCACCTGCCCGTCACCCGCTTGTAAAAGCGCCTGCTTCGAGGACCCGCCTCCAGTGGTGCGCAGACAGCCAGCGATCGCGTCAGGACGGATCTCCCACGTCGCGGTGCCTTGACGCGTGCGACGGTAGGCAGTTCTCCACGAAATGCCTGCGCCTGCTTTCAGTTCGTCGAGCCGGGCGCGGTGAATCGGCTGGAGGCTCTCAAGGAATGCCTTCGTGCGGTTGTGTTCCCACCAGCGGGCGTCTGCAGGGTCCAAGAGCTCAACAACATCGCCCAGATCATTAGGCCCCTCGGGCAGGCTCGGCAGTTCGACATAATGCATCGGCAGGTCATTATTGGACTCATGGATCGCGCGAATCCACGCTGGCCGTACCGCAGATGGCGGCGGCACGCCAAGGTGGGCATTCTTCGGGAGGTCTCCCCGCACAGCAACAACAAACATGCGCTGGCGACTCTGAGGCACAAAATGACGCGCATTAATCGTGATCACGTCGGAGCTGTAACCAAGTCGGGTCATGCACTCCAGCGCGCCCCGTAGGTCCCTCCCGCCATGGCTCGTAGCGAAACCGATCACATTCTCGAGCAGCACGGCTCGAGGCCGGCGGCCGCCCATTTGCTCCAAGACGCGAGTGAACTCCCACAGCAGACCGCTGTGCTTGCCCGCGAGCCCCCGACGGTTACCCGCGAGGCTGAGGTCGATGCACGGGAATGATGCCGTCGCCAATTCGACCTCGGGCAACTCATCACCGCAGACTGATCGGATGTCATCATGCACAAGATTGAAAATCGAGTGTGGCCTGTTCGCTAAGTAGATGTCGCACTTTGTGGGATTAATGTCGTTCGCCCAGAGAACCTCGAAGCCTCGGGGTTCCAGCGCAGCTGCTACAAGTCCGATACCGGCGAAGAACTCGGCGGTAGGGATGGAGTCGTTCCCGATCGTCACCACACGCTGATAGTGCCAGGCACCAGTGACAAGAATCCCTGGACACGCGGCACTGCGCCGGAGATTCCCGGCGCCGTACACTGCCCATGTGTCTGAGCTGCGAGAAGGCGACCCACGTCACGGCACGACCAACGGCTATGGGAATCACTTTTGTCGTTGCGAGGCCTGCCGCGCAGCTCACAGCAAGTATCACGCAAAATACATGGCGAGAGTGCGCGAGACGAAGCAGCTCGTAAAGGGCCGCGAAGTGGTGCATGGCACGGCATATAGGTACGACGTCGGCTGTAGGTGTAATGAGTGCCGTGCAGCGCACAACGCCAAGTCGAGGGCAACGAAGGCCCGGATACGCTCCCGCAAGCGATGACTACCCCCGCCACCCGGAAAGCAATGCAGGGCAACCGGAGCCGGGACACTAAGCCAGAGCTCGTCCTTCGGTCGATCCTCCATAGGCGGGGGCTGCGCTACCGAGTGTCAGCGCGACCGATCCCCGGAGTTCGTCGGACGGCAGATTTAGTCTTTCCGCGTGTCAAGGTTGCGGTCTTCGTCGATGGTTGCTTCTGGCATGGCTGCCCGACTCACTACCGACAGCCGGGCAGCAACGTCGATTATTGGGTGGCGAAAGTCGATCGGAATGTTTGCCGTGATCAAGAGGTTGACTCGATCCTGCGCGATGCGGGTTGGACCGTGGTGCGCGTCTGGGAGCACGACGACCCAATATCCGTCGCCGACCGGGTTGAACGAGTCGTCCGGAACCGTCGGGCCACCCGGCTAGACTGAATGAAGCGCAGGGGCACGCCCAGGCCCGGCCGCAACGGCACTGCGCGACAACGGACTAGACGAACGCACCCAACGACGCAACGCCGTGGGTGCGTTCTCATGTCCGGATAGAATCAGCAGTGCCGCGGCGGTTTTCTCCCTGAAAGGGGATCACCATCCTTCCGCAACAGCCGCGGTGTGGATCGGCTCGCTCCAGATGGGCGGGCCAAACCGATTCCGCAGTACGACATTCGCAGAAACGCCCCCACCTTGGACGGTGGGGGCGTTCTCTGTTGTGCGTCAGTTCATGCGCGCCGCGTCGGCCACCCGATGCGTGCAGAACTCTGGCCCATCGAGACCGTCGATCATCCCGAGGCTGTCGCACCAGGCACACAGCTCGCGTCGGTGCCGGTCCGCAGCCTTGGTCAGCTCAGCGATCAGGCATTCCAGACGACCGAGGTCCAGCGTCGCCGACAGCCGATGCTTGTCCGACACCGCGACCGTGACGCGGACGCCGGAGTGCTCTGGGTCGTCCTCCACGATCAGTCGGTGCCCGGTGTCGACCTCGTCGCACAGCCGCAGCAGTTCGGTTCCCATGTCAGTTCATCTCCCTTCGTACCTGCTCGACCACGGGCTGCAGCCGCAGTGCCAGCACTGCCGCGCGATACAGCTCGTCCTCGTCAGTGACGCCCTGGTCAAGCAGGTCGCCTATCAGCCGCTCAAGCATGTTGGTCTGCCCGCGGCTCAGGCCCTCGATGTCCATGGCCGTGAACGGTAGGCCGTTTCGCGCCCGATGGCACGAAATTGACGTCGTAGTGCCTGCTAGTTGTCGGTTTCCGACACCGGCCCCGTGTGCCAGTTTGTGTGCCAACCAGCTCTCGTTCACGGTCGTAAACTACTGTCTGAAAACCCGTCTACCTGCGGTTATCGTACACCGGCTTACAACCATTTACGCAGCGCATTAAGCTTCTAATCTTGTGGTCGCAGGTTCGAGTCCTGCCGGGGGCACAAGAGGCCACTGTGACCAGTGAGGTCAATGTGGCACGTGAGCTCGATGGTGAGTTACCGCCGTCGGCGGCGAACTACGGAGGTACC
>Ga0335075_10018371_pt1 | contig 10365 bp, 11 predicted proteins | sample Lox_Sample_24_FD_206723 | JGI IMG/M metagenome (GOLD analysis project Ga0335075, IMG submission 206723) | Soil microbial communities from Loxahatchee National Wildlife Refuge, Florida, United States - Lox_Sample_2.4 | ecosystem: Environmental > Terrestrial > Soil > Wetlands | place: USA... | reverse complement strand
AATGATGATTGAGCCGGTGCTCAACTTCTGTGCGACGATTGGCGAATCCCCGACCTGGGTCGCGGCTGAGCGCGCGCTTTATTGGATCGACGTGAAAGCGCCGGCCTTACACCGCTATTGTCCAGACGACGAAACGACACGCAACTGGCCAGTGACGAGCGATATTGGCGGGTTCGCGCTAGACGGCGATGGGGGTGCGGTGGTTGCCCTCAGGCAGGGGTTGTTTCGCCTCGACCTCGATAGCGGCGAGCTTCGCCTGATCGCGCAGCCGCCATTCGATCCGGCCCTGTTTCGCTTCAACGAAGGCGCCTGCGACCCCAGCGGCCGGTTCTGGATCGGCGTGATGTTCGATCCGCTGAAAGGATCATTCCCCCGTCAGTCAGGAAAGCTCCATAGTTTCACTTTTGCCGAAGGGCTTCGTGAGGAACCGGACGCAGCTGAATTGCACAATGGCATGGCCTGGAGCGGCGATGGCAAGACGTTCTTCCTGTCCCATAGCAATTCACGTAAGATCTTCGCATTCGATTACGAGGAGAACCGGGGCGCTATCTCAAACCGCCGTGTCTTCGCGACTGTGCCCGCCGGACTCGGCATCCCCGATGGCGCCGCTGTGGACACAGAAGGCGGTTATTGGTCGGCGCTTCACGGCGGCGGCAAGCTTCGCCGCTTTCACCCCAACGGCTCTGTCGACCGCGACATCGATCTGCCCATCAGCCAGCCCACGATGCCGGCTTTCGCGGGCGAGGACCTCGCTACGCTCTACCTCACCAGCGCGTCGGATCGCATGAGCGAAGCGACGAGAGCAAAGGAGCCAGGCGCGGGAGGCATCTTTCGCTTCGATGTGGGTAGCCGCGGCGTCGCGCGGTCCTTTCTGGTCCGGTGATCATTGTGTGACGAGTAGTCCGCAACGCGGTGCCGATCCGCACGGCGGAGACACAACCAAGACTCCTGATCATCCCGCAGACATATTAGCCGAAATCGATATGCTTCTGCGCTCGACCGCATCGTGCTGGCCCTTCAGCACCTTGAAGAGCGTCTCCTTCCCGTCTCGCCAGAAACGGATATTGAAGCGGCGCCGCCCAAGCCGCAGATCGGTCAATGTCACGTCCGACATCCAGTCCGGAAGGGCGGGGTCGACATATAACTTACCGCGTGGAGCATCCTGCTGTAAGCCCAGCATCGCCTGCAGCAGCATGAACGGCGTGCCCGCGGCCCAGGCCTGCGGCACGTTGGCGCCGACATACTGCACCGGAAAACTCGTGGGATCGCGCTGCAGGCCCGCATAGAGCTCCGGCAACTGACTCAAAAGGAATTGACTCGCCGCGCCGGTTACGTCGCGCGCAACCGCGGCCGCTTCGGCGGCGAAACCATAGCGGCGCATGCCGAGAGCGATGAGCGAATTGTCGTGCGGCCAAACCGCCCCGGTCTGGTAGTTGTAAGGATTGAACGAGCGATGATTCGCCGACAGCGTGCGGATGCCCCAACCGGTCCACATATCCTGGCACATGAGCCGCTTCACGACGGTTCCCGCGCGCTCTGACGGGATGATGCCGGACCAGAGGCACTGCCCGACATTTGAGGCAACGGACAACACCTTTTTCTTGTCGCCATCCAGCGCATATGCGTAGAAGCCCGATTCTTCGTCCCAGAACATGTCGTTGAACTTCTCAAATAGCCTGTCCGCTTTCCTGCGCAATTCGTTGGCTCGTCGTTTTTTGCCCAGTTCATCGTAGATTTCGGCCATGCGGCGCCAGGCGTCATAAACATAGCCCTGCAATTCGCATAGCGCCTTCGGCCCCCGCACAAGAGCGCCGTCAAGATACATCAACGCATCCCCCGAATCCTTCCAGGCCATATTTTCGTAGCCGGCCGACGAGCGGGTTTGATATTCCTGAAAGCCGTCACCGTCCCGGTCGCCATACTTGTCGATCCAGGTTAGGCATGCTTCGGCGGTCGCCAAATGCCGCTCGATCAAGGTTCTGTCGCCCGTGGCCCGCCACGCCGCGTGCAGGGCCACCAAATAGAGCGGCGTCGCGTCGGCGGTGCCGTAGTAGGGTGTGTGCGGGATCAGCCTGAAGTGCGCTAGTTCCCCATAGCGTAGCTCGTGCAGTATCTTGCCGGGCTCGGCGTCGCGGTAGTCGTCACGCTCCGTCGCCTGAAGTCGCCCTAGGACCGTCAGCGTCCCGGCCGCAAATTCCGGATAGACAATCATCGTCTGAAGCGAAACGATCAGCGTGTCGCGGCCGAACAGCGCCGCGAACCACGGCAACCCCGCGGCCGGCACGAACACCATGTGGTCGGAGCCCTCCAGGGGCAGTCGCAGGGAAGCCATGTCTTGCACCCCTTGATCAAAGCAGCGATGGAACTCCTCGTTGCTGCTCTGGATCTTCAAAACCTTGCGCCGCCAATCCTCCATCTTGCGGGCATGACCCGAGATCGCGCTGTCCGTGGCGGACGCACGGGGCGCCCGGATGCGCTCGGCGCCGTCGACTAAGTCATATGTCAGGCGGCGATGCCATCGTTGCCCGGCCTTCAGGGTGATGTCGAAGGTTAGCCTGCCGTTCGCGCTTCCTGTCCGCTCCCCGCCGCTCGCGCCGGTCTGGACGATCACCTCGCGGTGAAAATCCTTATTGCGGTAGGTCAGGCGGAACGTCTGTCGGCTCGGGGACCAAGACGTCGTGATGCGACCCCGCCGCACTATGTGGTTGCTCTTCACCTCGAAGATGTCGGCGAAATCGGCGCGGATCGCGATTTCGAGGTTGAACCGCACCAAGTTTAAGCTGTTGTTGGTGACATCTATTTCCTCATGCATGCCGCCGTCGATATGGCGGCCGATTACCAGACCCACTGTGCGCGCAGCGATCGGGCCCTTCTCGGTCGCGATCGCACGGTTGGTAAGGAAAATTCGGGCGGCGTGATGGGCGATGGCGCCGCCGTTGAGCAGGTCCCACGGTTGGCCATTCGCGAAGATGGACCAGTAGCTGATTACCCGGGTATCGCGGAAGTAGAGGCCGCGGACGCCCGGCGAACTGACCTGTCCGTCGGGCTCGGTCACAAGCACCGTTTGGCCCTGGTGGATGGTGATCTGCGCCGGACCGACTTGAACTTTGAACGACATCGCGCAACTCCTGTCGAATTTAGCCACAGGCGCGATGCGCCCCGCCGACTTTCGCTGACGAACGCGCGAAGTCGGTTCCAGCATCCCCTTGTCAGCTCCCCCGACCCTTGCGAATCCGAAGTCGAGCGTCATGAACCCCGCGATGGAACCCGAAACAGCGCAATTTTGCCGGGCCGGCACGAGCGGGCGGATCTAGCTGTAGCGGGTACCGTGCCCGCGATCTCGTCGGGGGCGGCGGAAGGATTGGAAAGCGGCACTCCAAACGCGGGTTTTGCAGGATGTCGGGGAAATCGGAAGGCAGAGACGACGGCCTGACGGACGGCGATTCAGAATGAGGACTATCGTTGCCAGGTTTGGGCATTCCGTTTGTCCTATGGATATGTGGGTAACCAGGGATAACTTCATTGGTTCCGATGGGCGTCGCGTTTGAGGCGCGCAGCGCCAAACGCTCCGGTCCGATGCTCGCCCACCCGGAAGGTGGCTAGGGCACAGCTCCGGCCATCGCGCCCGCTTCGGACGGGCGCTGAGCCTTCCTGGACGACTCTCGTGCCTGCCATCCCAACCATTCCCGCAGTTTCCTCGACGGTCGCTTTCCGCCACTCTACGACGGCGCTTCACGCGGCGGCCTCTGGCCCGCTGCTTCGCTTGAACGCCAAGCCTCGGAGGCCGGTTTGCTTCGCGGGCGGCATCACCTCGTCAACGAAGCTCTTCGGTCGCTTGGCGCCCTGGATGCCGTGACGGATGCGGCCGGGCCGCGGGCCGAAGTCGTCGTCCCGCGTTGCCATTGCTGAGAGTGCACTCGCCGATCACAGGATGGCGCTTGGCACATTGAAAATCTTGGTATTTCTGGTGCAAGCGCCAGCCGGTTGGGCCTGCGAGATGCCGAAAATCTCCAATCCAACCAATCACATGCGCTCGGCCGCAGGCGGCGCTTTTATCTTGCCGTCCCCGTCCATGGTCGGCGCGTAAGCGTCCGGTCTCTGCACCCCGAATGCGTAGTGTAATTGCGCGGCATGTCGGGCTCCTTCGCAGCGTGGAGGAGCTCCGGTGACTTTGAGACATTTCGAGAACAAGGCGCGGCAATCCTGGTGGCTGATTTACATTGAAGCCTGGCGTCGGAGCGGGCTCAGCCGGGCGAAGTATTGCCGTCAGCACGGTCTGACAACGACAACGCTCGGTCGCTGGCTGAGCTATCTGGCCGGCAAGGAAGCGGCTCGCAAGCAGGCGGAATATCAGGCGGAACTGCGTCGTCAGCAGCGCCACGAGGCTCAGGAAAAAGCGCCGCCGGAGGCGATCCCGCTTTCGTTTTGGCGTGAGCACGGACATACGCAGTCGCGCCCTCCAGGCGTTCTGGGCGATGCACGTCGAGGCGATGAACTGGAGCGGGATGAGCGTGCGGGAGTACGCCCCCGCGTTACATCTGTCGCCGACCTCTCTGCGCAAATGGCGCGACGACGGCGAGGTGGACAGCGACTGGCGCGTGCATCTTCATCCCTCGGCCCGTCGGGTCGCTGGCACTACTGCCAACAGAGCGCCGCCGGAAAAGGCCTTGACAGCTGCGCCGAGCGACGATCCGGCGCCGCCTCGGCAGCCTCTGCGGCGCTTCTTCACCGACGACCAGAGGCGCGCCAAAGCGTTGGAGAGCGACCAGCCCTGCGTCAGCTCTCGCAAGTCGCACGCAAGCACGGGATCGTCGCGGGGCTGCTGTTCCGCTGGCGCGTGCAATTCGGGCGTGGCGCAGAGGAAGGGTGCGAAGCTTGCCCCTGTGGCGTTTACTGACGACGCGCCGGCGGTGCTTCGGCTGCGCGATCTCGTGCAGCCGCCGGACGGAATGACGGTGGTCGACCTGCCTGACGGCCGGCGGGTGTTCGTGCCTGCCGGCGTCGATCCATACGCCGTTCGTGAGCAGGTCATCGGCGAAGGAGGGGCGCGATGATGATCGTTCCGGCGGGCGTGAAGGTGCACCTGGCGGCCTCGACGGACTCGCCATGCTGGTGCAGCAAACGCTGAAGCAGGCTCCGTTCTCGGGCCCACCTGTTCGCCTTTCGCGGCAAGAAGGCGTCGATGCTGAAGATCCTGTTCTGGGACGACAACGGGGTTTGCCTGTTCACCAAGCGGCTCGACCAGGGCGCCTTTGTTTGGCCGACGATGGCGGGCTACACGGCTCGATCACGTTGACGCCGACGCAGCTCGCCATGCTCATCAAGGGCAGCGACTGGCGATCTCCGGAACGCGTGTGGAAGCCCGCTTTGGCGAGCTAAGAAGCTGCAGAAACCCGCATAGAATCGAACGAATTCGCTTCCTCGAATCAGGCGCTTTCGGGTAGCGTTGGACATGCGGTTCGATCTCGATGATTTGCCTTCCGAACCGACCCTTCTGCAGCACCTCATTCGCGATATGGCCGTCGCCGTTGAGCACCGCGACGGCGAGATCGAGCGCCTGAAGTCGATCATCAAGACGTTGCAGCTGGCGGAGTTTGGTCGTCGGTCCGAGCGCTTTGATCCCGATCAGCTGGCGCTCGCGCTCGAAGAGGTCGACAGCGACCTTGCCCGCGAGCAGGAGAATCGTCCGCCTCGCGAAAAGCGGGCGGGCGAACGGCCTCTCGTCACAAGCCGTTGCCCGGCCATTTGCAGCGCGAAGACGTCATCCGCTTTCACATTCAGAGCATGATCTGCAGCTGCTGCGGGGGCGCGCTGCATGTCATCGGCGTGAGCGTGAGCGAGATGCTGGATTGGGTTCCGGCTGGGCTGCGGGTCATCCGCACCACCCGTCCCAAATACGCCTGTCGGACCTGCGAGACGGTGGCGCAGGCGCCGGCCCCAGAACGGCCGATCGCTGGCGGCCTGGCGACGCCTGCGCTGCTCGCCCAGGTGCTGGTCAGCAAATATTGCGACGACACGCCGCTCTATCGGCAGTCGCAGATCTTCATCCGCCACGGAATCGATCTTCCACGTTCGACGCTGGCTGGATGGGTAGGCGGCGCCTGCTGGTGGCTCGAGGCGCTGTACGAACGCCTCGCAAGAAACGTGTTCGCGTCGGACTATCTGTTCGCCGATGACACGCCCGTGCCGGTGCTCGATCCCGGCCGAGGGCGCACCAAGACGGGACGGCTGTGGTCGACGCCCGCCAGCAAAGAGCGCGGGGGCGGGCCGGAGCCGCCGGCCGCGGTTTATGTGCTGCGCCGGACCGCAGAGCCGAACGTCCGGCCTCGCATCTCGAGCGGCTAAGCGGCGTTCTTCATGTCGACGGCTACGCTGGGTTCGAGCCGTTGGCGGAGAAAGGGGACGTCGTGCTCGCCGCGTGCTGGAGCCATTCGCGACGCAAGTTCTACGACGTGGCGCAGGGCACGAACGCGCCGACCGCGGTCGAGGCGCTGCGCCGGATCGGCGAACTCTACGCTGTCGAAGCGGACGCTCACGGTCAGTCGCCTGCACACCGGCTTGCGACTCGTCGCTCTCGCTCCAGCTAATCGTCGACGCTTTGCACGCCTGCAGCCGATCGGCGTAGGCTGCGCCGTCCCCCCTCATCGCGTGCATGATAACCGCGCGCTTGCGGGCGACCGCCATCACCGCCTTCTTGTGGCAGCGCTTGGCGATCTTCTGGCCCCAGCTCTTCAGCGCCGTCTTGCCCTTATAGCGCATCAGCATGGCGCTCGCCGCCTCGTAGAGCGCGCGCCGGACGTCCGGATCGCCGGCCCTGCTGATCCGCCCCTGCACGTGGATCGAGGCCCCGGACTGCCAGCGCTTGGAGGTCAGGCCGAAATAGGCGGCGCCGTCGCGCGAGCGGAAGCGCGACGGGTCGTCGATCGCCGTTCTGAACGTCAATGCGGTAACCGGACCGACGCCGGAGATCGCCATGAAGCGCCGGCGGAGCTCGTCGTGCGCCACCAACCCGCCCGCGAGATTGTGCAGCTTGAGATACTGCCGCCATAGCGCGGCGCGCGCGCCGGTATGCACTCCATCGGTTCGGCGCATTTCCGGCCGTGCGCCGATGCGTCATGCGCGTTTGCGCCGGCAATCCTTACCTGCCTCAAGGACGCCTTAGGTTGGTCGGCCTTCATGTGCCCTGCGGAGCGCTGGCCGTCGCCAGCGGAATGACTTCTCCGCCCTGTTTCGTGCCTCCCATGATCCTGCGGCCGATTTGGTCCGCTGCGTCCTGAAGAGGATCGTTCGACAAGTGGGCGTATCGCTCGGTTGTGCGGGCGCTTGCATGTCCGAGCAGCTTGCCAATGAGAAATAAGCTCGCCCCGTCCGCGACAGCGAAGCTAGCGAAGGAATGCCGCAAGTCATGAATTCTCAATCCCTCGAGATTTGCCTTAGCGCGAACCTTTGCGAACGCTCGCCGCAGCCCGATAGCGTGACCTTCGCCCCGTGCCGCGGGAAAAACGAACAGGCTCCCCCTTGCAGGCGTTTCCGCATCCGATGTGGCACGGCGCCGTGAAAGGATTTCGAGGGCGGGTGCGGACAGGGAAATGCGCCGCTCGCCCGTTTTGCCGCCCGCCTTCGTTCTCTCGGGCGGGAGGATCAGAACGTTTCGAAGCTGGTCAACCTCTGACCATCGCAATCCGAGTATTTCGGTCTTGCGGGCCCCGGTAAGAAGCAAGAGGCGGAGGGCGTCAGCGAACGTCTCGGACAATAAGAATTTGCCTTGAAGATCAGCGATCGCGTCTAAAAACCTCCCGGCCTCCTCCCTAGACAGGAAGCGCTCGCGGACCGATGCACGGCCGAGCTTGATGCCGCCGAACGGATTTATCCCAACTAAGCCGTGTTCCATACCCCAGACAAACATAGCGGAGGCGACAGCCGCCGTCCTTCTTGCCGTTGCTTCCCCACCGGTTACGCGCGCTCGCCCGCGGGGTTTAGTCTTTTCATCAATTGCAGTTTTGCCCGACGCGATGTCTCTGACCGCGCGAGTCGCATCCGCTTTCGTCACCGCGTTCGCGACTTTGCCGCCGAGAATCGGTCGAACATGCCGGTTGAGGTTCGCTGCGTCGATTTTCCAAGTGCTCTCGCGCTTGGCGAGCTTGGTGGCGGGTCCGTCCGCGAGGTATCGACCGATAAGGTCTCCGACCGTCAGGGCTTCTCTCGCGGCTTTTTTTGCCGCGCTCGGGTCTTCGCCATGGTTCGCACGCCGAAGAGCCTCAGCCGCCGCCGCTCTGGCTTGATCGGGTGTCCAGGGGGAGCCGTGAACCCCCACGGTGTGGATGTGCTGTCGCCCGTTAACCCTGCATTTGAGCGCGTACACTTTCCGCCCGCTTGGATAGACCCGGAGAACGAAGCCCCTGACCTCCGTGTCCCAAATCCTCGTTTCGCCCGCGGTCGGTACGCGTGCGCCGTCAACCGTGCGCTTAGTGATTTTGGATTTTAGTGCGGGCATTGACCTTGCCTTGCCTAGGGAGTACCGATACCAAATAGATACCACCGAGGGGGAAACAATGGAAGGTTATCGGACATTAGTGGCATTAGCGACTGAGAAAAAACTGCCTAATTTCAGCCGGTTCTGCGACGTACGGATACATTGGGCGACGGGCTGCGAAGGGGCGACCTTACAATGGCATTGAAGAGGTCGTCGGTTCGATTCCGTCTGGCTCCACCATTCATCCAATGACATCCTCCAAATCATCGGCGCCGAGCGGTCGCGCGGCGAAGCTCACCCAATTCAGGGTCCTGACCTTCGATTGCTACGGCACGCTGATCGACTGGGAATCGGGGATGATCGAGGCCTTGAAGCCGCTGACCGGCAGGGCGCCCCGGCCGCTTGAGCGCGACGAAATCCTCGAAGCGCATGCGCGCCATGAATCCGCGCAGCAGCTTCAGACCCCGGCGAAGCTCTATCGCGACCTGCTCGCGATCGTTTATCGCCGTCTGGCCGAGGAATGGGGAGTTGTCGTAAGCTGGAGCGACTGCGCGGCCTACGGCCGGTCGATCCGCGACTGGCCGGCGTTCGCCGACACCGCGGCCGCGCTTCGCTATCTCAAGCGCCATTACAAGCTGGCGATCCTCTCCAACGTCGACAACGAAAGCTTTGCCTTCAGCAACGAGAAGCTCGGGGTCGATTTCGATGCGGTCTACACCGCCGAGGATTGCGGGGCCTACAAGCCCGCGCCTGGCAATTTCGACTACATGCTTTCAAAGCTCAAGACGCTGGGCGTCGAGAAGAGCGACATTCTGCATACGGCCGAGAGCCTGTTCCATGACCATGCGCCCGCGAACGGGATCGGCCTCGCGTCCTGCTGGATTCACCGCCGCCACGGGCAGAAGGGCTCCGGCGCGACAATGGCCCTGGCGCATCCTCCGCGATACGACTTTCGCTTCGAGAGCCTGGCGGACATGGTCGAGGCGCACGAGCAAGCGCTGAAGGGCTGAATGGAAAAGCCGCCGATCGTCTATGACGATTTCGCCAAGGTCGACATCCGCATCGGCCGCATCGTCGCGGTCAAGCCGTTCGAGCGGGCGCGCAACCCTTCCTATAAGGTCGAGGTCGACTTCGGCCCGCTGGGCAAGAAATGGTCGAGCGCCCAGATCACCAGCTATTCGGAGGGTGAGCTCGTCGGCCGGCTGGTCGTCTGCGTCGTCAATTTCCCGCCGCGCAACATCGCCGGCTTTCAATCCGAAGTGCTGATCCTCGGGGCCAAGAACGCGCGCTCGGAAGTGATCCTGCTCGCGCCGCTCGCCGAGGTCGGGCTCGGCGAGCAGGTGTACTAGGCGGCGCTTTTCGCGCTTTCGCCCTCTTGGGCCGGACGCTCCGTGAAGGGGCGCCAAATTCTGGCGCCGAGCAGGCCATTCCAATGGGTTAGGCGCCAAAAACTGTCCGTCCGTAACTCCCAAGCTGGGCGCCGGAATACCGGGCTCATCCCCTAACCTCATCCTGAGGGCCGTGCGAAGCACGGCGTCTCGAAGGATGATCCAGAAGGCGTCGCCGCCTTTGCGCTCTGGAGCGCCCTTCGAGACGCGCCTGCGGCGCTCCTCAGGGCGAGGTCCGAGGGGGTGCTTGGGAGTTATGTCCGTGCGCCGATCGTCTGGGTGTGACCCCGAGTTCGGGCGAAGGGTTCGCCGGAGGCGGACCGCGGGTCGGTGATAAAACGTATTGGTACTGTAAAATAATGCTTTGGCGAGAGCCAATCATCCTCCTGGGCGAGCGCCGATCGTGGCGCCGCGCCGTGCGCGGAGGCGCCCCGGCCCGCCTCACCAGTCGAGTTCGGGCACGAACTTGTAAGGATAGTCGGGCTCGACATAGCCTTGCGGCTT
>Ga0335075_10018370_pt1 | contig 10365 bp, 9 predicted proteins | sample Lox_Sample_24_FD_206723 | JGI IMG/M metagenome (GOLD analysis project Ga0335075, IMG submission 206723) | Soil microbial communities from Loxahatchee National Wildlife Refuge, Florida, United States - Lox_Sample_2.4 | ecosystem: Environmental > Terrestrial > Soil > Wetlands | place: USA: Florida... | reverse complement strand
GACGCGGCGCGGCGTGCGCTGATGAAGCTGGCCGGCGGCGCGCACCTGTCCGAGCTCAACCCGGACGCGTTCCGCGAGCAGGCGCGCGAGTACGACGCGGTGCCCGACCTGCGGGACTCCATTCTGAAGCTGCTCCAGCTGCAGGGCAACACCCACCCGTTCGCCGTCGTGCGGTACGCCGAGATCGACTACTGGGCCACTCACGGCGACTACGAGCGGATCCTCGGCGGCGACTACCCCCGCCGCGACAACGACAGGAACGCGTCGGTCGGCGAGGAAGCGCGCAACGCGGCCAAGTCCTACCAGGAGTCGTGGAGCCGCTCGGAAGACCCGCTGGTGGGCATCTTCCGCGGCGTCGCGGAGACCGGTGCGCGGGCGGCGAGCGGGCTGTTCGACCGCCTCAACCAGCAGCGCGGCGGCGGCTCAGGCGGCTCGGGCTCCGGCACGGACGGTGGCAACAGCGACAACTAGGTTCCTGCTTACGGCTCTGCCCGGGTGAGTGCGCGATTCATCCGGGCAGAGCCATGTTTGGACGCGTTGCCGAGGAACTGCCGGCGAAGCCACAAACAACATAACTTCACGGTTTTGCTCTTTAGCGCCAATTAGTTAACTGCGCTAACTGGCGAATCTCAAATCATGTTAGCGGTCAGAACCCAGGCCACATTGTTGGTGGGCTAGCACAACAGGCACAGGAGATGCCGTACATAAATGCATTTGCTCCAGCGTCCGGCGAGCCCGGCGGTTTCAGCGGCGTTCGGGCTTGGTCGTCTCCATATAGCCGAGTGCATTCACGCAGGCAACACGATCACTACTAGCCAACCTGCGGCTCACGAATGCCAGCGTTCGTAGCGGAAAGTGTCCGCTCGTACACGCCTTGACGAGCCAAACAGCGCGGGTAATAATCCTCCTGTCACGTTGTTAGGAACCGAAGTTATTGCCTCAGCGGCGCCGTTCATCATTACATTTTTGTCCTCTGCCGACCGATGACGTTCTTGGGAGGAAAACGATGATCGCGGTGCCCCGCATTCTCTTTGTCGTTCCCGGGGTCCTGGCGGGAATTTTCGTGCCCTCAGTGCTCGTGAGCACGCCGAAGCCAGCGCCGCCACATACGGTCGGCATGACCAACATGGATTTCACGAAGGACGTAGTGACGCTGCACCGCGGCCAGTACCTCACCTTCGTCGACAGCTCGCACAATATCCACGAGGTCGGGCCGGGTAACAACGGGCTGATCTCTACACCGGTACGCGGCGAGCCGTTGACTGGCGACCACCTGATGGTCACGAACTCCGTGTACAAGACCGGCCCGTGGCTGACACCAGGCAAGTATTACGTGACCTGCGCGGTCCACCCGATGATGAACCTCACGGTCGTGGTCTTGCCTTGACCGCGACGGCTCCGGCCACTGACCGCCGCAACCCACTGACCCTCTTCCACAACCCGTTGGTCCGATCACCCGGAAAGGAGGAAGCCATGTCGTCTCTCAAGCACCTGCGGTACATCCTAGGTTCGCTCAGCGCTGTCATGTTCAGCGCCGCGGCAGCCGCCAGCGTCTAACAACGCAGACCGATGAGGTCACGTGCGAGCCGGCGCAATCCGATCCGGATGGCGCCGGCTCGCACCTCAAGACCCGCATGTACTGAGGTAGCAGCACTCGCGATCGCACGAGGACGGAACCGGGCTATGTTCGAGACAGGCGTAAGGCAGTTCCGGATGGCTTGGGGTATGGCCCAGGGGCGGCGGCTTGATCCGGGCAACATCGCCAGGCTGGTCGACGACGTGCTCGACACCCTCGCGGAGTTCGGCAAGCCGGGCGCGGACGCGAACGAGCTTATCGAAGGGCCGATGTCCAGCCCCGAAGCCCGGCTCGAGGTCACCAACAACAGCCTGCGCCGGACGGCACGCAGGCTCGCGGCTCAGTCACCGTTTTACGCGCGCCGCTTTGCCGCCGCACAGGTCGATCCCGAGAAGCTCGATGTCGGGAAGCTGCGGACAATCCCCGTCACTCTCAAGCAGGACCTGACCGAACGGCCAGGGGATTTCCGCTGTACCGACGTGCCGCCCTACCTTGCCACCCGTACCACCGGCACCACCGGGCGCCCCGCGGAGGTGTGGCTGTCGCGCTATGAGATGGAGCTGTGGCCCGCGCTCGGCGCGCTGGCCTCGGTGCTGCGAGGCGAGCTGCTGCCCGGCGATGTCATGCAAGTGAACCTGAGCTCGCGCTCCGCCGTGGCCATGCACCTCTCGGCCGCCAGCTGCCGCCTGGTCGGAGCCGGCTGGCGTCCGCTCGGCATCGTGCCGCCGGAGACATCGCTGGAAAGCCTGGCCGACGGGGGCGCGACGGTCCTGTTCACCGTCCCCAGCTATCTCGCCGAGCTGGTGACGGCGGCCCGGTGCCGCGGGATGGGGGCCGGCGACTTCCGGCTGCGTCGCGTCGTGGTGGGCGGTGAGGTGCTGTCCGCCAGCCTGGCGCGGGCGGCCGCCCGGACGTTCGGCGTCCAGCACGTCGATGACCCCTACAGCATGACCGAGATCGTCCCGGTCACCGGGCGTACCTGCAGCCAGGGACACCAGCACCACGACGTGAACCTGGGGCTCGCCGAGCTGGTCGACCTGGACACCGGTGAGCCCGCTGCGCCCGGGGCGCTCGGCACGATGGTGATCACCCCGTACTTCCCTTACCGGGACTGCACGCCGGTGTTCCGCTACGACACTCGCGACGTCGCCCGGTGCCTGCCCGACGCGCCCTTGCGCTGCGAGCTGGCCGGCATCCCCGCGACCAGCAAGATCCTGGGCAAGGCCGACCATCTGCTGCGGATGCCCGGCGGCGAGGTCGTCACGCCCCGGCAGCTCATCGAGGCGATCGAGTCGCTGCCCGCCGAGCCCTGGCCCGCGCGGTACCGCGCCGCCGCCGGCGATGGCCGGATCCGGCTCACCCTGCCGGCCAGCGCGATCGCCGATTTCGGCGCGGCCGAGGCCAGGCGCCACTTCGCGGCGGCGGGGCTGGACGTTGACCTGGACATCGTCGGCAACGACCAGGCGCCCTCGCTTCGCCCCACCCGCAGCGACCTGCACGAAACCACGTTCGCTAGCCAGCGCTCACTCGTCGGAGCATGACATGTCAGTGTCAACGCCAATTTTCCCGATACCCATGTGGGAAGAGTCGCTCTATTTGTTCCTCGTGATCACGACCGGCGTGACCGTGATCTGCGCGGGCGCGCTCGCTTACTTCCGGCGCGTGCGGATGGACCGCCCGGCGGTGGGGACGTTCAACACTCGCGACGTCGTGATCCTGCTGATCTTCATCGGCGTCTTGCCGTTCGCCTACGGCTGGCTGCCGGTTCCGCTCGTCACCTGCGTGCTGATTCTTACGTTCGCCTCTGCCCTGTACATCGGCTACCGGCCCCTGCTCGGCCCGGTGGGGATCTGGGTGGGGATCGGCTTGCTGTTCGGCCTCAACATCTGGTCGAGCCATCACACCATGGGCACGATCCCCGGATGGCAGGTGTGGTATACCCTGCAGAGCATCACGGTGGGGCTCAGCGTGATCGCCGTATGCAACCTGTACGTGCAAGGCGGGATGAGGCTGCAGCACGTCGCGTGGCTGTCGCTCGGGCTGGCCTTCTACGACGTTCTGTTCGCCGCGTACTATCCGCTGACCGGCAGGCTCCTCGCGCGCTACATCACGCACCCGCTCACGCCGGTGATAGGCATGCGATTTGGCGAAGTCGACTTCGCCGTCGGCCTCGGCGACCTGCTTGTCTACTCCCTGTTCTTCGTAGCCGCGTACAAGGCCTACGGCGCGCGGGCGGCCGCGATCGCGGCCAGCGTCATCGTGGTGATGGGCGCCTTCGCGACAGCGTTCATCCCGTTCCTGTTCAACTTCGAAAACGCCAACCTCGACCTGCTCATACCCGCGCAGTCGTTGTTCGGGCCCGCCGCCTTCGTCACCTACCTATGGATGAAACGGCACTATGGCCGGGAACGCACGATGGCGGAGTACCTGGCCAGCCAGGACGGCTCGGATGCCGAGCCGCGGGTGGAGCAGGCCCCGTCGCCGGAGCCCGCGTCCATCTGAGCCTGTTGTCCGGAAGTGCGGTCAGGAGCCTTCCGCGAGGGCCGCGAGGCGGTCCAGCGAGGCGTTGAGCCGGTCGGCGGTGGTCGACTGGGCACGCGGGAAGCGCTTCTTATCCGTCAGCCGGGTCCAGTCGTAGGTGTGGGTGACCCGGGTGCGCGCCGCGCCGAGCGGCTCTAGCTCCCAGCGCCACAGATGGCCTGGCCGCTTCCGCCCCACCTCGGCGGGCATCCAGGCGATCAGGCGGCCCTCATCGAACTCGACCACGTGGTTCTCCCGGACGGCCCCGGTCGTGATCTGCATCGTGAACACGTCACCCGCGCGCCGCACGCGCTGCCCGGCCGCCGCGGCCGCCAGGTTGTCGTTGCCGTCCCAGCGCGGCTGCTGCGCCGGGTCCGCTATCAGCTCGAAGATCGTTCCCGCGCCGGCCGCGATCTCGCGGCTGGCGGTGGCCACCCGGGGCGCTTCCTGGTCAGTCGTCATACCTTCATCCAAGCATTCTGGTCAGCCACGTAATCGTCCCTGTGGTGTCGTTGAGCTGTTCCACAGGTAAAGCAAGTACGCTTCTGACGAGCGGTGACAATCCGGCCGAAGGGAATCGGGTGCTCGGTCCGCACGGCGGTATGGCTATTGCCGGCAAGGCCGGCTATGCGCTGGGCTGCATGCTCGCCGCGCTCGTCCTGGTCGGCAGCGGCTTCGCCTACTACGTGAAGAGCCAGGTCGGCGACATCGGCGGCTCGGACGCCATCACCGGCGGCCCGCAGACGGGCGCGATGAACATCCTGCTCATGGGCCTGGAGAGCCGCACCGATTACGACGGAAACATCCTGTCGCCCGATCTGCTCGCCGCTATGCACGCGGGCAGCGTGCAGGGCGTCGAGAACGGCGTCGGCGGCCAGGACACCAACACCCTGATCCTCATCCACATCTTCGCGGGCGGGCAGAAGGCGGTCGGCTTCTCGATCCCGCGTGACGACTGGGTCACCTACCCCCAGGCTTATGACGGCCAGACGCAAGGGAAGATCGACCAGGCCTACGGCGACGCCTGGGCGCAGAGCCTGAACCAGACTGTCAACTCGAATATGAGCCACAACCAGCGCTACCTGGTAGCCAACGAGGCCGGCCAGTCGGCGACGATCGCCACGGTCTCGGCGCTGACCGGGGTGCACATCGACCACTTCGCCGAGGTCAACCTGGCCGGGTTCTACGAGCTGGCGCAGGCGTTCCACGGCGCCGAGGTGTGCGTGAAGTCGTACAACGGCGGCCAGAACCTGCACGACGCCAACTCCGGCTTCAACCAGCCGCACGCGGGTTACCTGTTCCTGTCACCGCCGCAGGTGCTGGCCTTCGTGCGGGAGCGGGACAACCTCCCCAACGGGGACATCGACCGCACCCACCGGCAGCAGGCGATCATCGACTACGTGGTCTGGAAGCTCGAGCACGAAGGAGTGCTCAGCGACCTCGGTCAGCTCACCAGCCTGCTCAACGTGGCGAAGAAGTACGTGATCACCGACGAGGGCTGGCAGATACTCGAGTTCGCCAGCGAGATGAAGAGCCTGACGGGAAAGAACCTGACCTTCCAGACGGCGCCGTACATCACCACGGATGGCCAGATGGACGGACAGGACGTGAACCTCGTGAACCCGGCGGCGATCAAGAAGGCCGTGCAGAACGCGTTCTATCCGCCGCCGCCCGCGGCGAAGTCCGCGTCAACGTCCACGTCGAAGTCGCTGGTGCCGTCGGCGACCACCGTGGACGTATACAACGGCGGCAACACGTCAGGACTCGCCGGTCAGCTGTCCCACGCGCTGACGTCGGCAGGCTTCAAGGCCGGCCAGGTCGGCAACATCGCCGCCCGGCAGTCCACTCAGGTGCTGTACGGCACGGGGGCGCAGGCGAGCGCGGCGAAGATCGCCGGACACTTCAACGGCGTGACCGCGACGGCGAGCTCGTCGGTCGCCGCGGGCCACGTCAAGGTCCTGCTCGGCGCGGATGCCACGGCGGTGCCCGCGGGCATTACAGCGGGCTCCGCGTCCAGTTCCACGGTCAGTACCTCATCGCCCAGCCCTGCCTCCTCTTCAGACAACAGCCAGAGCGCGCCGGTAACCGTTAAGGACAACGCGCCGTACGGCATCCCCTGCGTGTACTGACACCAGATGCGGTGGCTGGCTGAGTGCTCCGCCGGGGCGCTTCGCGATGCGCTGGATGTGGTGGCGCCGCAGCTGAGCACCTGCGACATCCCGGTTCCCGAGCCTGCGGGCGAGGAACCGCGGTTTCACAAGTCCAGCCTGGTTGTCGGCGACCGGTTCGTCGTGAAGTTCGCGTGGTCGCGGCTGGCAGCGCTGCAGCTGGGGCGCGAGATCGGCGTCCTGACCACGCTGGCGGCCGAGCCGGCCGTGCCGTTCCTGCCCGCGGTGGCTGCCAGCAGCATGGACCCGCTGCTCTTGGTCACCAGGCGCGTGCCGGGAGCATCCCTGTTCGACGTCGTGGGGTCGATCGACCTGGATGGTGCCGCCAGGCAGCTCGCGTCCTTCCTCGCTGCCCTGCACTTGCCGGCCTCGCGCGAGCGCGCCGAGGCCGTCATCGGCCCGCTCACCGGCATTGAGATCCCGCCCGCCACGACCAGTACGCTGCGCGAGTGGTTCGGAACCCGGGTCCGGCCAGAGCAGTACCGGCTCGTCACACGCTGGTGCGACTGGGCCGACGCCGTGCTCGCCGCGCCCGCCCCGGCCGCCGTGCTGGTGCACGGCGACCTGCACGGCGACAACCAGGTCTGGGACGGCAACGAACTGCGGCTGGTAGTGGACTACGAGACCATTAGCGCGGCCGAGCCGGAGTATGACCTGCGCACCTTTCCCGGTCCCGGGATGGGGCCGGGCGTGCGGCTGCTGACCGCCACCATGCGCCACTATGAACGTCTCTCGGGCCGTGAGCTGTCCCTCGAGCGGGTCATGGCCTGGCACGTGCGCACCGCTCTCGGCGACGTGGTGTGGCGTACCGAAGCCGGCATCCCGCTGGCGGACCACAGGGCACCGGCGGACTGGATCGACGACCTGGCCGCGCGCTTCCACGCCCTCGGCATGAGACCCTTCGATTAGAGGATCACCAGGTCGTCGCGGTGCACGACTTCGCGCTCGTATTCCTGGCCTAGCTTGCTGGCGAGCCAGCGGGTGGAGCGGCCCATCAGGCCGGGGATCTCCTTGGCGTCGTAGTTGACCAGGCCGCGGGCGACCACGGTGCCGTCCTCGGCGGTCAGGTCGACCGGGTCGCCGGCGTCGAAGGCGCCGTCAACGCCGGTGATGCCCGCCGGGAGCAGCGAGGCGCGACGGTTCACCACCGCTTCCACCGCGCCGTTGTCCAGCCTCAGGCTGCCGCGAGCGACGGCGGCGTGGGCCAGCCACAGCAGCCTGGTTCTCGGCCGCTGGCCGGTGGGCGCGAAATAGGTGCCGGCCGGGTCGCCCGCTAGCGCCGCGGCTGCCTGGTCAGCCGCCGTGACCACCGTGGGGATGCCCGCTGCCGTGGCTATCAGCGCCGACTCGATCTTGGTGGACATCCCGCCAGTGCCGACGCCGCCTTGGCCGGTCCTGCCCGCTTTGACGTGCTCCAGGTCTGCCGGGCTCGCCACCACGTCGATCCGGCTAGCGCCGCCCCTGCGCGGGTCGCCGTCGTACAGGCCGTCGACGTCCGACAAGAGGACCAGCGCGCTCGCCCGCGTGACGTGCGCGACTAGCGCGGCGAGCCGGTCGTTGTCGCCGAACCGGATCTCGTCGGTCGCCACCGTATCGTTCTCGTTGATCACCGGGACCATGCCGAGCTCCAGCAGCCGGTCCAGGGTGCGCTGCGCGTTCCTGTAGTGACCGCGGCGCATCAGGTCGTCGGCGGTCAGCAGCACCTGGCCGATGCCCAGGCCGTGCGCCGCGAACGCGGCGGTGTACCTGCCGATCAGCAGCCCCTGCCCGACGCTCGCCGCCGCCTGCTGGGTCGCCAGGTCGCGCGGCCGCTTGCGCAGGCCGAGCGGGGCCATGCCGGCGGCGATCGCGCCGGAAGAGACGAGCAGCACCTGGCCGCCACTGTGCACGCGCACGGCGAGCGCGCTGGCCAGCGACGCGACACGGGCATCGTCGATCGCCCCGTCCGGGGTCGTGAGCGAGGAGGAGCCGACCTTGACGACCGTCCGCGCCGACTCGGCGATGTCCGGTCGGTGCCCGCCCCCCGAGGTCACCCTCCGAGCCGCCAGTCGGTGCCGCGCGGGCCGGGAGCGTGACCACGGCCGGCGGTCAGCGTCGGGTCCCAGTCGAAGACGACCGCGTCGTCGAGGTCGCCGATCAGTACGGTGTCGCCCGGCTCGGCGCCCGCGTCCGCGAGGGCCTGCTCGACGCCGAGCCTGGCCAGCCGGTCCGCCAGGTAGCCGACCGCCTCGTCGTTGCTGAAGTCCGTCTGCCGCACCCAGCGCTCCGGCTTCTCGCCGCTGATCAGGTAGGCACCGTCCGGCGTGCGGGTCACTTCGAAACCCGGCTCGCTGACCGCGGCCGGCCGGATCACCACGCGGGCCGGCTCTGGCGCTGGCTGCGCCGCGCGCGCCTGCGCCACCAGCTCCGCCATCGCGAACTTCAGCTCGCGCAGCCCCTCGGTGGTCGCCGCCGAGATCTCGAAGACGGCAAGCCCGCGAGCGGCCAGTTCCGGCTGGACGAGGTCGGCCAGCTCGCGCGCCTCCGGCACGTCGATCTTGTTCAGCGCGACCAGCCGTGGGCGGTCCGCGAGCCTGGTCCCGCCTATGCCGGGACCGGCAAGCTGCTCGTAAGCGGCGAGTTCGGCCTCGATCGTGTCCAGGTCGGTGATCGGGTCGCGGCCCGGCTCGGTAGTCGCGCAGTCCAGCACGTGCACCAGCGCGGCGCACCGCTCGACGTGCCGCAGGAAGTTGTGGCCGAGGCCCTTGCCCTCGCTCGCGCCGGGGATCAGGCCGGGCACGTCCGCGACGACGAACTGGACGTCGCCGGCCTCGGCCACGCCGAGGTTGGGGATCAGGGTGGTGAAGGGGTAGTCGGCGATCTTCGGCCGGGCGGCGGACATCGCGGCGATCAGCGACGACTTGCCCGCGTTGGGGAAGCCGATCAGGCCAATGTCGGCCACCGTCTTGAGCTCCAGGGTGAGCTCGCGCTCCTCCCCCGGCTCCCCCTTCAGCGCGAAGCCTGGCGCCTTGCGGCGCGGCGACGCCAGCGCCGCGTTGCCCAGCCCGCCGCGGCCGCCGGCCGCGGCGACGAACCGGGTCCCGGTGCCGATTAGGTCGGCGAGCACGTCGCCGTCGCTGGTGAGGACGACGGTCCCGTTCGGAACCTTGACAACGAGATCCGCGCCGTCTGCGCCGTTGCGGTTGGAGCCGGACCCCTGCTTGCCATTCCCCGCCTTGCGCACCGGGCGGCGGTGGTAATCCAGCAGCGTGGCGGTGCTCGCGTCCACCTCGAGGATCACGTCGCCGCCGCGGCCGCCGTTGCCGCCGTCCGGGCCGCCGAGCGGCTTGAACTTCTCCCGGTGGACCGAGGCGCAGCCGTTACCGCCGTGCCCGGCGTGCAGCCGTAGTACCGCGTGGTCAGCGAACTCCGCCATGATCCACCATCTCCTTTTATCCCGGGGGGACCGTCCCCCGGGGACCCCCCGACATACAGAAGGCGGGCCGGTCATCCGGCCCGCCCCTGCGCACGTTTGCTATCGCCGGCTAGGCCGTCTTGGCCGGGCCTTCGCTGGGAACGACGCTCACCGCGCGGCGACCGCGGTAACGGCCGAACTGCACCGCGCCAGCCACCAGCGCGAACAGGGTGTCGTCGTCGCCACGGCCGACCCCGGTGCCGGGGTGGAAGTGCGTGCCACGCTGCCGGACGATGATCTCGCCCGCGTTCACCGACTGGCCGCCGAACCGCTTCACGCCAAGCCGCTGCGCGTTGGAGTCACGGCCGTTACGGCTGGACGACGCGCCCTTCTTGTGTGCCATTGTGTCGTTCCCTACGCCTTCGACGCCTTGGACGCCTTCGCCGATTCCTTCTCGATACCGGTGATCCGGACCTCCGTGTACTTCTGCCGGTGGCCCTGACGGCGCTTGTAACCCGTCTTGTTCCGGTAGTGGATCATGTTGATCTTCGGCCCCTTGGCCGGCCCCACGATCTCGGCCGTCACCTGGTAGCCGGTGAGCTCGGCGGGATCGCTGATGACCGTGTCGCCGTCCACGACGAGCAGCGCGGGGAACGTAACGCTCGACCCGGCTACCTCGTCCGCAAGCTTGTCGACGGTGAGCACGT
>Ga0335075_10018369_pt1 | contig 10365 bp, 11 predicted proteins | sample Lox_Sample_24_FD_206723 | JGI IMG/M metagenome (GOLD analysis project Ga0335075, IMG submission 206723) | Soil microbial communities from Loxahatchee National Wildlife Refuge, Florida, United States - Lox_Sample_2.4 | ecosystem: Environmental > Terrestrial > Soil > Wetlands | place: USA... | reverse complement strand
TCCGTGCCACGCTTGCCCAGGTGGGTCCACAGGCAGACAGGGCTGGCGCGCCGCTCCGACAGTCTCTTGGGGGCGCTCCGCGGCGCGCCAGCCCTGTCTGCCTGTGGACCCACCTGGGCAAGCCCGCAACCGTGCGGGGCTGGATGATCGTTGCAACCGGGGTGGCCCAGATTTGGATGTCGCCACCGGACCAGATTTGGATGTCGGTTGACATTTAACAGACGAGCCTTTTGTCAAAAGTGAGCGCCCTGGCCCTTGGTGGCGTCTGCGGCTTCCGCTGCGGGCACAGTCGGTTCGGCCGGCGAAGTGTCAAAAGTGCCCCCTCACTTGAGGAGCAAAACGCTCGCAACCGGCAGCCGGGGCACGACAACGGGCCGTTCTCCCGTGTGGCCAAATCGCACAGCTTCGCGGTCACTGGGCCTGGTCATCCGCGCAGATTGGATCGTCAGGTGTCGCGGCGGGGGCGGCGTTTGGCGATCTTCCGCGGCTGCGTCGGTGGGCGTGGCGGTAGCTTTAGCGGTCTCCATCCCGCGATGGTTCTGGCACACCGCCGGGCCTGCTCATTGTCGCCGATGCCAGGGAACCGGCGACGCAGCTCGATGGCAGCCGCAAACTCGCCACCACGATCGAACGCGGCCCGGATCGCGGCGGCCTCTTCCTCGGAGACAACGAACATCTGCCGAGCATGAGAATGCCGGTCGCCGACCGCAAGTGAAACATCGGTGGCTGTTCACATCGATACATCCGTCCGGCTGGCGCGCGCGCTGTGCCCCCGGTCCACCGGTCGGGACCATAGCCGCGGCGGGATTTGCGCCATTGTCATATGGCGGCGCATGGTTTTCACACGGCCTACAAGAATTCTGCAACGCGAGCTGCTTCGACATCGGATAACCCCCGGCGCCATATTTCTGCGTTGGAGGGCCGTCGGTTACGTAGCCATTGCCAAGGTAGAATCTGTGTGCCGTGGTGGTGCTACTGAGGGTGCATCGGGAGCTACCGCGCGCTATCGCCCTAGCTTCAAGCGCACCCAGCAAGGTCCGACTGACGCCACGGAACCTCGCATCCGGCGAGACGTAGTTTAGATTAATATGTCCCGCGTCGGTGACCGCACCCACCCCGAGGATCGTGCCTTGCTCAACCGCCACGAGCACCGAATTGTCTGGCGCTACTATCCACGAGGAAACGATGGTTGGTGTCTTGTTGCTCAGCCATCGTGCCAGGATCGTCGGATCATTCTGGTGATCGGCGGCGCACAGCTCTGATATTGACCGCCTAAGCACGTGGCAAGCGGCTGGCGCATCATCGACGACAGCATCCCGGATTTCCATGCCTACATGATGCGACTGCGTGTTCCCGGTGGCAACGAGTCCGCCGGTGCATAATTCAAGAATTCTGGACCAACGGCTCCGACGGCAACTGGAGAACCTCTACCACTGTATCCCAGGCCGCTTGGCCAAGTGCGGCGTCTGCCTGGTCGTTTCCGCCGTGTGCGTGAAGGCTGGAGCGTGCCGTTGTCTCTCCTGGCAGTAGCGCGCGATGTCCAGCCTCCTGGTTGAATACAAGACGCCCGCGCTTTTCGGAGGCAGCAAGACGCTTGATTATGGACTTGGCGAATACCTCGGAAGGCCACACGGCATCGTCGCCGCCAGCAACTAGAACGATCTCCGCTTTGGCGGATTCCACCGGAATGGTCGCGGCACTTACCTCGGAGGCAAAGCGCCGCAGGCTTTGCTCGTGAAGGCTTCGATAGGAGACCAAATCATCGCGATAGGCCTTTTTCCAGTACGGATCGCTTGCGATGAACGGCAGAGGAATGCCCTGATAGGTCCAGGATGATCGTTGCGGCCAAACCTCGCCGTCTCGCCCAGGGCCGGCATTCCCCCAGACCACAGAAGTTGGGCTGAACGCGATCGCAACGTCTAAGCGAGGTTCATATACTGCCGTGAGCAAAGCGGCCTCAGCTCCCCTTGAAGTACCGACGAATGCGAACCGCTTGCAACCTTTCCTTGCCAGCTCGTCTACCGCCTCGATAAACGTCTCAAGCGGCACCTCGCAGATTCCAGGAACTTGACCTGCTCCGCCGAACCAACGGATGGCGAGCGCAACGGCACCGCGCGAGGCAAACAGGTTGGCCCGCTCAATGTCGACCCTGCCGCTTGAGCCAGCTGCGACAAGGCCCGGATAGCTCGTAGCCTCGATTTCGGCCAAATTTCAGAACGTATGGTGAAACAGCGGTGAGCCAAGATCCGCAACCAACGGCCTCACCTAACAGAATTCGCTGTTGCATAAACGAACGTTTGAGTGGCAACCAAGACCAGGGAGGGAAATCAGAGGTCTGGGTGTCGCGCAATCCTGCTGCCGTCACCGCGTCAAAGGCAACCGACTTCTGCAACAGACTTGCGCCCGAATCGGTCATTGGGCGGTCGGTCTGCGTCCAAATATGCCCATGTTCGCTATATGTTCGGAATTTTGGCCGAAATTGGGCCTACGAGGTGACCGGGCCTAATGGTCGCATCACCTCGGGAAACGTCGGCGCGATCCCAACCAGGCGCCGGAGTTCCTTGCATGCGTGCCCGAAGCTCAACGTCGGATCGAGATGCTGCACCAGGTCGAAAACATCGCCCTTGGCGGAGCTCAGCGGATCCCACCAGCCGTGTCCATCGTGGTTGATGATCAGGATCTCGCCCTCGCCCCGGCGGTACTTCAGGGCCCGGCGGGTGCTCTCCCGCCGGTCGAGCCGCCAGCCGGCGGGCCAATACTCCAACAGCGCAGCGCAGCTCACCTCGCGGCGAAGCAACTCGACTTCGATGTCATCCGCTCGCATCGCTTGCATCTCCTGTGGAGGCCGGTGGCGCCAGGGTTCTGCTATCGCTCACCCCTGGCATTCAGCGTCCGGCGACCGCGAAGCGGCAGCGGTGCAAGGGCATCGCCGGCATGGCCGGGCGCGTGGAACACCGCGCGCCCCTTGCGGCGCGGCCAGCGCAAGCGGTAGCGCCCTGCCCTGCCCGATTGTTCTCCCGCCGCGTCTGTCGGTGTGGACGGCGCTCGCAAGCTCACGCGCTATCATGTTCTTGTTTTGATCTCAAGTGAACGATGATAACGTCTCGGCGAGGTCGGGTTGGATGGGGTTGGGTCGATGATGATTGCCTCGGAGGCACGCGCGCCAGCGCCGAACCGGCTTCGGTCGTGGACCGTGTCGGCGGAGAAGCGCCACGCGGAGGATCGGTGTCAGCTACGAAGTCGTGGAAGTGTCACATGCGGTTTGTCCTCTGTTGGCCCAACTCGGCGTCGCGATCCGCCGTCAAAGGTCATAGCGTCACTTCGGTCCTGGTGCTGAGACCTGCCCCAACACAGCAGGCACTGCCGGTCATGCTGACCGGCAGTGCACGCGAAGCGTGGCTGGATACTGATGCCGCCGAGGCGCTTTGCTTTCTGCGATGACGCGGACCGCACCAATGCGACGTGGGCGAGCTGCTGGCCGGTACACGCGAAACGGCGGCCTGTCGGCCGCCGTCGCCTGTGCTGCCTCAGTCTCGCCGGGTGGGGCGGCTCCAGATCAGCACCCAGCTGCCGTCCTGCTCCACCAGGTTGGCGAACAACGGTGCGGGGAAGGAAGGATCGTCGAGCTTCACCGCGACATAGTCCGCACCGCTCTGGCTGCGCTTGGTCCAACCGGCGCCCAGCTCGACCGAGCCTGCAAACACGCGATAGTTCGGGGCCTTGTCGTTGTCGGGCGTTTGCTGCTGGAGCTGCGCCTTAACGTTCAACGTCAGGGTCTTGATCGTTCCGTCGAAGCCCTTGTCGGTGCGCTTGAAGGTGCCAATGGTCGCCATGGTATTCACTCCTGCTACTCGGGCCGCCTACCGGCCTCGATGGGGCGAAAAGCGCCGGCACGACGACGGCTGGCACCGCGCAGCGGCCGGAGCGGAGCGAAGGGCCGCAGGCGGCAGCTATTTTGTTTCGCGAGGAATGCGCGCAGCGCAGGGGAAAATAGTTGACGCCAAGGTTGCCGGCCGGCGACGGGTTGGCGATCGTCCCCATCGTTTGAGGCCGGTAGGTGCCCGACGTGGTGGGAGGGTTCTGGCGATATCTCAGGACCTGACCGTCACGACATATGCGCGGGGCGATCCTCTGTGCCCGCCCCCGTTGAACGTGGTGCGCTGATCCTGCTCTGCCTGCGGCGATGCGGTGCCGTGCCAGGTGATTGCCGCTGTCGTGCAGGGATGGTGGTCAGTTGCTGCCAAGCGGTGCCGGAAGTCTCGGTGATGCGGTCCCCCCGCCCCAGTGTTCGGCGGTCGGGCGGACTGGCCGGCTCGGTTGCTCTGGAGTTGTCCCGCCCGGTGGGACTGAGGCAGCACAGGCGACGGCGGCCGACAGGCCGCCGTTCCGCAGGAGCGGCCGGAGCGCGCCGGGCGGGTTCCCAGGACTGGCTGGGGACTACTGGGCGTCAGGTACGGCGGCTGGGAAAGGCTGCTCCTCTTCCCGCCAAACCGGGGCGATTTCGGCCAGCGTCGCATCAATGCAGTCCCGGACTTCCGGTAGGCCCAAATTACGGTATTCGTCCATCGTGATGCTGAGGCGGAATGTCCGGCCGACGCCGTAAACGATCACGAGCGCTGTGGTATAGCCGTCGGCCGGGCTTACACAGGCCAGGTGATTCCGATGCCATTCTTGGTGAATGACGAGGAGCGGGTTGGCACCCAAATGCCCATGACCATGTTCATAGCAAACCCTCCTGCTTGAACGTCAGATGCCGATCCCGCGCGATGATGATGTGGTCATGCAGCGTGATTCGCAGAGCATCGGCCGCGGCTTTGATCTCGCGAGTCATGGCGATGTCTTCGCGTGAGGGGGTCGGATCGCCGGATGGGTGATTGTGAACAAGGATCATCGCGGTGGCGTGCACGGCCAACGCGCGCCGCAGAATTTCGCGCGGGTAACACGGAACGTGGTTGACCGTCCCGTCGTTCATCTTCTCATCGGCAATGAGACAATTGCGTGAGTCCAGGTAGAGCACCCGGAATTGTTCACGTGGCTCGGACCCCATTGCAGCGCTCAGGTACGCCAGCAGCTTCGGCCATGTGGACAGCATGGTCTCGATGCAGGCGTCGTGCCGCAAAAGGCGCAGTGCCGATGCCTGGGTCAGCTTGATTGCGTTCGCCGCCTCGAACGTCACGCCGAACACGGCCATCAGGTCGGCCGGGTCCGCGGTCAGCACAGCGCGATAACTGCCGAAGCGCGCGAGCAGTCCCTGGCTCACCTTTCCTGCGTTGCCGCCACCGGCGAACGGCTCAATCGTCGCGGCGAGGATCTGCTGATCTTCAGCCAACTCCCAGGCCTGAACGCGGTGCGTCACACGGAGCGCGGCTTCTGCTGCTCCGAACAGATCAGATTGTTGCATGATCCCGCTTCCATCTGTTCAGGAGACGGAGGTCTTCGGCGGTTGCCGGCGGCGTCCGCTGGTGTGCGGCCGACGGGGACCGGCAGGCGCACCGGGGGCACGCGGCGCAAAGCGGGACCGGAGCCACGCGCAGTGGGCGAGCATGGCGAGGACCCACCCGTTGTCCCGGTGCGACGGCAGGTCCAGGCCGCAGCTACACCAGAGGAGCGCCGCCGACGGCACGAACAGCCTTGCATCTTCTCTGCCCCCGGCAGGCGCGTGCCGGCGCGCTGCGGGCCACCCCGCCCTCATCTGCCCGGTCAGATACTGGCGTGGCGGTCCGCCCGATAATGCCGGTCGGCCGGGAGCAGTGGCAGTGTGACTTTCTGATGCTGGCCGGTGCACTCGGGCGCGGGTATGCTACGCCTGGGTACGGTCATTTCGTATGTTCAATTCCATCAAAATCTCACACTTATGGCGCTTCAAGCCGAGTTTGGATGCGAACACCCGCTCCGTGATCGATTCCGCAACTAAATCTGTTGCGGAGGTCTGTCGCCTTTTCCATTGCGCCAATTCGGTGTGGGCACGCCATTTATTCCCGGCGGCCCGACATGCGATCCAGGGTCAGCCAGAATCAGTTCGTTCACCAAGCGGTGGGTTGAGGCTTCGCGTGTCGGAAGATTTCCAATCGTTCCGCCCTGGCTGTGGCCTTCAGCTTTGCCAGGATGCTTGGTTGCGCGGCAAGTCACCAAGCGGGTCGATGTGCCCGACAATCGGTGTGCCAGCTTCATTCCACTGCCACAGCACGAGGTTGGTCCTGGGCGCCTGTACCGAGGGGACACGCAGACCGTGCCATCCACGCGCCGCAGCGGCAGCGACGAAGTCCCAGCAGGGAGGTCGGCGGTGCTCGACGTCCCGCATGACCATACGCCCGACGCCCACAGGCGCGAGCGTGTCGGATGACACTTCATGCGGATGGTCATCGTGTCCGACCGGGGTCGCCGAAGACCAGGTCGGATCGGCGTTGTGACGCCGCGTCGGCAAAGTTCAGTGCCACGCGCCGACCGCGCGCCAGCATGTCCGGCGCACCTGTCTGCATGAGCGCCCGTGCAAACAGGAGGAAAATCTCTCTCCGCTCCGCATCCATCGCCGCCAGCATGGCCATGATGTCCGTGGGCGTCGCGGTTGGCGGCGGTGCTTCCGACGGCGGCGTTGTTTCTCTCGCCCGCCGGCGCGCTTGCGCGAAGCGGCGCACTGCCAGTGCATCATCCTGTGTGGGCACCTCGACCTCGACCCGGATGAGACCGGCCCGCGCGCGGTGTTGCCGGACGCGGCGCGTCGTTGCATTGTTGCGAGTTGCCCACCGGCCTAGCGGCCGACCCGCGGCTGGATGAAAGAATTTCCTTCGTCTGGTGGAGGTCGGAGCAAAATCCTCCCTTCTTTCTTGTTAGGAGGAGCGTGCGCCATCCATGGAGTGTTTCCGGAAACGACGGCTAGCGTCAATGTTTCCGGAAACGATCGTATCCTGACATCATCTCTATGCGGAGGATAGGTAGGTCACGTGCAGTCAAACGCGGACGGCGAGGATGTCGGCTCGTTCAGATCACTCGCACTACTGGGCCGGCGGCAATTGACCGTACCGTTTTCATCGGTCGGTGGGCCGGGCGGCTCGACGCGCCGTTCCGAGTTGATCGAGAATTTCCTCTACCGCGGCAACAAGTGCCGAACGGTCATGCTTGGCGAATGACGGCAGGCTGATAGTAATCCCCCCTCCCCTGCCGGGCTTTTGAGCCTTGGCAACGATGGCACCATCCGACGCCCTCACGACGTGTTCCGAGCCTTGCGCGTTGCCACGCCCCCGCCGCGTTGTACGCGTCGCGCCCAAGAGTCGTTGCACCACAGCAGCCGGTGGTATCGCAGGTTCGCTCCGGGATCGCAGGTCAGTTTGCTCTCCGCGAAGCCGCCTTGCCTCATCCAAGAGCTTTTCGCCCTGAACGGGATTGCGAAGAACGGGCGCCAGGACCGCCCCGTGGCTGATGCCGATTACGTGCGGTGAGCCGAACGCGGCGACTACGTCGGCTGGCAATCGTGCGAGGTCCAAGTAACGGCTGAGCCAGCTCTTGGTCACCTCCAGACGTTCAGCCATCCGCTGCTGACTTCCGCCATAATACCGATCAACGGCCCGCGCATAGTCGCAAGCGCGTTCAAAGTCTGACAGATCGCGACGGCTTCGGTTTTCCAGATCGGCGACCCTGAACGCCTCCTCATCCGTGAGCTCTCGAGGCTCGATCAGGAATCTGAATTCCGGGTAATTGTGGCCACGCAGCCACGCAACGGTCCAATGGCGGCGGGCACCGCAGATCACTTCGTAGTCATGGTCGGGGTCTCCGGCCACCCGACGGACGATGGCCGGCACTTCCTGGCGGCCCTGGGCCTTGAAGCTTTCGATCAGATCGGCGCAGGTTTCAGCGTCAAGAGCTGTGTAATCTCGGTTGTGTCCTTCCCAAATGCGACATCGGGCAGGGTCGACAAGTTCGTGGACGCGCGTGATGGATCGGCCGGCGGCGAGCTCTGCCAGACGATTCTCACGCTCTCCGAGGATGCCCGTGCGGGGCGGGAGCCGTGCTCCTGCCGTTGGTGCAGGGCCTGTTCCCGCCAAGCCCTGCGCAAATCCTTTGTTGCCTTGCGCCATTAAGCAAACCCTTTGTTGTCAGTCGCTTACAATCCAGTTGCAGGCCTGCAACCTAGCTCTCACAGGACTCCCTCCGAGCGAAGACGTTCGGTCTGGCTTGGCCAAGTGAGTCGGATTTGCATCTCGACCTCGGCATTCACACCGTTGAGGTAGGTTAGGCATCGTTGATAGGTTTCCCTGGACGTGACCGGCCCATCCAGTTCGTAAACCGACATCAGGCGCGCGGACGCATTATCGATTTCAGCGCTATCCTTGAGCACTGTCCGCAATAGGATATCGCCGAACAGATTGCGCATCAGCCCGAGCAGCTCGCGCTGCATCGACTTCTGCTCATCCGCCCTTGTCAGGATCAATCGCATCCAGCGCAACTCGATCGGCAGTTGCCGTTCCTCAAGGGTCAGCATGCTTTCGTAAAGCATGGCCAGAAACGAAGTGGTTGACGTGAAGTCGATAACCGTCGGCGGGACGGGTACCAGCAATGCGTTGGCCGCCCGCATCACAGAGAGCGAGATCGTGCCAAGCGCAGGCGGCGGATCAAGAATGATGACGTCGAAATGGTCCCTGATCGAGGCGATGCCGTCGGCAAGTCGATTCAGCAGGTTGGGCTCCGACCTGGCGACTCGCGCCGCCAGCTCATACTCGGATGAGTAGAGCTTTAAGTTGGCTGGGATCAGATAAAGTCCGTCCCAATGCGTCTCGCGCACAGCATAGCCAAGGCTGCTGGTTTCGGCGTTCCGGAAGAAAGGATACAGCGTCTGGTCTTCGGAAATATCGAGATCCGGGACATAGCCAAACATCGCCGTGCTTGATCCCTGGCTGTCGCAGTCGATCAGACAGACGCGATACCCCCGAATTGCCAGGTACTGGGCCAGATGGATCGACACCGTCGACTTGCCGACACCTCCCTTGAAATTTTGCACGGCAATCACCGCCAATGGGTCGTCAGCGGTCCGCCAGGGGCGGGTGCCGAACACCGCCCGCATCTGGTTGACTTCGGCTAGGGTGTATCCGACGCGCCGGCCCGACGCGGTTCGCGCGACGGCGGGCAAGCGCCCGTCTTTCTCGGCTTCCCGTATTGCCGCGCTGGTGCGGCCGACCAGTTCCGCGACGCGGGTGATCGGAAAACGTGGCGGCTGTCGCTCTGGCGACTCACCCGACGCACCGCGGGTACGGATCGACTCGAGGACGTTCAAGGATCGGGCATAAAGATCGGCGATCGACTCGGTTGTCGCTGAGCGATCCATAGTTCCTCCGCAAGGACGGGCGGGTCGAAAGTCAGGCGCAGCTTGGCCGGGCGCGCGCGACAATCTTGCCGGTGATGTTGGCGCTCTCAGCCGCGCGCCTGAGGGCGAGATCGAGGCGCGTATTGATCCAGTGGGCGGTGAACCGCGTGTTGGTCCACAACACCCACTCGCCGTCGCAGAATTCGGCGCTAACTTCCTTGAGCCAGGCACGCGCTTCGGCCGGCCCTAAACCCTCATGCAGCGCTTGCAGCAGTCGCTTGGCGGGTGCTTCGCCGCCGGTAGGTTCGGGTACCGCCTCGGCCTGCTCTGGCGTACCGTTTTCATCGGTGACCAGGGTCAGCCGCGCGCCCTGTACCAGCTTTTGCTGCAACGGGGCCGGTGATGCATGCAGACGCACAAGGGTGGTATCGAACTCGGCACGAGCCTCGGGATAGACGGCCGAGACGTGACGATCCCACGCGTCGCGCACCGTCTGGCGAAACTTGCGGATGTTCTTTCCGTCATTGCCGAAGTGCACCGCGAGCTGTTGCCAACTAATGGTTGTCGACCGCTTCGGGTTGATACGAGGCAAGCGATATGCGAGCCATGTGTAGAGGTCCAGCGCCGTGGCCGAATCTCGCAAGGCGCGTATGGCATTCTCGTTCAATGGCACGGCATGTTCGCGCAGATGGTCGTAGAAGCCTTCGGTCATGTAGATTTCTCGCGTGAAACCGCCGTTTCTGCCTTCGGTTCCGACATACTGATTGGTAAGCTTGATCTCCTTGATGCCAAACTCACGCTCGCCGCGAACGACGCTGCTGTCCCAGCGAATCATCCATTCGCAAGCAAGCAGGCGATCGAGCTGCTCTTTGATCAGGGTCGCCGACCCACGAGGACCATAGCTTACCGTGCGAAAGCCCATGCGCCGCATCCAGTCGGCGAAAGTGGCTCCGAGGACCACATGCCGCGACTGCGAACGGACCGCTTCGGTCATGATGTGGATGAGGACGAGGCGCGGCAGCGATCCATAGGGCACGCCAAGACTGCGAAGACGCTGCTCGCTGCCGACC
>Ga0335075_10018368_pt1 | contig 10365 bp, 7 predicted proteins | sample Lox_Sample_24_FD_206723 | JGI IMG/M metagenome (GOLD analysis project Ga0335075, IMG submission 206723) | Soil microbial communities from Loxahatchee National Wildlife Refuge, Florida, United States - Lox_Sample_2.4 | ecosystem: Environmental > Terrestrial > Soil > Wetlands | place: USA: Florida... | reverse complement strand
AGGATTGGGTTCGCCTCACTTTCAATGACGATCCGAGCGTCGTCAGTACGCTGAGCCGGATGCTGATGTCGTCCTGGCATATCTACGAGCACTACACCGGCCCGCTTGGCCTGCAATCGCTCACGAATATCACGGGCTCGCACTATGGACCGGCGCCACAGTCGCAGGAAAAGAACGGATGGGGCCAGTGGATTCGTGCCACGAACACGGGAGTGGGCATGGATCGGACGACAGCAACGGGAACAGGATTCATCGGTCAGTACCCTCCGGAAGCGGCGCGGATGTACGAGTCGTTGAGGACCTGCCCCGACGATCTGCTGCTCTTCATGCATCACGTGCCGTACACTTATCGCCTGCACAATGGGCAGACTGTGATCCAGGAAATCTACAACCTGCACTACCAGGGAGCGCAGGAAGCCGCAGGTTTAGTGGCGCAGTGGAAGACGCTGCGCGGGCTGCTCCCGCCGCAGCAGTACCTATCTACCCTGCACATGCTCGAATATCAGGCGGGCGAAGCGATCGAGTGGCGGGATGCGATTACGCGCTGGTTCCACAGAATGTCCGGCATCCCCGACGATCTGGGTCGTGTGGACCACTATCCGGACCGAATCACCGCCTCGCAGATGCAGCTTGATGGTTACACGCCGGTGGATGCGCATCCGTGGGAAACGTCGTCGGGAGGTAAGGCATACGTTTGCGAGAACCGCGCTGTCTGCACGGCTTCAACAACGCTTACGGGCGCGGGGGGCTGGTACACGGTGGCCGTGCAGTATTTCGATTACCACCAGGGCGTCTCGACGTTCGATCTGCTGCTGAACCGCCAGACGCTGGTGACCTGGAAGGCGGACATGTCGCTGCCCGGCGATGCACCGAGCGGCGACACGGCTGTACGCTACACGCTGCATGGCGTGCCGCTGCGGCCGGGCGACGTGCTGACAATCGAGGGACATCCCAGCGGCGGCGAGCCGGCACCGATTGACTACGTCGCCATCATCCCGGAGCGGCAGGAGAACACCACCCCATGAAGATACGCGGCGCATCCGTCAACATCTGCTCGCCGGGGCGGAACTTCGCCACTTTGAAGGTCGAAACCGATGAAGGCATTTACGGATTGGGAGACGGGACGCTGAACGGGCGCGAGCTCGCCGTAGCCAGCTATCTCAGCGATCACGTGATTCCCTGCCTCATTGGCCGCGATCCTTTCCAGACAGAGGACATCTGGCAGTATCTCTATCGCGGAGCATACTGGCGGCGGGGCCCGGTGACGATGTCCGCGATTGGCGCTGTGGATATGGCGTTGTGGGACATCAAAGGAAAGGCGCTGAACACGCCCGTCTACAACCTGCTCGGCGGACGCAGCCGCGACGGCGTCCTGGTCTATTGCCACGCTCACGGAAGCGACACCGAGGAAGCTCTGGACGATGTTGGGCGGCACCAGCAGATGGGGTATCGAGCGATTCGCGTGCAGAGCGGTATCCCCGGGCTGGACGCCACCTATGGCGTGCCCAGGGGCAGCCAGCCTTATGAGCCGGCTGAGCGCGGCTTGCCCGGCGAAAGCCGGTGGTCGACGGAGAAGTATCTCGTCCACACGCCGAAACTCTTTGCGCGAGTCCGCGAGCGGTTTGGCGACGATCTGCATTTGCTGCACGATTGCCATCACCGGTTAACGCCAATTGAGGCTGCGCGGCTGGGCAAAGAGCTGGAACCATTTCACTTATTTTGGATGGAGGACCCGGTCCCCGCAGAGTTTCAGGAGGGATTCCGGGTGATTCGCGAGCATACGACGACGCCGATTGCGACCGGCGAGGTGTTGAACTCCATCTGGGATGTGCACGAATTGATTCGAAACCAGTGGATCGATTACGTGCGGCTGACGCTGACCCATGCCGGTGGCTTTACGGCGATGAAAAAGATCGCGGACTTTGCCGCGCTGTATCACGTGCGCACCGGCTGTCACGGCGCGACGGACCTGTCCCCGGTGTGTATGGCTGCGGCGTTGCACTTCGATATCGCCATCCACAACTTCGGCATACAGGAACATATGCCGCACAGCGCCGAAACCGATGCTGTATTCCCGCACGCCTATCGCTTCAGGGATGGCTACATGGAGCCCGGCGATGCTCCCGGTCTGGGCGTGGATCTGGATGAGAAGCTCGCCGCACGATATCCCTATCAGAGGGCGTATTTGCCAGTGCTGCGGAAACTGGACGGGACGATCGGCGACTGGTAGTGGCGGGTGATCGCCCCGATCGCTCCTCCTTGATTCCAAGCCACTCAGGGTTACCAATCCCAGTAACAAACTGCCGATTCTGATGGGGTAGCGAAGTTCCCTGGCGGGTGACGGCCATCACTGCGGCCGGTTCAGGCGGGGGCGTACCTTTAGCCGTTTTGGGAGAAAGGCGGATCGGCCTGCTGGTAACTCGTTCCGCCGCATCCGGAGGCGACCCTGAATGAGCTGGAAAGATGAATATCGGGCGCGCCGCGCGACGGCGAACCAGGCGCTGGAGGCCGTCCAGTCGGGCGCTCGAGTTTGGATACAGTCCGGGTGCGGCACACCGTCCGTGCTTGTGCAGGCGCTGGTGGCGCGGGCGTCCCAGGTCCGGGATGTGGAAATCGTCCACATGATGACACTGGGCAGCGCCGACTATACGAGGCCGGAGTACCAGGGTCACTTTCGCCACCGCGGGCTTTTCCTTGGTGCCAACGTGCGAGAGGCCGTCGCCGCCGGGCGCGCGGATTACACTCCCATCTTCCTGAGCGAAATCGAGGGGCTGTTCACCAGCGGCGCTCTGCCGCTGGACGTGGTCCTCATGCAGGTATCGCCGCCCGACGGTCACGGGTTCGTCAGCCTGGGCACGACGGTAGACTGCACGCTGACTGCAGCGCGCTGTGCCCCGATCATCATTGCCGAGGTAAATGACCGAATGCCTCGGACGCACGGCGATACCTTCGTCCACGTGAGCCGCATTTCCGCCATTGTGGAAACTTCCCACCCGCTCCTCGAACTGCCCACCGAGTCTTTCTCACCGCTGCATCTGCGCGTGGCGGAACACGTCGCCTCCCTGATCCCGGATGGCGCCACCCTGCAGACCGGCATCGGCGGCATTCCTGAGGCCGTGCTGGCATGCCTGGGAGACAAGCGTGATCTCGGTATCCATACCGAGATGTTTTCCGATGGGGTGATCGAGCTCATCGAGTCCGGTGTGATCAATGGAGAGCGAAAGTCGCTGCACCGCGGCAAGGCGGTGGCAGCGTTCGTTTTGGGCACGCGCCGGCTCTTTGATTTCATCCACGACAATCCAATCTGCGAGTTCCGCCCCATCAGCTATACCAACGATCCGTTTGTGGTGGCGCAGAATGAGCGGATGGTGGCCATCAACTCGGCACTGCAGATCGATCTGACCGGGCAGGTGTGCGCCGATTCGATCGGCACTCGGCCCTACAGCGGTTTTGGCGGGCAGCTGGACTTCATACGCGGCGCGTCGCGCTCGCGCGGCGGGATTCCTATCATCGCGCTGCCATCCACGGCGCGGCAAGGGAGCGTCTCACGCATCGTTCCGGTGCTGGAAGCGGGTGGTGGAGTGGTCACGTCGCGGGCCGATGTGCATTACGTGGTTACCGAGCATGGGATTGCGAACCTGCACGGAAAATCGCTCCGCGAGCGCGCGGAAGCTCTGATTCGCATTGCCGATGCGCGTTTTCAGGCCAGTCTGGAGGAATTTGCGCTGCGGTCGCACTATCTGGAACGCCGCACGGCCACAGAAGTTGGCGCCTAAGGAGGTTGCCATGACCAATGCTCCCCGCCAAGACGCTGGGTTGCTGCGCGTGGATGCGAGCGAATGCAAGGGCTGTGGCCTATGCATTGAAGCCTGCCCGCCGAAAGTAATCCGCCTGGATGAGACGCTGAATCCGTATGGCTACCGCACGGCGCACTACGCCGGCGCCGGCTGCACCGGCTGCGGCATCTGCTTCCTGGTTTGCCCCGAGCCGGGAGCGATCACTGTGCTGCGCGTGAGGCGGTCGCGACACGCAGAGGCGCCAGGCCCCCAGGCCCGAGGCTGAGAGGAGGTCCTTCAATGCACAGACAGCTGATGAAAGGCAATGAAGCCGTTGTGAAAAGCGCGATCCTCGCCGGATGCCGCGGCTTCTATGGATATCCGATCACGCCCGCGAGCGAAATTACCGAAGCCGCGGCGGTCTACATGCCGCAGGTCGGCGGAGTGTTTCTTCAGGCGGAGAGCGAGGTGGCTGCTATCAATATGTTGTACGGAGCGGCCTCGGCCGGAGTGCGCGCCATGACCGCCTCCAGCGGGCCGGGGATCAGCCTGATGCAGGAAGGCATCAGCTACATGGCGGGCGCGGAACTACCCTGCGTGATTGCGGACATCACCCGTGGCGGACCCGGTCTTGGCAACATTGCTTCCGAGCAGAGCGACTACCACCAGGTGGTCAAGGGCGGCGGACACGGCAATTACAGGACGCTGGTGCTCGCGCCACATTCCGTGCAGGAGATGGCGGACCTGACGGCGCTGGCCTTCGAGCTGGCCGATCGCTACCGGAACCCCGTGGTATTGCTCGCCGATGGATTCATCGGGCAGATAATGGAGCCGGTCGAGTTTCCGCAAGCCGCGACCGAGCCGTGCCTGCCACGGTGGGCGGTGGCCGGCACGCAGGAGAGTCGCGCTAACGTCATCACTTCGATGCACCTGGACACGGACAAACTGGAAGCCCATGTCCGCCAGCTCGAGGCCAAGTATTTCATCGCGGAGCAGCGGGAAGCTCGCGCCGAGGACTGGCGCACCGAGGATGCCGAAATCGTGCTGGTGGGCTATGGCATTGTGGCGCGGATCCTCAAGGGCGTGGCGGCCGAGGCGCGCGCAGCGGGTCTGCCGGTGGGCGTTTTGCGTCCCATCACGCTGTATCCGTTTCCTACCCTGCACTTCCAGCGCCTGACGGCTCGCGCCCAGGCTTTCCTGGTAGTGGAAATGAGCAACGGCCAGTTGCTGGAAGACGTGCGGCTGGCCCTGAACGGCGCGCGTCCTGTCGAGTTCCTCAGCCGCGTCGGCGGCAATACGCCTACGCATCAGGAGGTCCTCGCGGCCGTGCGCGATCTGGCGCGCCGTCATCTGCCGGTCGTCCCGGCGGAAGAGGAGTGGGTCGTCCATGTCTGAGAGATTGTCTGGCGAACCGGAAGTCACCTGGGAAATCGCGAGGTCGAAGCCGGCGTCGTTTTACTCAACGTACGAGCGCAAGGACGAGCTGCAGCACGCGACGCATTACTGTCCTGGCTGCGGTCACGGCATCGTCCACAAGATGCTGGCCGAGGCGATCGACGAGCTCGGCATCCAGGATCGAACGGTACTGATCAGCCCTGTCGGCTGCTCGGTCTTCGCTTACTATTACTTCGACGTGGGCAATGTGCAGGCCGCGCACGGCCGCGCTCCCGCGGTCGCGACAGCGGTGAAGCGAAGCCGCCCGGGCAGCATCGTCATTTCGTATCAGGGCGACGGCGATCTTTCGGCCATCGGCTCAGCCGAGATACTGCATGCGGCCAATCGCGGCGAGCCAATCACGGTGATTTTCGTCAATAACGCCATCTACAGCATGACCGGCGGGCAGATGGCGCCGACCACCCTGATTGGCCAGACGAGCACCACGAGTCCGCAGGGACGCAACGCCGCGCATGAGGGCTATCCGCTGCATGTGAGCGAGCTGCTGGCCACGCTGGAAGCCCCGGTGTACATCGAGCGGGTCGGTCTGGGCGACAACAAGCAGGTGGCGCAGGCGGCACGCGCCGTTCGTCGCGCGCTGGAGAACCAGGTGCGCGGCCTTGGATTTTCCCTCGTCGAAATCCTCTCCCCTTGTCCGACGATCTGGAAGATGACCCCAGTGGAAGCGCAGCACTGGGTACGGGACGAGATGGAAAAGACATTCCGTCTCGGCGTTCTGCGCGACCGTGCTCAGACAGCGCAGCCGGCGCCCGTACCGGTTCCGCCAATGCCGCTCAGCGCTGTTCCGAGGATTGTGGGCGTGGCGGACACCGCTTCGCCGGCAGGTCCATCCCGGAGCGCCGACGCGCCAGACCTCGATCTTCAGGTGCGCGTGGCCGGCTTCGGCGGGCAGGGGGTTCTGCTTTTCGGGGAAGTGCTGGCGGAAGCCGGGCTGGACGCGGGACTTGAGGTTTCCTGGCTGCCCTCTTACGGCCCGGAGATGCGGTCCGGAACGTCGAACTGTCACATTCGGCTCGCTCGCGAGCCGATTGACTCGCCTCTGGTCACGCATCCCGATGTGCTCGTCGCCATGAATGAGCCATCGCTGCGGAAGTTCTGTTCGACGGTGCGTCCCGGCAGCTGGATTCTCTATAACGGCGAGACGCTGCCGGAGGATTGCAACAGGAAAGACGTGCACATGCTCGCGAGGCCGTTCATGCAGATCGCGAACGATCTGGGAGATGTGCGCGCCGGGAACATGGTGATGCTGGGGGCGTTGCTGGAGATTGCGGGCAAGCTGCCGCAAACCAGCATAGAAAGCGCGCTCGGCCGCCTGGTCAGGAATCCACGCTGGCTGGCGCTGGATGAAGCCGCGCTGGCATGCGGCCGCAGGCTCATGCGCGAGGCCTGCCAGGAGATGAGCCATGCAGGCTGAATGCGATCCGAATCTGATCGTGTATTTCAACGGCGATTATCTGCCGATGAGCGAAGCGCGCGTGGGGATCCTGACCCACGCGCTGCATTACGGCACCGGGGTTTTCGAGGGGATTCGCGCCTGGTGGAATGCAAACGAACAGCAGATGTTCCTCTTTCGGCCGATCGAGCACTACGAGCGCTGGAAACGCAACTGCGGGATCCTGCGAATCGACGTGCCGCTGAGCGCCGAAGATCTCTGCGACATTACAGGCGAGCTGCTGCGCCGCAACCGCTTTCGGACCGGCGTCTACATTCGGCCGCTGGCATACAAATGCGCGGAGCGCGTCGGCGTGTGTCCCGACGATCGTGACGCCCTCGCGATCGTCGCGCTGCCCTTCGGCGATTACCTGCCGAGCGACAAAGGACTCCACGTGGGCGTAAGCTCATGGCGCCGGATTGAGGACAATGCAATTCCGGCGCGGGCCAAGATCTGCGGAGCCTATGTGAACAGCGCGCTGGCCAGTGACGATGCGCGGCGAAGCGGATTCGACGAAGCCCTTCTGCTGAATGAGAGCGGCCACGTCGCCGAGGGGGCGACCTGCAATCTTTTCATGGTGCGAAATGGCGCTCTCATTACGCCGCCGGCGACAGAAAACGTGCTCGAAGGCATCACACGAAATTCGATCATGGAACTGGCAGAGCATGAACTGGGTCTGCCTGTGATCGAGCGTCCCATTGGCCGCAGCGAATTGTATGTTTGCGATGAGCTGTTTCTAACCGGAACCGCGGTCGGGATTGCGCCGGTGGTACGCGTCGATCATCGACCTGTAAAAGACGGAAGCATTGGCGCGGTGACGCGCCAGGCGCGGCAATTGTACGCCGAAGCCGCGCAAGGACGTTTGCGGGCTTACCGGAACTGGGTAGTTCCGGCCGGCCCGCCACAGCAGGAACCCGCGCCCGAGGCGGTTTCGCTCGCGGCTGCAAGCGCCGGCTGAGAAGCCGCGCCGTGCACGGGTCCCTCCGGAGGAGGGGAAACCCATGACAACAGCAGCAGTGATTACAGGAAATGCCTACGACGTTGCGCTTGAGAATTTCGACAGCGCGGCGGACGCGCTGGAACTCAGCCCGGACATTCGGGAGATGATCAAATATCCCGAACGCATCCTTACCGTAACTGTGCCGGTCCGTATGGACGACGGCCACATTCACCGCTTTGAAGCTCATCGCGTGCAGCACAGCACGGTGCGCGGGCCTGCCAAAGGAGGCATTCGTTTTCATCCGCAGGTGACGCTGGACGAGGTGAAGGCTCTGGCCACCTGGATGACCTGGAAGTGCGCCGTAGTCAATATCCCCTTCGGCGGCGGGAAAGGTGGGGTCACCTGCGATCCCAAACACATGTCGCAGGGCGAGCTGGAGCACATGACGCGCCGATACACAAGCGCGATCCTGCCCCTGATCGGCCCGCAGCAGGATATTCCCGCGCCCGACGTCTACACCAACTCGCAGACCATGGCCTGGATTATGGATACCTACAGCATGACCAAGGGCTATCCGATTCCGGGCGTGGTGACGGGCAAGCCCATCAGCCTGGGCGGATCGCTGGGACGCAATGAAGCCACCGGACGCGGCGTCTTCTACACCATCCAGTCGGCCTGCCAGCATCTGCACCTGACGCTGAAAGGCGCCGCCGTCGTGGTGCAGGGATTCGGCAATGCCGGCTCCATTGCGGCGCAACTGCTGCACGAAGCCGGAGCCAAAGTCATCGCGGTCAGCGATTCCACCGGCTGCGTCTATAACCGCAATGGGCTCGACATCCCTGGGCTCATGCACCTGAAAGCGCTCACCGGAAAGGTGGAAGGATTTCCTGACAGCGAAGCCATTTCGCCGAGGGAACTGCTGACCTTACCCTGCGATATCCTGGTGCCCGCTGCGCTGGAGAATACGATCGACGGCGGCAATGCTTCCGGGGTCGCGGCGAAGATCGTTGCCGAAGCCGCTAACGGCCCGTTGACGCCTGCGGCCGACCGCATCCTGGAGCGCAAGGGCTGCTTCATTATCCCGGACATTCTTTGCAACGCTGGCGGGGTGACGGTCTCCTACTTCGAGTGGGTACAGGACGAGCAGCACCTCTTCTGGGAGGCTCAGGATGTCTACAACCGGCTGGAGCGCGTGATGAAGACGGCTTTCCGCGACGTGCTGAAGATTCATACAGAGCGGAATGTCCCGATGCGGATTGCGGCCAACATGCTCGGTATTGGGCGAGTGGCCGAAGCTGTGCAGATTCGCGGCATCTACCCGTAATACGGAGTGGGGTGGACGCGGCTCTCCGGGCCGCGTCCGTTTCCTTACATCCCACACGGCCTTGTATCCCCCAGGCTGTGGGATGACGGTTTATGCACGTGTCCCGGGAACAGGATCTGGATACAGCCGCGAATAGCCGCTGCAGTTTCTTCCGATAAGAAGACCAATCGCCGCCGCGAAGCCCCTGCGCGGTTCGCTGGTTCATCATCCGGGTTTCACCCACGACAGCAAAAGTTAACTGCCGCGAAGAGAGACGTCTGACCGCCCTGCGGTAAGGTTCTATTCTGATATACAGGTCGGCTCTCGAGCGGCGTTGGCAGCCATGTATTCCGGCTGATCCGTGACCGAGACCGCAGGGTCGCTATGCGAATCAAGGCAATCTGGTTAATGTGCGGGCTTCTGGTTGCGAGCGCCGGGAACGCGAAGGCGCAAGATTTCCTGCTCGGCCGCGTCGATTCATTCCGGCCGCTTCCTTCCGGCATTGAGATTCAGAGTGGGGCGGGGCTGCTGTGCATTCGCGCGCTGCGCGACGACGTCCTGCGCATCACCGCTTCGCCGACCAGCGTGCTCCCGGATCAGGGTTCCTGGGCGGTTCTGCCGGATTCGCGGGATTCGCAGTTCGGCGTGACGCCATTCAGCGATAACGCTTCCGTGGGCTTCGATACGCCGCTGCTCCACGTCCGGGTCCGGCGCGACCGGCTGGCGATCGAAATCCAGGACAACCAGGGACATACCCTGCTCGCCAATTCGCGGCCGATACGGTTCTTCCCGGACGATCGCAAGGGCGATCTCGGCTTCCGCGTATGGATGCAGATGCCTATCGACGAGCATTTCTTCGGGCTGGGAGAACAGGCTGGGCCGCTGGACCGCCGCGACAACGCGTACACGCTGTGGAACACAGACGCTTATCGCTGGCAGGGAGGGACGAATCCACTCTACGACAGCATTCCCTTTTTTCTGACCGATACGGCCGGCATTAGCTATGGCCTTTATCTCGACAACACGTGGCGCTCCGAGTTCGACTTCGGCAAAGAGCTTCGCAATCAATTCTCCTTTGGCGCGGAAGGTGGTCCGCTCGACTATTACTTTCTGTACGGACCGACGCCGAAGAAGGTCGTTCAGGACTACGCATGGCTGACCGGAGCGGCGCCTCTGCCGCCCCTATGGGCTCTCGGCTACCAGCAGTCCCGCTACAGCTACGGAACCGAGCAGGAACTGCGCGGCATCGCTGATCGCCTGCGGGCCGACCGCATCCCGTCGGACGTCCTTTACATGGACATCGCCTACCAGGTGAACAATCGGCCGTTCACGCTCGACGCCAGGAAGTTCCCCAGGTTTCCCGCCTTCGTCGACGAGCTGAGGGACCAGCATTTTCATCTGGTGCTTATCACCGATCTGCACATCGCGGATGTGCCTGGCGACGATTACGCGCCGTTTA
>Ga0335075_10018367_pt1 | contig 10366 bp, 11 predicted proteins | sample Lox_Sample_24_FD_206723 | JGI IMG/M metagenome (GOLD analysis project Ga0335075, IMG submission 206723) | Soil microbial communities from Loxahatchee National Wildlife Refuge, Florida, United States - Lox_Sample_2.4 | ecosystem: Environmental > Terrestrial > Soil > Wetlands | place: USA... | reverse complement strand
CGCCAGCTGTACCCGGTCGCTGTCACTGGCCCCGGCCACGTCGGCCAGCTCCAGCAGCACGGTGTTGGCCGCGACCAGCACGGCGCTGAAGAACACGTCCTTGATCAGGAACGGGTACCGGCGGTAGATCTCCGCTTCGTCGTAGCCGTACTTGCGCAGCTGGCCGACCAGCCACAGGTACCGGTCGTAGTCCCAGTTGGTCGGGCGCTGCGACGGGTCCCGCACCTGCCGGGTGTCCAGCCGGGTGTACGGGCGAGGCCGGGCCACCGTGATCCGCGCCAGCGCGCCGTCCCAGCGCGGGGAGTTGTCCGTGCCCTCCCACGGGTGAAACGTGGTGACCAGCCCGGACGCCTCGGGGTCCCGCGCGGTGGCGAGGTAGCGATGCCAGCTGACCAGCCGCGGGAACAGGGCGCCGATGCGCGCCCGGACCTCCGGCCGCTGCGCCTGCGGCGTCAGCTCCCAGATCCGCTGCACCGCCAGCGCGTGGACCGGCGGCTGGCAGATCCCGGTCGTCTGGATCGGGAGCGCGGGCGCGCCCGGCGCCCGGGCACAGTCCCACCACTCGGGCCCGGGGAAGTAGGGCTCCTCCGGGCCGGCCCGGAACACGATGTGCGGCACCATGCCCGTTCGCCACTGCGCCGCGAACAGGTTCTCCAGCTCGGTCAGGGCCCGGCCGATGTCCAGGTGCGCCCAGCCCACGGCGATGAAGGCGCTGTCCCAGCTCCACTGGTGCGGGTACAGCTTCGGTGCCGCCCGCGTCCAGGGCCCGGCGTCGTTGCCGTGCAGCACGGCGGTGGCCTGCTGGCGCAGCACTTCGGCGGAGCTGGCGGTGACGCCCAAGACGGCTCTCCCTATGGTCCGTTCGCGACCCCCATTCTGCCTGGGGATACGCCGGACCACGCTAACGACTGGGGCCCAGGCCCGCCAGCCCGAGCCCGGCCAGCCGGCCCAGATCGGTGATGCCATCCATGGCCGTGATCCGGCCGCCGGCCACGGTGACCGCGATCAGCGACACCGGCCGCCCCTGGACGGTGATCAGCATCCCGGCGACGCCGTTGACCGTCACCGGGGTGAAGTCGGCCCGCGGGCTGGCCGTCGCGATCGTCGCCCGGGCGATCTGCTCCGCGCCGCGCAGCACGACCGAGGCGCCTGGCCGGGCGGTGCCGCCGTCGGCGCGGATGACGGCGCCGGGGTCGAGCAGTTCCATCAGCCGGCCGAACTCGCCCGCGCGCGCCGCCGCGAAGAACGCGTCCACGATCGCGCGCTGCTGCGCCAGGCCGACGTCGGGCGCGGTCGGCCCCGCCTGCCTGACCTGGCGCCGGGCCCGGCTGGCCAGCTGCCTGGCCGCCTGCTCCGACCGTCCGGTCAGCTCCCCGAGGATACCGAACGGGGTGCCGAACACGTCATGGAGAACGAAGGCCACACGTTCCGCGGGGTTCAGCGTGTCCAGCACGACCATCATCGCCAGCCCGACAGATTCGGCGAGCAGCACCTCGGTTTCCGGGTCGGGCGCGGTCACATCCGCATGGACGGCGATCGGGTCCGGCACGTGCATCCCGGCCGGCTGCTCCGGCCGGGCGGCCCGGGCGCGCAGCACGTTCAGGCACGAGCGGGTCACGATGGTGGTCAGCCAGCCGCCGACGTTTTCTACGCCGCTGGTCCCGGCGGCGGCGAACCGCAGCCAGGTCTCCTGTACCGCGTCGTCGGCCTCGGCCAGCGAGCCGAGCATCCGGTAGGCGATCGCCCGCAGCCGCGGCCGGTGCTGCTCGAAAACCACGGCCAGTTCGTCGCTCACCCGTCACGTCCTTCCGGTGCCGCGTGTCATCAGCGGTGACACACACACTGACACGCCGGATCGCGCCGGTGTGACACAACAGTCTGGCCCAGAAGGCCGGCCCAGAAAGGACCACGCTCATGCGGATACTGCTCATCGGCGCCAGCGGCGCCGTCGGCATCCACCTGACCCGGCAGCTCGCCGCGCAGGACCACGAGGTGACCGGGACGTGCCGGTCCGCGGCCAGCAAGGGCAAGATCCGGGCCGCGGGCGCGACCCCGCTGGTCCTGGACGTGCTGGACGCCGCCGCGACCAGGTCCGCGGTGGCGGGCACCCGCCCGGACGCGGTCATCTGCCAGGCCACCGCGCTGGCCGGCGCGCGCTTCGGGCGCAGCCTGGACAAGACCTTCGGGCCGACCAACCGGCTGCGGACCGAGGGCACCGCCAACGTGATCGCCGCCGTCCAGTCGGCGGGCGTCCGCAGGCTGGTCGCGCAGAGCTTCGCGCCGTACCGGTATGCCTCACCCGGCCCGGTGGCCGCCGAGGACGACCCGCTGCTGGCCACACCGCCAGCCAGCGCCGCGCAGACCTTCGCGGCCATGACCAGCCTGGATGAGGCGGTAACGGCCGCCGGTGGCATCGCGCTGCGCTACGGCGGCTTCTACGGCGAGCCGGACCAGATGACGGCCGCCGTGGCCAGGCGCCGGTACCCGCTGGTCGGTGACGGCCGGGCCATGATGTCGTTCATCCACCTGCACGACGCCGCCTCGGCGGCCGTGGCCGCCCTGGAGGCTGACGGCCCGGCCATCTACAACGTCACCGACGACGAGCCCGCCCCCATGCGCGAGTGGCTCCCGGCACTCGCGGCGGCGCTCGGCGCCAAGCCGCCCCGGCACGTGCCCGAGTGGGCCGGGCGGCTGGCCATGGGCGCCGGCCTGGACATGATGATGCAGGCCCGCGGCGCGGCCAACACCAAGGCCAGGAAGGAACTGGCCTGGACCCCGCGCTACCCGAGCTGGCGCGACGGGTTCGGTGCGATCCTGGGCGGTCAGCCGGCCAGGTAGATGAGCTCGAGCTGGATGTTGTCGGGATCGCGGAAGACGACGACCGAGTACGGCATCGGGTCGCTGGTATCGATCACGCCGGAGTTCTTGACGCCAATGCTGTCGAGCCAGCTGGCCCAGGTGTCCAGATCAGCCCGGCCGGCCACCCCGAACGACATGTGATCCAGGCCCGTGTGGCTCTCGTCGAAGGCCTGGCCAGGGTTGCCGTCGTGATGGTGCAGCCCGATCGCGACCCCGGAGCGCGGCTCCATCAGCAGCACCGCGTAGCCGCTCTTCTCGCCGCCGTAGTGCGGGAATTCAACTGGGACCCGGGTCATCCCGAAGACCCGCTCGTACCATTGCGCGCTCGCCTCGACGTCGGAGACGGTGGGCGAGAAGTGGTGGTAACCGGTGACGGCTGGCGTCGCAGCGGGCTCGGTCAAGGCGGTCTCCTCCGGCGTCATTGCCGCGGACATGGACAGACGCGGTGATCATAACTCCGGCTCCGCGCCTGCGTCATCACCTGCCGGGCTTGGTAAAGTGCCCGCATGGCCGACATTCCGAAACATGTGTCTCGCACTGCGAGACAAAGCGGAGTCCAGTCCCTGGTGCGCGGGCTGGAGGTCCTGACGGCGGTGCTGGACAGTGCCGAGCCGGTTCCGCTGGCCGCGGTGGCCAGGCGGACCGGGATGAACCGGGCGACGGTCTACCGGATGCTGACCACGCTGGCCGAGGCCGGCTACCTCACCATCAGCCCGGGCCAGCCGGTGTACTCACCCGGCCCGCAGACCCTGCGCTACCTGCGTGGATCGCAGCTGGAGAACGCGCTGCGCGACCGGCTGCTGCCGCTGGTCAACCGGCTGGGCGAACTGTCCCAGGAGACGGTGTCGCTGCTGATGCCGGCCTGGCCCGACTACGTGTGCATCGCCGTGTGCCTGTCACCGCACCCGGTCCGCCGCCACCGCAGCCTGGGCGACCTCACCGACATGACGAACAGCGCGACCGGCCGCGCGTACCTGGCCTACGCGCCGGACGAGGTCGAACCGCTGCTGGCCGCCCGCCCGCTGCGGCCGCTCGCGTCCGGCGGGACGTATACCCGCGCAGACCTGGCGGAACTGCTGGCCGGGGTGCGCCGGCGGGGCTACGCCACGGCCGAGTCCGAGACCTCGGCCGGCATGAACGGCCTGGTCGCGCCGCTGTTCCGGCCGGACAGCGCCCGGCCCGTCGCGGTCATCAGCGTGTCCGGGCCTGACTCGCGCTGGAACGCCGCAGCCATGCGTGAGTTCGCACCCACCTTGCTGGCTGGTATTGCCGGCGCCGGGTTCGGCCCCGCCGCCCCGGCCGCGGCTGAGCAGGAGAGCGCGTGACCACGGTCAAGGCGGTCGCGGCGACCGGTCAGCTCGGTACCGGCTTCAAGACGGAGAGCCTGGCCACTGCGGTGCAGGACGCCGACTTCATTGCCTGCGACGCCGGGTCGACCGACCCGGGGCCGCACTACCTGGGCTCGGGCACCTCGCAGTCCTCGGAGCAGGCGGTCCACCGTGACCTGTCCCGGATCATCGCGGCGGCGGCCGAGCACAGCATCCCGGCGCTGATCGGCTCGGCCGGGACGGCGGGCGGCACCCCGCACCTGGAGCGCACGGCCGGCATCGTCCGCGCCATCGCCGCCGAGCAGGGGCTGCATTTCGCGTTCGCCACGATCGACACCGAGCTGGCCCCGGAGCTGGTCGCGGACGCGTTCCGTGCGGGCCGGCTCAGGCCGCTGGCGAATGCGCCCGAGCTGACCACCGAGGAGATCATGGGCATGTCCCGGATCGTCGCCATGGCCGGCCCCGACCCCTACGCCGAAGCGCTCCGCCGGGGCGCGCAGGTCGTGCTGGGCGGGCGGTCCAGCGACACCTCCATGTACGTCGCGGTGCCGCAGCTGCGCGGGATTCCCTACGGCGTCGCCTACCACGCGGCCAAGATCCTCGAGTGCGGCGCCGCCTCGGCGGTGCTGCGGCATTACCCGGACTGCATGACCGCGGTGCTGGACTCCAGCGGGTTCACGATCGAGCCGCCCAACCCGGACTTCGCGTGCAGCCCGCAGAGCGTCGCGGCGCACACGCTGTACGAGAACGCCGACCCGTTCCTGCTGGTGGAGCCGGGCGGCACGATGGACTCGAGCGACGCCGTCTACGAGGCCGTCAGTGACCGGGCGGTCCGCGTCACCAACAGCAAGTACACCCCGGCCAGCAGCTACACCGTGCGGCTGGAAGCGGCCACGCTGCGCGGCTACCGGACCGTGGTCGTGGCCGGGGTGCGTGATCCGCTGCTGCTGGCGCAGATCGACGAGTACATCGCCAGCGCCACCGAGCGGGTCACCCTGAAGGTCAGGGACAGCCTCGGCCTGGACGCGGCCAGCTACCGGCTGCGGTACCTCGTCTACGGCCGCAACGCGGCGATGGGCCCGCTGGAGCCGACCCCGGCCGTCCAGGGCCACGAGATCGGCGTCGTCATTGATGTGGTGGCCGCTGACCAGCAGACGGCTTCGGCCATCGCGTCGATCGCCTGGCACACGACCCTGCACCATCCGGTCAAGGAGTACCACGGGCTCATCTCGAGCCTCGCGTTCCCGTTCTCGCCGCCCGCCCTGGACGCGGGCCCGGTCTATGAGTTCTCCCTCAACCACGTGCTGGAACTCGACAACCCGCTCGCGGTGGGCGCGATCAGCCTCACCCAGCTCTGACCGCGGAAGGAACGCGACCATGACGGAACTCTGGGAAATCGCGAAGCTGATCCGCAGCAAGAACGCGAGCCCCTGGGAGCTGACCATCGACATCATGTTTGACAACCAGCACGACTACGACCGCGTCGCGGGCAGCCGCCTGGCGGATCCCGCGACCTACGCCCGGATCTACCGGCTGGACGTGTCGCAGGTCCGGCTGTTCCGGTGCCCGATGGCGCTGGCCCTGAAGGTGAGCATCCCCCGCCCGGCCCCGGCCGGCGGGGTATGCGAGACCGACGTCTTCGGCGGGCAGTTCCACAGCCCGCTCGTGCACCTGGACATCGATCAGCCGGTGCCTGCGATACCGGAGCAGACATGACCGCGCGGGCGGAACTGACCAGCGACCAGCTCGCCGGCATCGAGGACCTGCTGCCCGAGATCAGGCTCATCGCCGATGCCAGGCTGCGGACCGCGACGGCCGAGATCTGGTACGAAGCCTGGCAGGAGAGCGCCTGGTCCGGTGGCCCGCTGACCGCTGTGCCCAAGAACACCCAGCTGCCGCCGGAACGCAAGCTGATCCAGCACACCCGCAGCGTCACCCAGCTGGCCCTGTCCGCGGCCGAGATCCTGCGGGCCAACCACGGCCTGGAGACCGACCGGGACATCCTCGTCGCCGCGGCGATCTTGCACGACGTCTGCAAGCTGTACGAGAACGAACCGGCCCCGGACGGCGGTGCCGCGCGGCATTCCCGGGCGGGTGACCTGATCCAGCACGGCGTGTACGGCGCCTTCAAGGCGTGGGAGAAGGACCTGCCGCTGGACCTCGTGCACAACATCGTCGTGCATACCCGCGGGTCGCGGACCCTCCCGCAGACGCCGGAGGCGCTGATCGTGCACTACGTCGACTACCTGGACTCGGACAGCCTGCTCCTGCACCACGACCTGAAGCTGCTGCTGACCAGGTGAGCTAGGACGGGCAGTAAATCATGACTACTCATATGTGAGTAGTCATGATTTACTGCTTGGGTGAACCCGACGAGATTGTTCGTCCTCGGCGCCCTGGCCAGGCACGGGCCCATGTACGGTCACCAGATCCGGCGGGACGCCCGGATGGACCGGGCCGACCTGTGGTCCGAGGTGCGCCCGGGGTCGCTGTACGGCGCGTTGCACCGGCTCGCGGCCGAGGGCCTCATCGAGCCGGTGCGCACCGAGCAGTCGGGCAACCTGCCGGCCCGCACCGTGTACGCGATCACCGCGGAGGGCCAGCGGGAACTGCGGGCGCTGCGGGCCGAGGCGCTCAGCGAGGTCGGGCTCCGGCCAGACCCGGTGGACCTGGCCCTGGTCATGAGCGGCGACCTGGATGGCGACGTGCTGCGCGGGTACATCGCCGACCGGATCCGGTCGCTGGAGTCCCAGGCCGCCTGGTTCCACCATCACGGCGAGCGGTCCTGGCCGGACCAGACGGAAGCGGACGACCTGGTCCTCGAGCACGCCCGGCTGCGGATCGAGGCGGAACTGGCCTGGCACCGGCTCGTGCTCGACCGGGCCGGCAAGCTGACCGCGGAGAGCCCGGCCGCCGCAGCCGGTCGCGGGGGACCGGCGTGACGGTCCGGCCCATCCGCCTGATCGGCGACCCGGTGCTGCGCACGGCCTGCGAGCCGGTGACACGGTTCGGTGACGCGCTGGCCCGGCTGGTGGCCGATCTGCTGGACACGGTCCAGGTGCCAGGCCGGGCGGGTCTGGCCGCGAACCAGATCGGCGTGAGCCTGGCCGTCTTCGCCTACAACGTGGACGGCCGGCTTGGTTACGTCGTCAACCCGGTGCTCGTGGCTGAGGCGGAAGAACAGCCGGGCCCGGAAGGCTGCCTGAGCATCCCGGGCATCAGCGCGATCCGGCGCCGCGCCGCGCGTGCCACTGTGACCGGTACCGACCTGCGGGGTGACCCGGTGACCGTGAGCGGTGACGGCGAGCTGGCGCGCTGCCTGCAGCACGAAACCGGCCACCTGCGTGGTGAGCTGTTCATCGACCGGCTGGAGGGTCCCGAGCGGGTGCAGGTCATGCGCCAGCTCCGGTCAGCCGCCAGCGGGGTGCGCTGACCGGCCCGCCGCCCACTCGTGGTCCAGGACGGACATCAGCACCTCGTCGTACCAGCGGCCGTCGTGCAGCACCCGTTCGCGCTGGCGGCCCTCTTCGACGAACCCCGCCTTCTCGTAGGCGCGGATCCCGGCCGGGTTGAACGGGGCCACGCTGAGCTGGATCCGATGCAGCCCCAGCTCGCGGAACCCGTAGCCGACGATGATCCGCATCGCGTCGGAACCGTAGCCGCGGCCGAGGTGCCCCCGGCCGAGAGCGATCCCGAGGGTGGCGCACCGGTCCTTGGGCTGCATGCCCCACAACCCGACGTTGCCCACCAGCACCGGCGGGTTGTCGAGCGTCTCGATGGCGAAGCCGACGCCGTTCTCGTTCGCACTCCATCGCGCCAGGTTCTCCCTGGCCGAGGCCTCCGACGGCGGTGCCACGCGATAGGACAGCGTGGTCATCCGCCCGGGATCCATCTCCCACCGCGCCAGCACGGGCAGGTCATCATCCCGCAGCCCGCGCAGCCGGACCCGCTGTCCCACCAGGATCGAGTCGCCATAAGCAAACGCGCTGGAAGCATCCGTTAGTTCGCCCATAACCAGATCCTGCCCGAAGACCACCCCCAACGACGCCCCGGTCACCCGGCTCCTCAGCCGGCCGTCTCGGCTCGCATGATCCCCTCAGCCGGTCCTGCCTCAGTAATACGTGGTTGTCCCGTCTGTCGCACGGCGCGGGTTGGCTCAAGGTACTGAAACGCGCTTTCCACTGCGTCCTGGGCCACTGAAACGCGCCAGTCATCGCGTTACCTAACCCTGGAATCTCCTGCGTGCCGGTGGGCCGTGTGACTGGTGCAGTGCTGTGGGGTCGGTGAGCTGGTGCCGTCCCCCGGCCGGGCCCCCGTAGCCCGGCCGGAGGACTGAGGTGTCTCAGCTCACCGGGTGCCCAGTCAGATCCCCAGGTTCCCCAGCGTGCTGGTCACGCCCTGGGCCAGGCTCCCGCCGGCGCTGCCGCCGCTGCTGGTGGCGGTGGTGGTGCCGGTCCCGCTGGCCGAGCCGTTGCCCGAGCCGGTGCTGGCCACCGAGACCGGGGCGTTGACCGAGCTGGGCAGTGTCGCCGAGATCAGCGACCCACCACCATTGGTGCTGCTGCTGGTGGCGGCCGGGGCCGCGGTGCCGTTACCGGAATTAGTGCTGGCGACTGAAACCGGCGCGTTGACCGAGTTGAGCCCGCTGACCGAGATCAGCGACCCACCGGTGCTGCTGGTGCCGGTGCCGGTGCCGCTGGTGGTGCCGGCCTGGCTGGCCGATCCGTTGCCCGAGCCGGTGCTGGCCACTGAGATCGGGGCGTTGACCGAGCTGGGCAGTGTCGCCGAGATCAGCGACCCGCCACCGGTGCTGCCGGTGGTGGCGGGAGTGCTGCTGGTGGCGGTGCCGTTACCGGTGTCCGTGCTGAGCACCGAGACCGGGAGGTTGACCGAGTTGAGCCCGCTGACCGAGATCAGCGACCCGCCGGTGCTTCCGCTTCCGGTGCCGGTGCCGGTGGTGCCGTTCCCGGTTCCGCCGGTGGTGGGGCCGTTGCCGGAGCCGGTGCTGAGCACCGAGACCGGGATGCTGATCGTGCCGGGCAGGCTGATCGAGATCAGCGACCCCGGCCTGCTGCCCGTTCCCGTTCCGGTCCCCGCGCCTGTTCCAGTCCCGGTTCCAGTGCCCGTCCCGGTGCCGGTGCCGGTGCCGGTACCCGTCCCGGTGCCGGTACCCGTCCCGGTGCCGGTACCCGTCCCGGTCCCGGTTCCAGTGCCGGTGCCGGTGCCCGTTCCGGTCCCGGTGCCTGTCCCGGTCCCAGTGCCGGTGCCGGTGCCGGTGCCAGTTCCGGTCCCGCTGCCGCCAGTGGGGCAGTGGTTCCATCGGTTGCCGGTGCTGGTGTGGTGTGTGGTGGTGGGGTGGGTGCCCGTGCCCGTGCAGGCCAGGGCGCTGGTCGCCAGCAGAGCGGGGACGATGAGGCCGGCGGCTCCAGCCGTCAGCCGTGTATAGGTATTCACGATGTGCTGCACTTCCTTGGATGAGAGAGGGAGCCAGGGACCCCTTATGCCTCCCGGAGTGGATCGGGGGCTGGGGTGGTGGCTGGTGACACCGGGTTAGGTGCCTGGGGTTAGCCGGGCCTCTCATCGGGGCAACAGAACCCGGCGGGTGACGGGGCACCCGCCTTAAGAGCGCGCCAGGTGCTGGCGGCGGCCAGCAGGCACGCCAGGATCAGCAGGGCCCCGGCCGCGGGCTGGGCCGCGCTGCCGGTAGCCGACCCGCCGGTCAGCCCAGGCCCGGCCGGGACCGGCGCCGGGGACACCGGGCCAGGTGCACCGGGGGTGCCGGGAGTGGCCGGGGTGGCGGGGCTGGTGCCGACCGGGGTCCAGGTGGAACGCCCCGCGGACAGGGCCGCCAGGCCGGCCAGGATGCCGCCAAGCTGCTCAGGCGCGGGGGAGCTGGCCACGCTGGCCGAAGCCGGGGCCGGGGCTGGGCGGGCTGCGGCGCCGGGCAGTGCGTGCAGTGCCAGGGCGCCGGGGGCGCCGCTGGTCCCCGGGAGCGGGCCGCTGACGCTGCCGCCCGCCAGGCCCGAGCTACCCGAGCCGTTCGAGCCGCCGCCCCGGCTACCGGTCGAGCCAGTCGAGCCAGTCGAGCCGGTCGAGCCGGTCGACCCGGCGGAACCAGTGGACCCGGTTCCGGTACCGGTGCTGGCGGAGGTCACGGTGCCGCCCACGGTGGAGACCAC
>Ga0335075_10018366_pt1 | contig 10366 bp, 10 predicted proteins | sample Lox_Sample_24_FD_206723 | JGI IMG/M metagenome (GOLD analysis project Ga0335075, IMG submission 206723) | Soil microbial communities from Loxahatchee National Wildlife Refuge, Florida, United States - Lox_Sample_2.4 | ecosystem: Environmental > Terrestrial > Soil > Wetlands | place: USA... | reverse complement strand
TTCGAGAGCCATCCTTCCTAACTATCACTGGTATCAAGCGGATAGCGTATTCAAGCGTATAGTCCATCTCCACAGTCATCTCATGTCATCCCTCAAATTTCCCCCTTAGGTGAGTCCAATGCAAGTTCATAAGCAGCAGGGAGAGCATGCCCTCGCAGGAGCCTCGCATGGGATTCTCTTCCAAGCTCCATATCGCATGGCATATCCCCGCGATCACCTACCTTTTTCGACACCTCAACCGTTGCAATAATCTCACCTTAAAGGAAATATTAGGGCAAGGATCACAGGATAGTAACAACAGGTGGGGGCTATATGCAGCCAGGGTCTGGACACGTTACACAGCGCCTTTTCCCCCCCCGCTCAAAAGCCGATTTCGAACTCCTGAAAGATATTACGGTAGGTGGTCGCATCCAATGGCTCCTTCGCCGCTCCCGCTCATATCTCGAATCGAAGGAATCAAATGAAAGTTGCCTCGCTCGCATTCGCTTTTGGAAAGCGATGCACCTCGGAAGTAAACATCAAGCCTTCCATCCGTCGGTTATTCTCTACGGCGAGATGGGTTGAGTCTACTTCGGTATAGCAGTATATCAGCATTATTATTAAAGATGGGACAGGACCAATAGTTTAGAGTGGTTTTGGAGAAGATCGCATATCATATTTTATGCAGACGAGTGAGGGCTTGGCGGAAAACGAGGCTATGTCATCAGGCGAGGTCTAGACCTTTCGAGAAGGGGAAAAAAGTTCTAGCGCGTTTAGGCAGCTTTGGGTTCAAAGCTGTGGGGCGTGGCGGATATAGATATTCCCGTCGCCCTGGTACCTGGAAATATATGAGGGCTTGTACTGGGGCTTCATTGTACATGTACAAATGCTTGAAATTGCGACCCTACTGCGCCGAATATCTGTGTCAATGCCATCGCCAGATATCGAGGAGGAGGTGGTTTCCTTCTACTTCGGGATTAATGATGGGATTTCTCAACTTTGAATCTCGATCCGACCGACGAGATTCTCTGTTCATGTCTTCTCGTGACTTTTCCCTTTCGCTGCCTCTCATTACTCACCTTTACCACAACAAGCACATCGAAGCTCGTTGCGCAAGAAATTCTCAGCTACCTGGACACTACCCCGCAAATCCGGTATCCGATGGAACTCACTTCTGAAAGATACTTTAATGTGCAAGAAGCGGTGGGAGGGTGTATCAGATAAGTTCCCGCAAATCTTATTGGTCCTACGAAGATCCTAAAATCATTGCATGTGAAAACGCCTCGTCCTCTGTCATCACAATGATCGGGCCTGCCAACCTTGAGTCATCTTTTCAAACAGCCTAAATTCCGCTCAAGGGCGTAATGGGCGTTTCGAGCGGCTTGACTAGTTTATCTTGCCGTCAATGATTTGCATGCGTGGAGCCCATTCTTAGACATGGTCTGGTGTGGGTGGTGGGTATGGGGTCGAGCCTGAAGGTGTACGTAGCTGAGTACTCTAGTAAGGTTGATGTTTAATATGCATGTAGGCCGTCCCTCTGCCGTTGTGGCTTCCTCTAATTGTAATAAAGAGCTAGGGAGGGACGGGCCGGTTGAGGGCGTTCTAATGTTACGCTGATCAGGGTTAAATGATAGTAGTGGCGGTAGCTGATCTTGATGATCGGGGCCTTTTTCGCGGAAATTGTCGAAGTCGAAAATGAGACCATAACTCGGCGGAGGTAATAAAACCGCTTTACGAAGTGCAGATGTTGGGATTGATAAACTGTCAATCATGTTAGCCTCCACGGGCAATAAATTGCGCGCAGAAGTGCAGCGGTTATAACGGTAGTGGTGTTCGGATATGCGTGGCAGCAATTCGTTGGGGATTTCGCCATCCAAAATGTCGTTAATGCTCAAGTCTAATGTGACCGTGTCTAACCGCTCGTGACCTAAATTTAATCATGAATTATCAGTATCCACAGTACCCCCAGCCTTCGGAGAATCCACGGGGAATACTCCTCATACTTCACTATTCCAGCCCCGCCGCCCTCGAATAGTGTCATCTCATTCCGCTCGTCGTCAATGAGTACCGTATGCTCGGCATCGAGCTCCACTCCGGCGCAGACATGAAACGTTGATTTCTCACTCAGACTCCAATCCTTTATCCGCAACAATTCAACATGAATCCATATCCATATAGTACCTCCGACCCCAGATAAGACAGCATCCGTGGAGATACATGGACATAATGCATGCATGAATCCACCCACCATGCAGAAATGATCCTTGGTCAATTCAGAGCAGACATGGCAGTGCATTAAAGCTAAAGCATGCAGGAAACATGTGATTTTGTGGGGTAAAGCCCCACATGAATGAGCAATGGGAGAATGGGGATGTTGGACGACTAGGCGAATTCCAATGGTATTTTATTGTAAAATGCGATATGCGTAGGATAAATACTTATATCCGTATCATTACTATATATTGCTTCGTGGTAGAGCTATTTCTGGCGTGGTCGATTTAAAAAAAAAAAACCTTGCTCCGACGCAAGTTCCAAAGGATTAGTGAAAGACTAGAGGACAGCTTTTGACTTTCGCGATGGCTTCAGGCCTGAGCTAAGCTACATAGCAACTTTAAAAGTCGTGCAGGTTGTCGATTGTCGACCACCTGACCATCATGGCTCAATCGCTGAGTCGTATCCCGGCCAACATGGCGTATGTGTCATTGTATCTTAGTTATTATGTATTGCTGTTGGGGGGGGATGGCCCAGCCGAGACGCCAAAATTGGCATAATGGAGATGCTGCAAGCCTCATGCACAGCTAGGTAGGGCCGACGCTGAAGGGCGTTTGGCTGGTAGCAAGAAAAGAACCTTGGTTCGCAATGAAACGCAAGCCAATACTTTATAAAGCGCCCATCAACACGGCCCCTCAATTAGCGCCACGCTGATGAGTAGGGGCAAGAAAAAGTCGACTGTTCGTATGCCGCTTCCCCATCCTGCCGCCTCGACCAGACCCAATCACATCAATCAATTGGCCGATTGCTTGCCTTGTTTGACGTGAAAACCGTCTTACCTGCCGCCAAATCAGATGTTCGGGCCTACCTCCGTAAAGCGATTGGTTACTTTGAGGCAGAGGCCCATAATTTGTGGCCAGGCTTCCACACTTTGAATTACTCGGCGTTTATTATTGTGTGGTTCCTCTTTGTCCAATTGCCGCCTTTGGTGCTAATTTACGAGTGGCGTCTTAGTCTTCTGGCCGTGCAGATTCTGACAGGACCCCGAATCCGCTTAGAAGGGCACTTGTAGTAGTCTAGTCGATTCCACTTTTTACTTTGTCCGTATTCTACAACATCGCGTAAGTTTCTATGGTCGACCATTCGAATCTGAGACAGCGTTGTGACCTTGCATCGCCTTATCGTGGCTAACGCACGCGAAGGAGAATGATGTCACCAGCTCTCGCTCGCTTGCTGCCCCAGAAACGGCCGTTGAGCTGGAAGGGTTCGTTTATCGCGAGATCCAGCTCAGCCTCAATTCAATTTCGCGGAGTGCATAGTGGAAATTCGATTCGAAAGTTTGCAGAAGTCGGGGTACACAGCTAGAGGACAAGAGAAATGTGGAGTTAGAATACAGTCCTAGAACTCTAGACTCTGCAAGCATGTCGACGATGAACCCCATCTGTTTACGGAGCACAATATTGGGGATATCTGCATGGATGCCCCTCCACTTCACCGTTGAGCCAGGATCGGGGTTCAACAAAAGCTGTGGCGTTGACGGTGCGTACTGCATGGAAGAAAGGGCGCTGTCAATCAGGTCTCACCATTCTAGCAAGGAGGCCCGTCAACGGCAGAGGGATCCCCTGTTTGGAAAGCTGCACTGGTCTAGCCTCTTGGGGCAATCCGGTATCGCCTTGGCGCTGCGCTACAAGGGATCTTCCTTGCTTGGCTTCAGCATCAAGTGGAGACGCTAGGAGCCGTGCACGGATACGGAGGAGATCTGTTGGGAACTGGCATTACTCTCATTCCATAAGACTTCTCTACACCGCTCTCTTCAGGGCCTTTATCAAGATAGTGATGGCGAAAAAGAGATGTGCATCCATTCTCATGCATTACAGTATCATCTTTCACACGCATGCCGGGCTTTCCCCAACTTAGCCCGGCACTTGCAGTTTCGTCAGATTTGCAAGATGTCTCGAGATTCCGGGGAAACATGACCGCACGAAACCACTGATGGAACGTGCGCTCCTAGGGATAGTGCTCAGGCAATATCGCTATGTATTGAGACGACGGTGATGTTCTTGCGGCTGCTGAAACGAAATGAGGTGCAACCAGAGGAAAAGTCAAATGACATATACATGATCTCATCCTTATCTGTAGCTTGCCGGTAGCAATGGGTAAAACTTGGGAAGTTCATATCGTGAGAAAAAGCAAGAGTTAATGGAATTTCCCATGCAGCTGCATTTTGTTGATTATACACGCGTAACGACCTCAAATATCCAAGTATTTCTTTCAGGTACTCCTGTACATGCCGATCTTCAAAATATGGTGATCTTCGCCGCCATATTCATCCCAGTCTTTCACCCTTGAAACGTTCGTTCATACCTCCATCCGGCGACTTCGGAATTGGGCGCCACATCCGTGCATTCATCATACAAAGCATCGGAGGCTGATGATGAGACCTGATAAATCGGACCAGTTTATTTGCTAGTCAAAGCAAAGTTTAATAATCAAGGAGAGGCGCGATAAGGGCTGAAGGCAGTATTGAAGAATAATTGAGATCGTGGGCTCTGAACAAGTCTATACTAAGGCTTATCTATCTCGGCAAACGTGCAATGTGTGCAGCAATTGATAAGGAGTGGAAAGCCATGCAACTAACGATACATTTTCTCAGGGAGCTCAGAGTAACGTTTCAAGCCACGCAATGGCAAGGTTGGAGACACCCAAGATCCCCACTGTGAAGGTCCTGGAGTAATGTCCAATATCCTGTTCCAGCATTTCCGGTTTTGCCTTGGACAAACTGCACATACGGTACGTACCTTTACTTCGTATGCAGGCCCTTTCCAACATGCTGGTGGAAGCGGATGGAAGTTTCGGCGCCTCTTTTATTTCATATGAATAATATCGCATGATTTCAAGTCATCAGTCTGCCATGATATGACCGAGAATTTCCTCTCTTGACTTACGGGATGGTCCGACATTGCCGTGGCCAGACTCTGAACTTCGTTTAATCGACGCGTAAGGCCCACGTGGGATGGATTTTGACGAAGCTTAGGGTTTTCACTCCTACAGGATTCCCTATCGAACGACTTTACGCAGCCGCTCCCACTCAGCTTTGACAAGCGGACGAGTCATGATGATTGCTCATCTCAACCTTGTACGCTTCCGACCGCCGTTCTATATCTCACCACTTTACTGTACATAACACCCATACGACCATGCATACCCTGACTATCGTGACTTATATCCGAGTTCCACTTTCTGATACTTAGGTATGCAATGCGCAACAATGCCGCCTAAGCTACCGCACCAGCTTTCAACCATCTGTTAGCCTTGTGGCTGCAGCTTTTAGCGGTGCAGTTCGCAATTCCCACCTACCACTCTCCTCACACCAGTTCTACTTCTCTGTCAGTCACTGTTGCCGTGGCTTTTCGTATGGCGCATAGACTTACCAGGGTACCACGCACGACCTGGTCACTGCTTGCAGGCATTAGGAGGGAAGCGATGCAACCCGTTCGCTCTTCACCGTCCCAAAGCCGGATCCACCCAAATTTACACAACAGCTTAGTTAGAGTGGCGTGCAGAGGTGCATATCCCCAATCAAACGCCGCCCCAGCCAAACAGGCATCATCGAAGTTTCAATTTGCCCACCAAGGTTTTTTTTTGCTTGTCGCCCCAAGCTTGTACAGAGCCCAGAGCCTTCCTGCTCCCGCCAGGATTGTCGTCTTGGCCTGTCCTCGGCACGCCGCTTGCCCTTAGGCCCTTGTCAAACTCCCTAGCGAGGAAAGAAAGCCCTTGTCTGGTCCACTGCGCTAATTGACTACGGCGCTCAACTGGACTCGTACTGCAACACCAACTTCGAACATCGGCCAACAACCCTACCCATACCATACTATCTTCTCACTGTTTTCGGCCTTCTTCCTCCTCTCCTTCTCTCTTCACTCCTTTCCTCTAGGCCATCGCCAGCCTTGGAATATTCTTATATCGACGTCGACTCTGGTCAGTCACCGAAAATAAACAAAGAGATAGGCTTTCATAGCCGAAATCTCGAAGACGTCATTGCAAGGCCGCCGCTTAGCAATATCAACACCACCTTCCTCCTCAACCCACCCCCAACGGAAACAGAAGGAACAGGTTGATAAGTCACGATTGACTTTGTCCTGGCACCTCTTTCCTCTCTAATCTATATCTCTATACTCCGACCTGTGTTCTTGCCTGTTGTTGCACGTTTGCTGGAATACGCCGTGCTATACTTTGGCTCGATTGACCTGCGACCTCCGTATCCGCAAGGCTCCACAAACTGGTAAGTGTCTCTTAATAATCGCCACTGTTTTTTTTTAATCGACATTTCCTCATCCTAACTTTATATTTGCATGCACTCTTCATGCTTTTGCAGCAAGAACATGGGCTGACTATGGCGATTCGCCCTTGTAGGCTGTTGAAATTTAATTTCGCTGGATCATCCGGAAAAGCTTCAATGCTTCCTAGAAACTAATATTCACCCTATCAACCAACCTAGTCGACAGGAATACCTCTCTCCTATAATTGAACCTCAACATCCCTCGGTCATCACCGTACGGATGCCTTATACACCGCCGAGCCAGCGATCTCCTGCGTCAACAACTCCAAACCTAAGTCGACGATCTTCATCTTCATATCAAGTTGCCCAGCCTGTTGCAGCAACTTCCCACTCTGCCCGAGCGGAGCTCCCACGATCCACATCATACCTGACACGCCATCGTCGAACACCGTCTATCAAAACTGCATCATTCACACCTAACCCTACAACTTCCGAGCCAACCCCGCCAGGCACAGCAGACAGCGCAGACAATGACGCGAGTAGGAACAAGACTAACAACAGTCTCCGGCAGTCCCCACCGCCGGTGACGGATGACACATCTATACCCTCTGGCGCTGTCCTTTCGCCTCCAGATTCCGTCCAAAACTCGAGTGATGATGAGGAAGGCAAGATTAGAGGGAGGAAGCTGTCAAACCTGGCCGAGCTCCAAGCCGCCATTAGGAATATTGGACAAAATCGAGAAAGCTCGCCAAGTCGGCAAACGGTGGATGTGGCCAAGGCAAACCAAGTGCTGACACTCCAAATGCCTTCGAAAATAGCCGACATCTCACCTACTTCTGAAGAAGTCGAACGAGTCCTGTCGCAAGGAACACGCAAGATCTCTCACACACGATCTAATACGGACTCCTCAGTGTTTCTTGATTTGAGACAAGATCCATCAGAGACTCCTTCAGAAGATGAGGACGCTAGTGACGACGAGCCAGATCGCTCACGTCGGAAGCCTCCAATGCTTCGAAAGAAATCTGGTGAATTAGTCAGGCCGGCTCTTCGACCGTCATCATCAAGACGGCGTCCTTTAAGCATGCCAGGAACACCGACGTTTTCCAAGGCGGTTCACTTCGACCAACACCTTGAGCATGTCCGCCATTTCCTTCAGGTCGATAAGCCATTGGCTGTTAGTGCTAGCTCATCCCCCGTTGAAAACTATGACAGCGATGCCGAATTCCCTTTCAGCGATGAAGATTCTCAACAACGTGATCCGCCGTTTGAATGGGAGATAATCGTCTCTAACTTCCCACCTGAGACACCTCAACGCCTTCGCCTACCTGTACGGGTGGAACGGGTGTTCCTCTCTGCCGACAATAAGACCCTCGTCGGAAGCGTCGCGGTAGCCAACCTTGCCTTTCAAAAGACTGTTGTTGCCCGCTTCACACTAGACTATTGGAAGACCACTTCTGAGGTCTTAGCTCACTACAACAATGATGTTCGACGAAAACAGCACGCTGATGGTTACGATCGTTTTAACTTCAATATCGAGCTTGCTGACCAAGCCAACCTTGAGGCAAAGACAATGTTCTTCTGTGTTAAGTACGCCGTGAATGGTGTCGAGTATTGGGACAACAACAACTCGACGAATTTTCAGGTAGACTTCAGAAAGAAAGCGAAGCCACAAAATGGGAAGAAGGGCATGCAACCTGCATCCGCACGACCTGCTAATAGTCTGCCACGGAGCCAAAAGAAGACTGCTCCTCTTCCACGGCCTCGGTCAATGCCGGTTGCTTTTGATGATTTCGCGGATGGATTTGATTCCAAGTACGACTTTTCGGTCTTTGCAAAGCAGCCGGTCAATGAATTCTTGGTTGAAGCTGGGCCAATGAGATTGAAGGGAGTGAAGTCAGCTGTCAATATGACTTCAGATAATCTTAGGAAGTCTCCTAATGCTACCGGCCAAGCATTTGCCAATCGTTATGATTTCGGTGCCTCGCTTTCTGCTGCCATACAAGCTGCCCATACCGCGATGGGTGACCGTAGTGGGATTACTTTGAAGCCGTCGACTAAGAAGCACATTGCACCAGCCCCTGCACCAGTAGCCAATCTGGCCAAGGAACCCTCAAATGTGATCCCAATATCCTCCAGTGGTTTGGACTCTCCAAGGCCTGCTGGTTCCGAGAAGCCTGTGCTGGCATCACAGTCTTACAACGAACTGCTCGACAAATATTGCTTTGTACGTACTCATTAATACTGGATCGATACCGGCCGAACATCAGCTAACTTGGAACTTAGTTTGGATCTGTCAAGAGCTCACCACAGCTCAAAGATGGAACACTATCTACACGGCCAGGCCAATATGATGGCAACCGTGAAGGCTATGTTCTCGACTCATCCTCAACCTCTCCGCTGCCTAGTACCAATAATTCCCCAGTTCAGCAAATACAAACAGAGCCCCGACATACTGCTCCTAGAGTGGACTCGGGCACGGGTACCCAACCTGGCCGATCATCTTCATCTGCTCCCATGACTGGCTTCGTTACGGGTACGTCATCGATGTATCCATACAATAGGCTTGGCGGCTTTCCGTTCAACGAGACTCACGCTGCTACAGCAATTCGAGGATAAATAGTTTAAAGCAACATGTGATCACGATACACATACAATAGCCAGAAAATGTTGAGCCTGCATGAATTTGATGATCGTCATGGCCTCTATTTGGATCCCTCATAAGGGATTATCTCTTGGCTTAACGGCCATAGAGTACCATACATTATCGGACTACCTCTTCATTGAACGTGGTTTGGAAGGCCACCGATCACCATCGTCCGACGGCTTTCGACTTCAGTGCATTCAACTGGCAATTCGACATCAGGCATTTTGGTGGTTTCTCTGCACCTATGACTTTTGCAATACGAATTCTTGCTGTACATTTTAGCGCATTCTTGCTTGTTTTTTTCGGCTCTTCATTCCCACGCATAATCAGTTGGGGAACTCTACTCAAAAGGAACATAGACGGAGCCTATATTCAGGTTCTATTGCTTTTAATTCAATGCTTCATTTCTGCAAGGCGTTACGGATCGGGATGGGAATTTGAAGTGCTCAACGGCGGTCCTCTTATCTTCTTTTTGCTAGGGATTGTTACACTTTTCGACTCTTTCTGGAATGAGAAACGAAAATGCGGGGTGGATTTGCAAGATTGAGATTCATTTTATTTCTTTTCGGAAAAGTTTGTGGGTTATGGGATTGGGCACACGTTGAGTGCGACGTGGAGTGATAGTGGGGTAGAATGAGGGAGATTGAACATGAGGAGAAGAGCTGAATGACGGAAGGTTTAGAATAAGTCTATTGCACCACGTATACATATAATGTATGTGTCGAGACAACTTTTACAGAATGTTGTGAAGTGATACATGTGAATCTATAACTACCACAGGCTAACAGGCATTCCCTTACAGCTTCACAATCTCGGACCTGACTTATTTTTTGTAGTAATATCACAATATCACTAGCCTTGATTTGATAAGGGAAGGTACTAGACATTTCATCTAAGTTGGAAAAGGTTAGATGCTTCGAAGATAACGGGAGCTAACATCGGATTTCGGAGTCCAACAAGGTATAAGCTGAGTCGAGCTGAAGTGTGATACACCGCTCCTTCGACATCACACACAAGCCCATGGCCATCCAATAAGGACCGGGACCGCACAGTACGGTCGAAAAAAAAAAAAGAAAAGAGAAAAAAAAAGGTCAGCATAAGCTGAGATTCTGGGTTGAAGGATTGCGTCTCTTTGGCCTCCGTAGATAGCAAGCAGCTTGGCGAAAGCTTAGAATGTTTGCATAGTCTCTTGTGTCTGTATTTGATCGATCCGATGGGTCAATCACAAGTGGACGCGCGTGGACTTGAAATGG
>Ga0335075_10018364_pt1 | contig 10366 bp, 10 predicted proteins | sample Lox_Sample_24_FD_206723 | JGI IMG/M metagenome (GOLD analysis project Ga0335075, IMG submission 206723) | Soil microbial communities from Loxahatchee National Wildlife Refuge, Florida, United States - Lox_Sample_2.4 | ecosystem: Environmental > Terrestrial > Soil > Wetlands | place: USA... | reverse complement strand
CGGCTATCGGATCTGCAGCGGCTCAGAAGTTTCCGAAGCCGCCGCCGAAGGCGCCCTCGTCGTGGTGCTCGCGCTCGCGCTTCTCGTCTTCGTAGATGCGGTCGATGCAGATCGCGATCGCGATGATAAGCGCGTCGTCGACGCCCTGCTCAACCTCCACCCCGTAGGTGTCCCTGATCCTGAACCACTTGCGCGAGATCCGGCCGATCACCCGGTGGCCGTCCTTCAGCTCCCAGTCCTTGTCGGCGAAGCTGCCGACGGCCTCGAGCCGGGTCCCGTCGAACAGGTCGATCTCGTACCGGTGGTGAATCGGCGAGAAGAACGCCGGGCGGACGGTCGCGACGACGCCCTGGCCGTTCTCGATCTCCATCGTGTCGCGCATCGCGAAGATCTTCTTGCGGATGAGGATGAGCAGGTTGCCGTAGGCGTCCTTGAGCTCGAAGGTCTCGCGGAGGCTGAGCGCCCGGCCGTCGACGAGGAAGACGCGGTTGCCGTCTTCGTCCTCGATCCAGAAGTCAGCCCTGAGGGAGAAGATCCGTTCCTGGACCAGGTATCTCATGACAAAAGGCTATATGCCAGGCTCGCGATCGGTGGCGTAGATGTCAATGCCCCGCCGCCTGGCGTCGGCGGCGACCACCCGGCTCGCGATCAGGGACAGGCGGCTGCGCTGGGCGGGCGGCAGCCCGGCCACCAGGACCGCGATCTCCGCCTCGAAGTCGGCCGCCCCCTGGTCGATGACCTCCCGGCCGGCCGCGGTGATGCTCACCCGCACGCTCCGCCGGTCGAGGTCAGAGGCGGTCCTGGTCACCAGCCCGCGTTCCGCCGCCCGGTCCACCAGACCGGTCACGCTCGACTTGTCCAGCTGCAGGAACGTCGCGAGCTCACCGATGGTGGGCTGCCGGTCGCGGACGATCCCGAGCAGCCGGGCGGCGGCGATCGACAGGCCGCGGGAGGCCGCGACCCGGCTCAGCGCGCCCTGGACGGCGAAGGTCAGCTGGGCGAGCGCGTCCACCAGACCGAGGTCTCCCTCGCCCGGCAGCGGGGTGAGGACCGGGCGGCGGTCCGGGCTGGGTACGTCATCGACTGCGGGCACGCCCCCGAGTGTACGCCAACTTTAGTTTGCCTCACCATCTATAGTAGGTGGTACCACAAACTAAATGACCATCGCGCAACGCGCGCCAGAGGACGAGGAGACCAGCCAGCATGAGCATGCACGCCGCCGTGGTCCGTTCCTTCGACCACCCGCCCAGGTACGAGGCGTACGACACTCCGCGGCCCAGCGGGCCCGACGAGACGCTGGCCGACGTGCTGGCGGTCGGACTGCACCCGCGGGTCCGCTCCGGCGCCGCCGGCCGGCACTACACCAGCACCGGGACGCTGCCGATGATCCCCGGCATCGACGGGGTCGGCCGGCTCCCCGATGGCGGCCTGGTCTACTTCGCCGTCCCCGACGACGTCTGGGGCTCGATGGCCGAGCAGGCCGTCGTCGATCCGCGGCGCACCGTGCCGCTGCCGGACGGCGCCGACGTCGCCAAGGTGGCCGCAGCCATGAACCCGGCCATGTCGGCCTGGGTGGCGCTGCGCCGCCGGGTCCCGCTCCAGCCGGGTCAGTCGGTCCTCGTCCTCGGCGCCACCGGCAACGCGGGGACGATGGCGGTCCAGGTGGCCAGCCGGCTGGGGGCGGGCCGGGTCGTCGGCGCGGGGCGCAATCTCGAGCGGCTGGCCGCGCTGGCGGCGGTCGGCGCGGACGAGGTCGTCTCCCTCGACGACGATCCCGGTGCCACCGCCGCGCGGCTGGCGAAGGCGGCGGCCGAGGTGGACATCGTGATCGACTACCTGTGGGGCGCCCCGGCCGCCGCCGCCATGATGGCCCTGCTCACGGCCCGCGCCGACCGCAGCCGGGCGATGGACTGGATCCAGATCGGCGCCATCGCCGGACCCGCCATCGAGCTCCCGTCGGTCGCGCTGCGCTCCGCCAACCTGCGGATCCAGGGCTGCGGGCAGGGCTCGGTGAGCCCGAAGGCCTACCTCGCCGAGCTGCCGTCGCTGGTCGCGGAGATCGACGCGGGAACGATCGCGGTCAACGCCCGCCCGGTGCCGCTGGCCGACGTCGAGGCCGCCTGGACCGCGCCGGAACTGCCCGGCCAGCGGACGGTGCTCATCCCCTAGCCCGGGCGGTTCGGCCGCGCGGGCGGCCGCCACGGCAGCCGGGCCTCTGGTTTCCGTTCCAGGCAGCGTCAGGGTCCGTTCGGGATGAACTGCATTTTTTCTTTCGAACGGACCCTGGGTTTCCCGGAAATCAGCCACGACTTCAGTCCCGGTGATGACCGCGATAATGCGGGCAATTCTCCGCGCCGGCCTCGTCGCCAGCGACCCGTTCGGCTGAGCCAGGGCTGGGCACGATGGGCCGCCGGCGGAATTCGCAGCGGGCTGCGTTCGGAGATGTAAGGGCCGCTTTTCCGCCGACCTAATCGTGTTCCGGCCGTAGAATCGGTGGCGTGGCAGACCACTTCGCCTTTCGGGAATTGCGTGTCCGGCAGCCCGGTAAGGTCCTCCCCGGCCGTGCCCGATACGAGATCTTCGACCCGGACAAGAACCTGCTCGCCGTCGCCACCGAGACGGAGAGCCGGGGCGTGCTGCAGAGCATGATCGGCCTGGTGCCGGGCACCCGGGTGCTGGCCGTGCGGACGCCGGCCGGAGAGCCGATACTGACGCTGGTCAGGCAGGACAGCGAGAACGCGTGGCTCGCGGCGCTGACCGATCCGGACGGTAAGCCGATCGGCAAGATCCGGATCGAGTTCAGCAGGCGCCACTACACCCTGCTCGACGCTCAGGGTCAGGTCGTGGGCAAGGCGGCCGGGGATCTCGGCGCCACCCAGTTCTCCGTCACCGGCGCCGAGGGCGAGCGGTACGCGCAGATCCGCAAGACCTGGGCCGGCCTCGGCAAGGAGCTGCTCACCTCCTCCGACCACTACACGGTGACGTTCACCGGCCCGGTCCCGGCGAGCATCCGCACCATGATCGTGATGGTGCCGGTCGTCCTCGACATGACCAGGCACGGTCCGTACTAGACCGCCTCGGTGCTCGACCGCCGCGTACCGGGCGGCCGGGTGCTTGGCGGCCGGGTGCTTGGCGGCCTTGGGCTAGAAGGTCGCGGTGGCCAGGACCGTGCCGTTCGCGCTCAGCAGGCGGGCGCCCATGATGGCGCCGGGGCCGGCCGTGTAGGGGCTGCTGCCCCACGATCCGTAGCCGTCGGTCAGCTGGAACTGCCCGACGTTCTTGAAGTGCCCGTCGGCGTTCTCGAGCTGGCAGGTCACGGTGATGTTGCCGACGCCCTCCATGTTCACCGACATGTACGTCCACCACGGACTGTGGTTATAGACGAAGACCTGGCCGACGGTCCGGTGGTCGCTGGTGACGAGCGCGGCCGTGCTCAGTGCCGCGGCCTGGGAGGAAGACGACGAGGGGCCGGTGGCGTCGCGCAGCCCCCAGCCGACGCCTCCCCCGATCAGCGCGACCGCCACGGCCGCGGCTGCCAGCAGGCGGCGGCTGACGCGGCTGAGGCGGCCGCGCGGCCGGCCGGCCGGCGGCCGGTCGACGGGCCGGTTGGGAGGCCGGTTCTGCCGGTCCGCGCGGCGGTTGGCGCGCTCGTCGGTGAGCACGCCGGCATCCGACGGCTGCTGGCCGGTGACGTCCGGCCGCTGCTGGGCGGGGGGGTCCGATGGCTGCTGGCCGGGGGCGGTCAGGCCGAGGCGCTCGAGCACCCGGGACTCGAAGCCGGCTGACGGTTCGGCCGGCGGCAGCAGGGCGAGCAGCTCGTCTCCGGCCATGCTCAGCTCGCGAACCTGCTCACGACAGGATTCGCAGCCATCCAGGTGCGCGAGCGCGCGAGCGCGCTCGCGGCCGGTCAGCACGCCGAGCGCTAGCTCCGCGGCCACCTCGGCGAACTCGTCGCAGCTCATGTCGTCCATGCCGTCCAACTCACTCATCGTCTGCGTCCTCCGGAAGAAGGGCCGCGCGTAGCTTCTGCAGGCCGTACCTGATCCTGGTCTTCGCGGTGCCCACGGGCACCCCCTCCGCCTCGCCGACCTGGCGGGCCGTCATCCCGTAGATTCCGGCCATCGCCACCGCCCGCGCCTGCTCGGGCGGGAGCCGGCGCAGTTCGCGGCGGAGGCCGGCGGCGCTGTCGTTGGCGACCGCGATCCGCTCCGGCGAGTCGGCCATCGAGGTGATCAGCAACGCCAGGTCGTCCGGGTCCATCGGGGCCGACGAGCGCCCGCGGAGCACGTCAATCGCCAGATTGTGGGTGATCCTGGTCAGCCAGCCACGGACCGTCCCCTGCCGGCCGTCGAACATCTGCGCGTGCTTCCAGGCCCGTTCGAAGGCCTGCTGCGCGACGTCCTCGGCCACGTTCCGGTCGCGGAGCACGTTCAGCGCCACCCCGAATACCAGGCCCTGGAACCGTCGCACGAAGGCCACCGACAGCTCGGCGTCGCCCGCGCCGAGTCCCGCAAGCAGCGTCTCGTCAGGCAGCCGTTCGGCTGGAGTCGCCATCATCGCCATTTTAGTCAGTACCCGCCGCCGGCGCCGCCGCCCGCCGGGGATGCGGGCGCGGACGGTGAGGCGCCCGAGGAGACCGTCACCGCGGCGGTGATCGAGGTCCCGGCCGGATCGACGAGCCACCACTTGGCGCCGAAGCCGTCGCTGCCCTGCCCGTTGACCTGCCCAGGCCCCGAGTCGCCGGAGAAGTAGTAAAGCGGGTGGCCGTCGTAGACCACCTGCTTGGCGCCGCCGGATCTGGTGATGGTGGACAGGTCGGCCATGTTGACGCCGCCGGACGCGGTCACCGCGCCGGTCGTGGTCACCGGCGGCCAGGCGCCGGCGCACGCCCCCGAGCAGCCGGAAGAGTCCTTGCCGTCCTTCATCCAGAGGTAGACCGCGCGCCCGGACCCGTCGGTCAGGAACGCCCCCGCTGAACCTGACTTCGTGGTGATGACCAGGCCTGACCCTGCCGCCGCGGCGGCGGAGCCGGTCGACCCTCCGGCCGACGTGGCCGCCGACGAGGTGCTGGAACCCGAGCTACTGCAGGCCACGGTCAGCAGCGCCGCCCCGAGTGCAACCGCGAGCCCGGCACCGAGCCGGATCGTCCCCGGCGTCCGAATCGCCACCGATGCGCCCATCGTCACCGTCTCCCGCCTGCTCGCGATTGTCGTCATAGTCACTACGGTCGTAGCGGCGAGTCGGCTTGACAGAATCCCTGTGACTCCCGTCACACCGAGGCCCGGGTGGGGCTGGGGCGGGGCTGCCGGGCCGAATCTGTCATCGTGTGCCGTTCGGTCCCCTGCCGCCTGGCTGAATCGGTCATCATGGGTCGTAAGGCGGTGCGGCGGGGGCGGAAGGCGGCGAAGGGGTTGGTCACCACCAGCTCGCGGGCGGCGAAGCGGTAGAGGGTCGCGGGGCGGCCGCCGGTTGAGGTGGGGCGGGAGACATCCGTCGTGGGCTCGATGACGCCTCGGCGGGTGAGGATGCGCTGCAGGTTGGTGGCCGAGACGGGGTGGCCGAGGGCGGCGGCGTAGGTGTCGCGAAGCTGGGAGATGGTGAACGCCTCGGGGGCGAGCGCGAAGCCGATGTTGGTGTACGAGAGCTTGGCCCGCAGCCGGTTCCTGGCCGAGCCGATGATCGAGCCGTGGTCGAACGCGGTCGACGGCAGCGCGTCGACCGGGTGCCAGGCGGTGTCGGCCGGCAGGCTCGGCCGCGCGTCGGGCGTGACGAGCGCGAGGTACGCCGTCGCGAGCATCCGCTCCCCCGGGACCCGGACCGGGTCGCTGCGCGTTTCGAGCTGCTCGAGGTGCGCGATCTGGGGGATGTCGACCTTGGCGGCGAGATGCCTGCTGGCGGACGCGCCGAGCCGCTCGCCCGCCTCGAGCAGGCCGCCGGGCAGCGCCCAGGTTCCGTCGAACGGCGATTCCGCGCGGCGCCACAGCAGCACCGACAGCCGCTGCTTGCGGACCTGGAACACCACCCCGAGCGCCTCGTGCCGGAAGCAGCCCACCGTCTCGCCGATGGCCTCGTCATTGCGCACACGCTCATCGTAACGGGACCGGTCGTCCGATGAGGGTGCACGAAACTGTCGATCGCGTCGGGGGTGCGAGCTCGCGGGACGGGAGCGCCCGGGGCGGCCATCGGTTTTTGACCAAGAGTTGAGAACCGCCTGTTTTCGACTTAGAGTCGGAAACATGAGGGACACGCGAGGGACGGCAGGGGTTCATGAGGCTGACGCCGACGAGCCGACTTGGGTCGGCCAGGAGGACGGTGCCGGGACGGCCGGGCTCGCCGCGGTGCGGGCGGGCGCGGAACGGGCGGACGCCGGCTGGGCCGACCGGGTGCGGCGGCTGGCGGCGGAGCGCGGGGCGGTGATCCTCGCGCACAACTACCAGCGGGCCGAGATCCAGGAGGTCGCCGACCACGTCGGCGACTCGCTGGCGCTGGCCCGGCTCGCGGCGGCCAGTTCCGCGCGGGTGATCGTGCTCTGCGGGGTGTACTTCATGGCGGAAACGGCGAAGATCCTCGCGCCCGACCGGACCGTGCTGATACCGGACGCGCGAGCCGGCTGCTCGCTCGCCGACAGCATCACCGTCGATCAGCTCGTTGCCTGGAAGGCCGAGCACCCGGGCGCGGCCGTGGTCGCCTACGTGAACACGAGCGCCGAGGTCAAGGCCGAGGCCGACGTCTGCTGCACCTCGGCCAACGCGGCCGAGGTGGTGTCCGCGATCCCCGCCGAGCGGGAGGTGCTCTTCCTGCCCGACCAGTTCCTCGGCGCCCACGTTCGCCGGGTCACCGGGCGGCAGAACGTGCACGTCTGGGCGGGCGAATGCCACGTGCACGCGGGGATCAGCCCGCAGGCGCTGCGCGACGCGGCGGCGGCCAACCCCGAGGCGGAGCTGTTCGTGCACCCGGAGTGCGGCTGCTCGACTTCGGCGCTCTGGCAGGCGGGAGCCGGCGATCTTCCGGCCGAGCGGACCCGGGTGCTCTCCACCGGCGGGATGCTGGCGGCGGCCCAGTCCACCCGCGCCTCCGCGGTGCTCGTGGCGACGGAGACCGGGATGCTGCACCAGCTGCGCAAGGCTAACCCGGCCGTCCGCTGGGAACCGGTCAACCCCCACGCGAGCTGCCACTACATGAAGATGATCACGGCCGAGGCCCTGGAGCGCTGCCTGCGCGACGGGACAACCGAGGTGGACGTCGCCCCGGAGATCGCGGCCCGGGCCCGCAAGGCCGTCGAGGCCATGATCGCCACCGGTCCGGCCCCGCTCGCCGCGAGCGGCCGATGAACGGCCCCGCGAACGCGAACGCGAACGCGAACGCAAGGATGATGGACCGTTGTGTACATCCGGGTGTACACAACGGTCCAGTATCAGCCCAGTCCGACCTGGGGGCCGCGCGGGCCGGTGCGGCTGGGACTGGCGCGGCCGCTGTGAATCGGTTGGTTCGGGCGCTGCCGTCCGTGCGGGCGCGGTGGCGGCGGGACGCCGATGTCGTGGTCGTCGGGTCGGGGGCGGCCGGGATCTCGGCCGCGCTGACGGCGGCCGCGTCAGGGCTGCGGGTGCTGATCGTGACCAAGGACCTGATCGGCGGGGCGACACCGCTGGCGCAGGGCGGCCTGGCGGCGGCCATCGGGCCCGGGGACAGCGCGGCGTCGCACGTCAGCGACACGCTGACGGCGGGCGCGGGGCTGTGCGAGCCGGACGTGGTGGCTTCGCTCGCGGCGGCGGCCCCCGGGGTGATCGACTGGCTGGCGGGGCTCGGGGCGCGGCTTGACACCCGCGAACTGCGGCTTGAGGGCGGGCACAGCCACCACCGGATCGTGCATTCGGGCGACGACGCGTCCGGGGCCGAGGTGCACCGGGCGCTGCTGGCCGCGCTGCTCGCGAGCGGGATCGAGATCCTCGACCGCACCGTCGCGCTCGATCTCATCGTGGAGGACCCGGCCGCAGGGGACGCGGCCGACCGGGGGCGGGCGGGGACCGGCACGGGGCGGCAGGCGGCAGACGGGACGGCGGCTGCCAACGCCGACCTGGATGGCGTGACTGCCCCGACGCCGGTCGTCGCCCGTGGGTGCGCCGGCGACCGCTTCGTTCACACCGAAGAGGGCACTGGCTCGGCGGGGATGAGGGTCGGGGCCTGCCGGGTTGCGGGAGTGTCGGCGGGCGTCATCGCGGCGGACGGGCGGCTGTCGGCCGGGGTTATCGACGCGCCGGCCGTGGTGATCGCGGCCGGGGGCCTGGGCCAGGCGTTCGCGACGACGTCGAATCCGGCCGGGGCGACCGGCGACGGGATCGCGATCGCGGCGCGGGCCGGGGCGGCGCTCCGCGACCTGGAGTTCGTGCAGTTCCACCCCACGGTGCTGTGGCTGCCGGGCGCGAGCGGGCAGTGCCCGCTGATCACGGAGGCGCTTCGCGGGGCCGGGGCGGTGCTGCGCGACCTCGACGGCACGCCGCTGATGGCCGCGCATGACCCGCGCGGCGACCTGGCCCCGCGTGATGTGGTGGCCGCCCGGATGGCCGAGGTCATCACGGCCGGGGGCGCCGGGCACGTCTGGCTCGACGCGACCGGGCTCGACCCGGACGTGCTGGAGAAGGGCTTCCCGACGGTAACGGCCGCGTGCCGCAAGCACTCCATCGACCCGGTGACCGAGTACATCCCGGTCGCGCCGGGCGCGCACTACTCGTGCGGCGGCATCCTGGCCGACCTGGACGGGCGCACGACCCTGCCCGGCCTCTACGCGGTCGGCGAGGCCGCGTCGACCGGGGTCCAGGGCGCCAACCGGCTCGCCTCTAACTCGGTCACCGAGGCGGTCATCGCCGGCCGCCGGGCCGGCCGGGACCTCGCAGCTGTGCTCGCCGGGGCGGTCGATGGCGTAGCCGACAGGGTTGAGGTGGGGGGCGGCGGTCGACGGCGGATCGACGTGGGACGACGGGACGACGAGGGACGGCGGCGGGGGCTGGCGGTGGCGATGTCGCGGTGGGCGGGGGTTTCGCGGGGTCGGGAGGAGCTCGAGGAGCTGGTTCGGATGGTCGGCGCGGGGTGGGAGACGGGTGCGGGGGGAGAGTCGCCGGGGTCCGTTCGGGATGAGGATTTGGGGGTTGATCTGGATCTTGAGGCGGTTGAGGCGGCGAATCTGCGGGTGGTATCGGGGCTGATCGCGGCGGGGGCGCTGGGGCGGGCGGAGAGCCGGGGGTGCCATCGGCGGCGGGATGCGGCCGGGACGGCGGAGCGGCCGTGGCACACGGTGCTGCGGTGGGACGGACAAGAGCTCGTGGTGACTGAGGAGGAGTTGTGACAGAAGTGGTTCGCTTTTACGAGGACGCGGCGAGCGCGACCGGGCTGGGCGGCGAGACGCTGGCGGCGCTGCGGATAGCGGGGCTTGACGCCGTCGACGTGGCCCGGGCGGTGCGGGCGGCGCTTGACGAGGACTTCGCGTACGGGCCCGATGTGACGTCGGCGGCGACGGTCGCGGGGCGGACGGTGACCGCGGACGTGGTCGCGCGGGAGGCGGGGGTGCTGGCCGGGGGGCCGGTCGCGCTCGCGGTGCTCGACCTGATCGGCGGGTACGCGGAGGCACCCGCCGCGAGCCGGCGGACGGTGCCGCGGGCCGGCGCGAGCGCCGGGAGCACGTGGGAGGGGCGTCGGGCGGCGGCCGGCGGCCGGGGAGTGAGCGGGACGGTGCTGGTGCCCGACGGGGAGCGCATCGGGGCGGGGGAAGCGGTGCTGCGGGTGAGCGGGCCCGCCCCGGCGGTGCTCGGGGCCGAGCGGACCATGCTCAACTTCCTCACCCACCTGTCCGGGATCGCCACCGCGACGCGGGCCTGGGCGGACGCGATCGAGGGGACCGGGGCGGTGGTGCGGGACACCAGGAAGACCACCCCCGGCCTGCGGGTGCTCGACAAGTACGCGGTGCGGTGCGGCGGCGGGCGCAACCACCGGATGGGGCTCGGCGACGCCGCGCTGGTCAAGGACAACCACGTCGCGGCCGCGGGCGGGGTGGCGGCGGCGGTCACGGCGGTGCGGGCGGCCGCTGCGGCCCGTTCGGGATCGGCCGGCTCGGCGGCCGGGGCCGGGCTGGTGGTCGAGGTCGAGTGCGACTCGGTGGCGCAGGTCCGCGAGGCGCTCGACGCGGGCGCGCACTTCCTGCTGCTCGACAACATGCCGCTCGGCTCGCTGCGCGAGGCGGTGGCGGTCGCGCGCGACTACTACGGCGTGCGGCTGGAGGCCAGCGGCGGGCTGCGGCTGGAAAACGCGCGCGACGTCGCCCTGACGGGCGTGGACTACCTGGCGGTGGGGGCGCTGACCCACTCGTCGCGGGCGC
>Ga0335075_10018363_pt1 | contig 10367 bp, 7 predicted proteins | sample Lox_Sample_24_FD_206723 | JGI IMG/M metagenome (GOLD analysis project Ga0335075, IMG submission 206723) | Soil microbial communities from Loxahatchee National Wildlife Refuge, Florida, United States - Lox_Sample_2.4 | ecosystem: Environmental > Terrestrial > Soil > Wetlands | place: USA: Florida... | reverse complement strand
CTTCTTCGAAAAAAGCGCTCCTCCGACGGAGATGCGTCGCTCTCTACAGGACCGCTCGAAACGTGAAGGGAAAACCCCAGCCTACCGGGCACCTTTCACATTGCTCTTTCCGCGCATGCAAATGCGCGGCCCCATTGAAGCGGGTCCACTGCAGCTGTCCCGTGTCCCACGCGCGTTCCTTTCCGCGCATGCAAATGCGCGGCCCCATTGAAGCCCATGCGCCTTGAAAACGCGGGCGTGCCAAGTGGCACTTTCCGCGCATGCAAATGCGCGGCCCCATTGAAGCTACAGCACCCAGACGGCTATGACGGCGCACCAAACTTTCCGCGCATGCAAATGCGCGGCCCCATTGAAGCTTCGGGACTCGCCGGAGTTCGCGCGCGACCCGTTCTACTTTCCGCGCATGCAAATGCGCGGCCCCATTGAAGCGTCCACGTTGACGCTGGCCACGCTGGACTGCCCAACCTTTCCGCGCATGCAAATGCGCGGCCCCATTGAAGCTCGCTCATGCCGGCACCTCTTCGCCTGTGGTGAGGTCTTTCCGCGCATGCAAATGCGCGGCCCCATTGAAGCCAAAACCTGCCCAGAAACGCTTGACAGCCTCTGCCGGCTTTCCGCGCATGCAAATGCGCGGCCCCATTGAAGCAATCTCAGGAGGAAGTGGGGGCGGTGGAGGCTCCGCTTTCCGCGCATGCAAATGCGCGGCCCCATTGAAGCATCTCGTACGCCCGAACGGAAACAGGTGCGCCGATCTTTCCGCGCATGCAAATGCGCGGCCCCATTGAAGCATCCGTGCGCCAGACAAGATGAGCGTCGCCAAGAGCTTTCCGCGCATGCAAATGCGCGGCCCCATTGAAGCACTTCGTCTTAGGGGACTGCTATAGTATAGCTATGCTTTCCGCGCATGCAAATGCGCGGCCCCATTGAAGCTACGACAACGCCTTGGCGTGCTCCGGGACAATCATCGGCTTTCCGCGCATGCAAATGCGCGGCCCCATTGAAGCACGGGTGTTCGGTACGTCCTCGCCACCGTGCTCGTCGGCAACTTTCCGCGCATGCAAATGCGCGGCCCCATTGAAGCGAGGAAGAGGAAGTCAACGGTGACTACGTGCCGTTGCTTTCCGCGCATGCAAATGCGCGGCCCCATTGAAGCTCTGCACCACGCTCCTGCGTTGTGTAACGATCGTCGCTTTCCGCGCATGCAAATGCGCGGCCCCATTGAAGCCGAGGGGAAGTGGCTGAACACGTCGACGTTGTTCACCCTTTCCGCGCATGCAAATGCGCGGCCCCATTGAAGCCTCAATAAAGCCTCAGTGAAACCCGACGCTGTTGGGCTTTCCGCGCATGCAAATGCGCGGCCCCATTGAAGCCATGGAATGCAGGTGTGGCTTCACGATCACAAGGCCTTCTTTCCGCGCATGCAAATGCGCGGCCCCATTGAAGCGTCACATGGCAGACGCAGCCAACGTCGTAGACCATCTTTCCGCGCATGCAAATGCGCGGCCCCATTGAAGCAACAAGCCTGTGATGTCGACCCCACCACGCAACGCGGACTTTCCGCGCATGCAAATGCGCGGCCCCATTGAAGCACCATCTCCACGGTCCACGACCACGGGCCGGACGCCTTTCCGCGCATGCAAATGCGCGGCCCCATTGAAGCTTGGCCGATCAGCCCGTCAAGGTTAGCCAGAATCCGCTTTCCGCGCATGCAAATGCGCGGCCCCATTGAAGCACCACGAAGACCTGTCCCCGCGTGCAAGCGGTGTGCTTTCCGCGCATGCAAATGCGCGGCCCCATTGAAGCCATTTTAGATCAGGATCAAATCGAAGAAGCGAACCTTTCCGCGCATGCAAATGCGCGGCCCCATTGAAGCTGCGGCCGAACGCGCCGAAGGTCACAGGGCTCCCGCTTTCCGCGCATGCAAATGCGCGGCCCCATTGAAGCTTACGATCGGGTTAGAGAGGAACGAGAGGATGCCATTCTTTTTGCGCATGCAAATGCGCGGCCCCATTGAAGCTCGGCCGACCTCGTCATGGCGGACGGTCAACTCATCTTTCCGCGCATGCAAATGCGCGGCCCCATTGAAGCATGCCCGCGTTCGGTGATCGCCAAGGTCGCCAAATCTTTCCGCGCATGCAAATGCGCGGCCCCATTGAAGCCGTGGCAGCCTGTCGAGGACTACAACACCAACGCACACTTTCCGCGCATGCAAATGCGCGGCCCCATTGAAGCGCGGCCATGCGTCACCATCCCCTATACGAGGACGGCTTTCCGCGCATGCAAATGCGCGACCCCATTGAAGCGCGTGTGTTGCGTTCGAACGCCTCGACAGCGACGGCTTTCCGCGCATGCAAATGCGCGGCCCCATTGAAGCGTTGTCCCGGCTCTCAACGCGTACATCGCTGGCCTACTTTCCGCGCATGCAAATGCGCGGCCCCATTGAAGCTGCTCTCCGAGTTGCGCTGACAAAGACGACGTGAAACTTTCCGCGCATGCAAATGCGCGGCCCCATTGAAGCAAACATTTTCGGCTGCGCCTACCTGGAGAAGTTCACTTTCCGCGCATGCAAATGCGCGGCCCCATTGAAGCCCAAGAGGCCGTGCGTGTGCAGTTGGCCAGAGTGGAGCTTTCCGCGCATGCAAATGCGCGGCCCCATTGAAGCGTACGAGAGCTACAACACCAACGCATCGGATGGCACTTTCCGCGCATGCAAATGCGCGGCCCCATTGAAGCATGCTCGTTACCGGTAACCGGTGGGGCAAGTCGATGCCTTTCCGCGCATGCAAATGCGCGGCCCCATTGAAGCCCGTGTGCCCGTAGCCGATCGTCCACGGCGCCCCGCCGCTTTCCGCGCATGCAAATGCGCGGCCCCATTGAAGCAGCACACTCGCGATGCATTCGGCGATACAAGTAAGCTCCTTTCCGCGCATGCAAATGCGCGGCCCCATTGAAGCGCCCATCAACACTCTCGCTTAACGATGGCGCATATGTCGCTTTCCGCGCATGCAAATGCGCGGCCCCATTGAAGCAGCGCGGCCTTTTTTGTTGCCCCATTTGAGGCGGCTTTCCGCGCATGCAAATGCGCGGCCCCATTGAAGCTGTGGTGATCTGGTACATCGGAGACGATGTCGAAAACTTTCCGCGCATGCAAATGCGCGGCCCCATTGAAGCTACACGAAGCACCCGCGCGTTCCGCCGGCGTCGGCGTTCTTTCCGCGCATGCAAATGCGCGGCCCCATTGAAGCCTCTCACTCGTCCTCATCAAATAACACAGAGCTAGCTTTCCGCGCATGCAAATGCGCGGCCCCATTGAAGCCCTTGAGATGGCGTACGCTTTCCGCCGCTTTCCGCGCATGCAAATGCGCGGCCCCATTGAAGCTCGTGCAGCTCGCACAGCGAGGATGGAGAAAGAGGCTTTCCGCGCATGCAAATGCGCGGCCCCGTTGAAGCATGTACTGCACGCGCCCTGCTTCAGTAGGGACGATCACTTTCCGCGCATGCAAATGCGCGGCCCCATTGAAGCGCCATTACAGGAACCCTAACAGACCGCCGACAGCGCTTTCCGCGCATGCAAATGCGCGGCCCCATTGAAGCGTATGACCGAACAAGAGTTGCTCGCGGCGGCGTTGACTTTCCGCGCATGCAAATGCGCGGCCCCATTGAAGCTCGGCGTTTCCCGCACGCGAGGAGGAGCTGCTTCCGGCACTTTCCGCGCATGCAAATGCGCGGCCCCCATTGAAGCAAGATGGCTTAGGCGCACACATGCCCGTGTGTTACACTTTCCGCGCATGCAAATGCGCGGCCCCATTGAAGCTGGGATACGACGACGCTTCCCGACGACGGTGGGCGTGCTTTCCGCGCATGCAAATGCGCGGCCCCATTGAAGCACGCTGCCGCAGCTCAGCGAAGGCCATCGTATTCTGCTTTCCGCGCATGCAAATGCGCGGCCCCATTGAAGCTGGGCGACAACCATCTAGAGAGCCCCTTGAGACCGAGCTTTCCGCGCATGCAAATGCGCGGCCCCATTGAAGCTGCCATGTGGCATCGAGTTTGCGGTCTTTGCGCAGAGCTTTCCGCGTCCAAATGCGCCGCCCCATTGAAACATGTCGCACGGACTCGTCGTCCAGACTAAAGGCCGCGATTACCGCACGAGAAATCGCGTGGCCTCGGCCACGACAGAGGCTTACTCTCTAGCGTCCCGTTGCGAGTAAGCCAAATACGTGACAAAGACGACGATTGCTGCGGCCCAGCCGAGACTCACGGGTCCGTCGCCGAGGCTGAGTCCACTCCAGTTGCGTGGCTTTCCCATCCAATCCGCGAACGACGCGCCGAGTGGGCGCGTGACGATGTAGGCGAACCAAAACGCGAAGACCTCATTCCAGTGGAACTTCCAATACCCGATCGCCGGAATCGCGATGACTGCCGCAAAGAGCAAGCCCGAAGCGAGGTACCCCCAGCCGAGTGTTGTGGCCGTGAGATCACCTGCAGCCGTCCCGAGCGCAAACGTCGCGAAGACCACCGCCCAGTAGAACGCCTCGCGGCGCCGCGTGAAGATACCGTGTATCGAGAGTGTCTTCTCACGTGCGTACCAAGCGACGAAGACGACGGCGAGCACCACGGCATAGAACGCCGTGGAGACGACGTACGGTATACCGACCACGACGTGCAGCGCATCCGCCGCCATCGTGCCGACGATGCTGACCATTGCAACGACGAACCAGTACGGCCAAGCGCTATACCGCGGCGAGGCGAACTGCACCGCGAGCGAGATTATGAGGACGATCGCCGCCAGCCCCACGGCTACCACGGGATCGATTACGCGCACCAGATAATCTGAGGTCGTCTCGCCCATCCCGGTCGTCAGGACTTTGAGAATCCAGAAGTACGCCGTGACTTCCGGAACCCGGCGCGCAGGTTGCCCGTGCGCGCCGGGTGCACGCATCGTCAGTGGACCAGGAAGCCGACCAGTAACAACGCGACGATGTTGAGGACTTTGATCATCGGGTTGATGGCGGGGCCGGCGGTGTCCTTATAGGGATCGCCGACCGTGTCGCCGGTGACGGCGGCTGCGTGCGCGGGTGAACCCTTACCCCCGTGATGGCCGTCTTCGATGTACTTCTTGGCGTTGTCCCACGCGCCGCCGCCGCTGGTCATGGCGACCGCGAGGAAGAAGCCGGTGACGATCGAGCCGATGAGCACGCCGCCCATGATCTGCGCGGCCGTCGAGCCTGGCAAGATCCCCGTCACCGAGAGCAGCACGATGATCAGCGGGATACCGATCGGGATGAGCGCCGGAACGATCATCTCTTTGAGGGCCGCACGGGTAACGATGTCGACGGTCGTCCCATAGTCGGGCTTTTGCGTCCCGTCCATGATGCCCGGCAACTCGCGGAACTGGCGGCGCACTTCGTCGACGACGGCGCCCGCGGCGCGGCCGACCGACATCATCGCGAGCGACGCGAAGAGGTACGGTGCCAGACCGCCGATGAGGAGGCCGGCGATGACGTACGGATCGCCGATGTTGAACAAGATCGGATTCGTCGCGCACATCGCGGTCGCCGAGGCTTTGCACTTGTCGTCGAGTTCGTGCAAGAACGACGCGAAGAGCACCACGGCCGCCAGACCCGCCGAACCGATGGCGTAGCCCTTGGTGACGGCCTTGGTGGTGTTGCCGACCGCGTCGAGCGGATCGGTCACACCGCGCACGGCTTCGGGCATCTCCGCCATCTCGGCGATACCGCCCGCGTTGTCGGTGATCGGTCCGAACGAGTCGATGGCGACGATGATGCCCGCCATCGAGAGCATCGCCATCACGGCGATACCGACGCCGTACAGCCCAGCTTGCGAGAACGCCACCAGGATCGAGATCACGATCGCAAGCGCCGGGAGCGCCGTCGCCTGCATCGAGACCGCGAGGCCGGCGATGATGTTGGTGGCGTGTCCGGTCGTCGAGGCTTGCGCGATGCCCTTGACGGGCCCGAACTGCGTCCCCGTGTAGTACTCGGTGATGTAGGTGATAGCGCCCGTGAGCACCAGTCCGACCAGCGAGCAGATGAAGATACCGAGTGCGCTGACGTGCTGCGTCCCGATGTCGACGCCCGCACCGAACTCTCGTTGCGTCGCGAAGTAGAAGGCGATTGCCGAGAGGACACCGGCAACGATCAGGCCCTGGTAGAGCGCGCCCATGATCGAGCCGCCCGCTTTCGCGAGGCGCACGAAGAATGTGCCGACGATCGAGGCGACGATCGAGATCGCGCCCAGAACCAGCGGGAACGTCGTCGCGCCGGGGAAGCCGCCGAGGACGAGATGGCCGAGCAGCATCGCCGCGACCGTGGTGACGACGTACGTCTCGAAGAGGTCGGCCGCCATCCCGGCGCAGTCGCCGACGTTGTCGCCAACGTTGTCGGCGATGACCGCCGGATTGCGCGGATCATCTTCGGGGATGCCGGCTTCCACCTTACCGACCAAATCGGCACCGACGTCGGCCGCCTTGGTGAAGATACCGCCGCCCAAGCGCGCGAAGACCGAGATGAGCGAGCAACCGAAGGCGAGACCGATAAGAGAAGAGAGCGATGCCCCTTCGGGGTCGGGGGCATTGGCGTTGAACGCCGAGACGATCCAGTAATAGCCGGCGACCGCAATGATGCCGAGGCCAACGACGAGGAGTCCGGTAACGGCTCCTCCGCGGAAGGCGAGCGTGAGGGCCGGAGCAAGGCCGCCGCGCGCTGCCTCCGCCGTGCGCACGTTGGCGCGCACCGAGACGATCATCCCAATGTAACCGGCGGCGCCCGAGAGCGTCGCGCCGACGAGGAAACCCAGAGCCGCCTGCCAGCCCAGCGACGGCGCAATGGCGATAAGGATTGCTAAGATCACCGCCACCACGGCGACGGTGGTGTACTGCCGCCGTAAGAAGGCCATCGCCCCCTCTTGGATGGCTTGCGCGATGGCTTGCATCGTCGGGTTGCCCGCCGGTTGGCGCAGCACCCATGAGACTAAGTAGAGGCCATAGATGATGGCCAGGAGGCCGGCGCAGAGGCCCAGGCCGATCCCAAACTGTGGATCCACGAATTCGTCCTTTACCACTCCCGCGGTCGGTGACCACACAAAGAAAGGCCCGACAGAGGTCGAGCGCTTTGACCCGTGTCGGTTGGCCGACGATGCAAGGCGGTCCTCTTGCCGGCGAACACGAAAAAAACGCGGGACCCGTCTTCCGCTCGGGCGAACCGCCTTTCCCATGAGCGCCAGCGGTATCGCCGACGATGTCGAGTTCCTGATCGTCGGCTGCGGCCCCGCAGGCGGGGTTGCAGCGCGCGAAGCAGCGCGTGCCGGCGTTGAGACTTTAGTCTTGGAAAAAGATCCGGTCGTCGGCCAGAAGCGCGTCTGCGCTGCCGGCCTGCGTCCCGGGTTCTGCACCACCTTCGACCTCCCGCGCTCGATCGTCCACTGCGACACGCCGACGATCGCGCTGCACGATGCACGGGGCTACCGCTACGAGTTTCCCTGTGGCGTCTCGCACACGACCACCCGTGAGGAGCTAGACGGAAGCATCGCGCGGCTCGCGCGCGCAGCGGGGGCGGAGATTCGCACCTCCGCGCTCTTTCGTTCGACGCACACCGACGGCAAGGCGACGATCGTGGAGTACGCAGATCTCGTCTCGGGCGAACGCCGCCGTGTCCGCGCGCGCAACGCCTTCTTCGCGCAGGGCTCTAGTGCGCGCATCGAACCCTCCTCGCCACTCGCGCACGCCACCTGGAGCGACGGGCTCATCACCTGCTATCAGTACCGCGTCTATCTCGAGCGGCCGGCGGCGCCGGTCGCGTATCAAACGCTCGAGATGCACTACTATGTCGCCCCGAGCGGGCGCAATGTCATCGGCTGGATGTTTCCCAAACGCGATCATCTTTCGATCGGCCTCGGTATTCAATCGAAGATGCGTGGCGCCGATCTGCGCGCCGAGCTCGACGCGTTTTTGCTGACGGTGCAACAGCGCCTCTTCCCCGGTGTGCCGTACACGGTGCGCGAAGAAGGCAACTTGCTCTACGGCGGAACGCCGCGTCCGACGCTGAGCGACGGTCACGTCTTCATCGGTGGAACCGCAGCCGGGCTCGTCGATGCGACCACCGGAGAAGGGATCCACGAGGCCGCCATGAGCGGACGCTTCGCGGCTGAAGCGATGGCGCAAGCGCGCAAGGGACTCGTCTCGCTGCCGGGTCAACTCTATGAGCGGCTGACGAAGACGGCCTTCTACGGTCGTCTCCATCACCGCCATAAGCTGATGACGTTCCTGGAGCGGCGCCCCAAACGCTTCGAGTTACTCTTCCAGCAATTGGCCCGTGCGCCGCGGCTGGCCGATTTGCTGCAGCGCGACCGTGACGACTTTTCGATTGGTGAGTGGCTCTATCTGTACGCGCAGGCGGCACAGTTCGGATTGCGCGCCGCCTTCGCGCCGTAAGCGGGCGTGCTCAGCTTCGCGGTCGCGCGCATCCTGCGACTGGCCGGTGTGCTGGTCGCGATCACGTTGCTGAGCTTTGCGTTCATGCAGGCGATTCCGGGCGACCCGGTCACGATTCGCCTCGGCGAACACGCGACGGCGCAGCAGGTTGCGCAATTGCGCCAGCAGCTCGGGCTCGACGCGCCATGGTACGTGCAACTGGGGCTCTATGGCGAGCACGTGCTCCACGGCGATTTGGGCGTCTCGCTGATCGACTCACAGCCGGTTGCCGGGAAGCTCGCGCAGTACTTTCCGGCCACCGTTGAACTCACGACGGCGGCGATGCTCTTTGCGCTCCTCCTCGGCATCCCGGCCGGCGTACTCGCCGCCGTGCGGTATCGCAGTTGGGCCGACGCGCTGTTGATGAGCGGCATTCTTCTGGGCGTCTCCGTGCCGGTCTTTTGGCTGGGGTGGATGCTCGTCTACGTCTTTGCGGTTCTTCCCAGCCACTACGGCCTCGATCTCTTTCCGATCTCGGGGCGCATATCGTGGCAATACGCCGTCCCCGCGCGCACGCACCTCATCGTGCTCGACGCGTTGCTCGCCGGCGACGGGCGTGCTGCACTCGACGCGCTCTGGCACTTGATTCTCCCAGCGGTCACGTTGGGTACGATTCCGCTTGCAATCGTCGCCAAGATCACGCGCAACGGCATGCTCGAAGTTTTGAGTAGCGACTACGTAAGAACCGCTCGGGCGAAAGGGTTGCCGGGGCGCGTCGTGGTCCTCAAGCATGCCCTGCGAAACGCACTCGTGCCGATTGTCACGGTCGTCGGGCTGCAGACCGGCCTCTTGCTAGGGGGCGCCGTCCTCACCGAGTCGATCTTCGCGTGGCCCGGGGTCGGGCGGCTCGCCTTCGACGCGATCTCCAATCGCGACATGCCGCTGGTCAACGGCTGCATCTTGCTCTTTGCCGCCGTCTTCGTCATCGCGAATACGGCGGTTGACTTGCTGTACGCCGCGATGAACCCGCGCATCCGTTACGCCTGAGGCCCGGCGAGGGGATAAACGCCGTCTTTACGTGCGCGGCGGAGGTCCGTCTTCCGGGCGAACAGTATCCCTTATGGCGCCTGACATTCCCGTGTCTTTCGCGTATAGGGAGACTGGGTATTTTGGTTCCTTCGGTACCAGGTCTTTCGTCGTTACCCCCGAGCTCACCATAGTCTTAAATGCTGGTACGGCCGTAGCGTCTCGTCTCATCATCTCTGTCCAGGCATGCCGAAGACGTCAAGGGCGGACTTCATGATTGCTGACACGGGCAGACGCCCGAAGATTCTCCTCTTTACGACCATCAACTGGGCATCGACCGCGCAGCTGGGGTTGGCTTTGGCGCGGCAAGGCTTCCAGGTGGCGACGATGGCCCCGTTCGATCATGGGGTTCGCAAGGTTCGGGCGATCGCGCAGCACTTCGCGTCCCTCTCCTACGCCGCTTCCGACTCGTATGTCGCGCGCACGATTATGCGATGGGAGCCGGATTTCGTCGTCCCCTGCGATGACCGCGCGGTTGCGTGCCTGCACGACGTGCACGCTCAGGCGGCGCGCAGCACGGGCGATGCCTGGCTGGCTATTCGTACGACCATCGAGAGATCGCTCGGCGATCCGTCGGCCTTTGCCATTGCCCAAAAGAAGAGTAAGTTTTTGGCCTTTGCGCAGGCCCAAGGTCTCCGGGTGCCTCCCACGATCGTGGTCAGCGATCGGAGCCAGCTCGAACGGGCCCTCACGCAGATCTCCGGGCCCTACGTCCTTAAGGTCGACGGAACGTCGTCGGGGTTAGGCGTGCGTATCGTTGAGACGCCCACCGAAGCGAGAGAGGCGTATCGTCAGCTACTAGACCTGTGCGGTTGGACGCGGGCCACGATGCGGGCCCTCAAGACGCTCA
>Ga0335075_10018361_pt1 | contig 10367 bp, 10 predicted proteins | sample Lox_Sample_24_FD_206723 | JGI IMG/M metagenome (GOLD analysis project Ga0335075, IMG submission 206723) | Soil microbial communities from Loxahatchee National Wildlife Refuge, Florida, United States - Lox_Sample_2.4 | ecosystem: Environmental > Terrestrial > Soil > Wetlands | place: USA... | reverse complement strand
AATGAAGAGTCACAAATCAGACGGGATGAAATTGCAGAATTTTTAGTAATGTGTGTATCAGTTGCCACCCAGAAAGCAAAGAAAAATCTAGGTGTGAGATAAGCAAATAGAACTGGTATCCGATTGCGTTGTAGGAGGGAGCGGCAGCCTCGTGGGGAGCTATGACATTTCTCTAGCGTAGTGGGGCGGCGGGGGCTATTTCTTTCCCCTCCATCCTCAACATTCATCCTCTCCTCACAAACGACTCAAAACAAGACCAAAATTCATAAAATTCACACTCAAACCACACATGTAAGTTTCTAGTCCCTTGGTGTGATCAATCAACTCTTCCGGGTCAATCCGCCTGAGCTTTCAAGTTATCAGAGCTTAGGCAAGTGCTTTCTCGGGCTCTAGCCTTGGAGTTGTTAAATCATGGCTGCCTGAGCTCACACTCACGACATGATAAAGCACAGGGCCTTCGAATCTCAAAGAATTGTAAGAGTATTTCATAGCTTACTAACAGTTCTTTAGCATCATGGCACCAGTAAAGGTTGGCATCAATGGCTTCGGTCGTATTGGACGTATCGTCTTCCGAAATGCCATTGAGCACGATGACATCAACATCGTAGCTGTCAATGATCCTTTCATTGAACCTAAATACGCTGTAAGCTCTTAAGCTCAGTCCTGAAGTCTAAATACATTGAAATTTCTAACTTTCGTTCAAAAGGCATACATGCTCAGATACGACTCCACCCACGGTCAATTCAAGGGTGACATCAAGGTCGAAGGCTCCGATTTAATCGTCAATGGCAAGACTGTCAAATTCTATATGGAGAAGGACCCCTCTGCTATCCCATGGAAAGACACTGGAGCATACTACATCGTTGAGTCCACTGGTGTCTTTACCACCACTGAGAAGGCCAAGGCCCACTTGAAAGGTGGTGCCAAGAAGGTTGTCATCTCTGCCCCATCCGCTGATGCTCCTATGTTCGTTATGGGTGTCAACGAGAAGACATACAAGCCCGATGTTGATGTTATCTCCAATGCTTCTTGCACAACCAACTGCTTAGCACCCCTCGCAAAGGTCATGCACGACAACTTCACCATTATTGAGGGTCTTATGACAACCATCCACTCATATACCGCCACACAAAAGACTGTTGATGGTCCATCAAGCAAGGACTGGCGTGGAGGACGTACTGCTGCCCAAAACATCATTCCCAGCAGTACCGGTGCCGCCAAGGCAGTAGGAAAGGTCATCCCAGAACTCAATGGCAAGCTTACCGGCATGTCTATGCGTGTCCCAACCTCAAACGTCTCCGTTGTTGATCTCACTTGCCGCATTGAGAAGGGTGCCACCTATGATGAGATCAAGGCCGTCATGAAGGAGGCTTCGGAGGGTGAACTGAAGGGTAAGAAGCTCCCAGGAATATACAGTAGCACTTTTGCTAACATAATTCAGGCATACTTGCTTATACCGAGGATGACATCGTCTCCACTGACTTGAACGGTGACAACCACTCCTCAATCTTTGACGCCAAGGCCGGTATCTCTCTGAACAAGAACTTTGTCAAGCTTATCTCCTGGTACGATAACGAGTGGGGTTACTCTCGCCGTGTTCTCGACCTTCTTGCATACATCGCAAAGGTTGATGCCGAATCCAAGTAGGGCTTTCACTTTTGGTAGACATGCTTAGCAGACTCTGATATTTTTTCTTTTTCAGAGACGAACTAGTGAAAGGTCGATTGTAAATTTGAACGAGAAGGAAGGAGGAGAGTGCAAAAGAATTCTTCATATCATAACGCGAGAAAAATGAATGACTTTCTTCCTGTGTCGTTTTATAGTTCTAAGTGATATTCCTTTCGCCATCTGGTCACTGATTCACCAGAAAATACCTACTCTTCATCCAAAAAATCGCCTTTTCCGTCTTCCTTGCCCGCCTTGCATTTTCAGTATAAAACGCGAGCCTTTTCTCTTCTTCCTTGGATTTCCAACAAGAAAACAGAGCGGTCGATTATCCTACCGACATCTGCTGGCTCTTCTACCCCGGTATCTACACCTACGCCTCAAAGTGTCTGTTTCTGGATAGCTTTTCCATAAGTGCGGACTGGCGTGTCGCCGTTAGTGAAAGGCGAGGTTGAGTAGTCCAGCAGGAGTAGTCCAGCAGGAGGGGAGATCTCGGCAAGAGTTGATGAATCAGCAGGAGGATGGATCTCCTTTCACAGAGGCACCGTGTTTGGAATAGGAGACAAGGAATTTGGAACTAAGGCCGCGGCAGGTACGTCAATCCGGATTTTAATGAGCTTGTACGATGGACCGTAAGAAGAATAGATTAGAAAATGTCCAGTATAGCTTATCCATAGCTGTCGATTGAGCTTGAATAGAGGTATAAAAGCGAAATTAGATATGAGATATGAAACCCGACAGAACAAGGGGTCACAGTGAGGCAAGAGTAAAGGGGGGATGAGATGAGACGGTACGGGGTGATATGAGGTTGGAGGGCTTTTATTGAGGGCTTGACATACATAGCATCCCAATATGTTAGATAGATTAGATATCGTGGGGGAATATTAGATACATAGCACGATCGATCTATTTCGATCATTTCCAAGGCTAGTATTTGGGTCGGCGAGCTCTATACGATGAATCAGATCGCTAGATAATCCATCTTCAATAGAAGAGAATGATAGGGAGGACATGGTTGGAGTGGGGTTGACGATTATGGAACGTTGTGTTGTCGGTGGGTAGGATGACATATTGAAGAAGCTCTGAAGTACAGAACAAGATAAAGTGCTGTCGTCTTTTCTACTCTCGCTGTGTTCTCCATTCTTGTCGTAATTTACCTGCTCAGATCTATCCACTGCGCTAACCTCGCCACCCTCGCCCTCGCCCCCACTCTCATTCTTCACCTCCTTCTTCGGGTTCGGCGGCTCTTATAATCCCTGTCCACCCACTCTCCGCTTCCCTTCTTTCTTGCTCTGCGACTTCTTCAGACTCTCGGTTTCGGGTTCATATCCTGTTAGACATCGCCCACTGTTTGTCGATGACGTCTGACTATCTGAGCAGCGGTAATATTAACTCAAGTACTCTCATCCAATTCAGTTGACTAGTATTTGTTTCAAGGGGTTATCCCCACCGACGGCAGCACAGACGCGAATGCAAGTTCGACTTCGGAAAGGTCGGTCATTTCATAATCCTCCCCAGTCGAATCGTCATAGTTTTGGCGCCCCTCAGGCCAAAGGAAGGACGTGTACGCGGTCATAATATCCGCCTCTTCTTCAAGTTTCTGTACTCGTAATATTTTCGAAGCAGTCTTAGCAAACCAGATCTTGGACTTAGGCCGTGCCGCGCCACCGCCAATAAATAGTATCCACAGCATCAGTTCTGGAAATGTTCCCAGCAGGATATTAAGTTCTGCGTCCTCAAGATCCATGCCTAGTTCTAGCCTGTGAGCTAGTACCGTCGTTATGAAACTGGGAACCAATTCTCTAAAGGTGGAGTTGATATAAATCAATGTCGCATAAGCGAATAACGTAAAGATGATACTCGGTCTTGTCTTTTTCAAACCGCATCCCGACTCTATATCTTGGAGAGTGTCGTGCAAAAGCCTTTCCGTTTCACGTTCGACGAGCTCGACGCGGTCGCTATATGAGATGCTTTCATAGCTCAGACTTTCCGCTCTATTCGCGGTTTCTTTCAGAACCGAGAGATTGCGGAGGCCCCATAAGATTTTAGCAGCAAGTTCACTTAGCTCTTGTTGACCTGTAAAGTTCACAAATCGAGTACAAAAGGCTTGTGCGTATGAAACTGTTGACAAACTGGGAGGGCCATAATAAGCGTTCAAGTCTGGTTCGATCATTTGCGGGGGACAAAACAAGGGCCGTTCCAAGAAGGTTATGGCCACAAGCAAAGAGACCCTATCTCAGTCAGTATCAGGGGATAATTGACCGGAATTGCTCAGGAATTTGCGAGTATGCCAAAAGCACATTTTGAATCCAAAGTGAAAATTAGCATACCATCTTACAAGCTTCTGGGTTAAAAGACTTAGATTGGAAATGCCACCACGGGCGGAGACAAGTTGCTGTATGCCAGTAATATGTGCACGCGCACGTTCAGGATGTCCAGACATGCTCTATGCATGGTCGGTCAGCATTTCTTCTCTGGGCCCGGATATAGATTAACATACATCACTGACTAGGAGGCATGAAATGGCGCTAATAGTACCGTCACTTGTAGCGTTATGGTTATAAGTGATTCTCCTATTGATTAGTCGAATAACCTCTCCTCTATGCTGAAAATAAGCAGGCGAAGGCCTTTTACGCTGTGATCCGGCAATATGAGCGGCTGATATGTGCATAATGCCATGGAAAAGAGCTGGATCTGCAATACTGGATGGGAACCAGCGCTTTCGCGGCCCGGGAGGCGTTGTGGTATTAACAAAGATGGTGTGCCCTGGAAGCATCAGAGCACGCCTGTAATGAGCAAATGATAGTGTGGAACATTATCATAGGCCAATACGTACAGTGATGTGTGAGTACTTCGGTGTCACCCCCAACCAAGTTAGGTAGGGTCTGAAAAGGATCTGCACACCCCGCACCCATGGTATTGATACATGGCATGAATGTACGGGTAATCTGATAGTTTTCTGGATTAGGCTCCTCCCGGACATAACACTCTTCATCTGACTGGTCTAGGCCCCTTCGACTTGCTTCTTCGGACAGACTGCTGCATGATGTGCTTTTGGCTTCTAGCTCTCTATCGTCAGACCCATCGCTGTTGTCGGGGCTTCCCACAATGATTGTCTCATTATTAATGATCATGATTCCCAATCAGAACGGCATCTATAATACAGGAGAAGCTAGTCGCATGCCAGTCTTTTCCAATCGTTGATGGCCGTCTAGGGAAGATGGCAGTGTCGGCCTCTCCTAGTCCCGAAACTGTTCAGACAGGGTCTTTTGCAGGCAAATTTAGGAGCAGATATGCCTGAGCAGTATTCTCTTAGCTAGATAAGTAATCAATCACACACGAGGATTTTGCCGCGCTCTGCAAGCCCTCTCTTATCCCCGAGCTTGACTACGCCGCTAAGAGTAGGACTGACGTGATTAATGTCCTATCAGAAGTTTATAGCTCTAGCAATAAAGTGCTTATGCACACGTGATCATGTAATTATTGTAAATAATATCGAACAGAGTACAGGTACTGATAGGAAGTGTTGTGACGGCGGATGGTTCGGACTCCTCAAATATCCACCGGAAAATCATATGGCCGAACCACCGGTGCTTGTTGTCCGAATTGTCCTGGCTTTAATGGAGACGGATAACTCCAGGTCTCGTGACCAAGCAAGCAGTCATGTTTCGTGAAGTACCAATGCAAATGCTGTCGACACAGCGATAGTAGCGGGTTCCACTCCACACTGGGTTATACGGAGTTATCTGTTTTCAGACTATCTCTTGGTGAGTTTTTGCTCTTTCTTTTCCACAACACTTTGTTTGCAAAGCTGCATCTATCCGAAAGACTTCCTCTATAATCCAGTTAAAGAAGAGTTCGTAAATGAGTCTTGGATTCCTTATTGTATTTGTCATCCATGAACTCTTGCATTCAGTAATTCCTCATTTCCGCAAAAGATCATCGTCTTTCTATTGTCATCTGCCTGCATAGATATGCAGGCTTGGAAGCAGGCCTGGAACATTGCAAACCTTTTTTCTAACCCTAATTTCGAGCGAAGATCTGGTCTTTCTTGTCGCGTCATTGCAGTTTCTGGTTGAAGGAGCGAATGTCTTTGTAAGAAGTATCCTTCTACTGAAGAGACCTGATCACATTTTCCCCTAGGCAAACCTCACTTGCGTAAGCGCAAGAGTGGCTCAAGTCAACTAGGCTCTACTAGCTTTGATTCTAGTGGTTCATTATATCAGACCCCGCAACCTGAGCTTACAAACTTTCAATCATCATGGCTGCTATGATGGACATCGACGAGCTTGGACCAGACGGGAATGGGCATGACAATGTGAACGGTCACGAGCAGAACGGGTTCATGGATTCCAATTTCTTGGATCAACTCAACGAGCTCGACATACCGGACGGAAGTTCAGAGGAGAAGTCATCATTGTCAGAAATATCAGAAAATATTCTGCCACCAGTTCCCCGAAAAGTATGGCGCCCAACGGGATGCTGTTACGATGATCGCATGAAGCTCCACGCAAATGCAGAGTTCTCGTCCAACGCCGCGCATCCAGAGGACCCACAGCGCATCGAAGCAATCATGAAAGAGTTTAAAGACGCTGGATTAATCTATAGCGGCTCTGACGATGATCTCATCGACATATTGAAGGATTCACCAACTCGTTGGATGTACCGTATCGCCGCCAGATCAGCTACAAAGGCGGAAATATGTACCGTGCATCTTGCTACACACTACCATTGGGTCGAGAGGCTATCACAAATGACGACTGAGCAACTACATGACCTCACCGCCACAATGGATATGGGTAGAAAATCGCTATATGTAGGCAGTTTAACCTTCGAGGCCTCGTTGATATCCGCCGGTGGAGCAATCGAGACATGTAAACATGTCGTGGCCGGAGACGTCAAGAATGCTATTGCAGTGATAAGACCGCCGGGTCATCACGCAGAATATGACGAATCTATGGGCTTCTGTATATTCAACAATGTGGGTATCGCAGCACGGGTCTGTCAAGCAGACTTTCCTGAAACCTGTAGAAAGATTCTGATACTCGATTGGGATGTCCACCACGGCAATGGAATCCAGAACATGTTTTACGAGGATCCTAACGTGCTCTACATCTCGATACACATATGGCAAGGCGGCAAATTCTATCCCGGAATACCTGACGTAGAAGGCATCCCAGATGGTGATCTCGACAAATGTGGTCTTGGAGCAGGTATCGGAAAGAATGTTAATATTGGATGGCACAATCAAGGCATGGGAGACGGTGAATATATGGCGGCCTTTCAACGCATTGTCATGCCAATAGCTCAAGAGTTCGACCCTGATCTTGTCATCGTAGCCGCTGGCTTCGATGCTGCTAAAGACGATGATCTTGGGGGATGTTTCGTCACCCCTGCTTGCTACGCACACATGACACATATGTTGATGTCTTTGGCTGATGGCAGAGTCGCCGTATGTCTTGAAGGTGGATACAACTTGCGAGCTATATCAAGGTCAGCACTTGCTGTAGCAAAGACTCTCATGGGCGAACCGCCGGAGCGGATTAAAATCCCGCCTATCAATGCTGAAGCCTCTTTAATACTTGATAAGGTTAGGGAATTTCAAGCACCGTATTGGGAATGTATGCGACCAGGACCGTTTGACTTCAAGCGACTGGGCCAGAAGTGGATTATGGAAGAAGTACATGACCTGAATGGTGTTAGACTTAACGATGTCATTCGGACTTACCAGCGACGAGTTCTGTCACAAAGGCACAAAATGATCTCCTTGTACATTCAAAGGGAGAAGCTTTCAAGATCTTATGAAAACCAAGTGCTCGCAACCCAAGGATTACATGTTGCTAAGAAGATCCTGCTCATTATACATGATCCGTAAGTCCCACAGCTAGCAAGCCAACAACTCATATTAACAATACCAGACCCGAGCTTCTAGCGTTACCAGATCCTATCGAGCATACTGTTGAGGCACACAATGCATGGATTGTATGTTCATTCAATATCTAAATAAAGCCATAAGTTCGCTGACACTCTTTAAGACTGACGGAGTACTTCCTTATATCGACTGGGCTATCAAAAATGGCTTTGGCGTTCTAGATGTCAACATACCTATGAACACTCCAAATCTCCAAGTAAGCGCACACACCTCATTATTTTACTCCACAGACCTAATATTTGGAAACGCACAGGATGAAGAGTACGGAATCACAGAACGTGCCGATGAAGCACAACTGCAAGCACAAATGACCGAACTGATGTGCTATCTTTGGGACAACTACCTCGAAGGCTACGAATCCCATGACATAGTCCTCATGGGCGTAGGATATTCCTACCTCGGCGTGAAGATGCTTCTCACATCTCGAGGTCAGTCTCCAATCCTCCCACTTTCCCCTTCCTACTTTCCATTCCCAAAACGCGACTGACACTGCTCCCCGCACGTAGAATGCAAGTCCAAAATCCGCGCCATCCTCAACTTCGTCACGGGCTCTCTCCGCCCCATCCGCTCCGAAACAGACCCCAACCTGTCCACTTGGTACAAGAACCACTCTAGAGTCTACGTCGCTGCCGACCATGCCTGCTGGCAAGACGAAGAGTATGCGCAGCGAGTTAGGAAGAATAGGTTTGGGAAGGTCAAGAAGAGTGATATGGTAGGGTTGAATAGGATGTTGGCCTATCATGCACAGGAGGCGAGGGAGTGGATTTTGGAAAGCCTGGGCCAAAGAGCGAGTAGGGCTGGGAGTGGGAGCGCTGGGGGAGTTGAGACTTGAACTGAGCCGTGAGGCGGATAATTTGCATTAGCGATGGACCTTGTTCCTTGAGAAGTCATTATCGGTGCTGGAATTCTGCTGGCTTTCATTCCAATTCGGACAGGGTCTAGTCAACCTATTTTCCATCGCTGTGTCGTGTTCTTATTTAAATCATAGCAGATAGCGCGTCCTTCAAGAGAGATAGAGTACACCTTTGCCTTTCGGCAGGATCAACAGCTAGAGGATAAGGAGATTTCGAAGGACTCCTTCAACTGCTGCAGATTTCCAGTTTGGCTCTAGCTCTGCAAAGAGCAATAATCCCTCTAGCCCTTTCCATTTTCACCCGCAAACTCATTGATAGCAATGTTCCTCCACCATCATAGAACATTCTGTCTAGGCGAGCTTCCCGATGCTCTTGTTGTTTGGTCCTTTACCCTGATCTGCGTTGCAAGTATAGTCTAGTGCTACGTGTCTTGAGCAACGGTACTGGACCGAAAAGTTGCTTACTGAACTAGTCCATTCGGCAACCATCTTGTCTACTTCCATTTTCCCTTTTATCCTACTCGCCTGTCTAGATCAATTCATTAATCCCACTCACTCACTCCAATTCAATCATGACTGCCACAAACAGGGTGTCAAAGGACAATGTCTTTCTCATCGAGGGCGAGAGGGATGGGTCACAGGCCACCTTAAGTCTATCTTGGAGAGTTAGAGCAAGAATATCTTTACCACTACTGTTCGTATGCAGAACAGGGAATCTGTTATAGAGGAACTAAATAAGATCAAACCTACTCACGTTCTCAGCTGTGCCGGCTGCACTGGACGCCCAAATGTCGGCTGGTCCGAAGATCGAAGCAATATTATCGGTACTCTCAACTTAGCTGACTGCTTTCCTAGAGAATATTCATTGCACTGTATATGCTACCAGGTGTATCTACAAATACGACGAGAAGCACTCTATCAGCAGTCCTAGTTATTGTGAGACCGACCCCGCTAACTTCGCTGAATCGTTTTACTCAGAAACAGAGGCACATATGGAAGAGGTTTGTTGAGTCCTACGTGGTTCTAAGTTCTAAGAGTAATAAGTAACAGGTCTTGAAACACTACAAGAACGTTCTTATTCCGAGACCGAGGATGCCTGTCTGCGATTATTTGCACTTACAAAGCTTCATCACCAAGATCTCAAAGTACGAACATGTAGTTGACATCCCAATTCCAACACCATTCTCACTGATCTCCTCCCCGCCTCTATTCCTTTTAGCAGAGCATAACGAGACCAGTATCTACAACTTCACTAACCCAGGCGTTATTTCTCACAATGTGGTTTTGGGCCTCTTTAAGCAAATATGTTCGTCTACGCTTCACGGGGAAGAACTTTACGTTAGAGGAGCAGGCAAAGGTTATAAAGGCTGGTCGGAGCAACTGCAAGCTTGATACCACTAAGCTTGTTAACAAGCTCAAGGGGTACAACTACGAGGTTCCTGAGATTCAAGAGGCCGATGCATAAAGCCTCCAACGCATGGCGAAGGCAGGCATAAAATAGACTTGATCAGAAGAGTATTTAGACAACTGCAACCAGCAACATGAGGTCTGGCAAATATGGGAAAGACTTAGCCTAACAAACAAAACAGCTATGGTCCTCTTCCGGTATATTGACCAGTCCGAAATGGTAGGCTTTGAGTCGGAGAATGTGGCTTCATTTGTGGGCGTTTTTTGTGTTAGAAGAAGTCGGATGGATGCAGGACGTGATGGGACGCTGAGCATTGAGTCAAGATCTCTATTTTAGGAGGAAGTCTTGTGATCTACTAAACGCTTTCAAAACTCGCAAAAAATTCAAACACCCCGAAATTCCACCACATCTGCTTCTTCCTCCTCTGTCTCCTCCTCATCATCCTCTATCTCTACCACATCATCCGAAAACTCCTCGTCAATGAAATGCTCCCCATTGTCCTGCGCCTT
>Ga0335075_10018360_pt1 | contig 10367 bp, 12 predicted proteins | sample Lox_Sample_24_FD_206723 | JGI IMG/M metagenome (GOLD analysis project Ga0335075, IMG submission 206723) | Soil microbial communities from Loxahatchee National Wildlife Refuge, Florida, United States - Lox_Sample_2.4 | ecosystem: Environmental > Terrestrial > Soil > Wetlands | place: USA... | reverse complement strand
GAGCGATTGCTCACAGGCAATAGATCTTAGTATGAACACTGTATCGGAAAAAAATTGATGAACTGCGACGTTGCGCCCCGAGCAGGACTCGAACCTGCGGCCTACTGCTTAGGAGGCAAACCCGAACGATGCCAGGCCACGCCGGGCAACGCCCTATGTCGCGCTGACCTGCGGTGATCGACGTCGGCCGACGTACAGCGACGCTCGGCGACTGCTGGTGTTGGCTCTCCGTTTGGCTCTCCCCGGAGCGGCCAGCGAGCGGTTCCGCGGCGGCGCCGCCAGGCATTGGATGTCAGGCGCAGATGATTCGCGCCTAATGCCAGGACAGGGCAGACTAGGGTCATGACGTCCGAGCAGCTTGAGATGATCTCCACCGATCCGGAGGTCATGCACGGGCAGGCAGTAATCGCAGGCACTCGCGTCCCGGTCAGCGTAATCCTGGACTGCCTTGCCGCAGGGATGGCCGCTGACCAGATCACCTCCGAGTACCCTTCCCTAACACCCGACGGAGTCCGCGCCGCGGCGGCCTACGGCGCAGCACTGGCCCGCGAAGAACTTCTGCCAATCCCGCACAACCGGTGAAGTTCAAGCTCGATGAGAACCTGCCGGCATCCTCCGCCAGCGTTTTCCAGGCCGCCGGCCACGATGTCGATACCGTCATCGCCGAACGGCTGACCGGTGCACCCGACCCGGCCGTCTTAGCTGCCGCCACCGCAGCCGGGCGCGTGCTCGTCTCCCTGGACCGAGGCCTCGGCGACATCCGCGCCTACCCTCCCGGCAGCCACGCCGGCGTCGTCGTGCTCCGCCTGACCGACCAATCAGCCGCCGCCGTCACAGACGCCGTCACCGACCTAGCCGCCGTTGCCGACCCCGCCAGCCTCAGCGGAGCTAACTCAGTCCTGCAACACGGACTTCTACGCATCCGGCGTCCTTAGCTGGAAGCGCTCGTCCAGGCAGACCGCATCATGCTCCGACCCGCCCAGTGGCCAGCCATCGATACACGGCTCCGCCCAGCCGAGATCCGCGACCACGCTGCCAAACTACGGAGGACACGTCAGCGATGATCACAGCGGCACGGTCCCCGGTCAGCTCGCCACCACCGCTGGCGCAGTAGTACCAAGGCGCTGGGTGCCGACTGCCACCGCTGCCGAGAAGCGGACGCCCGTTGGATGGATTCGCTGGCCGCCTGCCGGTGTTGCTGATTTGCGGGTCATTCGGCTGCGGGGCGGGTGCGCTCCAGGAGCTGTTTCAGGGTGCCGAGGTTGCGCGCGACCGCCGCGTTGACTGCTGGGACGGCTAGCGGGCCGAGCGGCCGCAGCAGGGCTGATGCGGGTTGCAGCTCGACATGGTTAGTGAGCCGGGTCCCGTCCGCTGTCGGCTCTAGCAGGTAGCTGCTGGCTGCGTTGAAGGGGCCGATCTGTCCTTTCACTGCGAGTCGGCTAGGCGGCGCGAAGGCGGTGACCTCGAAGCTTTCCTCGCTGTTGCGGGGGATAGTGCGGGTCTGCCGGTAGGTGGCGCCCACTCCCGCCTGACCGGGCGAGGTCCGAACGGTGCGCGCGATCGCATAGTTCCACGCCGGGATGTTGCCGAAGTCGGCGAGGAACGCGAAGACCTCATTGGCCGGCCGGGCGATCGTGACGGTGTTCTGGAATGTTGCCATCTTGGTGGTCTCCGGGAGTTAGCTGTCAAGCAGCCGCTGGGCGGCTGTGGGGTCATGGGCGGGCAGCACGACGAGGCCCGGCTGCTGGTCTTCTAGCGCGAGGACCTGGCGGGTGGACTGGCTGAGCTGGCGCCGATGGCCGACGCCGGGGAGCTGGCCGCGCTGCAGGATGTCGGCTCCGTAGGTGAGGTCACCGGCCAGCAGCAGCGGGGGCCTGCCGGTGCGACGGACCAGCAGCGACAGCGAGCCCGCGGTGTGGCCGGGCGTGGGCAGCAGCACCAGCGAGCCGTCGCCCATCACATCCAGCGACTCGGCGAAGGGCGCCAGGGCGGGATCGCGGGTGGGCTCGGGGCTGACCTGGTGCCATTTCAGTCCCGGCAGCTCTATGTGGCCGCGCAGGAACCCGCGCTGCTCCGGACCGAGCCTGGACAGCTCGGCCCATTCGGCGGCCGACACCAGCAGCTTGGTACCGGTCAGCTCGGGCAGCCCGCCGATGTGGTCTTGATGCAGGTGCGACAAGATCGCGGTGTCCACATCGGAGGGGGTGTAGCCCAGCGTGGCGAGCTGGGCGGTGAGGGTGTCCTGCTCGCCGATGTCGAAGCAGGCGAGCCGAGCGTACAGATAGCCAGTCAGGCCGCCGGGGAAATAGGTGTCGTCGGTAACCGATGCGCGGCTTTGGCCGGTGTCGAACAGGACCAGCCCGCGGGCGTGCTCGATGACGTAGACATTGATCGGCCGCGGCGGTGTCCATTGCCGGGAGGTGAGCAGCCACCAGTACATCGGCTTCCTGCTGCCGTAGGGGTGTTCGGGGCGGATCTGCACGGTCCCGGTGCTGACCACCGACACCGCCTTCACTGGTCCGGCTGATCCGGGCTCGGTTCGTGATACCGCGGTTGAAGCTTTCATTGCCTGAGTCTCTTTCCCTGGCGGCCGCCCGCTGCTGCGGGCCTGACACCATCAGGCTGTCGCCGTGCGGCAGTTGTGTCAGTGACGCCTGTCGCCGGGCGGGCGACAAAAGTCACAGCCCGGCAGGTCCCGCTGACTCGGCGTACAGCCGGGCCGCGTCGAGGATCACCACCTGGTCTGCCGCGGTGGCCACGATTCCTGCGACCCGGAAATCGCGCAGCACACGGGCCACCACCTCGCGGACCGACCCGGCCGCATCGGCCAGTTCCTGCTGCGACACGCGGGCCACCAGGCGACGATCCGGGCGCTGCCCAGCGGAGGCAAGGTCAAGCAGGTGAGCGGCGACGCGCTGGCGCACCGACCCGAACGCGTTGACCGCGGTCTGCTCTAGGACCTCGTACAGGCGCCGGTTCAGCTCCTCGGCGATCGCCCAGCAGACCCGCGGATCGCGGCGGGCTGCCGCGGTCAGCACCCGCGCGCTGATCCGGAACGCGCTTGACGGCTCCACCGCCTGGACGCCGGTCCCAGCCGGGCCGCCTACCAGCACCGCGATGCCCAGCACGTCACCCTGCCGGGCGTACCGGACCGTGACCTGCCGGCCCTCCGGTGAGGTCAGGTAGACCCGGAGCAGGCCACCGACTACCAGCGCCGCCTGCGGCGGCGACCCAGGCCGGTACACCGTCGTGCCGGCCGGATAGTCGGCGCGCTCCCCCTCGGCCTGCAGGTCACGGACGACCTCCGGCGGCAGACCAGCCAGGAAGCTGCGCGCCAACGCAGCTTCCACCTGCTGGTCGGTCACGTCAGCGATCTTAGGCCGTGAGAAATCGGCGGTCTCGTTGGCGCTGCGCCGCAATCTCCCGATCTGCGCGGCACGGCGACCCGCCAGCGGGCCCACTCGCCGCGCATAGTTACTCCGGTGGTGCTCGCCTCCTCAAAACGGCTCACCATCGCGAGAGCAAGTTGGTTACATTACGCCCTGAGTATCCCTTTATCACCATTCCGAGGCGCTCGTAAAGGTACGTAGCGACCGGTATTGACCAAGGGCGATTTGACTTTCACTGTTTGAGTTATGTACTCCCCTAGATTGCAGCGCGAGCACAGATGAGCAAGTCAAGACCGGCCGCGCATCGTCCTACGCTCTTGATCGACGTTCGCCCGGCGGTTGTGTCTGGGGACCTTGCTCCTCGCGCATCGGTACCCGAGGAATTCACCTCGCGCGCCGCCGAGGTTGCCGATGGCATAGGGGAAGTTGTTGATCGTTTCTGTTCGCGGCTCGAGCCCGTCCTAGTGCGCCGCGAAGACTCGTCTTCCTGGCGGGTCGGCTCGATCGAGATCGCGTTCGAGATCGCAGTCCAGGCTGAGGCGGGCGTGGTCATCGCGAAGACAACCGCCGGCGCCACGTTCTCTGCGCGTCTCACCCTCTACGCGCCAGGGGAACACCCAGCATGACCCTCGCCGTAGGACGGCTCATTACGGCCAGGCCCAGACAGCACCTCGGGACCGTTTTCGCCGTTAGCAGGCACCTAGCTCTGACGTGTTTCCACTGTGTCCAAGACCTAAGTACCGAGCGAGGGGTTACGTCCGGCGTGCGGTGTTTGTGGTCCCATGAGACCAGCGACGCCGTCGTTGAGGCTTGGGACGAAGGCAGCGATGTGGCGCTGCTGCGGCTCAGCCGGCCCCTGCCGACCTCGGTCTACCCGTTATGTCTCAAGAACGACGCCGCAAGCCACGACCAGTTCGTCGCGCCGGGTGCCCCTGATGCGATGACTGAGCTGAAGCTTTCTGCTGTATCGGGCCTAGTGACGTGGCCGGACGCCCGGATGCCCGATGGCAGCCGAGGCATCGAACTCCTTTGCTGGCAGGCAATTGCTGGCCTCTCGCTACATGGCTTGAGCGGCGCGCCAGTACTGACGGGAGACAGGGACGGCGCTATCGGCATGATCCGCTGGAATCCTCAGCATGCCGAGCATCCCGAACTTGCAGCCGGGGCGACCGTGTACGCCGTGCCAGCCGACCGCATCCTTCAGCTTTGGCCGAACTTGCTCCGGCCATCAACTTGCCGAAGCTAGTGACGCAGCTAGCCGACCGTCGACGGCTACGAGACAAGGCCAAGATTCACGCCGACGTCAGGACCCTGCTTCTCGCTCCCGACCTCCACCTCACGCCAGACGGTCTGAGAACGATGCGCGCAGCGCCCGCGAGCGGTAGCGAAGTCATAGCCATCGACTCCGGGCAGGCCATCGTTAGCGTCGAGCGAGACCTGTCTAGTCCCGGGGTCCTTGCTGTCGCGGAACACGAACTTGCCGAAGCAGCAGCCGACCGCGCGGCCTTCGCTGGCCAGTCCTACGCTGCAGTCCTGACCGACGGGGCCACCTGGCACCTCTACGGCATGACTGACCGCCGACTACGACTCCTGGATACTCATCAGCGGATATATACACAAGTCAACGCCGACTGCCCCACCTGTCAGAAGCCGGCCTCCCCGCTGTCCGCCTCGGCGTCCAGCATGACCGCAGCGTCGTAGGCATCGAAGTGTCCGACCGATTCCTCAGGCTGACCGGCCTCGACGTCCCGCTGGACTGCCTTGCCCATCGCATGCTCCACCAGGCCGACGAGGGCGTCTCGCCGCCGCGCGAAGTAGGCGTTGAAGTCGGTCGAACGCATCGCGTCCGGATCGACCATGTGCGTCCGCAAGATATCGTCCAGCACCGCAGGGCTGATCTGGGCCTGCTTCTCGATGGCGGCGAGGTACTTGGCGGGCGCGACTCCACCAATAATCCGGTTGGTTCTCGCGGCAAGAGGCGTCTTGTTGGCAATGCTCTCGCGGCGTTCGTCATCGATACCGTTATCGACGCACCACTTCTGCGGGAACACGTGATGGATGTCGACTGCTAGCGAGACGTACTGGACCTTATCTAGTGCCTGGTCGAACAGCCAGTCGCGGGCTCCCTGGCCGAGGATGAGAGCATAGATACCCTTGTAGGCGGCCGCACCGCGTGTGCGCAGCGAGTGGAGCCTGGACTCCACGAAGCTGGCGTCCTGCACAGTTCTTGGCGTCGCTGCCGTCCGACCGGTAGCCCAGTCGGGTACCTGCTCAAGGTCACGCACGAACCTTGTCTCGATCGCACTGCCGTATAGCTCGCCGAGGACACCACACCAGAACCACTGAGTCATGCGCTGGCGCACGCCATGAAGATCGGCGGCCGATCCAAGGATGACGCGGATTGCCGCCAGCGGCACGAGCTGCTTCGGATAGGGAACCGATCTGACGTCGAAGATGTGCAGGTCCGCTAGGTACGTTGAGGCCCATATGAATGCCTCCCGAAGCGGCCCTACCCACTCCAGGTAGTCATCGAGCGATAGTTTGAGGATGTCCTCGCGCTTCGCCGAGATCGCTGGCGGCTTTGCCGACGTATCGGCCACGTTTCGCTTGCGCGTGGCGAGCATGGTCACGGCCTGAAGGAAGTCAGTGTTCTCTACAGCAGCGAGAACTGGGTAGGCAGCAAACTTGAGCTTCGTTTCCTGCCAATCGTCGTTCAGCCGGAAATCAGTGCCGTTCGCTTCGTAGTACGCCTTGTCCCCCGCAAACATGGCGGTGAGCAACTCGAATGCGTTCAGCGCCAGACCGCCCGTGTTGACCTTCTCGAACACTGTCGCTACTGCCGACTTGCTAGTCGCGTTGTCCAACTCGATGGCCGGGATACTGTAGGCAGCTGCGGGCGCTAGCACCTCGGCCATGAAGCGTGGCATCAGCTCCTGGTTGGGGAGCTTTGCCAGCCAGATGGCGGCGTTCAAAGGGTCATAGAGCAGCCGGAGCGGAAAATAGCCGGCACCTCTTTCTTTGTCGTCGTCCGACAGGTCCAGAACGACGTCCTTGCCGAAATTGGACCTGACGACCCCGTCGCCGGGGACAGAGATCACGGCATCGTCGATTCGGTCTTCGCCTTCCAGCGCTGTTCCAATGTGGACGTAGTACCGCCGGTCGAGAAGCTTGCCCCGGCTGTCTTTCGTCCCGACGATGCCGTGGCCGGTCAGAGCCTGCGCCAGCGACGTCAGCCGCTGCTGCCCGTCCAGCAGTAGGAGCGCCGGCTCGGTGCCGGGAGGAACGTAGGCGCCCTCGATCGGCCGTGGCTTGAAGCGGATGAGATCACCGCCGGTTTCGAGCAGCATCACCACGCCAAGCGGATGACCGCGCAGGATGCTCACGAGCAGCGACCTGATGCGCTCGTCCTCCCACTTGTAACCGCGCTGGAAGTCCGGAAGCTGGATCCGGCCACTCGTCGCCCACTTGAGGTAGTCGCTCAGCTGGTACAGCGGCGTCTGGAACGCCATTTCTCTCCCTTACTACGTCCGTCGACCCAATCGAGGCAGGAATCCCCACCTCGACAGCCACATGAAGATAGACGTCCGAGGTGACATTTGCGTCTACATCGTGACCAAGCTTCCGCACGGACTCTATGGCCGAGGTCGGCCGGAGCGGAGGTCGATGCCGACGGGACACCCAACGTAAAAGGTATGAGGGCAGTCAGTGTGCGCTGCAGCTTCGGCGCTGTGCGGCCATCCAGCGGATGGCAGCGCAAGGGATAGCGACTGACCCATGCTGCGCCTCCGCCTACCTCCTGGCGGCCCGGAACAGAGCGGCGACATGCGGTCGCATTCCGTACTGCGTAGCAGCCCCGTTCCTGCCCTTAAACCACTTGAACGGGTACCGGAGGCCCGAGGTCGTATGGGCCGCGCTCATGCCCCTAATGCTGCGAGCAACCCTTCGCCGACGGCCGGTCTTGTCCGCGGCAGGGTCACTCCCGAACATCTCGTCGGCGATCCAGCCCGCATCGAGCAGCTCACCAGGGCGGTCGATCAGGAGGTCGAGAAATGACCTGGCCCGGTCGTCCATCGCCTCGTAGAACGCCGCTGCACGCGGACCGTCCGTCGCTGACCAATCGGCGTGGCCGCGGTGCCCATCTCCGCCGCTGAAGTTATCCCAGATCGGATGATCGTCATCGAACGTCATGGCTAGCCGCTTCTTCCCAGTTTGGTAATCACCCGTTAGCAGTGGGCAGATTAGCGGGTGACGAAGTGAAAGGGCGATACCGCACCGGTCAGATAACCCGTGCATAGCTAGCCGAAGATCTGGTCCATTACCTCCGCGCCTTGCGTGAGCGCGGGCCGGATCTCATGCCGGTAGACCAGCTCGGTGGTCGCCGTCCGGTCGTGCCCGACAAGCAGCGCGATGCTCTCGACCGGTACGCCGCTGGCTGACAGCACCGATACGAACGTGTGCCTCATCTCCCTCGGCACCCAGTTGTCCCCAAGCCCGGCAGCCCTCGTGATGATACGGAACGCCCGGATCACGTTGTTGGCACTCAGCGGCGTGCCGATGCGAGAGGCGAAGACCAGGCCGTGCTCCTCCCACAGCTCCCCAGCGCGCGACCGCTCTCGCTCCTGCCGTTTCCGCTGCTCTCGCAGCGCGTCCACGCACCGCTTCGGGAGAGCTAGCGTCCGGCGCGACTTGCCCGTCTTCGTGTCGCCGCCGTAGCGCTCCGAGCGCCACACGTAGATCGCGAACCGCGCCACGCCCGGCCACCCGCTCGCGAACGGAGAATCGGTCACTGGCCGCCACTCGCCCGGATCTGCGACCCAGACGACGACGTGATCCCAGCGCAGCGCCCGCGCCTCCTCAGTGCGAAGACCGACCAGCAGGCTGAGCGTTATGTAGGCGTGTAGCCGCCGGCCCTCAGATGCGGCCAGCAAGGCCTGCGCCTCCTCGACCGTGAAGCTCTTCGACGGCCTGCCCTCGCGCCCCGTCGGCAGATTCACCAGCGAGGCCACGTTCCGGTTCACCAGGTCGTCGGCCTGGGCCTGTCGGATCGCGCGCTCCAGGCAGTTCCTGGTGATCTGTAGCGAGCGGCGGGAGAACCGCGGCGCGAGCTCAGTCAGCGCCCACCGAACGTCGCCCGCGCTCAAGCTCCGCAGCGGCCGGGGGCCGATGTGCTCCTTTAGCGACCCCATGAGCCCGGCGTAGAGGGTCTTGGTCCGCTCGGACCGCCCGTCCAGGCCGTCCCGCAGCCAGTCGTCGATCGCATGTCCCACCGTGTAACCAGCAGACGACTTCAGGCCGGAATCGACCTCGGCATGCAGAGCCTTCAGCTTGTCGCGGACTTCTTGCTTGGTCTTGCCGCTGACCTTACGGCGGATGCGCCGACCGTTCGGGCCGTAGCCGAGCGACACCGCTCCCACATACGTCCCGTGGGCGGCGTCTAAGTAGATCGAGTCCTCGCCATGCCCGCGTCGGCGGGCAGCCTGGTTCTCAGGCATAGGGAGAGTCTAACCGCTTTGGCTCTCGGTTTGGCTCTCTAAGCCATTCATGATCCATAAACAAGCCTCTGACCTGCGCCCCGAGCAGGACTCGAACCTGCGGCCTACTGCTTAGGAGGCAGTCGCTCTATCCGCCTGAGCTATCGGGGCCGAAGCCGCCCGGTCCGCAAGCCAACTGCCAGTCGGACGCTGCCGGGAGCCGGACTAAGCCTAGCCGGTATCAGGCTGATCGCGGCACCGCTGCCAGGGCATTCGGCTGGGGCGTAAGCGGGCAGCCCTCCCTGCCCGGATCGTAAGGTAGACCACATCGGAACAGCAGGGCAGGAGCAACAGCCGGACAGGAGCATCGCGGTGCAGGTAAGAGACGTCATGACCGAGGCCACGGTCACTGAGTCGCCGCAAGACAGCCTCCGGTCAGCGGCAGAGCGGATGTGGCGCCAGCAGACAGGTTCGTTGATCATCGCTGAGGGTGACCAGCTCATCGGCATCATCACCGAACGGGACGTACTCCGCGCAGTCGCTCTCGGCGCCGACCCAGACAAGGCCACCGTTGACGACGCGATGACGACGCAAGTCTTCACCGTGACGCCGGACATGCAGCTCCAGGATGCGGCAAGGGAGATGGCAGCGCGGTGGATCCGGCACTTGCCCGTTGTCGGGGGCGGCAAGCTGCTCGGCGTGGTCAGCATGCGCGACGTGACCGGCGTGTTCGCAGCGATGGCCGGGGGCGACGTCAAGGTGGAGCACGAGTTCGACCATCTCGTCCGCGAGCGTCGGCTAGCCCGGATCGAGCACGGCGACCTCGACTAGCAGCACCTTCCGGCTCCGGAGCGCCGCGCCGGAGCTAGCTATCCGCCGGGGCAGCTCGGGACCCCTCACGGACAGATTTCGCCAACCGGTCCAGCAAGCCCGCGGAAGCCGTCAGCCGCCGACGGTCGGCCGCAGGCAGCTCAGCGATCGCGCTGGCGATTGCCGATATCCGCCGGCCAGCGGCGGCCCGCATCAATACCTCGCCAGCCGGAGTTGCCGCGATCTCCGATGCCCGCCCGTCGCGCGGATCCGGCCGGCGCTCCGCCAGGCCGGCGGCGACGAGCCCGTCGACGATCCGCGTCATGGTCGGGCCGGCGACGCCCTCCGCAGCCGCCAGTCCGCCAAGCTGCTGGGGGCCGGCAAACACGATCACTGACAAAGCGGACAGCCGGGCGGGAGTCAGACCGGCCTGCCGGTCGACGGCAGCCAGGCTCCGCAGCAGATGAATGGCCCCGGAGTTTAGCGCGGAGGCGACCGCTTCCAGGCTCTCCGCGTCGTCAGGCCGACCTGAGCTGGGGTTGCTGGCTGCCACGGAATATGTATAGCATGCCTATCAAATATCCGTAGCCATGCTATGCAGTTCGGTAACCACATGGGGAACGGGCAGGTCTATGGAACTCCACCAGGTAGCGCAACACGCTGACGACCTCGACAGAGCCATTGCGTTCTACTCGGA
>Ga0335075_10018359_pt1 | contig 10368 bp, 5 predicted proteins | sample Lox_Sample_24_FD_206723 | JGI IMG/M metagenome (GOLD analysis project Ga0335075, IMG submission 206723) | Soil microbial communities from Loxahatchee National Wildlife Refuge, Florida, United States - Lox_Sample_2.4 | ecosystem: Environmental > Terrestrial > Soil > Wetlands | place: USA: Florida... | reverse complement strand
GGTCTCGGCGAAATGAATGCCGAGCAGCTTTGGGAAACGACCATGAACCCCGACAAGCGCACGCTACTGAAGGTCAATCTCGAAGACCTGACGGAGACGGAAACGATCTTCTCGACGCTGATGGGCGAAGACGTAGACAGCCGCCGCAAGTTCATAGAAGAGAACGCATTAGACGTCCGCAACCTCGACATTTAAAATTGCAGAGGCCGCGCATGAGGGCGTCCGTCCCGCATAGCCGCAACCAAAAAATGCCCGGAGGTTTGTAGGGCAGACGCCCTCGTCTGCGCCCGACCCCCTGGTCGGGCTGTTGGGGCAAGCCAGAGAGCGCGCGGAGCCGACCGGGGGGGGTCACTGTGGTAATACAAACATCCGACCACTCCTGTACGGCACTCTAACTAACCAGTAAGAAGTTGCGGAAGTTCGCCTAACCGCTTCAATTGCGGTCGCGGCTCGGAGGTCGTTGCTGAGCCGCGCGCGCGAGCAAGCGGTTTCCTACGCTGATTTATTTTGTGTTGTCCCGCCGTGCCTGAACGCCCAGGGTTTTTAAGCTGACCGCTGACAGCTTCTTTTATCCCCTCTCGTCCAACAGCGCCTTCAACCGATCATACCCCGCACGACTCACCGGCAACTGCGCCCCGCCCGCCAACACCGCGATGCGGCTGTCCTTGGTATACGGCTCAATGCGCGAAATCTTCTCCAGATTCACGATGTACGACCGATGGATCCGCACAAACTGCCGCGGATCGAGCGATGCCTCCAGACTCGAAATCGTCTGCTGCTTCAGATAGCTCTTGCCCTCGCTGTGCAGCGCCACGTAGTCGTCCTGCGCTTCGGCGTAATCCAGGCGCTCCACCGGAATCACGAACACCTTCGCTCCGTCCTTCACCACGATTCGCGCCGGATACTTCTCCGGACCCCGCGCCTCGGCGACAATCTCCGCCGGCGGAGGCATCTGCTGGCCCACCCTCTGCCGGGCCCGATCCACCGCCGTCTGGAACCGCTCCAGGCTGAACGGCTTCAGCAAATAATCCACGGCGTGCGCATCGAACGCCCGCATGGCGTAAGAATCGTAAGCCGTCGTGAAGATCACCGCCACATCGCGGCCGATCAGCTCGAGCACCTCCAGCCCGTCCAGCTTGGGCATCTGCACGTCGAGAAACACCAGGTCCGGCTTATGCTCGCCGATGGCCTTCACGGCCTGAAATCCATTCGAGCATTCGGCAATCACTTCGATGTCCGGCACAGAGCGGATATATTCCCGCAGCAGTTGCCGGGCCAACTCCTCGTCATCCACGACGATCGCCGTCAGCCGTTCGCGTTGCGTCGACACCGACGCCGTTACCGATTCCTCCGCGCCGCGCAGATCCACCGCAACCTCGCGCGCGGACTGGTAGCGTTTCGCCGGCTCCTTCTGCAAACACTTGCGAACCACGCGATCCAGCTCGCCCGAGACCTCGTAGTTGAACCGCGCCATCGGCTCGAACGTGCCGTTGAGCAGGCGCGCTATCGTCTCCGATGGCGTGTTGGCGCAAAATGGAACTCTGCCGGTGCACATCTCATACATCACGACGCCCAGGCTGAAGATGTCGCTGCGCCCGTCCACCTCCCGGCCGAGCGCCTGCTCCGGGCTCATGTATTGCACCGTTCCGATCACCGCGCCCGGCGTGCTCAGCACCTGCGTTTCTTCCTGCGTGCGCGAGGCCAGGCGCATCTTCGCCAACCCGAAATCGAGCACCTTCACGTGCCCCTGCGGACTCAGCATGATGTTCGCGGGCTTGATATCGCGATGCACGATTCCTTTCGAATGCGCCGCATCCAAAGCATCCGCAACCTGGGAGCCTATCGCGATGATCCTGTCCACCGGCACGGGACCCGCCGCAATCCTTCCGCTCAGCGGTTCGCCTTCGACGTACTCCATCGCAAGGTAATGCATGCCTTTCTCCTCGCCGATTTCGTAGATGTAGGCGATGTTGGCATGGCTCAACGAAGACGCCAGCCGCGCCTCCTGCAGAAAGCGTGCGAGCGCCACGGCGTCGCCGGCCAACTCGCGCGAAAGCACCTTCAATGCCACCTGTCGTCCGAGTTGCGTATCGACGGCCAGATACACCCGCCCCATGCCGCCTTCGCCGAGGCTGGATTCAATCCGATATTTCGCGATGGTCGTTCCGATCATCAGTCGCAGGGAACCGTGAGGTCCACGCAGAACCGCGAATCGCGCACTCCCGTCGAAATGCTCGCCCGGTTCTGGTAACGCGCGTTCAGCCGATTCCGTACGTTGGCCAGTCCTACCCCATTCTTGCGCGCGGGGATCCCGTCGGCATCGAAATCGTTTTCGATCGTGATATGCAGCACGGCGCCATCGCAGCGCGCCTCCAGCAGTATCTCGCCGCCATCCACCATTCCGGCCACGCCGTGTTTCACGGCATTCTCCACCAGCGGTTGCAGGATCAGCGCCGGCACATAGCAGTTCGCGCACTGCGGCCCCAGCGATTGCTGCACCTTCAAGCGCTCGCCGAAGCGCACGCGCTCGACATCCAGATAAGTTTTCGCGAGCGCCATCTCCTGGTCTAGAGTAATGCTTTCTTTTTCCGCTAAATTCAGGGTAGCGCGCAGAAACTCCGACAAACGTATACACATCTCTCTCGCGCGCAGGCCGTCGATGGTTGCCAGCGCGCTGATCGAATTGAGGCTGTTAAACAGGAAGTGCGGATTGATCTGCGCCTTCAACGCTTTCAATTCGGCCTCGCGCGCCAGCACCCGCGCCTCCTGCTCGCGCTTCTCGGCTTCCCGCGAACTTTCTATCGAAAACAGCATGTAGTGCAGCGCGGTGGCGAGCACATACAGCAGCACCGCCGTAGTGAACATCAGGAAAAACAGCGAAGAGGGAATGCGAGCGACCGTCGCGGCGCCCAGGTACAGCGCTGCCGCTGTAAACGCCGCCGCCGTGTGGTTGATGAAGATCTTGAAAACGGCCGCCGGCTTGAATGGAAGATATTGGCAGGAATACCACGGCGACAGGCACACGATCGCGTAGAAAAGCACCAGGCCCGCGGCCGCCGCCGAGCTGTGCAGCCAGGGCAGGGCCCCGTAGCGGTGAAAAACAAAGGCCTGCAGCGCGGCCAGCGGAACCCACGCGAGCAGATATAGCAGGAGCCGTGTCCTGCTGCCAAGAATCGGATGCATGCCTAGGGCTGCTCCACTCCGACGTTAATTCTTGATCACCACGCCGCCAAAAACGCCGGCTCCCGTAACAACCAGCCGTTGCGCATGCGTGACCTCCTGGGGCAAAGGAGGCCTGGTCTCATCGGTGAAACCGCCGAAGATGCCGGCCCCTCGAGCGTCCACGTACCAGTTTCGCGGAACGATGATTTCGATGCCGCCGAAAACCGCGGTCGCTTCGATGAGGGCCGTTTGGTCGGGCGCAATCGCGGCGGGACGGAGATCGATCTGGTATCCGCCGAAAATCGCGGTAATCTCTCCGCCTCGAAACGCCTGGGAATCCACCACGCGCCGGCCGCCCCCAAAAATCGCTACCAGGTCCAGAATCGGTTTTCCATATCCGCCGGGAGCCGATCCGGGGTAGCCGTTGCCGGGATTGCCGGACGGATGCCACTGCGTCCCCGCAGAAGCCCCGAAGGTATCGGAAGCCGTTCCCGACGGCGATCCGGATGGCATACCCGACGGCGTACCCGAGGGATCTCCCGGCGGTGGTTCGGCCGCTCCGGGTGGGGGACCGCCTGGGCCGCCCGTCCAATTCCTATTCCAATGCCCTGGTTTCAGCAGAACACTGAGACCCCACACGATGAGGGCGATGGGCCAGATTACGTTCCAGTCGAATCGCCAGATATTCAGGTTTTGAAGCAGCAGCAGAGCGCCGAATCCTGCCATGGCGCCCCCGATGATGATGCCGCTGAAGCCACGGCAGTCCACGATACGCGAAAGCCCGAATGCAATCAGGATCACCGGCCAGAACTGCCATACATTTTGGAGTTGAAGAACGCCCAGATTGCTCAGCAGCAGGACGGCGCCGATGCCGACGATGATTCCGCCGACGAATACTGCATGTCCGGGCCCGTGATGGTGATGGTCCCAGTGGGCGTCGGGGCGGCTGAGTTTATCGATTTGCCGCTGCCACTTGTCCTGGTTGCGCTGCCATTTGTCCTGGTGGCGCTCCCAGCGATGCTGCTGCCGGGCGAGCCTTTCCTGCTCCCGGCGCAGCTTCTCTTCCCACTTATCCATGCCTGAAGGTTATCAGGCCCGAGGCCCTGGTTCGACCGGAAATCGGTAAATAGCCGGGAGTTACCGGTAAAACCCTACGCCGTTCCTCCATCCTTCCGCCGCGGCCCGAACAACGCCGTCCCCACCCGCACGCAAGTCGACCCCTCCTCTATCGCCACCTCGAAATCGTGCGACATGCCCATCGAAAGTCCCCGTAAACCGTGCCGCTCCGCGAGCTCCCGCAGTCGTCGGAAATATGGCCGCGACGGCTCCGCATCGTCCGTCCACGGTGGCATCGTCATCAGACCAACCAGCTTCAAATTGGAGCACCCCCGCACCGCCGCAACCAGGTCGCCCAACGATTCCGGGTCCGCGCCCGCCTTGGCCTCCTCGTGCGACAGCTTCACCTCGATCATCACCTCCAGCGGCTTCCCTTCCCCGTCCAGCCGCCGCGCCAGCTTGGCGCTATCTACGGTCTGCACTACCTGGAACAGCTCCGCCGCCTTTCGCGTTTTGTTCGACTGCAGATGCCCGATCAGATGGAACCGCGCGCCGGCGAGATCAGCCACTTCTTTCGCCTTTCCTTCGAACTCCTGCACATAATTCTCGCCGAACTCCCGAACCCCGAGATCGTAGGCATCGCGAATCACTGTTGCGGGAAACTTTTTAGTGACGGCCAGTAGCGTGATTTCACGCGGATCGCGATTGGAGCGTACCGCCGCCTCGCCGATCCTGTTCCTGACGTCTTCGATTCTCTGGGCCAGATCTAATCTTTGCGAATCCACGGACGATTACCATAATAAGGGGTGACGCAAACCTTAGGCCGTAACGCGACCCGCGGCGATCCCGACGGGATCCGCCAGGCGATCGACCGTTTCGTCGAGTCCGCTAAACAACCCGCGTTGATGGAGCCGGGCGATGAGAGCATCGCGATCGTTCGCGAAAACTTCGTCCTCACCCAGCAAGGCTCGGCCCTTGTCCTGCAGGCCTGGGATGAGCGCCGCAACCTGGTCCGGCGTATCACCGCCGTCCACGCCGAATCGCGCGGCCGGCTGGAGCTGCGCTTCGAACGGTTCGGCAAGAAAACCGGCACGCTCCTGCTGGTCGATCTCGATCGTGGCGCCCGCGATCGCCTGGAGCTACGCGCCGGCCGACTCGAATTCCGTGAACAGTTCCGCCGTTTCCTGCGCCGGCAGTTCCCGGAGTACCGGGTCGCCGAGCTCAGCACCGAATCGAACCTTGAAGAAAGCCTCTCGCCAGCTTATCCCCGCGCCCTTCTGCGCCAGGGTTCCTCGGCGTGGGCCGCCATCGGTGCATCGCACGACGCTCAGAACGCTGGCGGAGTCTTGAGCTTCGGCCTCATCTGGCTCGATTACCTGCGCCGCCGCGATCCGGACCTGACCATCCGCGGTCTGATTCTCCTTCTTCCGCTCGGTCACGAGAAGACCACCTGCCTGCGCCTTCGCCATCTGAACACGGCGGTTGCCGAATTCCGTGCTTTCGGTTCAACGGAAGACGGCGTTGAATCCGCTCTAGATCTGCGCGATTACGGAAACGTCGATACCCAGCTCGTTCCAGTGCGCCGCCGTGTTCCTACAGCCGCCGACGCCTTCATCGCATCGATTGCGAAAAACCCCGCCGTCGAAACCCTCGCCCGTCCCGATGGCGAGATCAGTCTGCGCGTCCGAGGTCTGGAATTCGCGCGGACCGAAGGCGATCGCATCGTTTTCCGCCAGGAGACAAACGCAATAGCAACGGCATCTAACCTCGCGGAAATCGAAAGAATTGCGGATCGTTTATCGCGTGCTCGTTCTCACGACACGGCCGAAAAGCTTCACCCCTTGTACCTGAAAGGCCGCGAGTTGTGGTTGGAATCGCAGGTGCGCGCGCACATGGATGAAATCGATGCGGCTCTCTTCCCTGCCCCGGTTTATAGCCAGACAACGACGCTGGCCGGCCCCGATCGCGGTCTGGTCGACCTGCTCGCCTCCGACCGCCACGGCCGCCTGGCAATCCTTGAATTGAAGGCTTCTCAGGATATTCACCTGCCCCTGCAGGCTCTGGATTACTGGATTCATGTCAACTGGCATCTGGCGCGCGGCGAGTTCGAATCTGCCGGCTATTTTCCCGATTTGCGGCTCCGGCCGGAGTCTCCGCGCATGCTGTTAGTTGCACCCGCGCTCGAATTTCATCCTTCCAACGAAAGGGTGCTGCGATTCTTTTCCCCTGAAATCGAAGTTCAACGAATAGGCGTCGGCGCCGCCTGGCCGCGCGAGCTGAAAATCATGTTTCGGATGTGAAGCGGAGCGCAGCGGAGATCGCCTGGCCGGTGCTACTGCCCGATCTCGTTACTCAATTCAGCCGGTCCATCACCGCCATCAGCCCCCGGGTGCAGCGAACAGGGCGCGTGTCGCGGCGAAAAGCACAAATCATACGAAACCGCCTTGTGTTGGCGCCCAGTTTGGCAAACACAAATGCGGGTCAGAAAATGCAAGCGGCACTTGCGACACAATGATCGTCCCGTAGATCACGATCAGATATTGGGAGACCTCTCGCCTGCGGGTGAATGGCGATCTCGGACGATTACACCGAGCATCCCGGCAGCAAGCGCGATTCCGAGTCGCACCAACCCCGCGGGCTCATCCACCAGCACTGGACGCGCAGTTCCCCGTCATCGGGTCGGAGCGCAGTCCGCGGCGCGAATACGCCGAACGACCCAGGCGATCACTCGTAATGCAGGGCCGCGAGAGGATCGCTGCGTGAGCCGCGGTTCGCGGGCCCGATCATCGCCGCTATCGCCGCCATCGCCATGATGCCCGCAGCCCCGAGATAGAGCAACGGGTTGGTAGTATCCAACCGGATGAGCGACCCCTGCATATCGTGCCGGAGGACCGCCGCGGCCGCGACCGACAGCCACAGCCCTTGAAGCAATCCGGCAAGCACCGGTCTCCCGGACGAGACGAAAACCTCGCGAATAATATGGATTCGCCGCGCCCCGAGCGCTACACGGATCCCCAGCTCGCGCGTGCGTTGCCCCACGGCGAATCGCACGGCGCCATAAATACCGGCCGCCGCCAGCACCGTCGCCAACACTCCGAGTATCACGATCAAGGCCACAACGTTCCACAGGATTCCTGTGACCTGGTCGATCCAAGCTTGCAGGACGCGCGCCATGACAAAGATGCCGGGATCGGTTTCGCGAAGCGCCGCGCGCACGGCCGCGGCCCCGCCGGCAGCGATCGAATCGAAGCGCACCGACAGAAAGTTGTATCGCGCGTCGACGCGCCTCAACACATACACGGCGGGGTTGTCGGAGCCGCCGAAGCGCATGGGCGCTACATCGCGGGCAACGCCTACGATCGTGATCGCGCCTACGGGGAGCGTCAGAGTCTTGCCTATTACGTTCTGGCGCCGCCAAAACAGATCCGCGAGTTTCTGTGAGATCACTGCCGCCAAGCCGTCGCCTTCCTCAACATCTCGCCCAGCGGCGAGTCCGATACCGAGTGTTTCGAGGAATCCCGGAGAAACCGAATAGATGTCGACCGGCTGCGTAGCGTCCCGACGTCCGGGTGGCTGCACCTCGACAGCATCGCGTACCATCATCGGAAGGCCATTCGAGAATGCGACCGAATGCACGCCCGGCAGCCGCTTTAAGCGATCGCCGATCGCTTGGAGACGAGCCTTCGCCTGCTCGACCGTCGTGCCCTCGGCAAACCGAAGCGGCGAGACCACCACGCGTTCGGGAGTATAACCAGGGCTCGCGCGCAGGTTCCGGTCTTCCGACTGCGCGAACAGAAACGCTTGCACCAGCAACACCATGCTTAGCGCGACCTGGGTGCTGATCAGCACGCCTCGGAGCCGCGAACCGCCGGCGTTTCGCAGCAGCCCGCCATACCCTTTGAGCGACCCTAGCAGATCGACTTTCACGGACTCGATCGCCGGCGCAAGACCGGAAAGAAGTCCGGCCGCCAGCACCGCCAGGCAGAGGTATGTGAAGATGCGCCAGTCGGTCGGCATGGGAACATCCGGCACGCCGCTCGCGACAAGGTGGAACAGTGGCTTCGGCAGCTTCCAGGCGAGCAGCAGGCTCAACACGCCGGCGATGGATGATAACAGCAGGCTCTCGGTGACGAGCATCCGAACCAGCCGAATCCTCGGAGCGCCGAGTGAAAGCCGTACTCCGATCTCACGGTCGCGTGCGGCCGCTCGCGAAAGCAGCAGCGTGCCGACGTTCGCGCACGCGATAAAAAGCACCAGCACAAAACCGCCTAAAAAGAACGCGAGCAGCATCAGATCGCGCCCGCTGGCAGTGAGATTCAGCTCCTCGAGCCAGGAGCCGTTCGTTGTGATGACTCTCGTTCGGCGTCCCGGGTGGAGCGTGTCGAGCTCTCGACTCAGCGTATTGAGTTCGGCCTCGGCCTGCGCTCGCGTGTATCCTGGCGCGAGGCGGCCCGCAAGCTGCAGCCATAGTTCGTCGTTGCCACGAAGATATTGGATACTGGGGTCGAGGTAAGGCATTGCCGTCAACGGCAGCCAGATTTTTGGAGGAATAGTCCAACTCGAGGTACGGTCCGGGACAACGCCGACGACGAACACCGGGCGGCTGTTCACCTGAATCACACGTCCGACGATCTGTGGATCCGATCCGTAGCGAGTGCGCCAGACAGACTCGTTCAGGATTGCCGGCGCAACATTCGTATGTGCCAGACAATCGTCCGGCACGAACAAACGGCCAATCAACGCGTGATCCGTTCCGTCGACCAGGAAAAAGTTGCAGGACACCGCGAGGCCGAATTCGCCCACGGAATCGTCTCCGATCATCGCCGGGAAGCGGGAATAAGCAGCCAGCTGCCGCAGAGTACGCGTACGTTCGCTCAGATCGCGGTACTCCGCATAGCCGACCAGTCGAAGAGTATCTCTCCACTGATTCTTGGTAATGACGCGAACGAACGCGTCGGGATCTTTATAAACGTGCGGACGGAGCGCCAGCCCATTCACGACCGAAAACACGCTGGCATTCATGCCGATGCCAATCGTGAGAGTAAGAATCACCACCGCCGAGAACAAGGGATTGCGGCGTATCACTCGCAGGCCGTACCGCACGTCCTCCGCAACGCTCGCTGCCAGCGCCGCCGGGTGCTTGCTTTCGCTTGCAATCTCCTCCTCCCATTCGGCCGGCAGCAGTCCGCGCGAGGCGATCAGGCTCCGGCCGGCGAAGAGGTTTGAGTCCGATGTTGACGATTCCGCACGCTGCAGGCCCAGCTCACTTTCCTGAAGATTTAGCGAGAGCGGGGCATCGTCCAGCCGCTCCTCAAAACGCAGCGGCTCATCCGCCCAACTGTTGCGGCGCGTCTTCCGCAGCCGCCGCCACACTATGATTTCAAGCGTCGCCAAGGCGGCAAACGCCGTCGGTTCGCCGGAACAATAGAGGACCAACTCGCCGAACGTCGCGAAGTACGCCGCAGCCAGCGCCCACATCCCGACAGTTGCCAGTATCGGCCGTTTACCGGGAATGTGCGAGCACGTAAAAGGAAGCTTGTTCCAGCGCCGGAAAAGAATCTCGAATGCGATGAGAGCAGCGGCCACGATCAGAATCGCGGCGCCGGTCCCGCGTAATGCGCCGAACACGGCGATTTGTGCGGGTAGAGCTGCCACCAGGACGGGTGCGATTCCGCAGCAGACAGTGAATCGCTCGACGGCACCGAGCCAGGCCGTCCGGCACTCCCGCTCATTCGTTTGGAATATCCAGTTCGCTCCCAGCGCCACCGGCAAAGAGAACAGCGATCGCATCCCGGCGATAACCGACGTGCTGATTGCGAGCGGCGCAAAGACCACGATAAAACCATAAAGACCCTGATCGTGCAGCGAGGGCCGGCCGATATCGAGCGCGCCTTTAGTGATTCCGCCGATTCCGATGCCGGCATAGGCCAGCAACAGCAACCGGTGCCCCGGGCTGCGGGCGAGCGTTTTCCAAATAAAGGCGAATGCCGCTTGCGCGCGCGGATCCGGAAGGAAGCGATCGAGCAAGGAATCGCACGCCCGCCGCCACTTCGGCGCGCCGGAACCCGTGCCTGCATCCGAACCTTCGACCAGCAGCCGCTGATAACGGCGATAGCTGAGGGCATACGTCAAAGCCGTGAGTCCGATCGG
>Ga0335075_10018358_pt1 | contig 10368 bp, 10 predicted proteins | sample Lox_Sample_24_FD_206723 | JGI IMG/M metagenome (GOLD analysis project Ga0335075, IMG submission 206723) | Soil microbial communities from Loxahatchee National Wildlife Refuge, Florida, United States - Lox_Sample_2.4 | ecosystem: Environmental > Terrestrial > Soil > Wetlands | place: USA... | reverse complement strand
CTCGACGACGACTCCGAAGTTGCCGCCACCGCCGCGCAGGCCCCAGAACAGGTCGGGGTGCTCGTCGGCGGAGGCGCGCACGACGTCGCCGTTCGCGGTGACAACGGTGCAGCACACGACGTTGTCGCAGGCGAGGCCGTGCTGTCGGGCGAGCCAGCCCATGCCGCCGCCCAGCGTCAGCCCGCCGACGCCGGTGTGCGAGACGTTGCCGGCCGTCGTGGCCAGGCCGACGTTCTGCGCGGCGCGGTCCAGCGCGCCGAGCATCGCGCCGCCCTGGACCCGGGCACGCCGCGTGACCGGATCGACGGCGACGCGGCCCATCGTGGTGAGGTCGATCATGAGCCCGCCGTGCGGGACCGCGAGGCCGGCGATGTTGTGGCCGCCGCACCGGATACCGATCTCCAGGCCGCGCTCACGGGCGGCGCGCACCGCGGTGACGACGTCGCCGGCCGAGGCGCACCGGACGATCAGCGCCGGGCGGTTGTCGATCATCGCGTTCCAGACCGACCGGGCGGTGTCGTACCCGCGGGTGCCTGGCGTGAGGACCTGGCCGTCGACGTGTGCGCCGTGAAGGATGGTGGTGGACTGCGATGTAGTGGTCATGACATGCAGGTTTTCAGGAATCGGTCCCCTTGATAAGGTCCAGTTCTGTGGCATACACGAGGACCAATTTGTCGCCGGTCTCCGAGCTGGCCATCGATCTGGACCGCGACGGCGGCGGCGCGCTGCACCACCAGATCGAGACCTCGATCCGGCAGCGGATCCGCTCGGGTGCCCTGCCGGCCGGGGTTGCGCTCCCGCCGACCCGCGCCCTGGCGACGGACCTGGGCGTCGCGCGCGGGGTCGTCGTCGAGGCCTATGCGCAGCTCGTGGCCGAGGGGTACCTGACCAGCCGCGGCGGCGGTTACACGCAGGTGGCGTCCGGGCCGGCGGCGACCGCGCCGAGGCCGGGACGGGTCGCGTCGCCTCGCCCGCCCCGCGCGCCTCGCCCGGGCCCGCCTCGCCCTGAGGTCGACTTCGGCTACGGCCGCTGCAACCTCGCCGGCTTCCCGCGGGCCGCCTGGCTGCGTTCGGTGCGGCGGGTTCTCACCGAGGCCGCCGACGAGCGTCTGGGCTACCTCGACGGCCGTGGCGCCGTGGAGCTTCGGTCGGCGCTCGCCGACTACCTCAACCGGGTCCGGGGCAGCAACGCCGATCCGGAAACGATCGTCATCACCAATGGCTACGCCCAGGCGGTGTCGCTGCTGATGGGAGTGCTGGCCGCCCGCGGCGCCCGGACGGTGGCGGTCGAAGACCCGTCGGCCTCCGACGATGCCCGTCCCATCGCGGACGCGCTGGGCCTGCGCGTGGTCGGCGTGCCGGTGGGCGACGACGGCGTGCGCGTGGACGCGGTGGCGGAACTCGACGCCGACGTTCTCATCCTCACCCCGTCACACCAATGGCCGACCGGCGGCGTGCTCTCCCCGCAGGCGCGCGCCGCCGTCCTCGCGTGGGCGCAGCGGACCGGGGCACTGGTCCTGGAGGACGACTACGACGCCGAATACCGCTATGACCGCGCCCCCATCGGCGCCATGCAGGGCCTGGATCCCGGCCGCGTCGCCTACGCGGGCACCGCGAGCAAGACCCTGGCGCCGGGGTTCCGCCTGGGCTGGCTGATCCTGCCGCGTGAGCTCGTCGAGCCGTTCGCCGAGGCCAAGCTGCTGGCCGACCGTGGTTCTCCCATCCTGGACCAGCTCACCTTCGCCGACTTCCTCACCCGGGGCGAGTTCGACCGCCACCTGCGGCGCATGCGCCCGGTATATCGCTCCCGCCGGGACGCGCTCCTGGGCGCGCTGGCCCGGCACCTGCCCCGGCTCGACCCGGCCGGGATCGCCGCCGGCCTGCACCTGGTCGCGTGGCTGCCCCGGGATCTCGATGAGGCGACGGTGATCGCGGCCGCGGCCCGCGAGGGAGTTGCCATCGCGGGTGTGTCGGAGTACCACCTGTCGCCGGCGCCGCGTGGCGGCCTCATCTTCGGCTACTCCGACCTCAACGAGCGGGCGATCGCCGACGGCGTCGCGCGCCTGGCCCGCGCCGTTTCAGCGTGCTAGCCCTGCGCGAGGAGCGTCCAGCTCCAGACCGCGGTCAGGTAGAGCCACAGCATGGTGCCCGCCGCGCAGAGCGCGCACCATGCGACGGACTGGCGGGCGTGCCGGTTGAACACCACGAGCTGAATGACCAGGCGGCTGGCCCAGAACGTGACCGCGCCGATCAGCACGAGCCGGGTGACGGGGCCGGGCTGGAGCAGCCGGCTGCCAGCGGTCAGCGGCAGCAGGCCCCACAGCACGCACGCCAGCCCGATGAAGAAGCAGTGCACGTAGCTGACCTCGCGGTTGAGCAGCGAGGCGCCGGCCAGTTCGCGGTGCCAGCCGAGCACCATCGGCAGTGCGATATGCAGGACGCCCAGGCCGGTGAGGACCGCCCCGGCGACGGTGAGATTCAGCACCAGCAGGCTCACCGCCGGAACACGACCCGCGTGACGAACGGAGTGATGCTGAGCTGGCTCGCCTCGGTCAGGCCCGCCTCGGCGGCGCGGGCATACCAGGTGGCGAGCGGCTGGAAGTGCAGCGCGCCGGGGCCGTAGACGGCGAAGTTCGCCGCGTCCCTGGCGTGCTCGGTGATGATCAGCCGGCCGCCGGGCCGCAGCGCTCGCCGCAGCGCGGTGAACAGCGCGCGCTGCCCGGCCGCGTCGCGGACCTCGTGGACGGCGAACGTGACGAAGATCGAGTCGAGCGAGCCGGCCGTCAGCAGCACGCCGCCCGCGGCGGAGCCCGCGCTCAGCTTGCGCGCCCGCCGCAGTGTCGCGCCCGCGCGGGTCGTGATCTCGCCCATCGTGGCCGGGGCGCGGCCGATCGCGGCGCGCAGACCCGGCAGCGAGTCGTCGAACCCGGCGTGGACCGCCGCCCACTCGCCGACGTCGGGCAGGCCGGCGGTCAGCTGCTCGTAGACCTTGCGATGGTCGTAAACCCACCACGTCGCCGCGACGGAGGTCATGGTCCAGGCGATGCCGGGCGCGGACACCGCCCAGAGCGGGTAGCGGATCCAGCCGGGAGCTCCGGCGGCGTAGGCGACCAGCGCCGCCGTCACGAAGGCCAGTACGCCCGCGTACTTGGGCCAGTTGAACTCGATCACCTTCGTGGTGTTCATGACGCTGCGACCGGCACGCGGATGCCGCGGTCCCAGCCGTAGTCCAGGTCGGCGAAGTGAAACGCGCTGGCCAGTCTCGGCTCGGCGGCGGCAAACGGAGCCTGTTCGAGGAATCCGCAGGTCTTAACCTCGACGGCGACCTGGCGCGGCTGCCATTGCGAGCGGCGGCCGCGGATCATCACGATCGAGCGGGTCTGCGGCTCGTAGTCGAAGGTCCATGGCAGCGGGCCGGCGAAGCGGCGCGCGTCCCGGTCCGAGCGAAACGGTGAGCCGGGTGGCAGCGAGGCGGGCGGGCCGGCCAGCCGCGCGACGACGTGCAGGTCGGCCTCGGCCGCGGGGGTCGTGATCCGGATGGCGAGCCGGTCTTCCGCCGGCGTTATGGCGATGTCGGCCAGACGGTACCGGTAGTGGGTCAGCAGGTTCCCGCCGACCTGCATCGGACGCTTGTCGGTGTCTGAGCGCAGGATGTGCAGCCCGCGCCGGGTCCGGCCGGCCTGGTTCCGGTGCCGCACGAAGATCCGGTAGCCGGTGAGCGCGTAGTCGCGTCCGGCGCAGGCCGGCAGGAACGCCGGTCGCAGGCGCCGGGCCTGGACCAGCGCGATCACGACGAAGCCCCAGCGTCCGTCGTAGGTGTCCAGGTCCAGGCCCGGCGGGACCAGCGGCTCGAGCGCCCGCGCGGGCAGCGCCCAGGTCACGACGAGGCCGTGGCCGAAGTGGCAGGTCATGGGGATCGGATGACGCTGAAGCAGATGTTGTCCCGGCATGGCGGCCCTCGTTATGGATTAGACCGATAACTATGCGAGTGAATACTCTCATAGTTATCGGTCGCGCGCGAGTACGATGACATGCATGAACGACGAGGGCCAGCTGACCATTGAGGACCTGGCCAGGCAGGCGGGCACGGCCACCACCACGGTGCGCATGTACCAGTCGAAGGGCCTGCTGCCGCCGCCGGAGCGCCGCGGCCGCATCGGGTACTACGGCCAGGGTCATCTGGCGCGCCTGCGGCTGATCGCCCAGCTGCAGGAACAGGGCTTCTCGCTGGCGAGCATCAAGCGGCTCACCGACGCCTGGGAGAGCGGCCGCGGCCTGGACGACATCCTGGGGCTCGAGGCCCAGGTCGCCGCCGTCTGGGCCCCCGAGCCGCCCGCGCGGCTCAGGCTGAGCGAATTCAGGGAATTGTTCGCCGGCCAGGCGATCACGCCGGCCGTCATCCAGCGCGCGATCCGCATGGGCCTGGTCGGCTTCGACGGCATCTCGGTCACGGTGAAGAGCCCGAAGCTGCTTGCGATCGGCCTGGAGCTGGTCCGGGCGGGCATCCCCGTGAAAGAGGTCATGGACGAGCTGGATGTCCTGCAGAACATGGCGGACTCCATCGCCGGGCGGTTCACCGCCGTCTTCGAACGCCACATGTGGGCGCCGTTCGTGGCGGCGGGCCTCCCGGCCGACCAGATCCGGCCGCTGACCGATGCGCTGCAGCGGCTCAGCGTACTGGCGGAAGATGTGGTGAGCGCCGTGCTCCGCGACGCCCTGCGCCGCAAGGCGGGCGAGTTCCTGGCCGAGCAGGCTGCGCGCCTGGACAGCGCCGACGTCCGCGACGAGCTTCGGCCGCTTGTCCGCGCGGCCGGCCTCGACCTCTAGGGCAGGCGGGCGAGGCCTTCGACAACGAGCGTGGCGCCCTCCTCGCTGGCGATGCGGGCGAAGATAAGCGGTTTGTGTCGGTGTTACCGGGATCAGTATCCTTGGCGGCGCCGTAGCGGCGAGCGGTTTCATGGAGGCAGCGGGGCGGCATGGACGTCATCTCCTGGCTGCTCGACCGCGATCTCCGCGCCCTGCGCGTCCTCCGCCGGTACGCGCCGTAGTGCGCTGGCTCGCCGAGCTCATCGCGCCGTCCCGCCTGGGCCGCAGCTTCCGCTGGTTGCTGGCTTCCTCCTGGGTGACAAACCTCGGCGACGGGATCACGCTGGCGGCCGGCCCGCTGCTGGTGGCGTCACAGACGCACAACCCGCTGGCGGTGGCGATGGCCGCACTGCTGCAGCGGCTGCCGTGGCTGCTGTTCGGCCTGTACGCCGGCGTGGTCGCGGACCGGCTCAACCGGCGCACCGTCGTCATCGTCACCGGGCTGGCGCGGGCGGCGATCCTGCTGCTGCTCACGGCGTCGATCCTGGCGCATCGCGTCGACATCGCCGTGGTCCTGGTCGCCCTGTTCCTGTACGGGGTGTGCGAGACCTTCGGCGACACCACGACCACCACGCTGCTGCCGATGCTGGTCGACAAGCCGGACCTGGGCATCGCGAACTCACGGGCGCTGACCGGGGTGATCGTCTGGAACCAGCTGGCCGGGCCGCCGGTCGGCGCCGCGCTGTTCGCGGCCGGGATGGCGCTGCCGTTCGTCGGCGAGAGCGTGTGCGTGCTCGCCGGCCTGGTGCTGATCTCGCGGGTACGGCTGCCGGTGCACGGCGCGTCCGGGCGGCACACGCGGGTGCGCGACGACGTCCGCGAGGGGTGGCGCTGGCTGTGGGGGCACGCCGCGGTGCGGACGCTGGCGATCACGATCTTCACCTTCAACATCACCTTCGGCGCCGCCTGGTCGGTGCTGGTGCTCTACGCGCGCGAGCGGCTGGGCATGGGCGCGCTTGGCTTCGGGCTGATCACCACGGCCATGGCGGCGGGCGGCCTGCTCGGCACCGCGTCGTACGGCTGGCTGGAGCGCCGCGTTCGGCTGGGCGTGATCATGCGGGGCGGGCTGATCATCGAGACGCTGACCCACCTGGCGCTGGCCCTGACCCGCTGGGGCTGGTTCGCGCTGATCGTCTTCGTGATCTTTGGCGCGCACACCTTCATCTGGGGAACGACGTCAACGACCGTGCGTCAGCGAGCCGTGCCCGCCGGGTTCCAGGGCCGGGTGAGCAGCGTGTACCTCACCGGTGTGGTCGGCGGCATCGTGATCGGGTCCGCGCTCGGCGGACTGGTCGCGTCCGTCTGGGGCGTCGCCGCGCCTTTCTGGTTCGCCTTCGCCGGATCGGCCGTCATCCTGGCCGTGATCTGGCGCTCGCTCCTGGAGATCGCCCACACCGACGAGCGCGCCCGGGCCAGCGACCCCGCCGCCGCCTGACCGCCGCCGCCTGACCGCCGCCGCCTGACCGCCGCCGGCCGGCTCACGTGCGAGTGCCGGCGCGGTGATGCGGGTATTTGCCTGGAGGGCAAAGGCGCAAGGATGGGGGCAAGGCTGCGCAATGATGCTGCCTCGGTGGGACAACAGCGAGCTGGTGCTGCATGCCGCGCACGGCACCGGCAACTGGATCGGCGCTGCCAGCGCTCTCGTTCATGGTGACTACATCTATCTTGCCTATCGTGACCGGCATCCGGTCGACAAAGGACGCGGCAACCAGGCCTATGTAGCTCGTTCCCCAATTGAGAATGGCGTCCACTTCGATGTGTTGGTTGCCACCGATAAAGCGGAAATGGATGCTGAGTCGCTGGAGCGCCCGGCGCTGGACGTGACACCCGACGGTGATTGGGATCTGTACCTTAGCTGTGCGACGTTTAACTCCAAGCACTGGCGGATCGAAAGGCTGCGGGCACGCGGTCCTGAAGATTTCAACGCCAGGACGCGTCAGACTATTTTTCCTGGCAGCAAGGCCTTTGGTATCAAGGACCCCGTGCTGCTTCGCGGCCAGGATCTGCGTATTTGGGCGACACTGCATCCGCTGACCGAAGGTGATGAGAACGCCGATCAGATGATCAGCGTCGATGCATTCAGCTACAAAGAAGTCGTGCTGCCAGAGCGGGGCACCTGGTACAGCCGTGGGACTCGGCTAACGGCGGTGGTGGGTGAGTACGCGTATTTCGATGGCCGTGCGTCCGCGGCAGAGAATTTCGAGGAGCGGACCGGGCTGGCCCGGTGGAATGGCTCACGCTATGCGCCGATAGCTGGCCCGGTTTCCAGTCCGTACGGCGGTGGCGCGCTGCGCTACGTTTCGGTGATCGCCCTGCCCGGCGGGAAACAGCGTCTCTATTATGAAAGCGCGACCCAGTACGGTAGTCATGAATTGCGCACCGAGCTGCGCGATCAGCCCTGAGGAACCAGCCTGATCGTTCACGCCGGGCCGGGTTCGTGTTAGCGGGGAGCGGCGATGCCCAGCTCGTCCAGCAGTTCCTGCGAGTAGACGACCCGGCCGGTCAGGGTCTGCGGCTCGCGGTGGCACAACATCAGTGCCGCCTCGGCCATCACCGATGGCGGCTCCGCATTCGGGTCGTCCTCGGTGGTCAGGTGGTGGAAGATCGTCCCGGGCGTGGGCACGACCAGGGTGGGCGCCAGCGAGTTGACCGCGATGTTGTCGGCGTACAGTTCGGCGGCCAGGCCGGTCGAGAACCGCTCCAGCGCCGCCTTGCACATGCCGTAGACCGTGGAGCCGATCGCGAACCGGCCCGGCGGCACCGACGGGTGCCGGGCGGCGACCGATGAGATGTTGAGTATCCAGCCGCGGCCGCGGTCGCGCATGCCGGGCAGCACGAGCTGGGCCAGCCGGAACGGCGCCTCGACCTGCACCGCGAACATGAGCTCGTAGCGGCGCGCGGTGAAGTCGGCGACCGGGGTGAAGTAACTCACCGCCGCGTTGCTGACCAGGATGTCCGGGGCCCCGAGCTGCCGGGTGGTCTCGGCCACGAGGCGCTCGCGGTCCTCGGGCCTGGCCAGGTCGGCCGGGATGGCCACCGCGGTCCCGCCGGCCTGCGTGATCGCCGCCACGGTGTCGCCGATCGTGCCGGGCAGCGGCGACTGGCCCGGCTCCGTGGTCCGCGCGGCCACGGCGACGCCCGCGCCCTCCGCGCCGAACCGCTTCGCGATCGCCGCGCCGATGCCCCGGCTCGCGCCGGTCACGATGGCGGTCTTCCCGTCCAGGATTCCCACGGCCTCACCCCTCGGTTGACGCGGCACCTCGGTTGACACGGCGCATAGGTCACTCAACACTATTTTTGGAACTTAATTCTAGTACCGGAGAGCGCGAAGCCGCGGGCCGCGCGATACGGAGGTCAGATGTCCCTCGACCACAGTCTGGTCGGCGTGCCCGGTGAGCCGCAGGAACGCTCCTGGACCTCGACCGACGCGTTGCTGTACGCGGTCGGCGTCGGAGCCGGCCTCGGAGACCCGCTGCAGGAGCTCGAGTTCACCACCGAGAACTCCGAGGGCGTGACACAGCAGGTCTTGCCGACCTTCGGCGTGCTGGTGGCGCAGCCGAGGACCGGCAAAAGGCTGGGGAATTTCGACCGTGCGATGCTGGTGCATGCCGAGCAGGCCTTCGAACTGCATCAGCCGCTTCCGGTCGAGGGTATGGTACGCACCGTCTCGACCGTGACCGGGATGTACGACAAGGGCTCCGGGGCGCTGGTGGCCACCGAGAGCGTGGCGGCTGACGCGGCGACCGGCGCGAAGCTCGTGACATCCCGCAGCGGGGTGTTCGTCCGCGGCGAGGGCGGGTTCGGCGGTGAACGGGGTCCCGGCGATGGCTGGCGCCGGGCGGAGGGCCCGCCCGACCACCGCGTGGTGCTGGCGACCCGGCCGGAGCAGGCGCTGCTGTACCGGCTGTCCGGTGACCGGAACCCGCTGCACGCGGACCCGAAGTTCGCGGCCAGGGGCGGATTCAGCCGGCCGATCCTGCACGGGCTGTGCACCTACGGGGTGACCGGCCGGGCTCTGCTTCATGCGCTGTGCGGCTCGGACCCGGCCCGGTTCGCGGCGATGTCGGGACGGTTCACCCGGCCGGTCCTGCCCGGCGACACGCTGGTCGTCTCCATCTGGCTGGACGACGAGCCCGCCGAGGACGGGGGCGGGAGCGCCCGGTTCCAGACCGCCACCGAGGACGGGTCCGTGGTCATCGACCGCGGCCGGATGCGCTTCCGCGGGCCGGGCGCCGCGGCCGTGGCCGCCGCGTGACGACGGCCGCGGCGATCGCCGGCATCCACGAGTTCGAGAAGCGGACGGCCGGCGGCCTGAGCCCGCTGCAGATCAAGGCGGAGTGCGCGGCGCGGGCGCTCGAGGACGCCGGGCTCACCTGGCCCGATGTCGACGCCGTGTACGACGCCAGCGAGGCGGGCCGGATGCAGGGCCTGACGATCGCCGAGTACTTCGGGGTCACCCCGCGGGTCCTGGACACCACCGCCGTCGGCGGCAGCTCGTATGAGTTCCACGCCGCGCACGCCGCGCGGGACATCGCCGCGGGCAAGGCGAATGTCGCCCTGCTCAGCTACGGGTCCACCGCGCACAGCCAGTCCCGGGCCATCGGGACCGGGGCGCGCCCGGCGGCCGAGCCGCAGCCGTCCAGCAACATGGAGCGCCCCTACGGCCTGACCCTGATCGGCAGCTACGCGATGGTGGCCCGGCGGCACATGGCGCAGTACGGCACGACGCCCGAGCAACTGGCCGAGATCGCGGTCACCACCCGCAGGCACGCGATGCGCAACCCGCAGGCGGTCGCCGGGCTGGCCGACATCGGCATCAGGACCGTGCGCGAGATCACGATCGACGACGTGCTCGGCTCACGGATGATCGCCGATCCGCTGCACCTGCTCGAGTGCTGCATCGTGTCCGACGGGGGCGGGGCGGTGGTGATCGTCTCCCGGGAGGTCGCGGCCGGCATCCGCACCCGGCCGGTGTGGATCCTGGGTACCGGCGAGGCGCTCGGGTACCCGGCCAGCGGCGCCGACCTCACCACGACGGCGGCGGTGCGCTCCGGCACCGAGGCCTTTGGCCAGGCGGGCGTCCGTCCCGAGGAGATCGACATCGCGATGATCTACGACTCGTTCACGATCACGGTGCTGGCCATCCTGGAGGATCTCGGCTTCGCGAAGAAGGGCGAGGGCGGGCCGTTCGCCGCGGGCGGCCGGCTCGCGTTCGACCGGCCCGGGGGCCCGGCACTCAACACCGACGGTGGCGGGCTCTCGTCCAATCACCCGGGCATGCGGGGCATCTTCCTGCTGATCGAGGCCGCCCGCCAGCTGCGCGGCGAGTCGACGGCGCAGGTGCCGGGCGCCCGCCTGGCCGTCGCGCACGGCAACGGCGGCCAGCTCGGCACCAGGCACGCGGCCGGCACGATCGTCCTCGGAAGGGACTGAGCGGGATGGCAGAGCAGGGCGGGCAGCGGCTCGAGCGTCCGCTGCCGATGTTCCCTGAGCCCGACACCG